>Ga0194129_10010323_pt1 | contig 10211 bp, 9 predicted proteins | sample TA2KigCa35mmetaG_FD_150862 | JGI IMG/M metagenome (GOLD analysis project Ga0194129, IMG submission 150862) | Freshwater microbial communities from Lake Tanganyika, Tanzania - TA2015038 Kigoma Deep Cast 35m | ecosystem: Environmental > Aquatic > Freshwater > Lake | place: Tanzania: Lake...
AATGGCCAAATCTGGCTATCTCCAAAACAACCATCCACTTAAGGATGATTGTCAAAGGAGAAGAAGATGAAAGAAGTAAGCGTTGCAAAAAAGCAACGGCGAGCCATCCGCCACCGCTCCTTTTTTACTATGTAGAGAAGGCGCTAAGAACCATTCTTGGCAAGGGAGACCCCGGAGCCCGGCCACTCTTTATGGCAGGTGAACCCTATGGCGCGGTATCTCCTTGGCCGAGTGATTGGCCAAAGGAAATTGAAGTTTTCCAGGCTCATTACGCTAGAGACATTGTGATTACGGATCCTGCTTTCAGCATGGAACTATTGCAAGACATCAAACCCAAATATGCCAAGGCCACTCTTACGTATCGGAATAAGGGAGTAATAGAAACAATCTCACATCCTCATTCAAAAAAGGTTGCAAAACATTCCTTTTACGACAAGTTTCGAGAACGCGAAAAACTTCTGAAAAGCAAAAGGCAATACAAGGACTTATATAAGCCGGTACCTAAAGGGACTAAGCGGTATGAGCTTCAAGCTCCTAGGGCTGAACTCAAGAATTATCATCACGAAACTCTTGATGTGTTTACAACAGATCGAATCCATAAAGCCACTAAGAGTTTTTGGAAACTATCCAATTATGGACAAATCGTAGACATTAAACTTGATTAGTCCAAATTCAGATGTAAATTCTATTTTACAAATCAATTAAAAAGCTGGAAACATGCCAGCCTGAAAGTGAAATTCGCTCGACTTCCAGCGAGCACTTTCAGAATCCTTCGGCAGAGTATTTATTAAAGCTTCAGAGTCTACAAAGTTAAGCTTACCTTCCGGTTTTGACCAAAAGTGAACTCTATATCTATTTTTCATTCGAGCCATCTGATCGCATTCATTTCTTGACATTTCAAACAATATGTCCTGAGTGTATCGGGATTTTACTTCAATTGCTATAGAAATCCACTCGTTTTCTAAAATATCAAATGATTCGATGTCAAATCCACAAGTGTTGTCGTCAATTGATCTCCATGTAGGTCGATTTGGACATTTTAATTGCTGCAATCGTTTAATTTCATATTCAAGTGACTTTGCCTCCCAATCTCGAAAGTCATTTTGATCTAATTCAGATCGTTTTAGATCTTGAAAAGCATCCCACCAAGATATAACTGATGATTCAGGATTTTCACTACACAATCCAGCCGCCTCAAACACCTGCCTCTCATTGTCAGTTAACTGCCTGAGAACATGCCCCCGGCCTTTTAGAATAGATTTATGCCAAATTCTCCAATCACTGAGAAGAAAAGATCTTAAAATGCCCCTGATCCATTCTTCGCTCCAAATGTGCTCCAAACCACTTGTATCAAACTGCTTGAGAAATAATGCACCTTCGTAGTCAAGGGCAAAAGAATCCGCTGAGCTCTCCTTTGCAACTTTGCAAGATTCTTCAAAAGTCAATGAGTTCTGGGCCAATTGGACTTCATAAACTTTCGCCAAAGCTGCAAGAGCACTCATAGTAACTCTGCTGCTCATAAATCAGGCCTCAAGTGATGCGAAATTGGTTTTACCTTGTAATTCTGAGATTAAATCGATGACATCCTCACGTGTCATTTCCCAATCATCTGAAACGCACGCATCGTCCTCTGCCATAGCAATTTCTTGCAAATCGCGATCATTTAAAACTATTTGGAGATCTCTAACTTTATTAAACAACCTACGCGATACCGCCGAATCGATACACCTAATTCTGTCTGGCGTTACACTCCTTATAACTGTTATGTTCGTTTCTGTATTTGCAGGTAAGCCTAATCTGTGTATTCGATCGATAGACTGCAGGAAATGACCCGCATTGTAGTTGCGATCTAGATAAACTGCGTCGTGACAAGACGTATGTAATGAAAGTCCTTCGGAGGCTGCCGCGGGATTTGCAATCAATACCCAACAACTTTTTGATTCAAGAAAATTTTTGAGGGCTGATTCGCGACTTGAGAGCTCATCATTTGATTCATTCGGGCTTCCCCCAAAAATGGTTTCTGCGTTGAGATCAATCATTTGCCTCTTTAGTTCGAGCAAAGTCTCAGTAAAGATTGTCCAAACCAGGGTTTTTCGCCCGATGGCAGCATTTGCTCTACAAATTTCAATTGTCTTTAACATTTTGGGACTTAGTCCCTCATCCCAAGCCAACGTCAATAGATTTCGTTGTTCCTGAGACATCCATGGCTCAATGGGTATCAAAGTTGGGTAAACAGAAGCTTGTAGAAGTCGCACATAACCACTGGTCCTAGTTCGCGTATTTCGATTCCCAGTAGAGAGATACTGTGCAAGAACTTGATCTACAAGTGTTGCATACAGCATTGCTTGATACTTATTCATTCGCTCATCTAGGAAGTGTCTTGTGACCGGTGGAAGGCCCAACTCTGCCTTGGTGGTTCTAACAAACAGCCCTCGCATGACTTCAGTCGCACTCTTTTGATTCGATCTTATTTCGAAACCTAGGCCAAAGCCCGGCCAAAGAAAGTCAGCCTGAGCTGCTAAATCACTATCACCTTGAGTTCGAGGTGTTCCAGACAAAATATCGCGACGCTTGGCAAGACTTGACACTCGCAAAGCAAACGAACCAGTGAGATTCCTATGGCCCGCTTTTATTCGGTGTGACTCATCCATAACTAAGTGGGTTCGTGAGGAGATTAAGATTCTTCGAATCTCTGCTTCATGAATGCGAGCCATTTCATAATTAATAATAAATCGTTTGTAATTGCTATCCAAGAGCATGCGAATTGTCGCCGAGTCGCCGATAAGTCTTACGAATTTTTCCTCTCTCTTTGGACTTGACATGCATAAGTCAATTATTTTCTCCCACTCCTGAAAGGCAGATTTGGGACAAACAACCAACATCTTGTCGAACTCATCTTCGAGTAGAACATTCAATGCGAGCGTAACCGTGGTTTTACCAGCTCCGGGCACCGAAAAATTAGCACCATTTTCTAGCGTAAACAGCACACTTAAGTCTCTAAGCTGTTCCAAAGTCAAGATTCGCTTATCGAAACCCTTCAACCTAAGTTCTTCAGATTGATTCTCCGAAGTAACTTGCAATTGTCCCAAATTTGCATTCCTGGCCAAAGTTCGTTGTCTCTTATGCTCCCTTAATATTCCAGCAGAGACCTCATTTGCATGCACAAAATCAAAATTCCCTTGGATTCTTCTCAAACTTGAGATATCACGCAAGAAAAATAACCCATCCGATAATGACATCGAAAGCTCATTTGGACTAAACCTAAAATTGATGTTCAAATTTGTTGCATTTTGGGCAAACTGTGTGGCTAGTTCTAATGCATCCTCAGAGAAAATGAATCTTGCAGAATCCTGAGATTTACTTAGATCTACGGCGACTTTCAACATTATTCTTTATTTTTCCGTTCGGCGACGCAATAACTCCTGGAGTTCAGTAATTCTCTCTGCCGCCCGAGCAAGCTGCCCGCTAATTTGGGCTAAAGTACTGACAGCAGCATGATTGATATCGATGATAGATAAATATTGGAGAGCTTTTTTAACATGAGTTAAGGGATTAGTCTGAGATTCCTCAATTTTTCTCTTTTCATCAATCTCCAGAGCCTTTTCTACAACAATGGATCTCAAAGTCGATCCTTCGCTTGAATTATTGACTTTCTCTGCGAATGCCTGAAGAAGAACGGAATCATGGTCAGACTCAAAATCGAAGTCGTCATTTCCTTCTTTGTTGTCACCCACTCCAAGGGGATGAACTTCGTTGACTGATTTCACTAACTCCAAAGTCTTGTCACGGAACAGGTAGTTAAGGTCGTAAAAGCGCCCTTCGAAATCTTCACCAGAGCTTGCCAAAGTCCAAGTTAACTTTCTCGTTGCCTCTCTTAAGGGTCCTGACTGTGTGCTGAGAATTTCCCCTTGATCAAAAAACAATTGCTTTTTATCTGCAATCTCCCCGACATGTCTTGAATTCCCGTGCCATTTTGTTAGATACAACTCCCCTTCCTGTAGGGCATTCAGATGTCTCTTAACTTTCTTTTCTTGCCAACCCATGATTTGGCCAATGTCTTTTGTGCTTTTACCCTCGCGAAGCAGGTTTTGAATCACTATCCCTTGATTGACCCATGAATATTCGAGCTTTGTTTGAGGTGCCATTTGTAAGCGCACCTCAATTTCAATTTCCTCTCGTGGACCCATGGGAGGCAAAACCGCAACTTTCACCAGACTAAAACGTTTAAAAGTATCTGGATCCGTTGCGAATAGTTCACGCATAGCAGCAAGTCTTCTATTTCCATTTAAAACTACACCTTCAGGAGAAACAAGAAGTGGCTCTTTTTGTGGATTTTTTTCTAGAACTTCGATTATGGGCGTTACTCTGTCTGCGACACCATCCTTAGCCGCATCTACTAAAATAGCATGCTGTTTTGTCTGCGCCTCAACATTTTCTTGCCCTTCGGAAAAGTAGCCCTCATCCAATCCCTCTTCGCTTATAATCAATCGTTGTTCTGCTTGGGTTCTACCATTGGCCATTCGATAAATTGGAAGGCCAATTGGAACCATGATGAGAGGCTGTTTCGCTTCACGATCTGGATAGATGTCGTTTAGAACGACCTCTTCTCTACCCACTGCCGCGCATCTATCAGCAATGATTTGTCTTCTAGTAGCAAGTTTTTCAACTGATAATTTGAATGACATTTGACCTCCTAATCAAATGAAACCAAGAGTAGAGGGACTGAAATAATACGATCAAACAACTTCATCTCATCACGTAAACGACCGAAGTGAGCTAAATTACCTCCAATTTCAGCTGCAGCAGCCGTGGAGGGTACTACTAGGCATGCACAATCGATCTTGCGATTTTCGTAGAGATATTGCAGTTTCAAATAGTCATATGCAGCTCGACTGATATTTCCTGTCTGAATTTGAAATCCTAAAGCCTTCTTTAAGCCCGTTATGGTCAATCCAAAGTCCACTGAAAGTTGCGCATCTAGAACCCACCCGTCAATCAACAATTCTTTTCGGATGGATTCCCTGATCACTTCAGAGCTCCCTTGCTTTACTTGAACTGAATCCTTCTCCAAGAGAGAGGTTATCCAGTTTACGGATGAAAATTTGTTCCAGGTTTCAATTCCACCGTGGAAGGATTCAATTTGCCCAGCGCGCATTGCTTTCTTTTCTTGCCTTTTGTTGGACTTTGCTTGGACTTTGCTCCAAAGGAATTACGTACCGACTTTTGCCCCTAATGAAGTCTTTCATACGTTGCTTTGAAATCTTTATGTATTTTTGTGAAATTTCAATACCTACACCTTTTCTGCCGTTAATTGAAGCCGCAATCAAAGTAGTACCTGAACCCAGGAATGGATCAACGACAATATCGCCAGGATTCGAAAGTGATTTAATAAGTCGATCTACAAGCGCAACTGGAAATTGGCACGGATGATCAGTCTTCTCCGGATGCAGTGCTTTGATATTTATAATCTCCCAAACATCGCCGGGGTTCTTCCCTAGGGGATTTCCCGACAATCGTCCTTTGTTTGGTCCTTTGTAATGTTTCTTTTTGGGATATTTGGCAGGCACTCGCACCGAATCCAAATTGAATACATACTCATCGCCCTTGGTAAACCAAAGAATCGTTTCATGACGCCCTGAGAATCGCCTCTGTGCGTGGAGTCCGTGTCCAAAACTCCAAACAATTCTGTTCCTCAAGGACAAACCATTTGACTTGAAAATAGGGTAGTACAAGGCATCCAACGGAATTACTTCGCCACGTCTGACACCATTGCCCACTTGCCAACAGATTGAGCCTCCGGGTCGCAAAATGCGAACAAGTTCACTGATAATTGGTGTCATTTCGCTTAGATAATCCGAATACTCCCGCTTTACTTCATATTCTTTACCTATGTTGTAGGGGGGTGAAGTTACAACAAGCTGAACGGAAGAGGATGCAATTTGTTTTAGCTGTTCAAGCGCATCGCCATGCCAAATTGAAACATCAAGAGAAGGGAATTCCGTCACATTTGTACGAGTCCTTGAGGACTTACGGCGTTTATCATGTCCTCTAGTACGGTTCTTCACGCCCCCATACTAAGAGCAACCTCCGACATTTGTAATATCTAATAGGTCAGATTCGGGACATTTCGCTAACCAATGTCTGAACATTGCGGAGCCAGTCTTCAAAATCTCGTGTCGCGTACCTTTCGAAGACATCCGACGACGAGTTCATATCCAAGGTAGTTATGTTTAGGTGTTTAAGCTTCCGCCAGCACTCGGGTCCATATCCCCGCACACGGCTAACTTGATCAGTGAGGGGCTGATTGCAGTTTATACAGTGAATATCGCTTTTTCGTTCACGAATTCGAACGATAGCTCGCTTCTTGCTTTCCAAAAATTCTAAAAATGCCCTTCGCTTCACAAGTTCACGACCTTGGAAGAAGTCCTCTACTTTGTAAAGTGTTGAATAAGCGCTCTCAAGATATTGAAAAGGCAATTCTAATTGCAATATCCCTAATGCTTCCATGACATCATCAACTTTCTTGCACTCCTTAACATAACAATTTTGATTATTCAATTTAGTTGCTTTTACGTCTTTTGCATGCGTATTCAAATACTCCCTTATATGCTGAAGTCCAAGAAAATCCTTTAGTTTGGTCGGCATTTTCGCCATGTGGAAAAAGACAATCAAAAACTTGCCAGAGCTTCTCTTATTCAGGTCCGGAGTCTTTAGATAGTACACAAATGAATAGACTTCTTTTTCACCAAGTCGATATCTAAGTCCATAAGACTTTCGGATAAACAGTTCTCTGGGGCTAAGAATATTTATGAATTCTTCAAAAGTGTTAAAAATAGAACCAAACTCTCTTGGAACAAAGTTCCTCTTTGATAACAAAAACGATCTACCATAATTCTTTCTCCATTCCGGAAAATCCAACAGATTCCCATTCGACTTTAGTAGGGGCTTTGCCGTGAGTCGGTTTCCAAAAGTTTCACATTTGAAGCACTCAATCAAGAATTTCTTAACAACATCCGCATCCAAAATGAAATTATTGGAATCAAATGGCCCCAAATTCCGCAGTATCCATTGAATCGAATTGATATCTGCACCCCAGGGCTCATTTAATTGACTTTGAATTGTCTTACTAAGTGACTTGGCTTCAATTGTTTCGTTAGTAAAGAAATTTTTTAAGTCAGTAAAGGCTACTTCTGTAGCGCCTGAACTAGAGATCTTGTCTTTTTGTTTCACAACTTCTTTGACGTTATACTCTTTATAGTCTCTTGATGAGATTCCACTCAAGACTTTTGATTCGAGTGAAACTACATTTTGCGGCTTACGTTCAGAACTTTGAGTTACGGGTTTTATAGGATTCTTTAACTTAATCTCTTCAAGCAGATTAAGTATTTCCATTCTGAATTGGGGCTTATCATTACAAATTCTTAAGACTTCCTGAGCCAATAATCTTTTTTTAGATTCTGCTTTTTTCACCGCCCCAATTTTGAAAGAGAAGAACCTCAGGGTGGCCATTTTGGCCTCAGCAGAGAGGTAGACGTTTCGAACCAAATACTGGCAAAGTTCAACTTTTAAAGAATTAGAATGATTAGCTAATTGCCATTGGAGAATATGCTCTACAGCCCTGTCGTTTAATTTTCCCTTAATGCATATTTTTCTCAAGAAATCGATGGGAATTGCATCTCCGTCCCAACGTCTATTGATTTTTTCAACTATCTGATGCCAGGGCAATCCCTTAATCGACACTTCTCACTCCTCTCCGAAGCAGTCGTTAACTCTTAACTAATTGTTGGATACACCCAAGTTCCAATATGTATCTCCCACATCTTCTGCAAGTACTTAACGCCTCCGTAGGACCTAAAGTGAAGGATCTCTACCTGATAACCACACTCACAGTGGGCCATACATACTTCCTTACCCTCAACTATTGGATACTCCAGGGTGAATTGATGTTTCCCATGTCTAATACCAGTGAGAATTATTGCGCCCATACTTTTTACCTCCTGCTCCTCTGATGGTGTCTTTCATCATCAGCAGGTCTTCCTTTAGAACCACCGTGCGCGGAGGGCGCGGTTGGTACTAAGTGAGCTAAAGGGCCTAACACTTAGTTCTTGACCTATAACGAATTATAGTCCTTATGACTGTCAGTGGCGCCACCTAGTCACTAATAGCAGGGACGGTAGAAATTTCCATAAGCGGCAACACTCCAACCCTTAACTCACTTTCCTATCCCCTGCCCTACCTGATCACTTAGATCCGTAACGACAGAGAGTTAGGCAGGAGCCGAGTTTTCTTATTATCAGCTGCGAAGCGAGTAAGTTCCGCAAAAGTGCGGTCGCAACTTTTTCCTTCTTAGATGATAACTGCGGCGAAATAGCCATGGAAACCCAGTTACACCCGCTAGGCCTAACATTCTGGAGAAAGGGAACCTTCAGAATAAAGTAAGAGGGCCATCTTGCATTTCGCGAGATACGTCCAAAGCGCACTCTTTGAGGAGTTTCATAGATACAGACTGATTGTGTGTGAAAGACAGGCCTTTAAAGATTGCCACAGATCTAGCCTGGCAATTCCAAGATCTCCCTTGTTTTACTTTTCCAACACGAGCGCTGTAGGCGAAGTCTGAAAACGCCTCATATTTTGCAATTTCTGAGATTAAGCTTGACTCACTTAGCGCGCCGATATAGAGATAGTCGTAAAAATTCGGACTACTAATCAAGGGCCAAACAACTCCCTGAAACTCAAAGTGAATTAATGCGCCCGAGGACTTCAATCTTTTGTCTTTTTTCGCCTCTAAAGAGGAGCTCCAGGCAATGTCTGAGTAAGGGCCCCCTGAAGCAAACGCCTTCGAAGATTGATAAACAGATTCTACTGACGCGCTACGTCCCTGGTAATTCAACGTCAGATTGAATGCGCTGAGAGCGACCCCGACTGAGTTGTCTGACTTGGTCGAAATTTCAAGGATGTTACTTAGTCCCCAAGAAGCTCTTATCGATTGATGCATCGAGTGTATTGACTTCTGCTGCTGCGAGAGTGCAAACCCAGGGAAGTAAGTAAACGATATAGGCCTTTCTTCGTAGAAAGGGAATGATTGCGTTGGAATAAAAAAGGTACGCTCAGCCACTTTTGTCCCAATCTTCGTGCCACTTTCGGAGGTTGTAGCACTCTTGCGCAGAAGATGAGTACGACGGGCCCCAAGCGTTAATTTGCTCGGCTGCCAGCCACTTCCACTCATACTTCGTCTTTGTCCCGCTTTCAAAGAAACCAAAGTCATTAGCCACCGACAGAAAGCCTTTAGAGGTCTTATCTATTGGCGTCAAGAGCACATGCCTAAAATAACTACTTGGAATCGAATCTAAGAAGATTACCTCCGATTGCACGTCAGTTGGCTCAGATGTAGGCACCTTGCATTTCTGTCGAACCTGTGGGTTTCCGAACAAGGATTGAAAACCTACAAGCCCAAGAAATTTGGCATGATCCAAACTCATCAATTGGCGCATCTGCCATTTAGCTGAGTTCATAGGAATTGAGAAGAAAGGTAATTGCCATAAAAGACTGACATCCAAAACAACTACAGCCACCCATATTCCTTGATTATATTTACTGTACAACATTTTTGTATTAGGAGAGGAAACCGAAAGATAATTAAAGTCCTCAAAGTAGAGTTTGGATGAGGTGTCGACACGCTCGTGGGAGAGTGACTCCTGAGATAGCAACCTCCTTGACTTTATTCCATTGTCAAAAAGTGATTTAAGATTGGTGGCCGTCGTGAAATGACAGAGCCTTTGTATATTTCTCTCAAAGCAATACTCTTGAATCAAGTTACGGTCTCTTTGCCATGCAATCTTTAGATTGCGCAACATATCGGGCCAAAAGGGCTCTTCTACTAGCGAGCTTGGAACCGCATAGTCTGTCATGGCTACCTTTTTTGTATTCTCCAAGACCCTCTTATGTTTAGTCAAGATTCCTTGCGGGGTGATTCACGCTACCCACGGTGCAAGTAAGCAAATTCCCCACCCTCAAGTAACTCGCCTATCCCCTACCTCTTTAGGTCACTTACATCCATAACGACAGAAGTCTCTAGAGTTTGAGCAGATCATCAGGGCTATTAATTCTCTTAAGCTCTCTTCGAGTTTGTTGCCATTGATATAGGCGAATTAACCAATTGGGAAAGGTGTAATCGGTCTTTATCCGAATTGGCAGAATAAAGAGTGGAATCA
>Ga0194129_10010324_pt1 | contig 10211 bp, 6 predicted proteins | sample TA2KigCa35mmetaG_FD_150862 | JGI IMG/M metagenome (GOLD analysis project Ga0194129, IMG submission 150862) | Freshwater microbial communities from Lake Tanganyika, Tanzania - TA2015038 Kigoma Deep Cast 35m | ecosystem: Environmental > Aquatic > Freshwater > Lake | place: Tanzania: Lake...
GGGGCGCAGGCGGGGGCGCAGGCGGGGGCGCAGGCGGGGGCGCAGGAGGGGGGAGGGGCCTGCGCGCCGGGGGCGGAGGGGTGGGCGGCCGCGGGGCCCGTGCTGGAGGCGCGCTGCGGGGCCTGCCATGGGGCGGAGCCGCGCTTCGGCGCCCCCTTCGCCCTCGCCGCCCCCGCGGACCTCACGCCGGCGCGCGCGCGCCTCGCAGCGGAGGCGCTGCGGGCGGGGCGGATGCCGCCGGCGGGGCAGCCGCCGCTCACGGCGGACGAGCGCGGGGCGCTGCTCGGGTGGCTCACCTGCGGGGCGGAGGGGCAGGGGCCGGCGGTGACGCCGCCGGGGGGCTTTGAGAGCTCTCGCCCTATCCTCGCCGCCCCGCCCGCCCCGCCGCCCGGCGCGGAGTTCTTTGAGGTGCGCGCGGGGGGCTTCGCGGTCCCCGCCGACCGCAGCGACCACTATGAGTGCTTCACCGTGCGCGCCCCGCTCACCGAGGAGCGCTTTGTCCGCCGCGTGGAGACGGTCGTGGGGGACGCGCGCGTCCTGCACCACATCGTGCTCATCCCCGAGGACGGGGGGCGCGCCCCCGGGACCCACAGCCCCTGCCGAGATGACAACCCCTTCGCCCTCATCTACGGCTGGGCGCCCGGGCAGGGCGCCCTCCACTTCCCAGAGGGGGGCCTCCGCCTCGCCCCCGGGCAGGCGCTCACCCTGCAGGTCCACTACAACAACCGCGCCCGACATGTTGGCGTGGCGGACGACAGCGGCGTGCGCATCTACCACGGCCCCCCGGAGGGCCCCGAGGTGGCGGTGCTCGCGCTCGGCCCCCTCGACTTTGAGGTCCCCCCGCGCAGCCGCGGCGAGGTGGTGGGCTACTGCGAGCTGCCCGCCGGCACCCGCCTCGTGGCCAGCTTCCCCCACATGCACGAGCGCGGCCTGCGCTTTGAGCAGCAGGTGAGCCGCGACTGGCGCGCGCGCGCCCCAGGGGATGAGACGTGGGAGGACGTGATCACCCTCCGCGGCTGGGACTTTGAGAGCCAGTACGTCTACGACACGCCTGTGGCGCTTGACGCCGGCGACCTCGTCAAGACCTCATGCCTCTACGAGAACCCCGAGGACCGCCCGCTGCGCTTTGGCGAAAAGACCGAGGACGAGATGTGCTTCAACTTCGCCTACATCTCCCCCCCCATCGGCTACACGCTCTGCAACCAAGACGCCCCGCCCGCTCGCCAGTACACCCCGGGCGCCTGCGCCCCCGCCGAGGCGGCCGCCTGGACCCCCCCCGAGGTGTCGCTCGCCCTCGTGGCCGCCGCGCCCCCGCCCCCCGCCCCGAGCGCCCTGCTGCCCCCCGGGCGCTACTGGGTGGACGAGGCCGTGGCCTACGTGGACCCCGCCCTCGCCGCGCAGTACCGCCTCGACCTCGCGCGGAGCGGGGCGCGCGCGCGGGGTGTGGCGCGCTGGGGCGACGGGACGCTGCTCCTCGACGCCGCCAGCGACCTGCGCGTGGTGGCGGCGGGGCTGAGCTTCACGGCGCCCCTCGCCCTCTCCGCCCTCAGCGCCGTCACCCTCAGCGACGCCCCCCCCGGCGACCCCGCGGCGGGCTCGCTGCTCCTCACGCCCACCTGCGGCGAGGCGCCGCCTAGCCCCGTGTGGGTGAGCCTCGACGAGCGCGCGGCGAGCGCGGAGGGCGTGGGGCGGGGCGAGGGCGGGGCGTGGCTGCGCCTGCCCATCTCGCTCGGCCCCATAGTCCTCACCCTCCGCCTCCACCTCACCGCCGCCCCCTGAGCGCCCGCGCTCGCGCCTGCGCCCCTCAGCCCGCCCCTCAGCCCGCCCCTCAGCCCGCCCCTCAGCCCGCCCCTCAGCCCGCCGTCGCCGCCGTCGCCGTCAGCTCCCGCGCGCGGTGACGCGCGATCAGCGCCCCGATCTGGCGCGTCGGCTCCGTGAACCCCTCGATGCCGGGAAGCTGGCTGATGCGCCGCTCCGCGCGCACGATGTCCTCCCAGCCCTGCTCGTCCCCAAAGAGGTACGCGGCGGTCAAGGGGAGCGCGTCGGCGCCCGACACCCCGCTGCCCACGGGCGACCAAAGGCGCGTGAGCGCGAACCGCGCCATCACCCGCGCCAGCCGGCTGCGCTCGAGGCGCCGCTTGGCCTGCTCAAAGTAGAAGGCGAAGTGCTTGCGCTCCTGCTCCGCGAGGCGCTTGCAGAGCTCGCGCACCGCTGGATTCTGCGTGCGGCGCGACAGCGCCATATACGAGGCGGCGGCGGTGAACTCGTTGAGGGCGCCCCAGGCCATGTGCGTGGCGATGAAGTGGGGCGTGGAGTTGGCGAGCAGCGAGCTCAAGAGCGCCTCAAGGCGCTCCATCCAGGTCACCGTCCCCACCAGCTCGCCCGCGCGGCGCGGATTCACCTCGCGCCCCGAGGCGCGCAGCACCTTGTCGATGGCGCGCCCGTGCCACAGCTCCTCATATACCCACACCGACAAGAAGGCGGTGATCTCGGGGTCCTTGGTGGAGTGCCCCGCCAGCAGGTCGCGCATGTAGACGATGGTGTGCGTCTCCGTGTCGGCCATGTAGCGCAGGATGCGCGCCTCCTCGTCGGTGACGCCCGCGACGGCGGCGCCTTCCCAGTCGAGGTCGTCGGTCTTCACGGCTCCGGAGAGCTCAACGAAGCGGTCGATGTCTAAGGCCATCTAATCTCAACTCCTAGGGGCGCCCGCGGGGCGCGCGGCCAAGAGGCGCGGCGAGGTCGCGACTCGCGCGCCTGTGTATCAGCGCGCGCTTTGAGATTCAACAGGATTAGGGTATAAGCCCTGCCCCGCGCGCCGCGCGCGCCCCGCCAATGACTAGGAGCCCACCCCATGAGCGACCTCGACGCCGAGTCCGCCCCCCCCCTCCCCGCTGAGCGCCTCAAGCGGCTCCGCTCCGACTGCTTTAGCGCCCTGCGCCGCGAGGTGCAGCGCTGGAGCGCCGAGGCGGTGGACATGGCGTGGGCGTACTACCCGCCCGCCGAGCAGCTCAAGGTCATCGCCGACCGCGTCCTCTTGCCCAAGGCGCGCTGCGCGGCCCCCGACTTCCTCAGCGCCCTCGGCGAGCAGTGGTGGGCGGCGCGCGCGGCGGTGGTGGAGCGCGAGGGCGACGCCCCCGTCGCCGCCCTCTGCGGCTTCTACGGGCGCTACCTCCCCGCCACCGGCTTCCACCTCGTGGCGGAGTTCGGCCCCGCCGGCCTCGCCGCCCTCTGGCGCGTCGACGCCCGCGCCCGCGGCGCCGCGCTCAAGCCCATCGGCGACGAGCAGGACTTCTACGACCAGCTCGGCTGCTTCCTCGACCTCCACTATGGCTGGCGCTGGGTCCTCGGTCGCCACCTCCAGACGCGGCGACTCGTGGCGGTGGAGGTGCAGCCCGGCTACATGATCGGCGCGCGCCGCGGCGACCCGTCCCACACGGGCGATTTCGCCGAGCGCGAGGACCCCGAGGTGGAGGAGGCCTTTAGCCGCTTTGACGCCGAGCGCTTTGACACCCTCGAGCTCCTCAACGGCGACGAGGCCGCCGAGTACCCGTTCGGCGGCGAGCGCTTTGACGAGTGGCTGCCGGCGGAGTGGGCGGCGCTCGCCCGCGCCCGCGAGGTGGAGCTGTTCACGCTCTCCTCCGTGGACGGATTCGTCAAGGCCGTGGAGGACCTCGCCGAGGTCCGCAAGGTGGAGGTGGAGCTGCTCGACCCCGAGGGCGACGCGCGGCTACGCCTCCACCGCGGCCCCGTGTCCCTCACCCGCCCCCTCTCCCTCCCCTACCTGTGGACGCTCCACAGCGGGCGCACCTTTGAGGAGGGCGCCATCGAGTTCTTCCGCGACGACGCCGAGCGCGTCCGCGCCGCCTCGGAGCTCCTCTTTGGGGTGCGCGAGGCGCTCAAGCCGCACCCGCGCCTCACCGCCCGCGTGGAGGGGGCGCGCCTCCTCCTGCGCGAGGGGGCGCGCGACGTCGCCGAGGCGCCTCTGCTCACCTGGGCGCCCCTCGGCGCCTTTGAGGGCCCTAGCGGCCCGGGGCGCCTGCTCACGCTGCTCGGCGTGGACCTCGCCGCCGGCGCCTGGCGCGCGCCGCGCCACCCCCTCGACCGCTGCCCGCTCTGCGACGCCCCCGCGCAGCTCTCGCGCGCCGTCCGCCCGCGCCCCACCCTCCCCGATGCCCCCCCCCGCGCTCATTTCGTGCGCCCTGAGGTGTGGGGCTACTACGCGCTCTCCTGCGCCCACCACCACCTCCCCATCTCCTGGCTGAGCCCCGCCGAGGCCGAGGACGCCCTGCGCGCGCAGAGTCACCTGCGCCTCGATGTGCGCTCAGAGGTGGAGGTGGAGGGCGCGCGGCTGCTGTGGGGGGCCGAGCTCGCCGGGGCGCTGCTCGACGAGAGCGGGCGCGAGGCGCTCCGCGACCGCGGCGCCCTCCACGCCTACGCCTTCTACCCCGACCTCGTGGCGCTCTCGCTGGTCCCCCTCGCCGGCGCCGCCCTCGACGCCGCGCGCGCCCGCGGCGAGCTCATGGCCGCCCAGCTCGGCCCCGACCGCGCGTGGGCGCTCGGCTGGGCGACGCCGCTGTCCTGAGCGCCGCGCTCAGGGGAGCAGCACCAGCCCGCCGATCACGAATAGGGCGCTGATCGCGCTGAGCGACAGCGTCGTCGCCGCTGAGATCTGGCGGTCCACCACCATGCCCGCGCTCACGCCGGCGCCCACCACGCCCACCGCGAGGAAGCCGAGGGCGGTGACGGAGCGCACCGCCGACGCCGGGGGCGACGGCGGCGGCGTCCAGTCGACGGCGGGCGCGCTGAGGCGCGCGCCCTGCGCGGAGCTGACCAGGTAGAGGATCACGTCGAGGTCGGCGCGCTCCTGCGAGGGGTCCACCAGCACGCGCTGCGCGACGCTCACGTAGCCGAGCTCCGACAGCTCCACCGTGTGCGTCCCGTGGAGCGCCGGAATCTGCACGGGCGTCCGCCACAGCTCCACCCCGTCGAGGCGCACCTGCGCGGAGGGCATGGAGGTGATGGTGAGCGGCAGGGTGCACGGCCGCGTCCCCTCCACAAAGCGCCCAAAGATCATGTCCTTGTACTTGCAGTCAGCGCACTCCCGCAGCGCCACCGTCCACGCCGCGTAGGCGCTCGGGCAGTCCCCGCGCCGTTGGTGGAGGTCGGCGATGGAGATGAGATTCTTTACGTCCGGGGCGAGCTGCTGCGCGCGCTGAAACGAGGCCAGCGCGGCGGTGAGGTCGCCGCGGTCAAGCGCCCTCTGCGCCTGGATAATGTGCTCTTGCGCTGCGGAGAAGATCTGCTGGTCGGGGTTGACCTCATAGTCGGCGTCCTGCGCCGCGGCGCGCGGCGCGGGCAGCAGCAGGGCGCTGAGCGCGGTGAGCGCCAGCGCGAGGGCTAGGGTGAGCGCGCGGCGGGCGAGGGCGCGCGCGCGGAATCCTGAGGGGGTGACAATCACGCCGTGCTCGAGTTCGAGTGTGTGTGCGGGCGATCGACGAGGGGACGATCGAACAGGGGAGACCCCCAACATACCCTAAGATCACACTTCGGTCGATAAAACTCAATGGCGCGGGCGCGGGCGCGGGCGCGGGCGCGGGCGCTCGAAACTTTCACAGCGCGCCGCTGATCAAGTATACTCACCGCCACACCGCCGCGCCCGCGAGAAGCCCCCATGCTCGGACACGTGATCAACGACCGCTACAAGCTCATCAAGACCCTCGGCGAGGGCGGCTTTGGCGTCGTGTATCGGGCGCGCGACCTCGCCCTCTCGCGTGACGTCGCCATCAAGCTCTTGAGTCTCAACGCGCAGAAGGATCCCGCGCAGGCGGAGCGCTTTATGGCGGAGGCGCGCATCACCTCCAAGCTCCACCACCCCAACCTCGTCACCCTCTACGACTCAGGGCAGGTGCAGAGCGTGAGCACCCCCAACGAGCACGCGCTGGTGGGGCAGCTCTTCTTGGTGACGGAGCTGCTGCTCGGCGCCTCCCTGGAGCGCGTCTTAGAGCACAAGGTCCTCGACCTGCCGCAGACGATGTCGCTCCTGCGCCAGCTCGCCGAGGGGCTGGCCGTGGCGCACGCGCACGGCGTCATTCACCGCGACATCAAGCCCCCCAACATCTTTGTGCATCAGGTGGAGGGGCCGGGCGGCAACAGAGAGAGAGACGGAGAGGGACAGGGAGAGGTCGTCAAGCTGCTCGACTTTGGCATCGCGAAGGTGGCGGATGAGCAGACGCACACCCTCACAGGGCAGCTCTTTGGCACGCCTTACTACATGTCCCCTGAGCAGATCTACGGCAAAAAGCAGCTCACGCACGCCACCGACATCTACAGCCTCGGGGTGCTCACGTTCCACTGCCTCACGGGCCAGGTGCCCTTTGACGGCGACAGCCAGTACGTCATCTTCAACAAGCACATCCACGAGGCCGTCCCGCGGCTCTCGCTGCACCACCCTGAGCTCAAGCGCGCGGAGATTCAGGCGGTGGTCGAGGGGCTCATGGAGAAGCGCCCTCAGGACAGGCCGCAGGGCGCGCTTGAGGTCCTCGAGCTGCTCGACAACCTCGAGGCGCTCTGCCCCGCGTGGTTTGAGCCCCCCGCGCCGCTGCTCGAGGGCGTGCCGCTGAATCGAGGCGACACCGAGCGCGTGCGCCTGAGCGAGCTCAACACGGGGGCGCTCGACATGAGCGCGCTCGTGTTTGAGCTGACGCCGCCCGAGGGCGCGGGGGCGGGCGGGGGCGCGGGGGGCGCGCAGGAGGACGACGCGGGAGACGCGGAGCTAGAGCTCCTCGGGGCGCTCGCGCCCTCTGAGCCCACCCGGCGCAGCCCGCCGCCGCGCCCCCCCGCGCCCCTCGCTCCCGCTCGGCGGCGGGCAGCCGCTCCAGCCGATTCCGCCCCCGCTCTTCACCTCCCTCCTCGCGCCGCCCCGGGCGGACGCGCTCGAGATCGAGGAGAGCGCCACGCTCCCCTTCTTCCACGACGCGCGCCTGCCGCTGCCCTCCCCCAGCGCGAGCGCGCAGCGCGCCGAGCACTCGTCGACGGTGGTGCTGCCGCCGCTCGCGCTCGGGCGGCGCGACGACACGCTGCCCACCGCGCTCCGCTCGGAGCACACGGCGCGGACGAGGATGCAGAGCGCGAGCGTGTGGGGCTACGCGCTGATCGCGTCGGCGGCGCTCATCGTGGTGGGCGCCCTCTGGAGCGCGCCGGGCGCCTCGCGCGAGCCCCTCAGCGCCGGCCCGCCCGCCGCCCCGCCCGCCCCCCTCCTCGCGCTCTCCCCTGAGGCCTCTGCCGCCTCCTCCGCCGCCGCCTCTGCCGCCGCCTCTGACGCCGCCGCCGCCGCCGCCGCCACCGCTGCCGCTGCCTCTGCCTCTGACGCCGCCTCTGCCGCCGCCCCTGCCGCCGCCTCTGCCCCCGCTCCTGCCGCCGCCTCCCCCGAGGAGCTGCGGCCCGCGGGCGCCCTCGACGCGCTGCTGCACGTGCCCCTGCCGGGGGCGCTGAGCGAGCGCGACGAGGGGCGCGCGCTAGAGGAGCGCGCGCTGGAGGGGCGCGCGCTGGAGGGGCGCGCGCTGGAGGGGCGCGGGCGAGAGAGCACAGCGCCGCAGGGGCGCGCCGCGCCCCTCGGCGCGGCGCCTGGCGCGTTGAGCGCCGCGCCCTCCCCGCGCCACCCCTCCGCCGGCGTCAGAGTCGAGGCGCTGCCCCCCTCCCCTCCGGCGCGCGCCGCGCTCCCCCCGAGCGCGCCGCGCGCCCCGCGCGCGCCTCGCGCCGCCCCGCGCCCCCGCGCCCCCCTCGCCGCCAGCAAGCCCCTCTCCGACGCTACGCCCGCGCTCCCGCCCGCCCCCGCCCTCTACCCCAGCGCTCCGCGCTACGTGAAGCTCTACCTCGACCCCACCGTCAGCATTTACCCCGGCGAGGCAATCTCGGTGAGAGTGGAAGTCTTCGACAGCGCCGGACGTCAGCTCCAGGCCCAGTGGGAGATCGAGTATCGCCACCAGAGCGCGCCGCCCGTCAAGAGCCGCCAGTCCACCTTTACGCTCAAACAACTCGGTGAGTGGTTCTTTAAGGCCTGCGTGCAGAACGTCTGCAGTCGCGAGCTGCGCTCGTTTGTTCGAAGCAAGCATGTGCCCTAGCCCTTGGCGCGGGGAGTGATGAGGAGCTGACCTCAGAGATCAAGACCCTCCTCTCTGAGGCGCAGTTCGTTGGAGAAGGACATCGTAAGGTTAAGGTCTGGGCTACACGCTTTGAGGTGCTTGAGGTGCTTCACCAAGCTGTTCATCACTCCTTTGGCGCGTTTCCACTCTCCTGGGTTGCAATCTGTGACCTGTTCCTCAAATCGCTTGCCCATGAAACCCTAGGGTCGTACAAAAGAAGGCTTGTGTCCGAACATAGCGGATGTACTCGCGGCTGCGCCCCCCTCCCGGCGCATCGAGCACAGGAGGTTTGAGCAGATGTCACGTAAGACCACGGAACCACGCGCATTGGCATCCATCCTTGGTCAACCCTCTTCGTCGGGGCTGTGGACTCAAGGGCGTCTCTGGGCCTTGTTCGCAACCGGGCTCCTCATTGTCTCGTCGACGGCGTGTGATGCTAAGGACGATGCAGCCGACCTAGATGCGGCATCGCTGTCCGATGAAGGTCGCACGACAGACGACGTGCTTGATTTAGGTTCGGACGTGATCGCTGCACCCGATAGCCTTGAGCCGGAGGAAACCTCCGGCACGTCCGATGTCGAGGACTCCAAGGGCGACATGCTAGACCCCTCCGATGTTTCGCCGGTCGACGGGGGCAATGTGGATGCCGACGTCGACGCCGACGCGGGACGCGACGGGGACTACTCTCCGAGGGAGCCGATATGCGGTGATGGGTTGGTGGAAGGAGACGAGGCCTGTGACGACGGCAACGAGGATGACACGGACAACTGCATGTCGGACTGCATGACTCCCGCGCAGCTCACGAAGTCCCTCGGACCTATCTCGCTTCAACCCAATCCGCACCGCCCCGTGATCAATATCTACCTGGTGTCACCTGGAGGAGCGCTCCAAGCTGAGCTGGCCTATGACCAACTCGGCACCCCCGACAGCGCAGGTGCCGTCCTCGACTATGATCCCTATCCATCCTCAGACCACTTCGCCACCATCCGGGTCTTTGACCCGGATGAAGAGCTCGTCCACTGGCACGCTCAAGCCCAAGCCGCTGGGGCTCGGACCCCTGAGGTCCGGCGGTCGGAAGTCGAACCCCCACCCAGAGGCTTCAACTTCGCCGAGAACGGCGCCATGCGTGGCTATCGCATCTCGCTCGCGCAGGCGGGCGTGCACCAGATCCGAATCGCAACGAACTCGCTGAAAGGGGCCGTTGCCCTCCGCTTACCCGAAGGTGTCGGCTGGGGCTTCGCAGTCCCAAGTGGCCGTATGCTTTGGCCCTTATGCGGACACGGTTGCGCCTCCGACGCGACCTCTTTCTACGCTTGGGCCCCGCGCCACAGGACCTCCAAGCTGTTCCTCGACCTCGAGGTTGTCGGCGGCAATGTCCCTTTGGTGCGTCCTGGCGATGGGAGTTCGCCTTTGCCGGTCTCTCTGAGCAACAACGTGATGCGACACATCGTCGAGCCTGGCTCAACCAACGACGGAGAGGTCTGGCGGCTCGATTTTCCCGCGGCGACCTTGTCCACAACACGCATCACCGTGGGGGCGTCTGGGCTGCCTCTCATCTTCTGCGACTCCGAGAGCACCGCGACCTCCTTGCAGGCCTCGGTGGTGCGGACGGTCGGACCGGATGGCAACGAGACCTTGGTCTCCCACCACTTCCAACGCGAGATTCTGTCGCTTCTTCCGCAGCTGGCTTCGCTAGCCGGAACTGACTCGGACTCTGACAACCTGAACAGCAACGCGTTCGTCGAGGCCAAGGCCAGGTCAGCCGCGTGCGTCGGCAGCCCTGCTGCGCCGCTCTCACCGGACAGTGTCTGGCGCCACACGAGCCTTCTGCACAGCTACGACAATCCTCTGCGGGCCGTGCGCTTCTATCTCTCGCGGGCGAGTGTGGACCATGGGGGCGTAACATACGGGACTAGCGAGAGTTTTTCGCGTCGAGGCTTGGAGTTTGGCGTCGGAAAGCATTTCGCAGGCGCGGTGGGGTTACACCTCCTTCACAAACAGGTCTGCCGCCACACCTCTGACTGCACCACTGGAGCGACCTGTACCAACAACACGTGTGACGTCGAGTTC
>Ga0194129_10010325_pt1 | contig 10209 bp, 8 predicted proteins | sample TA2KigCa35mmetaG_FD_150862 | JGI IMG/M metagenome (GOLD analysis project Ga0194129, IMG submission 150862) | Freshwater microbial communities from Lake Tanganyika, Tanzania - TA2015038 Kigoma Deep Cast 35m | ecosystem: Environmental > Aquatic > Freshwater > Lake | place: Tanzania: Lake...
GAAATACCGCGACCGAAGCCGATTTTGGTCGTATGAGCTATAAATTTACGCATAATAATCGAACAACGGTTCGCCCGAATGAGATGGGCGGTATTCATGGTATGCTTAAGGCAGTTGTTGCGCCTTTGTTGGATGTTTTGAAGCCGTCCCGTAAGGAGAATGTGGTAGGAAATGCGCGACTTTATGAGAATGCGCGTATGCCGGTTCCTGCTGCTGTGACTGCGACATTCAATCCGGCCGACCGCGCGCCAACAACCATTAAAGAGACAACGGTTGGATTGGTCGGGTTTGACCACTTGAATGTGGAACGCCAAGCTGCTGCGGGTTATCTAATCTCTCAGAATACTCCTGTTGATACCGAACGTGCAACCACCAGCACTGATTATTTAGGAACGGCCGGTGGTGCGGCGACGCGTATGGGAAATGGTCTTTACAACGCCGCATATAACCAACGCAATAATGTGAATAAGACGTATAAGAATGTCACAAATCATGGGTCGATGTCGCTCTTCAACTCCAACACGAATGTTCAGATTGACCGTTTGGACGCAGACCGTGTGAATAATCGAGCGATGGTGATGACGAATGCCCCGTCATCCATTCCCAGTATCGATATATATGGCAAGATGACGATGCCACAAAGCTACGATGAATCAAAACTGAACGAGAGAATTCAGCCGGATATCTTGAACGCATTTAGACAGAATCCATATACACATAGTCTTCAGACGTATTAACCTGGCGGGAGTCACGGAGGCATGGAGACGAGAGATTATTTTATCGTATATAATATAAGCAATATACACGATAGTTATTTTTATAACAATATAAATTAGTATAAACCATCTCAAATGAACCTCCGTGAATTATTCCAAGACAAATACACGGTGATATTCGTTCTCATTTTAGTAATATTAGTGAGCGTTTGGGTGTCGCGCACGTATCGAAATGGCGGGTTTAGTCGGTGGATCGCACCATCAGAGGGTTATGGAACTGGTGTGATTGAAGGACTAACTATGAATGACCATGTTCGTTATTTGGGTGAAGTAAGAACGCAGAGCACGCATTCGCCCGCAAATACACAGGGTTCACGAACGGATGGATCTTTGCTTATCAACCAATGCTCATATGTGAAAGATACGCCTGCTATGTTTCGGTTTTTATTTACAACCACCGCGGAATTACGTGGTGCAACTGGTGATGGAACTGGCGCAAACGCTGCGAAAGTGATTACGATTAAAGTTCCGACTTACTATATTCAGAATACCGACGCAACAGGACTGTCTGTGGTGATGCGTGCTTATACTGGCCCTTTACCTGCGACGGTCGGTACATCCGCTGGAACTGGCGCGAATTTGGATACCGCCGAAAATAACCGTGGTTTGGTCGCAAGTGTTGCTGCGGATGGTCAGGCTGATGCAGGTTATCTTGTGATTCGTTACACAATACAAACCACGACTCCGATGGCGGCAGGAAAATACTCACTTGAACTTTCTGGGCTGAAATGGAAGAACGCCGAAATCAATCCAGCGTCGGCTTCTACTGCTCCAGGAACTGACTTGGCCAACGTTTCTCTATCCAGCAGTGCTGAACCATCTAGTGTTACACCTATTCTTGTTTTCGTCAATTTATGGCCGTCTGATGCTGCGAAACGATTGCGTATTTTTGATAATACGGCATACGGAGGTGCGCCTGAATTCATAACGTGCCGCAAAATATCAACAGAAAGTCCGCAGTTGTCTCCAAATTATACGGGCACCGCCACGACATTTTCGATGACCATTATGCTTACAAATGCTCTGTCGTCCGGGGATATTTTCCTGGTTCAAGTGCCGTATGTGACCCGAACTGCGAATGTCGATCTGGGTATTTCATTTACTTGGACAAACCCAACGACACAACTCCAAAGCACATTATCAACGATTTCTGATGCGGGAGTTGTTACATCGGACATCAACACCTATGGCGGTGGCGTGAATGTTGTCGCATTTACCGTGGGCGGAGCTTTACCGAGAGATACGCCGATCCGTCTCTCGATCGCTGGTCTTCAGACACCAGCCTCAAGAACTTCGATTACACAAGCGAAAATCCGAACATACAAGGGTTCTCCTGCGCCATCTCTCGGCGGAACATTCAACGCAGTCGGCGGAGTTCTTGATCAAGGTGAATTTAATCTTCCTGCGATTGAACCGAGGGCTTCTACAGCGGTGAGCACTGGCACCGCAAGTGATGGAACCACTTACGTGACTGCGGCGGCGTCGTCCGTGCTTATTTCCGACGTGAAACGCCAGATGAATTGGGCGATCGAAGCACAGAAGGAGTATGAAAGTGCGTATAAGGCACTTCGTGCAGCTACTACCACGACCGCAAAAACAGAAGCCCAGCTTAAATATGATGTGGCGATCGCCCGCCGTAACCGTCTTATTGCCAGCCATCCGGACTCATGGTATGACGGCGCCAACTGGCGTTATGGTGATGATGGTCATGTGCGTAAATGTGCGGAGCCCTCCACATTATCGAGCAACGAAGGCAATTGCCAGAATATTTTTCGCTTGGATGCGAGCGGTAATGTCGTGAAATCCGCAGATGGCAATAATATTCTGCTGATGCGTAAATGTCCGTGGAAGTGTAATAATCCAGGACAGACCGGTTCTGACGCATGCCGTATTGATGCCGACTGTCTGAAAGTAACACGTTGGGCGACGTATTTGCCGGATGGAACCCAGATCGAGAAGAATTTGCTTGCGACCACACGCACAAGTTACGACGATATTGCGAGAGAAACGAGTGCTTCCACGTTGGACGAAGAAGATATATACCGCCGTGGTATTACCCGCAATTTCCGTGGGTATGGGCGCCCGGGTCGTGTGCCCCCCGGGCAAGGTCAAGGATATGGCCAAGGACAAAGCCCAGGATTATTCGGTTCAATACGTGATGCTGCTGGAAATATTATCCGCACAGTCGGTAACTGGATCGACCCGAATGACCCCGCAAGTAACCAACGAACCGATCGTCGTAATGCCTATTATTATGAAGATGGATCACCTGCCGCTACTGCTTACCTTGGTATGTATAACGGTCAAGGATACGAAGAAGAATCGCCGTTTTATGCGGCATCAAAACCCACGAATTACTACTATACTACCAACTATTATTATACGGATGGTGAAGCGGGTGGAACTGGAGCTGGCACCGGTGCTGCCAATGACGGAAAAAGCAATATGCCTGGAAAATTGTCGAATGTTCAGCCATACGACCAAGTGATTAACTTTTAACGGCTGAAGTTGTGTGTGTGGAACCTATGCGTGAAATGGAGTTAAATATTATATTCTCATTATTACAACCGATCGTTGTAATCATGACAAGCCACAACGAAAACCTGGAAAACCCGGAATTAGAAGATATCCATAAAACTATTCATAATAAATTAAATGTCTTTATTAAAAACCGAAAGATCCCGAATATTATATTTTATGGACCTCATGGATCGGGTAAAACATTTATACTGAATCGTTTTATACATTCGATTTATGGTGGCGATAAAACCGCAATAAAAAACTACGTAATGCGGGCCAATTGCGCACATGGTAAAGGTATACGTTTTATTCGCGAAGAACTGAAATTTTTCGCAAAAACGAATATCGACATGAAAGAAGGCACCATTTTTAAGTCAGTCATTCTGACAAACGCAGATAAACTCACGATTGACGCACAATCCGCACTACGAAGATGTATTGAATTATTTAGTTCTTCCACGAGGTTCTTTATAATCGTTGAAAATAAAGATAGTCTTTTAAAACCGATATTGTCGAGATTTTGTGATATTTATATTCCGCCTCCTGTTGTTACAATAGGAACAGAAACACCGCCAACCGCAGTTAATCTTCATACATATATCGCCGATAAGGTATGCAATACAAACAAAATATTGAAATCGAGAGAACATACGCTGCCCGAACTCATAAAAATCGGTGATATTGATACAACAGCCACAAATAAAGACTATGAAAAAATACTGGATTTGGCGGTGTCTTTATATGAACAAGGCTACTGCGGTCTCGATATCATCGATTTTATTCATACACACCCTGAAATGAACGATATTCGCAGATACGAATTATTGATTATGTTCGACAAAGTGCGAAAAGAGTTTAGAAATGAGAAACTTTTACTATTTTATTTTCTTCATTTTATAGTATTTCGTTGTAATCTGAGTTTAGAAAATATTTCATTTATGTAAGGTCCAGCCAGTATCAGTCAGTATCATTTTAGGCTTGCGATGGATGATTATTCGGTTACTTCTCTTTATGAATCCAAAAATGAATGGGCGTCACGACTTGTGAATATTCTGACACCACTTATTCAAGAAGGTATTCGGTCGATATTCGATGAGGCCGTGAAATTGTGTGTCGGAAATAAGGAACAAGACAAATATCTCATGACATTTCAGAATCTTCTCTCGAGAGTTCCAAAATGGAACCCCAATATTATCAAGGAAGAGACAGCGCGAATCAAGGAGCGCAGCACATGCGGATATTTAGAGGATTTAATTACATGTGTTCATATTATTCATTTGAAGTGTATGACGGTAATGCGTGTTGGAAACAAACAGAAGAAGGTGGATATCAAGATTCCGCAATTAGCTGACTTTATTCATAAAATTTACGTGAATACCGCACGGAAGGTGTATTCCAATGTGTATATTTTCGAGAGAGGGATCCAACCTCTTCACACACAGCGTAACAATCGTGAATTTGAAATTATTGTGAAGGAATGTATTTACAATACGATTCGTGATAATATACCGGTAGAGGAACTGATTAAGATGTATTTAGAAGAAACGATTGAAGATGTTGTAGAAGTCACTGAAAATGAAGAGGTGATCCAACAAGAGCCGATTCTCTCGGAAGAAGACGCCAATCTCTCGGCGAGGCGCCGACAACATCATGGAAGCACACGCCGAAGGCGTCATCGTGATCGGGTGAGCGACCAAGATGGTGGTGCTGCCGGCGACAGCGTAGGTGATAACGTATCGGCCGCGACAATCGACCAACTTGATTTTGTTGGTGAATTAAATGGAAGTGCGAATGTGGTATCATCTGAATTGACCACCGCATCAAATGACACTTTGGAAAGCGGTAATGGTAGCGGCGGTGGTAGTGTTGGCAGCGGTATTTCATTCGGAGAGAATCAAGTGCGAACCTTTGAAACGGATTCTTCCGAGAGAAAGAATGAATATATGACACATGACGACGATGATGATGCAGATGATGATGAAGCAGATGTAGGACGATTAAAGATTGGCGATGATATTCGGTTGGATACTCTCGACATTCATACACTCAACGATATTCAAGAGATAAACGCACCACCTCTGTTGGATGATATCGAAGTTTTGGCGTAAGCGTAAGCAGACTAGTTATAAAAAATAGCCATATATTACAAATATGGCGGACAGCGACGAAGATAAAGGAAAATGGTATGATAATATAGTTTTGCTTGACCTGCTCATCTTCATTTTTTCTTTCGCATTTTTAGCAATCGCAGGCGTAGTGATGTATTTTTGTTATCCGCCGGTGATGTTGGCATTCCAGACATCCTAGTGTAGCATGGCGTGGCGTGGCGTGGCGTGCTAACGCGTATAAAAATGAATAAATAATTGAATTTGTATGTATATACGTCTGTTTAGAACTATATACATTCATACTGGAATATTGTGATGTTCAATACTACAAAATTAGCGATTATCGGTGCAGTAGTAGCGATTGTTTATTTTTTACTGAAATTTATAGAAATGCGGTTTGTCGATCATGACAATCAAAAGCCTGTGAAGGTGTTGGTTCGAGATTCGATTGTTGTTTGCGTCTCGTCGATTTTAGCCGTATTTATATTGAATCAGTTTGAGAATATTGGTAGCGGTGGTGGCGGTGGCGGTGGCGGTGGTACGCCGGCAGTATTTGTGGATACGCCAGGGTTTTAATCAAGATGAAGGTCTTGTATTACTTCTGTTTCTGATTCCGGTTCTGATTCTGATTCTGATTCCGGTTCCGGTGCTGCCGATGCCGCTTCCGCTTCCGCTTCTTTACGAACCACCCCATTTTCATAATAATGTTTTCCAACGCAGTTCAAGTTGGACAACATCAACCGCCATGCCTTCAAATAGGAATGTTCTGTATATGAGAGATGTCCTGACCATTTTGCGCAAAATCGACGAACGTATGGCGCCGCAATTGCGTTCTTATACTGCGGCATCGACGGAAACAGATGATGCTCGATTTGAAAGTTTAGATACCCCATAATCCATGTAACCAACGCAGATTTGTTCGAAATATTAACGGTGTGATGAATCGCGTATTCAAACCACAAGAGATGTTTGTCTTCTGGAATCACACCTGTATATGTATGCGAGAGAGAGAAGTGACCGAACAAAAAGATGAAATTCCAGAAATTCACGACCATCAATAAGAAATAACACCATAATAATCCGCCGCCACTTGATCCACCAGAATAGAAAATGAGAGGCAACGAGAGATGAGAACCAGTCATACATACCGCTTCAAATGCGGTTTCGAGATATACTTCTCTCGTTCGTGCCGAATATAATCGTTGAAATACCTTTTTTGGATGAAGATAATATGTCCAGAATAGATGGACAAGAACACCGTTGACGAGAGGCAAAAACGTCCATGCCTGAAGTCGCATCCACCATCGATTCATAAATCGTGATGCCGCTTTCCCGTTCGTATTCTCTTCGAACGCACGGTCAAAAAAGGCGACAAGCGGTGTTGTATCCAAATCGATATCATGCTTAATTTTCTGTGGTGTAGCATGGTGTTTTTGATGCATCGAATTCCATACTGATGAACTGACACCGCCACCAAACCCCATCGTGAAATTTTGGATGGTGCGGTCGAACGCACGGATTCCAGTAAAACTAAGATGTCCGCATTCGTGTTGAACCCAGCCACAGCGCGTCTTAAATGCGATGAACGAGAGAATCGATGCGTAGATATTATATGAGGCGAGCCATGTTCCTAGACCGAAGTAAAATGCGAGTTCAAGAAGTCGGAAATAGACATGTATATAATCTGGTTCAAAGCATCCTTGGTCAATAAGGGTGGCACGCATCTCTCGGAAATCCGCCGTCATTTCTTGTTGGCGTTCTGTCATAACAGGTTGTTCTTTGTTTTCAATGACTTCAGGTCCATCATTATAATGCGGAAGCGAACGTAGGACATTTTTGGCCTTTGACGAACGATAATGAAATTCGTTGAATATTTCAGTGGCGTCGGGCGAATTCATCGCATAATTGATGATATTTCCACCGGGATGTTTGAATTCTGTGATGTCGTATGTCGTACCTTCGATTGTAATTGTGTTACGCTTGATTGAAGTATCCATTATCAAAAATAAACGATAAAGATAACGTTATAATATAGTGATATATTGATATATTGATATATTATAACAGAAAATATGTTTATATTATATATACTGTTGGATGAATGCGATTGGCTCTGCGTGACCAACTCAACTCGTGAATGAATTTCTCTCGGGATTGACGATTGCTCTCTTATTGATCCCCGAATCCATAGCATTCGCCTTTATTATGGGGTTGTCTCCAAATACAGGGATTCAAAATACGATGGTCATGTCTCTGATTACATCATTATTTGGAGGGATGCCCACGATGATTTCGGGATCGACAGCGGCAGTCGCAACTTCGATCGCTGGAGTAAGCACATTACTCGGTAAAGAATATATTATTCCAACAGTTATCGCTGGCGGGGTTATCCAGATTCTAGCAGCGATAACAGGTCTTTACAAATATGTAACCTATGTTCCGAAACATATCATGTCAGGGTTTTTGATTGCGTTGGCTGGTCTTATCGCGATTCATCAATTGGATAATTTCAAAGATAAGGAGCATAAATGGTTAACTGGGTTGAAGTTGGCGAATACGTCTTTATTCACAATAATATCTACCTTGATCGCATTTTTCGGTGTTATTAAAATTACACACAGCAAAGATCAACATATTCATATACCAGGCGGTCTTGTTTCGATGTTCGCAATTACAGCATTTATTTACATATTTACACAATATTATAATATTGACCGCGTCAAAGATATTGGAGAATTAAAGTCGGAGCTGCCGTCAATTATTTCAACAGATGCGGTGACATCTAGTAAAATAAAATACAACACAGAAAGTCTTATGAAAATACTGCCATTTTCGGCGGCGATGGCATTTACCGGATTATTGGAATCGTTGATCATGGTAAAAGATGCTGAGAACGCATTAGGGATTAAGGGTGATTCATTACGAGAGAGTATCGTTCAAGGCATCGCGAATGTTGCTACGGGATTGACTGGAGGGTTCGGTGGCTGTGTCCTGGTCGGACAAAGCAAGCTTAATCTATCAAATGGCGCAAAAACCCAGTTTTCATCCGTGATAACGAGTATATTATTTATTGTTATATGCCTCTTCTTTGGTCGGGCCATTAACGAAATCCCGATTGCGGCAGTAGTAGGCGTTATGTTGCTTGTTGTTTACAAAACCGGCGATTGGGAGAGCTTATTCAAACCGCAATTATTTGACCGACGATGGATCGTTATGTTGATTACTGCGATTGTAGGGTTTCTATCAGGAAGCTTGTCACTTGGCGTTATTGTTGGCGTGGTGTTAGATCAAATCGCTTCTGCTATGAAATGAATATTAATATTTCAAATACTTATTTGTATTGTACTGTCTGTTATAAACATAAAATTGAACATTTATGTTTATATTGAACTTGAAGACATGAATTCTTTATTATTCGTATTCGTCTTCACTCTCGTAATGTCGTCTGTTGTTGCCCCGGAATCTGTCGCTGTTGAATTGGAGCGAGCCCCTGTTGCTCAAATGGATGAATATTGGCCTCTTACGTTGGACGCTGTAAATGCGTGTGACTTGTCATACATGAACGACAAATGGTCGGAAGACATGATTCGCGATGGAATGCGTTCGATTATTCGCGTCGGTCAATTACCTGGTGTTCGAGAGAAAGAAATCAACGTTTGGAAATATCTCTCGAAATACAGCCCGCCTGCCGATCGCGGATTTATCTTCAGTTATGGTGATGATTGGATTGTTACGCTTGTCGGAGATCATATGGAAACCGGACATTCTGGATGTAGCATGGGTTGGACGATGCGTAACATCGAGTTCATCGCAAAGAATGGAGTTCCAGCGCATCGAGAGATGATCATCGGAAATCGTCGTCGTCGTCGTGAGGAAGAAGAGAGATCACGTTAGTGGTGGAGGGATGATGACGTCGTATTTGACAGTGTCTTTATAAGGCTTCACAATAACATGGCAAACCATCAACATCCATAAATATGTGTGTATTTTTACCATCTTTCAGGAATTTTGCTGCGAGTGCTGCGTGTTTCTTGTATTTTTTATACGTGATCTTGTATTCATCAAATAGCGGATTGTGGATTTCATTCGAGGGGATATGACCATGAACTGAACGAGATATCATCTTATACAGTTTGAAATCTGGGTATCTCTCCTCACCGCTTGATTTATAGAGAACGTTTCGTCCCTTGTCATCGGTTGTCCATTTCACAACCAACTTGATGATTTTGTCAGATTTACATAATTTCTCTACCTTGCGCAGGTCATAAATGAAATAGTCGAAGAGTGCGCAAGCGAAACGGCATAAATCGAAACTGTAATTCGGTTCGACCGTTGGTTTGTCTGGGTTGTAATACGGCGGGAAATTGTATTGGGTGGCTGCGTCGCCTTTCGGGTGAAAACTGTCGCTACAAATGAGCTCCCCGCGGAATTTGTATATGGCGCGGCCAAAATCGATGATCTTGAATATACGACCATAGGTTGGAACCTTGTAATATTGACCCTCGTATAAATAGTAGATAAACTCTTCGGTTGTTTCAACAAACATAATATTATTTGTGTGTAGATCGTTGTGTGTGAAAGCGAACATCTTTTGATAAATGACGAGTGTCATAATGACTTGAAACAAAAGTGATGTCCATTCTTCTTTCGTAAGTTCATCCCGCATCATAATATGGTCGAGTGTGCTGACGCATTTTTCAAGTAAAATTGCTTGGATTGGAAAGTCTTTTATTTTTACGATAATCTGTTCATCATCGCTGTAATCGGAATAACTATCGTCGCTATGGCCGTCGCTATGGCCGTCG
>Ga0194129_10010326_pt1 | contig 10209 bp, 4 predicted proteins | sample TA2KigCa35mmetaG_FD_150862 | JGI IMG/M metagenome (GOLD analysis project Ga0194129, IMG submission 150862) | Freshwater microbial communities from Lake Tanganyika, Tanzania - TA2015038 Kigoma Deep Cast 35m | ecosystem: Environmental > Aquatic > Freshwater > Lake | place: Tanzania: Lake...
CCGAAGTGCAGGAGACCGGCTCGGTCCTGTCCGTCGGCGACGGCGTCGCCCGCGTCTTCGGGCTCGAGAAGGTGCAAGCCGGCGAACTGGTCGAGTTCAACGGCGGCGTGCAGGGGCTCGTGCTGAACCTGAACGAGGACTCGGTCGGTATCGCCGTGATGGGCGACGACACCGGCATCCGCGAAGGCGACAGCGTCAAGCGCACCGGCCGCATCGCCGACGTCGCCGTGGGTGACGGCGTGCTCGGTCGCGTGCTCAATGGCCTTGGCATCCCCGTCGACGGCAAGGGCGACATCAAGGCCGCCGAGCGCCGGGTCATCGAGACGAAGGCGCCGGGCATCATCGCCCGCAAGCCGGTGCACGAGCCGCTGCAGACGGGCCTGATGGCCATCGACGCCATGATCCCCATCGGCCGTGGCCAGCGCGAGCTGATTATCGGCGACCGCCAGACGGGCAAGACCGCCGTCGCTGTCGACACGATCATCAACCAGCAGGGCCTTGGGGTGAAGTGCATCTACGTCGCCATCGGCCAGAAGCAGTCGACGGTGGCGCAGGTGCTGGCCAAGCTCGAGGCCCACGGCGCGATGGAATACACGGTCATCGTCGCCGCCAACGCGTCGGACCCGGCGCCGCTGCAGTACCTGTCGGCCTACACCGGCTGCACGCTGGGCGAGTACTGGCGTGACAACGGCGAGCACGCGCTGATCATCTACGACGACCTGTCGAAGCAGGCCGTGGCCTACCGCCAGCTGTCGCTGCTGCTGCGCCGTCCCCCGGGCCGCGAGGCGTATCCCGGCGACGTGTTCTATCTCCACAGCCGCCTCCTCGAGCGCGCGTGCAAGATCACGACGGACGCCGAGGAGCTGAAGGCGTACCCGAACATCAAGAAGGGTGGCGGGTCGCTGACGGCGCTGCCGGTCATCGAGACGCAGGCCGGCGACGTGTCGGCGTACATCCCGACCAACGTCATCTCGATCACCGACGGCCAGATCTTCCTCGAGACCGATCTGTTCTTCCAGGGCCAGCGTCCGGCGCTCAACGTCGGTCTGTCGGTGTCGCGTGTCGGCGGTGCCGCGCAGGTGCCGGCGATGAAGCAGCTGGCTGGCACGATGCGCCTGAACCTCGCGCAGTACCGCGAACTCGCGGCCTTCGCGCAGTTCGGCTCCGACCTCGACAAGGCGACGCAGGAGCAGCTCGCCAACGGCGAGCGCCTGATGGAGCTGTTGAAGCAGCCGCAGTACGCGCCGTGGCCCGTCGAGCAGCAGTGCGCGCTCATCTACGCCGCGACCCGCGCGAAGAAGAAGGACGCGCCGGCGACGTGGATCCGCCAGTACAAGAAGAGCGAGATCACGCGCTATGCGCGCGAGCTCATCGACTTCCTGAAGGCGAAGCACGCCGGCCTGCTGGCCGAGCTCCGTAACGAGTCGAAGAAGTTCGTCGACGACACCAAGGCGCGCGACAAGGGCAACTGGGACGCCGGCACGATGTGCGGCCGCCTCGATGCCGCGCTGGCCGAGTTCGAGAAGAGCTTCCAAGGCGCCCGCGCCGACTGACGCCAGTCTGCAGGTCGCCGTCGTTGCCGGCGACGGGTCGAGCTTCGGCGCCCCCCGCCCCGCGTACGCGGCGCGGGGGTCGATCCTTCAAAGGCGCCCGACGGCATGGACGGCGTCGTCGCCTGCCAGCCGTTTGTGACAGCATCCTGGGATAGTGACCCGCCGCGACGACGCCCCGAACGAAGCTCCCGTCGAGCGGACGGAGATCGTGTCGTTCGACGAAGCCCGGCGTCGCGCACCAGCGGGAGCTGTCCCGTCGCGTCGCCTCGGCCGCTACCGCCTCGACGGACTGCTTGCGCAGGGCGGCATGGCCGAGGTGTGGCTGGCGACGCTCGAAGGCCCGGCGCAATTCCAGATGAAGGTCGTCGTCAAACGCATCCGCCCGAGCCTCGTGCGGCAGGCGCACCAGGGCGGCTGTCAGGTCGAGATGTTCGAGCGCGAGGCCCTCCTGATGGCCCGCCTCGAGCATCCAAACATCGTGCGTGTGTTCGAATTCGGCGTCGAGCCGGCGGCCCGGCCGGGGGAGCCCGACGAGCACTACCTCGTCATGGAGCGCCTCGAGGGATTGACGCTGCGCGACTTCGCGCTGCGCAGCTGGCAGGCCAACCAACCGCTACCCATCGAGCTGGTCGTCCGCTTCGTCGCCGACGCCTGCCGCGGCCTCGCCCACTCCCACGCGCTCGTCGACGACCGGGGCGCGTCGGCGAACCTCGTCCACCGTGACCTCAGCCCCGACAACATCTTCATCACCCGCGCTGGTGTGGCCAAGTTGCTCGACTTCGGCGTTGCCAAGCGCGAGGACGTCGCGGCCCTGACGATGGCGGGCGAGCTGAAGGGCAAGGTGCCTTACATGGCGCCAGAGCAGCTGACCGGCGCGCGGCTCGACGGGCGCACCGACATCTTCGCCCTGGGCGTCGTGCTGTACTGGTTGCTGTGCGGTCGTCGCCCGTTCGATAGGCCGTCGGACGTGCTGACGATGAAGGCGATCCTCGACGACGCACCGCCGCCGCTGCGCGCGCTGAACCCCGCGGTGCCCAGAGCCCTGCACGACGTCGTCATGGCCTGCCTCGAGAAAGAGCGCGACCGCCGCACCGCCTCGGCCGCCGCGCTGCACACCATGCTCGCCGCGCTGGTCGACTGGCTCGATGGCCCACCGCCCGACGCCGTCGCTGCGGTCGCGGCCGCCGAGGCGCTCCCGCCGATGCCGTACGAGCTGACGCCGGACTGCGCCGCGGCCTGCACCCAGCGCTGGCCAGACCGCCTGCCGGCCCCGCCGACGATGTCGCTGCCGTCGACCGTCGGCGAGCTCGGCGACACCGGCAAGCAGCGCACCGTGCCGATGACCCTCGAGTCGCCCGCCCGCGCACCGTCGGTCCGTGTGGCCCGGCTGACGTCGCGGGCAGTGGCCCTCGTGGGCGTCGAGGACGACGCACCGACCATACCGCCCGGTGGCCTGCTCGGCTCCACCGCCGACAGCGCCGCGGTCTCGTCGCCGCCGGACGAAGGCGACGCGCCGACGCTCAATGTCAAGATCCCGCCGCCGCGACCCGCGCTCGACGCGCTGGCCCCTGCGGCGGTCAGCGCCGAGCCCACGGTCATCCGCCCGACACCGGCGCCGTCGTCGTTGTCACCGTCATCATCGCTGCCGTCCCCGCCGCTGCCGCCCACGCCGCTGCCGCCGCCGTTGCCGCCAGCGCTGACCGGGCTGCCGCAGTCGCAGTCGCTGTCGGCGGTGCCGTTGCTGTCACCGCCTTCGCTGTCACCGCCTTCGCTGTCACCGCCTTCGCTGTCACCGCCTTCGCTGTCACCGCCTTCGCTGTCACCGCCTTCGCTGTCACCGCCTTCGCTGTCGTCCTCATCCCCGCTGCTTTCGTCGCCACCGCCCCCGGGGGCGTGGCGCGCGGGCGTATTGGACGACCGTCGCGACACGGTCGAGCTGGTTGCCTACGACCTGCAACGGGCCCTGCCGGTCGAGGGCGCGGCGCATTTGCCGGCGGCGTCGCTGTCGTCCGCCGCGATCGCGCCCTCGACCGGCGCCGTGCCCGCGCCGAAGGAGCGGCGACGAGTGTCCCGTGCGGCTGCGCTCGGAGCCGTCATGCTGGTGGCGGTGGCGGCGGTGCTGCTGCTGGTGCTCGTCGTCGTGGCGTCGGCCAGCGGAGAGCAACGGGCGCGCCCTGCGTCATCGACATCCCCGACGGTGGCGCGATGAACCGCACCATCCCTCTCGACCAGCTGCCCGTCGATCTGCGCATCGAGGACGCCGTCGAGGCCGCGTGCGCCAGGGATCTCGCCTTCATCGAAGACCGGCTCGTCACCGGACAGAGCGTGCTGGTCGAGTGCGACAAGGAGCTGGTGCTGCACCTGACGCTGGCGCTGCGCGCGCGCCTGAAGCGCCACGTGTCGGCGAGCGGCGCAAAGCCGCCGCGGATGGTGATCGTCGACGGCCGCGGCGGCGCTGACGACCCGCCCACGGGCTCGTTGACGCGGATGGTGAACCAGCTCGGCCACGCCGTGCGCGGCGCCGCCGAGCGCAGCGTGATCGTGCTGCCGCACCTCGACGTGCTGACGACGACGCACACCGGGCTGACGATGGAGGCGCGCGAGGCGATCCCGCTTCTGTATGAGAATCCCGACGTCTGCCTGCTCGGCTTTCGCGACCCGAGCTTCGACGTGCCGAAGGTGCTGCTCGGCGTGTTCGCCGCCCGGCGCGAGATCACGGGCATCCCGCGCGAGGCGCTGCCGCAGCTCATCACCCAACGCGAGGCGCGCGCGCTGTCAACGTCGTCGTTCGACCCGTTTGCGCTCTACAAGTTCGTCTCTGGCCAGAACCCGGTGCGCTGTCGTCGCCTGTTCGCCGACCTCGCCCACCGCGCCTTCGCCCCCGCCGGTGCGACGACGCCGGCCGCGAGCGTCTACGCCGACCTCCGCCGCCAGACCGCCGCCGAGGACGTCGAGCTGCCGAACGTCGACCTCGATCGCGACGTCGGGGGCTACGCCGAGGTGAAGTCGCGCCTGCGCGACGAGCTGATCGATCTGGTCGCGCGCAAGGACACGCTGTCGGCCGAGAGCGACATCAAGGCGCTCGAAGAGCTGCTGCCGCGCGGCGTGATCTTCTACGGCCCGCCGGGCACCGGAAAGACCTTCTTCGCCAAGGCCATCGCGACGGCGACGAGCGCGACGGTGATCGTCGTCAGCGGCCCCGAGTTGAAGAGCAAGTGGGTGGGCGAGAGCGAAGAGAACCTGCGCCGCGTGTTCCGCCGCGCGCGGCAGGCCGCCCCCGCCGTCGTCGTCTTCGACGAGATCGACGCCTTCGCCACCGCGCGCGGGACGTACCAGGGCTCGGGCGTCGAGCACTCGATGGTCAACCAGCTGCTCACCGAGATGGACGGCTTTCGCAAGAACGAGATGGTCTTCGTCGTCGGCACGACGAACCTGCTGTCGTCGGTGGACCCGGCGCTGCTGCGCCCGGGTCGGTTCGAGTTCCTCATCGAGGTCCCCGCCCCCAGCGACGCCGACCGCAAGGCCATCGTCGACCTGTACGACGCGCGCATGGGCCTTGGTCTGTCCGCCGCCGTCGTCGCCCACCTGGTGCGCCGCACCGAGGACTGGGCCGACCGCGCCCGCGGGCTACCCTACGCCGGCGACCACCTCTACGCCGCCTGCCGCGCGTTGAAGCGGCAGCAGCTGCGTACCGGCGGCGCGCCGCTGACCATCGACGACGTCGACCGTGCCCTGCAGCGCAAGACCGCCCGCCCCGTCGTCTTGTCGGCCCACGAGGAGCGCGTGATCGCCATCCACGAGTCCGGGCACGCGCTGCTCGCGATGCTCGTGCCCGGCGCGCGGCCCCCCGAGAAGGTCGCCATTGCGCAGGATCGCGACGGCGCACTCGGCTACGTGCTGCGCGCGGCGCACGTGCGACCCTACGCCACGACGATGGCGGATATGCGCGCCGAGATCTGCGTCGGTCTGGGCGGTACGGAGGCCGAGCGCCTGGTGCTCGGTGACGTCAGCATCGGCGCCCACGGAGACCTGCAGCAATGCACGCGCATCGCCCGCGCGATGGTCGAGAGCCACGGCATGCTCGACGACCTCGGTCCGCGCGTGCTGCTCGATGACGGCGACCGCACCAGCGAGCAGTGGAGCGAGCAGCGCCGCGCCCGCGTCGATGACGCTGTCGACGGCCTGCTCGTGCACGAGCGGCGCCGCGCCGTCGACCTCCTGACCGAGCACCGCGCGCTGCTCGACGAGCTCGTCGCCCTGCTGCTCGACAAGCGCGTGCTCGACGGCAGCGCGCTGGCGACGCTGCGACCGCGGCGCGCGACCGTCGCCGTCGGCCGCTGAAATCTGGCCCGAGGAGCCCCATGGCCGAGCTCACCATCCGCTTCCGCCACGACAAGGCTACCGGCAAACGCGAGCTGGTCATCCACCTAGAGAGCGACGATGACGTGCTCGGCCATGAGCACGAGCGCGACCACCGACGGCTCGTGGAGCAGCTGATCGGACAGCAGCTCGACGACGACGTCGCCATTGTCGTGCAGCGCGGCGAGGCCGCCCCCGCTGGCACGGCGACGACGACGACGAGCACGACGACGACGACGACCCCGACCGCGGGCGCGCCGCGCCCGGCCACCGGGCAGAAAGGCTGAGCCCGCCGATGCCGTGGGGCCTGCGTCTCGTGCAGACCGCGCGCGACCGCGCTGCCCTCGGCGCGTTGCTCGCGCGCGCGCCCGACCTGCTCGCCGCGTCGTGGCACACGTGGCGCGTGGACGAGGGCGCCGGGGCTGCGGTGGTGGTGGCCAGCGCCACCCTGCGTAGGACCGACGCGGTGGCGCTGGCGGCGCTCGGCTTCGATGTCGTTCTCGTCGAGACCGACGCAGTGACGGGCGATCCGGTGGCGCGCTCGCCGCGCGACGACGAGCGCACGCCGCTTGTACGCGGGCCGCGCGTGGCCGAGGGGCTGCTCACCGCGGTGCCCCCGGTCGTGATCGTGCAGCGCGCGCCGCCCGCCGAGGCCGTCTTCGTCGTCGACGACCCCGCCGCCACCGCGTCGCTGTTCGAGCGCCTGCTGCTGCTCGAGCGCGGCGACGCCCGGGTCGCGGCGCTGGCGCTGGGCGTGAGCGACGCGGCGGCGCTGACGGTGGCGCGGGTGATGGCGCCACCCTTGTGGCTGGTGCTCAAGTACGCCGAGGAGCCCGCTGGCGTGCGCGTCTTCGTGCGGCCCGACGAAGCCGGCGGCTCGCTGTTCGTCGCCCACGGGCACGCTCACCCGCTGGCGGATCGACTCGAGGCCGCACTGCGCGCGCGTGGCGAGATCGGCCTGGTCGATGACAACGGTCACCTGTGGCGCACCCGCGCGCCCTGGCCCGAGCGCTCGATCCACGACGCGCTCCGACCCGAGCTGCCGGCGATGACGACGACGCTGACCGCGGCGCCGCTTTCGACGTCGTTCGTCATCCGCCTACGCCTGGGCGCCGCGCTGCCTGCCGACGAGGGCGCCGAGCCGGAGCTGTTCGTGCTGGCGGACGACGACGTCGCCCGGCTCGAGCGCTTCGTCGAGGCCGCCCTGCCCGAGGAGATCGAGCGCCTGCTGCTGACCCGCGTCGACGACGGCACCGGCCGCGCGCTGGTCGTGCTGCGCGAGGCGGTGCGCCCTGGCGCGTCGCGGTTGGGTGCGCGCCTTCAGACGGCGCTGGCGGTACGCGGCTTCGTCCGTGTCGCCGGCCACGACGGACTGTTCGTGCCGCCGGGGCGACGCCTGCAGCCCACGCTGCGCCGCGACGACCTGCGCGCGCTGCTCGGCCTCGAAGCCGTCGCCGCCGTGCTCGTCGACGAGGACGCCGACGGGTTGCGCCTCCTGCGGCTGCCGTCGCTGGCCGACGAGCCCGCGGCGCGCCTCGTGCGCTACATCGCGACGCAGCGGCGGCAGGAACTCGACCGCATCCTCGAGGACGCCGTGCTGACGTTCCCCGGCCTGTCGCTCGCTCGCCCGCGCGAGGCGGGCACCGAGCGGCTGCGCGATGTGCTCGAGCAGTCCCACAGCGACGCGCGCCACAAGAAGCGGAAGATCGTCGTGACGGCCGTCGAGCCCACGCCGGCTTCGCGCCCGCAGCGCGTCACGGGCGACGAGGCCGCATGGAAGGCCCGCGCCGCCGTGCTCGAGCAGCAGCTCGTCATCGGCAGCGACGATGCTGCGGCGTGGCAGGAGCTGGCCGCGCTCAAGCTGGCGTTGCGCGATCGCGCCGACGCTGTGGCCGCCGCTGCCGTCGCGGCGTTCCTCGATCCATCGACGGCGGCGTCGACGCTGGTGCAGGCGACGACGCCTGCACGCCCGCTGGCCGAGCTCGCGCGCAGCGGGGCGCCGACGGTGGCCGAGGCCGAGGCGCTGTGCGCGCAGGTGTTGGCCGCCCTGCAGCCCGGCGCGCCGGACGCCGCCGCGCTGGACGACGAGGTCGCCCGCGTCGTCGTCGAGGTCGTCGTCCGGCCCGGCTTCCTCGCCGCGCGCCGCTTGCAGTGGGCGGCGCTGCGCGGGCTGCACGCGCGCACGGCGGACGCGCTTGGCCTGACGCGGGCGCGCGAGCGCGTGCTCGGCGTACTGAACGCGCAGGGGCTGCGCGAGGGCGTCGACCTGCCGCGCTTCGTGCGCGCGGCGCTCTCGAGCACCACCGCGACGGCAGCGTCGTCGCTGTCGTCATCGGCCGCCGACGCCCTTGGGGCCTTCGCGCGGTGGGAGCAGGGCCGCACCGGCGGGCGCGACGTGGTCCTGCGCTCGGTGCTGGCCCACGGCGTCGCGCGCAGCGGCGGCGACGCGCGGACGCTGCTCGAGGACGTCGAGCGGCGGGCGCAGCAGCGGGGCGGGCCGCTCGTGGCCATCGCCCAGCTGTACGCGTCGCGGCTGGGCTTCGTGCAGGCGGGGTCTACGGCGGGCGCCGACGACGCGTGGCGACTCGAGGTCGAGCGCACGTTGGCGGCGGTGGAGCACGGCGAGGACCGTCGCGTCGTCGAGTGGCTCGTGAAGCGCTCGCGCTGGCTGGCGGTGGCGCCCCGCAGCGCGGCGCCGCAGGGCTTGCGGCCGGCGTTGGAGCGCATCGTCACCGCGGCGACGGCGCGCCCCGACGTGGTCGATCTCGTCAACGCCGCCGCGCAGGCGGCGCAGGTGCGCGGCTGCTTCGACTTCGAGCGGGCGGTGGCGCTCGAGCGGCTGCTGGTGTTTGCGCTGCGCGGCGGCCGCGACGACACGATCGTCGGCGTCGCGCGGGTGGCCCACGGTGTGGCGGGCGAGCTGCGTATCCTGTCGCACCGCGCGCTGCTGCTCGGGCAGGTCGTGCGCGCGGCGGCGACGACCGGCGAGACGGCGCTGGTGAACCGCTGCCTCGAAGACGTCACCGCGATCGCCATGAGCCGCGCGGCGCCGAGCACGCGCGACCTGCTGCTCGCGCTGCGGCCTTCGTTGGCGGCGCTGCGGCGGCTCGGTGAGATCGCTGCCGCGCGCCGCTGTCTGAACGCATTCGCGCTGCTGACGCGTGACGTCGTCATGCGCGAGACGGCGCCCCTCGCTGCAGCGCTGGCCGAGGGCTACCGGGCGCTGGGCGACGACGACGCGGCCGCCGCGATGCTGGCGACGGCGTGGGCGACGTTGACCGCACCTGCCACCGGCCACGTCGACCGCTTCGACGCTGGGTGCGCCGTCGCTGAGGCGCTGGCCCACTGGCCGTCGGTCGAGCGCGTCGCGCGCTGCGGCGCGCTGCTCGGCGACCTCGAGCCGTTTCGCGACACGTTCACGCTGGGTGTCTGGTTCGCCGGCCACCGGGTGCTGCTGGCCGAGCGGCTCGTCGACTGTCTGGTGGACGAGCAGACCGAGCGCAGCGATCGCCTGCAGCGCTGGCTCGATGAGGACGAGGCACGCATCCGCCGGCGCATCCTCGCTGACTGGCGCGCCGCGCTCGCGGGCTGACCTTCGTTCAGGCGTCGCGCAGCTCGGGGGGGCCTTGGTCACCGCGGTCACCACGGGGGCAGGCAGGTCGGTGGCGGTCGTCACCGTCGCCGCGGGGGGGCGGTGGCTCGCCCTCGCACAGCAGCAGCGTGCCGCGGCTGCCCACCTGGCTGGCGGGGAACGCGGCGTAGAGCGCGGCGAGCACGTCGTCGATGGACGCGAAGCGCTCGGGCAGGGGGTCGCAAGTCATGCGGTCGAACCGGCCGTCGAGGGCGGCGACGCGGTCGACGCCGATGGCGCGCACGACCCGCTCCGACGCCGAAGGCATCGGCGAGCGACGGCCCGGCAGGTGCCCGGTGAGCATCTCGTACAGCAGGATGCCCAACGAGTGGACGTCGCTGGCGGCGCTGACCTTGCCCTTGTGCAGCTGCTCGGGGGCCATGTCGCTCGGGTTGCCGCGGCGGACGTAGACGGACGGTGCCCTGGTCTGCGTATCGGAGGCGCGCTCAGCGACGCGGGCGATGCCGAAGTCGGTCAGGCGGACGTTGCCGGTGGCGTCGAAGAGGATGTCCTCGGGCTTGAGCCCGCCGTGAACGATGCCCTGCCGGTGAGCCGCCGCCAGCCCCTGGCTCGCCCGCAGCAGCACGCGCACCACGACGTCGACGGGCATCAGCCCGCGGGTCAGGCGGGTGGCCAGGCTCTCGGCGGCGCGGTCGAGCACCAACG
>Ga0194129_10010339_pt1 | contig 10202 bp, 10 predicted proteins | sample TA2KigCa35mmetaG_FD_150862 | JGI IMG/M metagenome (GOLD analysis project Ga0194129, IMG submission 150862) | Freshwater microbial communities from Lake Tanganyika, Tanzania - TA2015038 Kigoma Deep Cast 35m | ecosystem: Environmental > Aquatic > Freshwater > Lake | place: Tanzania: Lake...
GGTGGAGGAGTTCCCCCAGGGACCGGACCAGCCGCCGGCTCGTCGGCGCGCCTGCTACCTCCGGTGGCACGACGGGCCGCACGCCAGCTTCATCGTGCTCGACCAGCAGCTCACCCACGAGATCGTCGGTGTACCCGCCCGGCTGTTCCAGATGGGCGTGCACCACTTCGCCTTCTGGGTCGACGACCTCGCCGCGATGATGACCCGGGTCCGGGCCGCGGGCGTGACGGTGTTCATGGGCAACGACGGCGACGGCGCCGGGGCCGACACCGAGATGTACGGGGAGCCACCCGGCGGGCGGGTCAAGAGCGTGTTCCTGCGCGACCCCGAGGGCAACTTCGTCCAGCTCGACCAGCGCGCCTGACCCGCGCCCGACCCGCGCCCGACCCGCGCCCGGCAACGCGGGGCTGTGGTTCCGGACGCCGGATCCGGGATCAGGTGGCCGCGGCGAAGCGCGCGCGCAGCCAGGCCCCGATGCGGGCGTGGGCGAGCGCCGCGGCGGGGAGCCGGAAGTTCACGAACCCGTGCGGCTGGCCCGCGTACGTGACCTCGTCGACCTCCACGCCCGCCGCCGCGAGGCGGGCCGCGTACGCCCGCCCCTCGTCGCGCAGCATGTCGCAGCCACCGAGCACGACGAGCGCCGCGGGCAGCCGCTCGAGCGAGTCGGCCCGCAGCGGCGCGGCGAGCGGCTCGGCGCTCAGGTCGCGTCCCCCCGAGTAGGCCTGCCAGTAGGCGTCGCCCGCGGCTGCGCTAATGACGAGGCCGTCGAACTCGGTACGCGACGGGAACGGGGTGTTGCCGCCCGCCCCCGGATAGATCAGCACCTGCGCGCCCGGCGTCGGCCCACCCGCGGCGCGGCGGCGCAGCGTCACCGCGGCTGCGAGCGTGCCGCCCGCGCTCTCACCCGCGACCGCGAGCGGGCCGTCGGCCTGCGCGAGCAGCGCCGTGGTCACCGCGTCGCAGTCGTCGAGCCCGGCGGGGAACGGGTGCTCGGGCGCGAGGCGGTACCCCACCGACACGACGGTCGCGCCCGAGTGGTGCGCCAGTTCCCGGGCGACGTGGTCCATGAGCCCGACGCTGCCGATGCAGTACCCGCCGCCGTGGAAGTAGGCCACCGTCCCGGTGGGGCGGTCACCCGGGCGGTAGACCCGCACCGGCACCCCCGCCACCTCGGTGTCGTGGACCTCGGCGAGCTCGCGCGTGGGCGGGGCCCCGACCGGCCCGCGGGCCAGGGCGAGCACCTCGGGGTCGAGCGACTCGAGCGGCGTGGCGAACACCGGGTTGGCGTCGAGCCACTCCCGGACCTCCGGATCGAGCCGGCCCTCCGGGTCACCGGGGTCCCCGCCGGGGGCGGCGACGACCTCGGCCCGCACCCCGCGGTCGCGCCCCGTCACCCCAGCTCCCCGGCGAGGCGGGCCGCACGGGCGAACGGCGACGCGACCTCGTCGACGACCTGGGCGGTGGCCCCGGTGCCGACGAGGCCGCACGTGTCGTAGAGGCGGGCCTCCGAGTGCCCGATGCCGTCGGCGGCCACGTGGGCCACCGCGTCGACCGCGATCCAGTCCCCCACCGGCTCGCGTACCACGTACAGCGAGATGTCGGCGTTGATCGACGACCAGCGGTCGACCGGGAGGAAGTTCGCGGTGCCGCTGGTGAAGTCGGCCATGGCCGCCAGCCGCTCGAACGGCGTGAGCGCCTCGCCCGCGACCACCGGGACGTGGAGGCGGAACCACGTGCACGCGGGGGCGCCCAGGCCGAGCCCACCGGTGACCCGGTGCATGTCGAGCGCGAGCAGGAAACCGGGCACGGGCAGCCCGGCCCGGGCCAGCACCGACTCCTCGGCGCCGGCGGGGGGCGGGGGCGGGGACTCGTCGGGCCGCCGGGGGTGGTCGAGCGCATCCGCGCTCTCCCCGACCCGGATCCGCAGGGCCGAGGCCCGGGCGACCTCGATCCCGTCGTGGCCGAGTGACGCCTCCACGACCTGGACCCGCTTCCCCTCGCGGACGACCCGGGTCACACCCGTCAGCCGCCCGACCGGGACCGCCCGCATGAGGTCGACGGTGAGCCGACCGCAGCGCATCGGCACCAGCGTCGGCGTCCGCTCGACCAGGTGGGCGAGCAGGGCCGAGACCGGTCCCCCGTGCTGGTGCGCGGGGTTCCAGGGGCCCTGGGTGAGGTCGGTCGCGACGTAGGCGTCCCCGTCCCGGACGAACAGGGCGTCGGCATCGTGCACGGCACCGGTCCCTGCGCGCCCGGTCCCGCCTCGGGTCCCGCCGTCGGTCGCACCCTCGGTCGCTGCGGTCACCGTGCCCCCGTCTGCCGTGCCGGGGCGCGCCCCGGTGCCGTGATCGGCACGGAGGATACGCGCCCGCGGTGCCGGGACCCGGGGGGCCTAGGGTGACCGCGATGCTCATCCCCGACCCGTCCGTGTTCGGTCCGGCCCGGCCGACGACGCCGGCCCCCGCCCGTCCGCCCGGCTCGATCCGGCGGACCACCACGATCGACACCCACCGGCCCGAGGGACTCCTCGGGCCACCCGTGGTCGAGGCCCGGGGCCGCGACCTCGTGACCCACCCCGACGGCGCCGCGCGCACCGTCGCCACCGCCCACGTGGCCGCCCGCCTCGACGGCCCCGCCCACACGCTGCAGACGATCACCACCGATCCCGGGGTGCCCGGGACCGCGACCCTCGTCGGCACCACGGTCGGCCCCGGCTTCCGGGCCAAGGTCGACCGGGCCGCGCCCGACCTGGTGGGCAGCGGCGCGCTCGTCTACCTCCTGCTCGACGACCTCCCCGGCGCCACCCTGGTCTCGGGGTACGCCATGCTCCACGCCGGGATCCTGGGCGACGCGGTGCCCGACGAGTACATGGCCGCCCGCGGCGACCTGTGCGCCGGGTGGGCGGTCGACGCGTCGATGATGACCATGATCCGCGAGCACGGGGTGAACCCCACCCCCCTCGGGCCCGACGCACCCCCGCTCACCGACGGCGACGACCTCGCCGTGCACCCCGTCGAGCCCCTCGGCCCGTTCGGCATGCGGCGATTCCGCCGCCTCGACGTGATCGCGCCCGACGCCCCCGACACGCCCGACACGCCCGACACGCCCGACACGCCCGACGCGCCCGACGCGCCCGACGCGCCCGACGCGCCCGGAAGGCAGTACCGGGTGGCCGTGTTCTTCCGCGACTCCCACGTCGACGGCGACGGCCGCGAGTCGATCGTCCACGAGTACCGCGTCGACGCGACCCTCGACGCCGGCGCGGGTTCGGTCATGACGATCACGGCGACCGCCGACGTGCTCCCCTGGCGCGAGTGCCCCGGCGCCCTCGCCAGTGCCGAGCGGCTCGTCGGGCACCCGCTCGCCGACCTGCGTCCATGGGTGCGCCAGACCTTCGTCGGCACCTCCACCTGCACCCACCTCAACGACGTGCTCCGGGGCTTCGCCGACCTCGAGCACCTCGTCGCGCGTCTCGACGCGCGGGAGGACCCCGGAGCGGAGTAGGTTCCGCGCGTGCGCTTCTCCGGCCAGGTCGCCATCGTCACCGGTGCGGGCTCCGGGATCGGCGCCGCCACCGCCCGCCTCCTCGCGGCCGAGGGCGCGGCCGTCACCGTGGCCGACCTCGACGCCGCCGCGGCGGCGGCCGTCGTGGCCGAGATCGCCGCTGCCGGGGGCGTCGCCCGGGCCCAGACCGTCGACGTCGCCGTCCCCGACTCGGTCGCGACCATGGTCGCCGACACCGTGGCGTCCTTCGGTGGCCTCGACGTGCTGCACAACAACGCGGCGGTGATCGCCCTCAACGCCGAGGACCAGGACGTCGTCACCGGCGAACTCGACACCTGGCACCGCGTGCTCGACGTCAACCTCACCGGCGCGATGCTGGGCTGCCGCTTCGGGATCCCGGCGATGCTCGCCCGGGGCGGGGGCGCGATCGTGAACACCGCGTCGGCCGCCGCCTTCTACGGCAGCCGGACCATGGCCGCCTACGGGGTCTCCAAGGCCGGGGTGGTGGCCCTCACACGCCACGTCGCCACGGCCTACGCCGACCGAGGCATCCGGGTCAACGCGGTGGCGCCCGGCGTGGTCGTGGCCAGGGACCGCCAGGCCGCCGACGCCGCGTCCCCCACCCCCCGCCTCGCGCCCTACGTCGCCGGGCACCTCGTCGGCCGCCTCGGCTACCCCGAGGAGATCGCCGCGGCCGTGGCCTACCTCGCGTCGGCCGACGCCGCGTTCGTGACCGGGGAGTGCCTGCGGGTCGACGGCGGCCTGACCGTGCCGTCGACCCTGCACCGCGGCGACTGACGGGGCGGGCCCCGACCCGCCCCTCGCGCTACCGTCGGCGCATGGTTTACGAGTCCCCGGCGCCCACCCCCGTCTCCACCCCGGCGTCCCCGATGCGCTTCGGCGTGTTCATGGCGCCGTTCCACCCGCTCCCGTCGAACCCGACCCTGGCCCTCGCCCACGACCTCCGGGTCGCCGAGCACCTCGACGCCCTCGGCTTCGACGAGCTCTGGGTCGGCGAGCACCACTCGGGCGGGCTCGAGACGATCGCCTCACCCGAGGTGTTCCTGGCCGTCGCCGCCGAGCGCACCCGGCGCATCCGGCTCGGCACCGGCGTGAGCTCGCTGCCTTACCATCACCCCTTCATCCTCCTCGACCGGATGGTGCTGCTCGACCACCTGACCCGGGGCCGGATCATGTTCGGCTGCGGACCGGGTCAGCTCCCCTTCGACGCGCACGTGCTCGGCATCAACCCCGACGACCAGCGCCGCATGATGGAGGAGAGCCTCGACGTCATCATGGCGCTGCAGCGCGGCACCGAGCCGGTGACGGTCAAGACCGACTGGTTCACCATCCAGGACGCCGTGCTGCAGCTGCGGCCCTACAGCGACCCGCACATCGAGATGGCGGTCGCCGGCTCGTTCTCCCCCGCCGGACCGAAGCTCGCCGGGAAGCACGGCATCGGGCTCCTCTCGATCAGCGCGACCTCCCCCGAGGGCTTCGAGCGCCTCGCGTCGCACTGGGAGGTCGCCACCACCGAGGCGGCCCGCCACGGACAGACCGTCGACCGCCGCAACTGGCGGCTCCTCGGCCCCATGTTCCTCGCCGACACCGAAGCCGAGGCCCGGCGGGCGCTGCGCTTCGGGTACGAGCAGATCTCCGACTACCTCACCCACGTGATGCCGGTCCCCCGCCCACCGACCATGACGCTCGACGAGCGCATCGACGCGGCCAACGCCAGCGGGGCCGTGGTCATCGGGACGCCCGACCGCGCGATCGAGCAGATCCAGCGCCTGATCGACCAGTCGGGCGGCTTCGGCACGTTCCTAATGAACGGGGGCTACTGGGCCGACACCGAGGCCACGATGCGCTCGTACCAGATCTTCGCCGAGCAGGTGATGCCGCACTTCAACGGCCAGCTCGCTGCGCCGACCCGCTCCTACGAGTGGACGATGGGCGACGACAAGGACTGGGACGGCCAGGCCCGCCGCGCGGTCGCCAAGGCGATGCAGGACTACGCCAAGGAGAACCCGGACTACGTGGCCAAGGCCCCGGCCACCCCGGGCGCGCCGACGGGGCTCTGACCGGTCCCCGATCGGACGCCGGGGCGGCGCGCCCGGGTCAGGGGATCTGCAGCGCCGTCGGCACCGGGTGGCGGAAGAGCTGCGACGCGTTCTGCCACGTCACCTTGCGCACCTCGTCGGGTGTCAGGTCGCCGAGGCCCCGCCGGGCGTTGGCCTGGGTGTCGGGCCAGGTCGAGTCGGCGTGGGGGTAGTCGCTCTCGATCATGATGTGATCGATCCCGAGCCGGTCCCGCAGGGCCAGCGTGGGCGGGATGTCGATCGTGCAGAACCAGAAGTTCCGGCGCATCACGTCGGCGGGCGAGAGGTCCGGGTCCTTCCACGCGCTGTAGCCCGAGCCCGAGTGGTCCATCACCCACTCCACCCGGTCCATGAGGACGATGGCCCAGGCCAACCCGCCCTCGGAGAAGGCGATCTTGATCCCCGGGAAGCGCACCGGGACCTGCGCCCACAGCCAATCGGCCGCGGTGGCCAACGGGTTCGCGGTGAAGAGGGTGCTGTAGAGCTCGAGCGGCGCCCCCGGTGAGCGGGCCGCCGACCAGCGCGACGACCCGTTGTGCAGGCAGACCACGGTCTCGGTCTCCTCGCACGCCCGCAGGAACGGGTCCCAGTGGTCGGTGTGCATCGACGGGAGCCCGAGGTCGACCGGGTTCTCGGCCATGCTGACCGCCTTGAACCCCCGGGCGGCGTTCTCGCGGATCATCGCCGCCGCGATGTCGGGGTTCGAGAGCCACGGGATCTGCAGCGGGATGATGCGGTCGGGATGGGGCCTGGCCCACTCCTCGATGTGCCAGTCGTTCCAGGCCCGCACGCAGGCCAGACCGAGCTCCTGGTCCTTGCTCTGCGAGAACACCGTGCCGGCGAAGCCGGCGATGAGCGACGGGAAGCACAGCGAGGCCTGGACGCCGTCGAGGTCCATGTCGGCGACGCGGGCCTCGACGTCCCAGCAGCCCCGCCGCATCTCGTCGAAGCGGGCTGGCTCCATGTTCCACTGGTCCTTGGGCCGACCGGAGATCGCGTTCAGCCCGATCTGCGGGTACAGGACGTCCTCGTACTGCCACAGCTCCTGGTGCGTGTCGTTGGTGACCACCTTCGGCGCGGCGTCCGCGAGGTGCGCGGGCATCCGGCCCTCGAACAGGTGCCGGGGCTCGACCAGGTGGTCGTCGACCGAGATGATCGTGTACGTGCGCGCACGCGGCTCGGGGTCGGGCAGCAGCGCGGGCGAGTCGGCGGCACGGGGCCGGGACTGCTCGACCCACGGGTGGGCGGGTTCGCGGACGGTGGTCATCGGGTCCCCCCGGGCGACTCGGGCCGGGTGCTCGGACCGAGCCCCGGCGTCGGGCCCTAGATTGCCACCCCGAGGGGAAGGGGGCCAGCGGTGACCGACGCCATGCACGCCACGCCGGGCACGCACGTCGAGCTCGGGCACGCGCTGATCACCCTGGTCGAGCCGACCCGCGACCCGGTGCGACTGGCCGAGTACCACCGCTGGTACGAGCACGACCACGCGATCGCCGGGGTGCGCGAGGGGATCGGGGCGTTCGCCTACCGGCGCTTCGTCGCCACCCACGACCTGAAGGCCCGGCGCCGAGCGACCCGAGCCACCGTGGCCGACCCGCTCGACACCGGCACCTTCCTCGCCGTCTACTGGTTCGTGGCCGGATCGGTCGAGCCGCACTACGAGTGGGCGTTCCCGCGCACCCAGGCGCTGGCCGCACAGGGACGGATGAACGCCGACCGCACCCACGTCTCGACCTCGCTGCACGACGTGCACGGGGGCGGGGTCCGTCCCGGATGGCCCGTCCCCGCCGAGTTGGCCCTCGACCACCCCTACGGTGGCCTGGTCGCCACCTGGCTCGAGCGGGCGCCCGGCACCCCCCTCGCCGAGGCCGTCGCCTGGGCCCGCGACGCGTGGGTGCCCGAGGTGTGCGTCGCCGGCGGCGCCGTCGCCCAGGCCGTGGTCACCACGCCGCGCGACTACCCCGGGGTCGCCGGGTCGGGGGCGGGCGTGGGCGAGCAGGTCTGCGTGTTGTGGTTCCTCCACGACGACCCCCGCGCCGACTGGTCGGCCACTGCGGCCCGCCTGACCGCGCCCTGGGACTCCGGTGCCGCCTCCGGCGCGCTCCCCGATCTGGCCTTCCTCGGCCCGTTCGTCCCGGTGGTGCCCGGCACCACGACCCACCTCGACCGGCTCTGGGCCCCCGAGGAGGGGCAGGGATGACCGACGAGGCGATCCGGGTCGGCATCTATGTCCCGCAGCTCCAGTTCGCGTACGGCGACCTCGTGACGCGCGCCCGGGACTGCGAGGAGCTCGGCTTCGACTCGTTCTGGCTGTTCGACCACCTCTACGGCGCGATGCTGCCCGACCTCCCCGCGTTCGAGGCCTGGACGCTGGCCACGGCGCTGCTCACCGAGACCACGCGGCTGCGCGTCGGGCACATGGTGCTGTGCGCGACGTTCCGCCACCCGGCGCTGCTGGGGAAGATGGCCACCACGCTCGACGTGATCTCCGGGGGTCGGCTGAACCTCGGGATCGGCAGCGGCTCGGTCGAGCGCGAGCACGTCGAGGCCGGGATCCCGTGGGGCAGCTTCGCCGAGCGCTCGGAGATCCTCGAGGAGACGCTCGAGATCGTCACCCGGATGTTCGCCGGACCGCGCACCACGTTCACCGGTCGTCACTTCTCGGTCCACGACCTCCCCAACGTGCCCGCGCCCGTGCAGGACCCCCGTCCCCCCATCTACGTCGGGGGGATCGGCGAGCGCCGGACCCTGCCGCTGGTGGCCCGCTTCGCCGACGTTTGGAACGTCCCGACGTACGCGCTCGACGTGCTCGCCGAGAAGTCGGCCGCGCTCGACCGGTCGTGTGCGGCCGTCGGGCGTGATCCCGGCGAGATCCGGCGGTCGCTCGAAGCGGTCGTGGTGGTCGGGGCCGACGACGCCGCGGTCGCCGACGCGCTCCCGGCGGCCGAGCGCCGCTTCGGCAGCACCGGCTTCGGACTGCGCGCCGGGGGCTACATCGGCACCCCGACCGCGATCGCCGACCGCATCCTCGCCCACCGCGACCTCGGGTTCACCGAGTTCGTGTTCTTCTGCGCCGACCGCGCCACCCGGCCGACCCTCGAGCTCCTCGCTGAGGGCGTGCTCCCCCGCCTGCGCTGACGGGACCACCGGCCGGTGCACCGCCGCGGGCGGCGTAGGGTCGGCCCGTGCCCGAGGGCGACACCATCGCGAACGCGGCGACCCGGCTCCGCCCGGCCCTGGTCGGCCGCGAGGTGCTCGCCTGTCGGATCCCCCGGTGGAGCGGACCGCTCCCGGGCCCGGGCGAGCGGGTCGAGGCGGTCCGGGCCGTCGGCAAGCACCTCCTCGTGGACTTCTCGGGCGGACTGACCCTGCGCACCCATCTCCGCATGAGCGGGCGCTGGGACCTGTACCCGACGGGCGCGCCCTGGCGGCGGCGGCCGAGCGCGGCCCGTGTGGTGCTCGAGGTCCCCGACTGGGTCGCGGTGTGCTTCTCGGCGCCCGACGTGGCCGTGACCCGCCGCGACCGGGCCGCCACCGGGCACCTCGGCCCCGACCTCGCGACCGGCGAACCCGACCTCGCCACAGTCGTCGCCCGGGCCGGCGCCACCGCCGACCCGACCACGACGATCGCCCAGCTCCTGCTCGACCAGCGGGTCGCCGCCGGCGTCGGCAACGTGTTCAAGTCCGAGACCCTGTTCCTCGAGCGCCTCGACCCCCGCACCCCGGTGGCCGCGTTGGACCCCGACCGCCTCCGGGCCGTGTTCGACCGGGCCCACCGCCTCCTGCGGGCGAACCTGCGCCCGGGGCCCCGGCGCACCGTGCCCGAGGGCCTCGCGGTCTACGGGCGGGCCGGGCGGCCGTGCCGACGGTGTCGGACCCCGGTCGAGCGGTTCGTGCTCGGCGACCCACCCCGGTCCACCTACTGGTGCCCGCACTGTCAGGCGCCCTGAGGCGCCAGACGCTCGTCGGGAGGATCGTGCGGGTCGGGACCTTCGGGCCCGCGTCAGGTCTGGGCCGCGACGGCCTTGGCCACCAGCTCCAGGAGCGTGCGCCGCTCGGCGCCGCGCAGCGGCTGCAGCACGACCGCCTCGGCCTCGGCCGCGACTGCGTCGAAGCGGCCCAGGACCCGGCGACCCTCGGCGGTGAGGGTCAACTGGTAGCGGCGCCGGTCGACCGGGTCGCGGCGCCGCTCGACCCAGCCCTGGCGCTCGATCAGGTCCATGTGGTCGACCATGTCGGAGGGGTGGACCCCGAGCACGTCGCAGACCTCGCGCTGGGAGACCGGGCCCCGCTGGCCGACGACGTTAAGCACCCCGTAGGTGCCGGGCTTGGCGCCACTCTCGACCACCCAGGGCTGGCGGGCGAGCAGGTCCGTGAACGTGCGGCGGTAGAGGCCCACGAGCCGGATCAGCGCCGTGAGGTTGTCGTGGGTGACGTCGAGCGTGGCCGCCCCGCCGGACTCCATGCGCCGAGCATACCCTATCAACGGCTAATCGTTTGCTATACCCATGGTTGCCGCTACCATTCGTTGGCAGATTTACTCGTTCCTCGTTCCCACGATCCCCGATCGGACCCATGTCCCACCCCCCGACCGCCCCC
>Ga0194129_10010340_pt1 | contig 10201 bp, 8 predicted proteins | sample TA2KigCa35mmetaG_FD_150862 | JGI IMG/M metagenome (GOLD analysis project Ga0194129, IMG submission 150862) | Freshwater microbial communities from Lake Tanganyika, Tanzania - TA2015038 Kigoma Deep Cast 35m | ecosystem: Environmental > Aquatic > Freshwater > Lake | place: Tanzania: Lake...
CACTCCTAAACCCGAGAATGGACAAGCTGTTTCCAACTTTTTAAAGTTTGAAAAGCGAATGGCGTTTTTTTCGTTGTCGGTGTAAATGGTTTGGTTCATATCGACTTGAGGTTGTGGCTAACGGTTGGCGTGTACCCGAGCGGCTAACAAACCAACAACTAATTTAATAAAAAATTCTGTTGGCTGGCGGGTACACGCTGTTAGCTGTCAGTTAGACTCAGTCATTAGAATTTTGACATTATTTGATTCCAAGACAATGGGATTGAAAACATGATAATATTTCCCATTGAATAAGTATGTTGATCTGCCAATCAAATAATAAATCATGAAATCAAATGGACCTCTGATTGTTTCTAGCTCAATAAATCCAATTGGAATCTTTAATTGTTCTTCGTTTATCACGGCCGAGCACATAAATATTGAGTCTGATTGAATAAAATCTCTCCATTCTATTGGTTTATATGTTATTGTTCCATTGTGAACTTTATCGTAATCGATATAGCTAAATTCTAAATTATCTTTTATAATGAGCTTCCATGAATTCAAATGTGATAGTTTACCAATGTCTGCTAATTTTACTATTTCTTTTCCCCCATTGCTAATATCTCCGATATAGAATTTGTTATCAATTTCATATATTGAAGTAAAACTACCACCATCTGGGCCTGTTCCGTCATGACTATTATAATATTTAATTTTAAAAGTCTTATTTCGCAAATATTTATTTATAATTAATTCCCTTATAAAGTCACCATTGTCAGTTCTACTTTTGTACTTTGTAAGCGAATCTTTCAGAGTATATATTTGTTTTGATAATTCTAGATTTATTTTCGTCAAATCTTCATTTGTTTTTTGCAAATTTATTTTTTCGACTTCATTTTTATCAGAAATTAGTCTAGTTTGATTTATTAAGTTAACTAAACTATCATAGGAATTCTTATTTTTTAGAATTTGTGTGTGCAGAGTAAAAATAAGATTATTCATTGAATCTATTTCTTGGAGTCTAGCGGATAATTCAATTCTCAGTTCTTTTTTGTCCATTTTTTCAATTACTTGACCAAATGAGAAAATGCAACTAGCCAACATAAATACGATAACTAATGATAGTAATTTCATTTCTTTTTATTTTATCAATTGCAGCTAACGGTTCAGGTATTGCCGAAGGCGGGGCGTTTTATCACTACTGTTTATTTGAAAAATTAAAGTTGGGTTAAGCACAAAAGTGTCATAGAAGCCCGTCACCCCCGCTTTTGGCAATACCTTGTTATCGGCTGCCCTTCTGTCTGTCCGAAGGTTTGCCCTTTCAAGTTTGGACTTACTTTGTCCGAAGTTATTTACATTTCTTGCAGTGGCGGTGAAAGTTTGCACGAGTGTATGGACTGTCGTGTGCGTTGGCTTGCACTCTCTTTTGACTTTGTTTGCGTTGCCTGTTTGTGAGGGAGCAAAGGCAAATGTGAGTGCAAATGCGTTGATATTTCTTGCAGAAGCTCTCATTCTAGAACAAAGAATTTTACTGTCAATAGAATTAAAATTGCTATCAAAGTAATCAAGCTGACAAGTGAAATGGTTTTATTCTTTTCTTGATTTCTTGTTACGGTGGCAAATTTTTCATTCACTTTACTTTCAAAGTTGTTGAACTGGTTTGTTATTGTATTTTCAAATGCTCTTTGAATTTGTGTTCCCTCATTTCGGATTTCAATTTGAATGTCTGACTTGTGCTTTTCTAATCGGGTGAAGATAGAACTGTCAAGTTCCTTTTGAAATTCTTTGTTCTGTTTTTGAAAGTCATCAAACTTCGTTTCAATGGCTGTCAAAAGTTTTTTGTGAAGTTCATTGTTTGAAGCATTGAACTTATTGTGTTCCTCAATTAAGTTCTTTCGCTGCTGTTCAATCAAAACAGATAACTCTTTTTGAAAGGTATCGTTTTGAAGTTTTATTTTCTCATTGAATGAGTTTACAGATTTAATGAAACTGTTATTCTCCTTTATCAACTCACTCAACATCTTTGAGTTTCTATCTTCTTCAGTTAGTAGCTTTTCAATGTTTGCTGCTGATTTTTGAATATCGCTTTTTACAGTTACGATTTCCTTTTGCATTTCAACAACACTCTTGAAAGTTTTAGCTTCTTTCACAATGCTGTCAATAGTTTCATTAAGCTGTTTGGAGTTTATATTATCCATAAATTTCTTCGTTAAGTTGCTTGAGTTTTTTCAATGTCTGTTGCAAAAGCAAATTTAAGCTTCTGCTATCTCCTAAATTTTCGTAAATCAAATCTGCAAAATCTTCTGATAAACAATTCAAGATTGAATTGCTTAAATCGTTCCGCTGTTCTTTGTCAAGCTTTCTTGCTTCAAAAAGATTTTTCAAAATTTCAAACTGAATTTCTTTTTCATAAAGATTGATTTGTTTCAATGCACTTTCCAATCGGGTTTTTCCATCTTGGTCGTCATACTCTCCTAAAACTAAACGCAAGAAACCGCTAATCAAATTTAGTCCTGTATTGTCTCGGTAACTTTCTAAGAACCTTTGAAGTTTGAACTTTAGAATTATGAATTCTTCTTTATCTATTCTTCCTAAATGCTGAACTGTATTGTCTGCCTTTCTCATTTTTTTGTAGAACACTTCAAACCATTTTTTGAAATCGTCTGGATTATCTGCAATGTGTTGTAGGATAATTGTAACATCATTTATTTCAAAGTAAGCGACAAGGTTTTTCTTGAAAGTCTTGGAACTCTCAACGGGGTTGCTTTCATCGTAATCTCTACAAAGTTCTGCAATACCCTTTAATGCTTGCCGTCTTTCGTAAGCAACATTTTCGTAAATCCATTTTAATAAAAAACGAATGCATTTTTGAGAAACTTGCTTCTCAGTAAAGACTCTTAACTCTTTGGCAATGTCAATCTTTTCATTGTATTTTTTTATGTATGATTCTAAATTATGGATTAGTATTTCATCATTTACTGTTTTAAAGTCAATGCAAAATTTGTTGTCCCGAAAATCTACTGTGTAATCGTTCACAACACCCAAAAGAGATAAACGATAAATAGCATTTTCAATATGTTGCTTATTAAAATCTGTATAAGTTACTTCAATGCTTTTTTCAGGTTGGTAATAATTTTTTAGAAGTGATTCAATTGATTCATATTCCTTTTGCAGCCCTCTAAAATTTTTTTTGTAGAAATAAAGCATTCTGCAAATGTCATTTCCATTAAACCCTTTATCTGTGAGCAGCTTGGAAATTTCCTCAACTGTTGTGTCTTTGTTTTCTAAAATGTGTGTTGGAAAATCAGGAGCTTCATCGGAAAATAAAATGTAGCAATCAGATTTTGCTTTTGTCGTTTTTTCCTCGTGTCTACCTGCTCTGCCAGCTTCTTGATATGTTGATTCAATAGATGCTGATAGTCCATAATGAATTGTAAGATTAATGTTCGGCTTATCAATGCCCATTCCAAATGCTTTCGTAGATGTCAAGATTGGAAACACATTCTCTCTGAAACTTGTCTGAATAAACTTCTTGTAATCTTCATAGCTCTTAAATTCCTTTGGTGGAATCCAATCTACTTTCTCGCCTCTATCATTTTTTACTTTAGGAATATCGCCTGAAAAGAAATTTACTTTGTCAGTGTAAACGCTGTTTAGTTTATTGCTTAAATCAAAACAGCCATAATCCCAAGTTACATTCGGAGTAAAAATAATTGCAGATTTTGCCTTCTCCTTTTCTGCTGAAAGAAATTTTGTTTTTGAATCAAAGTCCGCAATAATTCTTTTTGTGTTCTCAAATTTTTCCTTGGATGAGCACTTGATTACTTTGAAAGTTAATTCAGGTCGGTTAAAGTCAATTTGCGATTTTATGTTTTCATCTTTGATACCGAACTCAGCTTTAATGTCTTTGTGAACTCTACTTGATGCAGTTGCAGTAAGTCCTAAGAAATTTGCGTTCGGACAAAATTCTTTTACGGTCTTTGCTAAGTTCAAATATGAAGTTCTGAAATCATGTCCCCACTCGGATAAGCAATGCACTTCATCAATCACTGCATAGTTGATTTTGAAGTAAGCATTTACTTTGCTCAATTCTCTCCTAAAAGTTTTTATTTGAAGTCGTTCAGGTGAAAGCCAAATTATGAGATACTTTCCTCTGGAATAAGTGGCTTGAATGTTTTCTTTTTCCGTTGCAGAAAGTTCACCCGAAATGAGAGCCGTGTTTGAAATTAGTTGTGCATCCAAATTTTGCTTTTGGTCAAACATCAATGACTTTAAAGGAGAAACAACAAAGCAAACGCCAGGTTGTAAGAGTGTCGCAAGTTGATAGCATAAAGATTTACCTGCACCCGTTGGAAGCAAACCAATAGTGTCTATTCGGTTTAATGCATTTGATATGATTGGGATTTGCCCTTGCCGGAATTCTTTTTTATGAAAAATGTTTGTGAGAAAAAACTGTAAAGTTTTTTCTGCTTCCTTTTCGTTCAGATTGTATTCAATCGGTTCGGTTGTGCTAACAGTAAAGTAGTTGTTTTCATCATAGTAATCTGTCCTTACGAAAATGGTGTTTCCGTTGTTGCAGTTGTCGTCATAGCGTTTGAAAATATCAAAGTCAATATTGATTCCTTCTGTGCTTGTAAAAATTATTTGAGGTTTAGAGAATGGAATATTCCTCAAAGCATGCAGATGCTCAATCCAAACAAATAAATCGTTAAAAGCAATTTGAATATTCGCTTGATGTTCATTTGCAATTCTCAATTTCCATTCGTTGTCTGACATTGATAAGTAGCCAAATTTTAGAAGTTGTAGAATTAAAGTTTGAAAACGGCAAATTTCTGTTAGTTGAATTTCAGTTTTAACTTTTGAGTAGTCGGTGTATTGATAATTTTTGAGTTGCTCTGATAAGTTCAGACGATTTCTTATTTCCTTAATTTGGGTTTTAAAGATTGGAGTTTGGTTTCTAAAATCAGTGGTCTTGATTCTTATCGTTTCAATTCCATTCTTTTTGAAATGGATATTTCTTTTGTTGTCGGCTGCACCTTCAAGTTGGTGTTGTGAGCCGTCAATTTCAATTACAAGTTTTGCTTGCGGCAAATAAAAATCTACTTGCCTTGCTGTAAACTCTTCTGAAACATCGGGAAGTATTTCTGTTATAAATGCTTCTGGTAAAATCTGCGATTTGATAAAAGGATATTCGGAAAAGTATTTATCTGTCGCTTCAAAAAATTCTAATGCGGGATTATATCCGTCTGGAGAACCTTTGATTGAAACACTCCAGTTTGGTTGTTCTTTTGTAAGAAGTGGAATAAAATTTTGATTCGTTTTAAAGCTGTCTAAGTACAACTGTTCAAGAATAAAGTCCGATGGTAGTGTTGGCGTTCCTCTATGAAGAATGTTTTGCAAAACACAAACAGTTTGCAAATGCTGTTTGTCAACCTCCCTTTGTCGTTTGAGATTGAAAATAGCAAAGTTGTTATTTGTCTTGGCATAACCAGCACTAAACTTCATACGAGGAATAGGTTTGTGGTTAGCAGTGCGGTGGGGCAAAAGCAAATGTGAAGCGACTTGCGTTGGCTTTTGGTAGGCGTTGCTTCTCTTTTGCTTTTGTGAAGGGATAGCCAAACGGCTTTGCCGAAAATTGTTTCACTGTTCATTTCTTGCAGTCAGTTTAATGTTAACACTGTCGTCATAGGGTTGCCGATAACGTTTTGCGTGCAGGCGATCGTAGCCCTGTGTTGCGCCTGCGGCAGGGCTATGGCGCTTGCACGCTGTTACAAGCTGGGCTTATTTTTTCACTGAGTTATTGTATTTATTGCATTTAAAAATTCTTCATTATTCTTTGAAAATTGAAGGTTATATTCTTCAGAATTGTTTTCAGGAACTTTAATGAATAAAATATAAAATTCTATCTCTTTGTTCATTACGCTGATTGCCTCTTTTAAGTAATTATCATTTTGTTTAAATGCATAATTTTCCCATTTGGATTCTAATATCGGATAAATAAAACCACAGGCCTTAATATTTGCGTTATTACCATATTGACCTATGTATGTGTGAAGTTGAAATAAATCTTCTCGACTAACGCCGCAAACAAAATCAAAACTTTTATACTTAACATCAAATACAAAACCATTATCATTGTGATTGAAAAATATATCTGGTTCTAATTTTCTTCGAAATGAATAACCTCCTGTAGCGATATCAATCCTATTTTCAAATTTGCTTTCTAAAAGATATCCACCTCTTTTTAATAGTTTTCTGACGAAATATTCAAATAGCATTGATACATCAAAGAAAAAAGCACTATTTTCAGATTGTTCACCAAAATCAGAAAGTTCGTCTTTTAATATAAGTTTTGATAAATCTATTACTTCATTGTATTCTTTGTAAAATGGATTAGTAAAATGTTTTATTTTATATAATTCTCTACGACTTATCTTTTGTCCTTCGGTAGCAGTATAAAATGCATTTTTAAGTAAGGAAGCGTCTTGCAAAAACTCATGATTACCAATTTTATGAAAAGTGGTAGCAATAAGTCGATTTGCTTCATTATTATAACTATGTTCACGATAGCCGCACTGATAAGAGCCTCTTTGGCGGCCATGAGAAAAATAGTCTACAACATCAATATTACCCCTTACTTTATTTAACCTTTCATTTTTTGTAATGTATTTTTTTGGAAGGCCTAGTCGATATGCCTTTTTTACTTTAGTTTTCCACAAATAAATTAATAACCATTCATAACCTTCTTCTTTATCTGAACCGCCATAATTTTCAATTTCTAAAAAACCATCGGCATCAGAGATTATATATTTTAAGAAATTATCACCGAAGCGAGATGAGATTTTAATCGAATAGTCTCCTTTTTTTAAATAACCTATGATATTCCCTGTGTTCAATGTGAAATTCATGCAATCAATACCTGATAGATCTATAAAATTATCTTCACTATTGTGTTCATAATCTCTATTGCTAAATAATACTAGTGCTTTGTTTTTATCATTTAAAAATAAGTCTTGAACTTCACGATTGGTCGTATTTAAGAATTGCCAAATAGCTGGCTCATTGTTAAAAGTGTAATTCCATTCCCCAGATTTTCTTTGGTATAAACTAATGGGTTCTGGGAAACGATGATTGCTCATTATTCCATCATCTACACGGTAGGTTTGATTATCTACCAGCGTATTGTTTTTTAAAATATTGAACAGCCACTCTTTCATTAATTTACACCAAATTTATTTGCGAATTTTATCAATAAATCTTCTCTACCAGTACCTCGTAAGTATTCTTGCAGTAAAGGCGCAATACTGTCTTCCCAAATGGCATTTTTTACTTCAGTTATCGTTAACTCTTTAGAATAATTTAGATCCCATAGATAAGCATGACCTATTTGAAAATCTCTTCCCAAAAGCGGTTCTTTTTCGATTTCAGAATTTAGGTTTTTTAAATTTTCTGCTAAGCATACCCATTTTGAATTGTGTTGTAACAAATGATAATGTAATAAGATTGTATCAGGCATAACTTCTTCCCATCTGAACCTTCTTCTTAATGCAAAATCAAAACTTTCTACGCTTCTGTCAATTGTATTCATAGTACCTATAAGATAGATATTTTGAGGGATAAAAAACTGATAGTCATTACCGATTAATATCATTCCAGTATCTGCATTGTTTAAGTGTGCGTATTGTGTCTTTATTGCACCTTCAATTCCTCTATATTCTAAGCAATACATTAATTCTCCAAATACTCTTGAAAGCTCTGCTCGATTAATTTCATCAATAATAAAAAAGTAAGGAGGAACAGCATCAGCTAATTTCTTTTCTTTATCACTAATGGCAAAGATATATTTCCAGTGCTCTTTAGTTAAATCAGTTTTGTATACTTCAACTTCTTTAATGGTTAATTCTTTCCATTTTTTAAGATTTGGTTGTTTTACCGATAATTCGGCTATATCACATTCCCATTTCCCTGCCTCGATGCAGAATTCTTTTAAAATGCCGTTTTGTAAAATTAGTTGTGCATGATTATTACCATCTAATTTTGGTCGTAAACCTTCCAAAAAATCCTCGTAGGTATATGATGGGTGAAATTGAACAGTTTCAATGTGATTATTGAAATCAAAAGCTGTACTACTGGCAAACTCATCTTTCCATATTTCAAATAATAACTTTGTATTTTGTTTTGCAGTAAAAGTTTTTCCGGTGCCAGGTGATCCATATTTTACTATTTGTTTTTTTAAACTAAATGGATTTGAAATATTTACGTACATTTCCCAAATACAAATGCTTATCCAGTATTTATCTATATCCGGAACACCTGCTAATCCAGCAGTAATGTGTTTTATAGTAAAAATGTTTTTACTATACCAGTCTTGTGGATCCGTGTTTGGATAATTTGGAATTAATAACTCTTTCTGTAGCCAATAGAAAACCTGATTAAATTTACCTTCATCAACTGTACTTGAAAGCTTTTCAGTACATGCTGCGATGGCACGATTAATTAAAACAGGATTGTTGCCTATATTTTGATTTATCCACCATTTTTGCAATTCTTTATAAGACTCAAAGTCATGAACAGTTACAATGTTTTTAATAACATCATCAAAACCTTGTGCTTTTTTGAAGTTCGCTAAGTTTGCACTGCTTAAAACTGATTGCCCACGTGATGAGATGCCATTTGCCATTTCAAAAAGTAATTTGCTAATGAAATCATCGAATGGATTAGTGCTTTTTTCAAACGAAGTACCAAAATAAGTTGCATTATCTCTTAGACCCAGTGTTGAGAGATTTACTCTAATTTTATCAATGTCCTCTGAAAACTCTTTATATTCATTGTACCATCCAATAAGATTATGTTTTCTATTTTGAATTAGGTAAGTATATATGTTTTTTAATCTCTGGCTCATGATTATAGATTTTTTTTATTAAATTTTAAACACAACAATTATCTGCTCAATTGTTGCCCGTTCGATATATAGTCTGAATTTCGGTGACCTTTCATAATTGGTGTTTCCGTTTAAATTCATTATCCTCTTTTTGTTTTTTAGTGTGTCGTCTATTAGCCTTGCTTGTAACGGTTGGCAGCTACCCGAAGGTGGCGATTTCGAAGCGATCCACTGTAAACCAGGCACAAACTTTGAAAGATGCACAAAGCTTGGTTTAACCACTGAACCGCCACTTTGGGGTAGGTGCTGTTATGGGCTGGTTTTCTAATATCCATCATCCATTTTTTTCCTTGTTTTCGTTTCCACTTGCAATCCATAAAATTCCAATAATTATTGATAATATCTTTCCCCATAAAGGTATTAAAAAAAGAAAATAAACTATGTTATGTATTGCATTACCATCAGACGGAGGTGGTTCAGGTGTGTAGAAAAACCCAATAATTGGGATTACAATCAGCAAATAGGGGATAACTTTAAGTATCATTTTTTTAAAATTATAAGTTAGTATGACTTTTTCATAGTATGTCTGTCCCCATCAGAATCTTCATAAATTATCTTAGATGCGTCATACTCTATAACTTTGAGTGGTGTATTTTTGTCTTTAAAAGATTTTATTAATCTATCTTTCAAAAACATATAATAATCTGGCGTTATTTTAAGCTTATCAATATCATATGTGTAATAAATGTATTTATCTTTAATACTCCATTTGCCAGCAATCTCCAAAGTTAAATCTGTAGTTTCAAAAGTTTCATCATCAACTACTTCAATAGTAGCCTCATCTCTAAATTTGCCGTCTTTAAAAAACTCTCCTTTTATGTTTTTTATTTTGTTTCCATCCTCATCCACGTAATCTTCCTCATAAGTTTTGCCAATTAAGGCATCTTTTATTTTGTCATCTTCACTTTTGAACGAATCACAACCATTTAATAAAGCCAGTGAAATGGCACAGAAAATGAGTGCTAATTTTTTATTTATCATCATTATTTTTTGGATTTAAATTCCCTACTCATTTGGCCTTTCGGTTCCGCCCCGTTTTTTTTAGTGGGTTCTGGTCTCCACATTTACAGTTCAATTATACTCTTTTTTTGTCACATTGGGTGGTCAGCCTGTTGGCTTTCGCAGACCGTCTTGTTTTTTAAACTTGCCCATAACGGGTCGGGGCTTGAAGAAGTGGCGGATTAGAAGCACCACACTGTCAGCCCACGACAAATGTATGTAAATGCGGTGATGTTTGATTAAGCACTTCACCCGCCATTTCTTTAAGCCCATGTTACC
>Ga0194129_10010343_pt1 | contig 10199 bp, 7 predicted proteins | sample TA2KigCa35mmetaG_FD_150862 | JGI IMG/M metagenome (GOLD analysis project Ga0194129, IMG submission 150862) | Freshwater microbial communities from Lake Tanganyika, Tanzania - TA2015038 Kigoma Deep Cast 35m | ecosystem: Environmental > Aquatic > Freshwater > Lake | place: Tanzania: Lake...
GAAATTCCTCTTCTTTACCAATAAGTGATGTGACTATCTGTTTTTCTTTCATGCTACATTTTTTTTATGGTTCATACTCTCTTCATTAAACTCAATATCCATCCACTCCAATCCAGTCCAGATCTGGCAGGCAATTACTTTCTCCAGTGAAATATCTTCCAAGGAAGCATACCAGTCGCTGGGATTGGCACCACTTTGAAGACCTACTTGTTCCATAGCCTCTAAGAGGCCAAGTGAGTCAGGTTGCATAATAGCTTTGTACTGATCCCAGCTGATGATTTGTATTTGTTCGAATGGAATTACAAATCGTATACATCCTATTGAAGTCCATTGCTCTTCGAAGCTCAATTGGTGGGGGATGCCTTTTTCGTTCATAACCATTTTAGTGGCAGTTGATTCCCAGTGCGGATGTAGGCTTAGCCAAAGAGCAGGGTGTTCGACATTGTTGTCTAATTCCCATTGTGATATTCTCAAGTATCCATCATTTAGAATCAGCCGTGCTGCATCCAAATGGGTATAGTGATAGATAGATTTAAACATATTTTCAATCAATTTTCGTTGTGTTTATAGCGGATGATGGTTTCATCATATTCTGTAATCAATTCGCCTGATTCGCTTACATGCATGAATGGATTTTCGAAGAGGTGGATCTCGGATATTTCCTCTGCTTCGTCCTTAGTTTGAATAAAAAGGATGGGATCATCTTCTCGCATACGACTTTCAGCAAACACACTGCACAAACTTCTAAGGCCATCCTGACCCACTCGCCATTCCGCACTTTTTATACACTGGTTCATCGCTTCGAGATGTTCTTCGGCCGAATCAATATCAGGCATCTCAAAGTGATGTACAGATACCATTTTTACTTGATCCGATTCACGTTCTGCCAAATTGATAATGGTTGGAGGGATTTCGCTGCCTGACTTTACCTGGTTGACCGCATCCATGATGGATTGTTGAATGAAATTTTTCATATTTCTTATTTTATGATTGTTACTGAACTCTAGATGAGATTTTATGAAATTTATAAACCTCATTGATTTGCTAGTATTTAATGATGAATGTTATTTAGAAAGGCCAGTCCTTACATTTATTGTCTAACATTTTCAATACCGACTTTGCTAAACTTATATCTGCCTGTAATGACTCTTCTGATAGTATAATACCAGGATTTTCATTAACGATAGATAGAAGAGACGTGCGTTTATTTATAATTTCATGAATTGCCCCCCGCATTAACCTAAACTGATCATCTGTCACCCTTAAAGTAATTTTTGTTTCTTTTGACATACACAATGTTTTTGAATAAAAATTATTTACCCTCAATGAGTGTAAATAATGAAAAGCAAAATTATAAATCACCTACGCAATATATTTGCGTAAGTAGATTTAATTCTTACATAGCAGAATTGAAGTAGTAGTTTTTATTTTGTAACTGCAGTAGATCAACTACCTTCTATCCAAAATATTAAAGAATAGCGCTTACTTATAAAAAAGAATAATATCAAACCCAATTGAAATTAATTCATCCCAGACTTGATGTGATCATTTGAATTGGCTTGCAAAATTTCCTGCTCCACAAACAAATACTGTGTATTCTTCTTACACCTTGCTTAGCTTCGGCTAGCAATATCTCCCCGACTATTGTATCATGTCGGATGTTAGTTGTGATTTGCTTTCAAATTATTGCTTAGCTTCGGCTAGCAACATCCCTTGCATTGCCATTGAACTCGAATGCATAGTTGTGATTTGCTTTCAAATTATTGCTTAGCTTCGGCTAGCAACATCTTCCCAATATCATGTCTCTATTCATCAAAAGTTGTGATTTGCTTTCAAATTATTGCTTAGCTTCGGCTAGCAACATCTCCTAACCCTGATACAAGTAACCAAAACCAGTTGTGATTTGCTTTCAAATTATTGCTTAGCTTCGGCTAGCAACATCACGTCCCAGAACGTTCGCAAATCGGGACCGGTTGTGATTTGCTTTCAAATTATTGCTTAGCTTCGGCTAGCAACATCTTAACCCCATTGCAATCCTGTCTCTATCCTGTTGTGATTTGCTTTCAAATTATTGCTTAGCTTCGGCTAGCAACATCTTAACCCCATTGCAATCCTGTCTCTATCCTGTTGTGATTTGCTTTCAAATTATTGCTTAGCTTCGGCTAGCAACATCGCTGATCCTCATGCGGCTCAACCCTTCTAGTTGTGATTTGCTTTCAAATTATTGCTTAGCTTCGGCTAGCAACATCTTCATTCTTTTTTTGATGTCTGTTTGTGAAGTTGTGATTTGCTTTCAAATTATTGCTTAGCTTCGGCTAGCAACATCTCAACAAAGCCGGCAAAGAGGTACACGAAGTTGTGATTTGCTTTCAAATTATTGCTTAGCTTCGGCTAGCAACATCTGGGTCAGCATCGGCGAACATATTTGATAGGTTGTGATTTGCTTTCAAATTATTGCTTAGCTTCGGCTAGCAACATCTAAATTCCTTTAGCGAAGTTCGGTTTCTGTGTTGTGATTTGCTTTCAAATTATTGCTTAGCTTCGGCTAGCAACATCGCAACTTGTGAGAAGAAAAATGGGTAGTAAGTTGTGATTTGCTTTCAAATTATTGCTTAGCTTCGGCTAGCAACATCCTGTCTTTATCTTCTATCTGATTAGCTTGTGTTGTGATTTGCTTTCAAATTATTGCTTAGCTTCGGCTAGCAACATCAGTTGTGTCACTTCGTACACTTCGCCATGTGTTGTGATTTGCTTTCAAATTATTGCTTAGCTTCGGCTAGCAACATCTCACCTTGCATTCTATATCCACAACTTCATGTTGTGATTTGCTTTCAAATTATTGCTTAGCTTCGGCTAGCAACATCAATATCTACTATGTGATACTTACGCCTTTTGTTGTGATTTGCTTTCAAATTATTGCTTAGCTTCGGCTAGCAACATCTGGCATTCTACTGAGTGACTACCAAAAGAGTTGTGATTTGCTTTCAAATTATTGCTTAGCTTCGGCTAGCAACATCATGATTGCGGGGTCAATACATAGCAACCCAGTTGTGATTTGCTTTCAAATTATTGCTTAGCTTCGGCTAGCAACATCTTGATGAAATGTGTTTGAATGAGGTAGACCGTTGTGATTTGCTTTCAAATTATTGCTTAGCTTCGGCTAGCAACATCGAGTTCGTTTTTCGTAGTTCTTTAGTCATAGTTGTGATTTGCTTTCAAATTATTGCTTAGCTTCGGCTAGCAACATCTTGAAAGTATTTGTGCCATTGCTTACTTGGTTGTGATTTGCTTTCAAATTATTGCTTAGCTTCGGCTAGCAACATCAGAAATCTCTACAACTCTTGTCCCAAAAGGGTTTCAGCCTGTTTTTTTTCAATAAAAAACAGGCTTTTTTTATTCAATTCAATTCTTTTTTAATAGATTTTAAAACATTTCCAATTGCTGTACACCTCGAGGAGCTTCTACTTCCTTTCTCCCGTTGAATACTTCCATTTGCCCAAATTGCTTGTCCGTAATGGTAATAATCCCTACGTGTCCCTCTGAAGGAAGCATATCATGAACCCTTTTTAGATGAACTAAAGCATTTTCTTTGCTGGGACAATGACGAATGTACATACTGAATTGAAACATCACAAATCCATCTTTGAGCATTTTCTTTCGAAATAAAGCATAAGTTTTCCTTTGAGCCTTGGTCTCAGTTGGAAGATCAAACATTACAAACACCCACATGACCCTATATGCATTGATCCGGTCAAAAGAATACAGCATTTCATATGAATTTTGGGTATAAAATCCGTTTATATTCTCCTGCAAAACATTTAGCGAGACTTGAAGTTGTTCGGGTTACTGCATTCATCAATGGGCTTCTGGCTCCATCCAACAACACATCCATAGCCGGTAATTCTAATATACTTTTTTTAAGATCAGGTGTTAGCTCAATGAATTTACCCTGATTTCTAAAAGCCTGATACACTAATGCATCCACAAAAGGACGATAAGGCTCCATAATGTCATCTGCCAAACAATAAGCATTGTATTGATTTCTATGAAAAATTCCCACTGTAGGCAACAAACCACTTCCAACCAACGAGCGAGCAACAATGGCTCTCAAGATTGCATATCCATAGTTCAACATGTTATTTGGAGGATGGCCGAATCTTGAGCGGGTAAATTCAAAATCTTCATCAAATAAATGTTTCCAATAATATGATGCTGCGAGCGCTTCAGTATTATCTGGATCACCACTCTTTACCTTATCAACAAGATTATCCATGAAGTCATGAGGTCTACCCAATTTGTGCAATAAATCAGATTGATTTGCAATTTTGGAAGAAATTGTTTGCTGCCATAACTGCTTTTTAAGAGGAAGACTTGCGGACAGTTGTTCCCTAAATTTCTGACTTTGCAATTTATTTCCATCCAAATTCAAAAGGAGTCCTGTAGGATGATGACTCTGATTGCAGGTAATCAGTGCAACGTTATTTTCAAGTAAATGACTGATCAATGCACTACCAATTGAGATTTGTGCATGGTCAATAATTACCACACCAATATCTTCAATTGGGATTTTATGCAAAGACTTACCCATTTCCTCTGAAAACTTGACCACCAATTGAAGATTTTCTGTTTTCAACTGGCAAGGGTTACTAAAATAGATAGTCCTTTTTATCAAAATAATTTTTAGTTACACCAACTTTATATACCCTAAGCTGTCAACAAAAACTTTTTTGGGGTTTGCCTTAAATAATGCTCCCAAACTTTGTACTACGATTAACTTCCCAATTTTTTTGGAAAGCATTTCACCTCCCATTTTATTATCATCAACTCGGGTTTCTAAATTTTGTCTAAATGAAATATTAATCACACCGCCTGCTCTACTCAATTTTTGCACACGATAAATAAACTTAGATAATTGATTGAGATTCCCTCTTGAGACAGAATCTGCAATTTCAGTAGAGCTTAATCCCAATATAAAATAATCATTTTGCACGAAACTCTCAATATACTCCCACCCCTCAATAGGTATATTCACAAGTAAATCTTGATCATCAATACCTTTATCCAAAATATGACTCCATGTTTTTGAGGCATCATTTATGATAACTGGCAACCCTAACTGCTTCCTTTTAACAGCTTCCCATAATGTGACAGCAATATCAGCATATGTTCCATCAGGCTTTTTATATATTGCAATGTGATGATTGTTTCTAGGAGCTACATAATCCACCATTTTACTATCGTTCTTTTTATGTCGCTCAGCAAAAGTATATCCGTTGTCTGAAGCATGCAACGGAACCAAGTCATTCAATCCAGTAAAGCACCGCACACTTTGAATTGATATCCCTTTCGACTTATCCAACCATATCGGGTTGTTTTGAATGTCCTTTAGTGGGTGTTCTTTTGAACCTGTTTTTTCAGCAAACCGATTTTTAATCAACTCCTTTATGCGATGATCTACAATTGATTCAATATCCTTTTCTTTGAAATTGATATTCAGATCATATTTGATAACAAAATGCTCTTCCCACAAAGTAACCTCAGTCAACTGCTTATTCTTTTTAGGATTGAGCCAAATGGGATTTTTTTCCAAATTTTTAAACGCCTTTTTAGGGTCATTGCCATACTGTTCTAATCTGTTTTTTATACATTCCTTTTCATATGCATTGACTATCTGCTCTACAAAATCTAATTTAAATCTGCCATTTAATGCCGTTTTTGCATTACTGTACCGTTTTATTTTACCATATACAAATTCCTTATGCAATTGCCCTCTGGGAACCAATGTAATTTGTCCGTTGCTTTTATTTATAGATTTTGTTGCAACTTTTTTTCCAGCTTTAATCGAAATAATTATCTCTGAAACTGCTTTTTTGACCGTTTCAACATCAAATGGTTGATTAACTTGAATGTACTGTTCCAACAGTGATCGTTTTGCTTGCCAACCCTCTTTTACTTTACCTTCAATTCCAGCCAACAATTCATCACGGGTTAAACTGCTGTTTAAAGTATTTAGTTTTTGAATCACGCCTTGTTTAGTTGCGGCAACAACCAATGCATCGATTGCATGATGACGATGATCATCCCGTTTACTCCATTTATCCTTGTCAATTTTACCATCATTTGCCAATCCAGCCTGTTCATATTTGGAATAATTCAATTGCTTTAGTACTTCATTGTAGCCCCATTGATTGCGCAAGAATTCAGTAACCGAACCAGAAGTTGAATACACATTTCGACAAATTTGCTTTAATAATTTGCTGGCTTCTTTGGAGATGAATCGGGTCTCATTTAGTTGGCGGCTAATGAAATCATTTGGGATCTCCTGTTCTGACATCAATAATCTCTGCCTCTTTGCTCTACTTATTTTAGAATTTGAATACAATCTTTCAACTCGTTCCAAATATGCATCAAATTCCTCATTGGAAACTCCCTTCAGATAATCAAAGGCAGTTTGATTATTTTTGTCTTGATTCAATTTTCTGAAAACCAATACTTTGTTTTGAAAAGAATCATCAAACATTCGGGACTGTGGAATAATATGATCAATGTCAACTCCTTCGCCTTTGAGAACCATAGAAAGTTCCATTCTTTTTCCAGAGTACATACATTCACCATCTTGTTGCACAAACAATTTATATTTCTCCAAGACTTTTCCTGTGACTGCCATTCCAGGGAATTCGTCATTCAACCTAGAAATGATTTCAAGATGTTCTTTGTTTCTGGCATCACCCATTTTCTGGGTTCGTTCACGCTCCTCCTTGCTCTGTCGTAATTCTCTTGCCAGTTCAATTCTAATTTCGTCAGGCCTTCCCAAATTATCATCAACCAATATTGCATTTACAACATTAACCAGCTGATTCATAACCTTTTCTACAACAGGCTGACGTAATGAATTTCTCTTGTATAATTCAAGCTTTTTATTCAACTCACGTTGATCATTTTCTGCGGCAGTTATACTATTGCTATGATTGAAGCCAGCAGCGGATGAAGCTCTGGTATAATCCATGCCACTCATGAGTTGGGGAAGAAGCTTTCTGATGGCTCGAGCACTTTTATTACCAAAACCCTGCTTTTTAAAGTCAATTTTATTCAGCACACTAGCCTGCTCTTCAGAGAATCCAAATTTATTCATCAATACTTTGTTCAACTGAATTGGGTCATCGATGGAATAGATAACATGCCATAATTGATAAAGAGGTTCTTTTTCGAAAGAAGCATCAACTATACTGTACTCTTTCACCTCTCCCGTTTCTTTATTAAATACATGATCCACTTTCAAATCAAACCGAATAAACAGTGTAGGATCTAGTTCAAGTGATTGCAATACTTTTATAATTAGCGTTTTTGTCGTATTTCCCTGGAGACCTGATTTTTTTATTTGTTCATTCGGAGTCCAGCCAGAAGTTGATTTTAAATCCAAGATCTTAAGTAAGTCTCTGGATGTCAATTTTTCTTTTGTGTCCAACCAATTGAATATTGCTAGTTTTTGATCCATATTGATTGGATACCGCTCATTTTTCTTGTTTACCAAGGTGATATTGTGAATGCTTTCCCAAATCTTTTCTAATTGAAACAAAGGTGAGCTTTTAGGCGCTACCTTATGATGTTTTTCAAAAGCGCACTCAGAAACAAGTCCTTTTTGAGACTTCAAATTACGCTGGTAATATACTACCTCATCCCTTAGATATGTTATTGTACTATTGTTCAATAATTCTGGATAAAAAAGAGATTGCGTTTTGCATATGCGGTTAAATTCATCGATATAACATTCTCTTGGAAATACTTGTTGTTTGGTTCTAAAATGACGATCTGAATTCAATTGAGCATAAAAATATTGACCAATTGTTTTATTTTCTGCTTGAATTGTACTTTTTCGAACTTGCATTTCACCCAAATAGTCACTCATTTTTTTTCCACTATCCTCCTCATTGTTGGCAAACCTGTTTCCTCTATACCCTCTTTTTTGATTTAAGTGAAAAATAACCCTTCCAATTTCTTGTAACGTCAACTTTTCTTTCACTGCTTTAGCTCGAAGTGCATACAATTCTAATGGTGACATCTTAACCAACAAATCATGTGAAGGCAACATACCCAACTCAGTTAATTTCCTGATTAATTTTTGTTTTCGTTGTTTATACCTTTGTTGATTTTTTCGAGCAGTTCTTTTTAATGTTCTGTCTTTATTAACAGTAACGGCCTGACCCTTGATGAATTTATCATTCTCATCACCTGTGTAGGGAACTACCCTTACTCCCATTTTCTTGATATTGAGCTTTTCATTATTTTCTTCGAGAAAAGCCCAGCCAATTGATGTACTTCCAAGATCTAAACCCAATATTTTTTTCATATGGTGTTTTGGTTATAAAATGAATTTAAAAAATATTTGTAAGAAAAAAATAATTCGTATTTTAGTTGCGAAGCAAATCACAATAAGGATTTATTCCGTTGTGAAAACATTTAACCCGGGGAGACTCGGGTTTTTTTATTCCCTTTATTGAATTCTATTAAGAACCTTCATTTTAATACCCTGGGGTATATTCAAACAATAAGACCAAGATTGAACGAAACCTTGGTCTTAGAGCAAACTGTAAATAAAAGTATAAAAATTCACTTTTCTTCCAAAGTGAACATTCATTGAATTTCAACGCCTTACAATCTATTGCACTAAAAATTTTCACTTTGGCGGCAAATAATAGGGATCAGAATATTTTTGCTATATCTCAAATACATATATAAAATAATCATTATATTTTAAAAATTAATATTCCTTAGATTGGTATGCTAATGCCAGAAGATAAAATCACATACATAGTCAACGACACCCATTGCAAAGCAGCCATCGAGGATCTAGAAAATGGTATGGGGCCACTTACATGGCTAGGCCAGAACCTTGATCTCTACCTGAATATTTCATACAAAGGCAAGGACCTTCCAAGAATCGCAAACTGCAATTACATGGGTACTCACTACGAGGGAATTTCCGAGTTTTTCTCACTCTATGAAAAAACACAAAGAGAATTGGAGGCTCCTTTTTAAGCAGTCAAGATATTTCATTAAACTTCGACCATCAACTCTCTAACTCTCTGCATATCCGACTTCACTTTAGAAGCAACAACCTTGGCATAAATCTGTGTATGCTTGAGCGTTGAATGCCCGAGCATCTTACCTACTGTTTCAATAGGAACTCCGTTGGAAAGAGTAACAGTGGTTGCAAACGTATGCCGACCTAGATGCATGAAGAGCTTTTTTTCAATACCAGCTTTCTTGGCAATTTCTTTTAGAGATTGATTCAGCTTTTGATTGGAAACAACCTTCCATTGAAAATCACTGCACTTTCCTGTTGGAGAATATTTCTTAAGAATTTTTTCTGCTGCAGGCAAGAGTGGAACAAAACTCATCTGCTTTGATTTTTGTCTTGCTTTCCTGATAGAACAACTTCCATCATCATCTTCAACAACATGTATACTCTTAAGTGTTACAATATCACTGTAAGCCAGGCCCGTATAGCATGCAAACAAGAACAGGTCTCGGTTTCGCTCTACTGCTTCATTGAGTCCTTCCAACTGTTGTAGAGATTTGATTTCCTCCATCGTGAGATAATCTCTGTTTACAGCAACCCTTCCAAACTTATATTCATTAAATGGATTTACCCTGATAACTCCTTTCTTTAGCGGATCATTGAGAATAGATTTCAAACAATGCAGCAGCGCAACAGAAGAATTCTGACAATTGCCAATCTCTTTTCTGAGATACAAATAAAATTCATCAATGAATGATAAATCAATCCTGCTCACAGGAATATTTTTGAGTTTCTTCTTATCTGCTAAAAACTCTTGCATGTATCGCTGCACACGCTGATACTTGTAAAATGTAGTTTGTGCCAAATCAATTCCAATTCTCGTTTTATAATTCTCAATGCGTTTGTCAATATATTCCATGAGTGTTTCTGGTGGAGTGTCTTTGCCTTTCACTCGCTCAATCAATTCATCCAGGGAAAATTCTCCAAGTGAAAACTTCATCTTCTCAAATGAATCCTTCACCATATGCGCAATGTCCTGCAAGTGTTTATTGATCACCTGATGAAATTTTGAACTGGTTGCCACGCATCCACTACCAGAAATCCAGTCCTTCAATTTTACCGTGAGTCCGGTATTGACATCTTTTCTTTCACCCCTGTATTGCAATCGCAACACGATGGG
>Ga0194129_10010346_pt1 | contig 10196 bp, 9 predicted proteins | sample TA2KigCa35mmetaG_FD_150862 | JGI IMG/M metagenome (GOLD analysis project Ga0194129, IMG submission 150862) | Freshwater microbial communities from Lake Tanganyika, Tanzania - TA2015038 Kigoma Deep Cast 35m | ecosystem: Environmental > Aquatic > Freshwater > Lake | place: Tanzania: Lake...
TTATACACTCAGAACATGTTATTTTTTATTTAAATTAAGCCAAAAGCACTTGTAGTTCAGCAACCAACATATTAAATTTAGCTATCAAAGCTTCCACAGGCTTAGAACTCCTCATGTCAACACCTGCATCAGCAAGTGTGTCTAGAGGAAACTTACTAGACCCTGAACTTAAGAAAGTCAAGTACTGCTCCTTAGCCCCCTTCTCACCTGATAAAACTCTTTCCGCTAAGGCACAAGAAGCACTTAGTCCGGTGGCATATTGGTAAACATAAAAGTTGTAATAGAAATGAGGTATTCTAGCCCACTCTATATCAATCTCCTCATCCACCTTCATATGATCACCAAAATACTTAAGGTTTAAATCACGATATAATTGCTTTAGCATAGCTGGAGTTAAGGGAACATCTTGTTCAACAAGCTCGTGAATTTTTAGCTCGAATTCAGCAAACATTGTTTGCCTGAAGAATGTAGCTCTTATATCATCAATTTTTTGATTTATAAGATAGGCCTTTTGTTCTTTAGATTCGACTTTAGCGAGTAAATGTTGAAGAAGTAATTCTTCGTGAAATGTGGAAGCAACCTCTGCCAAGAATATTGGATAGTGAGAATACTGGTAAGGTTGATTTTTACAACTCATGTAACTATGCATGCTGTGACCTGCTTCATGAGTCAAAGTCATAGCATCATTAAGTGTACCATGGTAGTTCATAAGGATGTATGGTCTGGTGTCATAACAACCACTAGAATATGCACCACTACGCTTTCTAGCATTTTCATATCTATCGACCCATCTATCAGTAGAGAGGCCCCTCTTAAGAGCATTTTGATATTCATCACCTAGTATGGAAACTGAATCAACAACCATTTTTTCTGCATCTTCATAAGAAATAGAAAAATTGACATCTGAAACCATAGGAACATAAACATCGTATAAATGCAGGTTGTCGAAACCTAGAACTTTCTTCCTCAGCCCCATATAGTTATGTAGTGAAGAAAGATTTTGATTAACGGTAGAAATCAATGATTTATAAACAGATTCATCTACTTCATGAGGGAACAAAGCTGCATGTAAACAAGATTTATATCCTCTTGCTTTTTTCTCAAAAAGGTGTCTTTGCACCTGTCCCTGAATTAGCTCGCAAAGAGTATTTTCATAAGCCATGAAAGCGCTATGCATGCTTTGAAAAGCTGATCTTCTTAGATCTCTATCTTTACTTCTCAAATATAAATGATACTTACCATGGCTCATTTCCAATTCCCTACCCGAACTATCTTTAGCCGGTGTAAATTTAACGTCAGCATTATTAAATACCCCAAAAGCTCTTTGAGCTGTCTCCATCGCCCTTCCGGAAAGTGCCATTAATCTTTCTTCATCTTTGGATAAGGTATAGGGCTTAAATCTTAAGATCTTTAATAAATAATTTTTATAAGGAGCTAAGAGATGATTTGCTGTTAGATTATCTATCTGAGATTGACTCAAAGAAAGAAGCTCTGGTTCGAACCAAGATAGTTCTTCTTTGTATTCATATAAAAAAGCAACCATCCTTGTATATTCTTGATTTGCCTTTTCTTCAGAGACATCTTCATCGTGTTTCAAATGAGCATATGTGTACAATTTAGACAGATGTCTATCAACGAGAAGAGATCGTTCTATAAACTCAAGAAGTGATGATGGCTGAGACAGTTTTCCTTTGTATTGGTTGAATTCTGGCCAGTGAGGTTTATTTTGAGGTTTTACCCAGGTATCAAGATCATTTTGCCAATCATTCCAGGAAGGATATATAGCCTCTACATCCCAGCGATCTTCTAAAGGAACTTCTCGACGCTCCTTAAGTTTATCTATTTTATTTTCTAGCAACGCGTCCGACATAGTCTTCTCCATTTGGTAAAATTGAAAAGCGAATTAATCAAATTTCTATGCTAATGTCAAGAAATTGCATTATGATCGAACAAAAACATCTTTAGCAGTTAAGCCTTTTGTTTGCTAATTTTCTTGCGCAAAAATCAGAAATCCTAATAAAATTAAATTTCTCAAATGTTTACAATTTACTTCCCTAAAAGGAGAAATGACATGACACAGCAAACGACAAAAAAAACAACACTAAGACCTCTGGGTAACAGAGTTCTCGTGCAAAGAGTTGCTCAAGAAGAAACACTAAAAGGTGGTATAATTCTTCCCGACAGCGCGAAGAAAAAGCAAGAAACAGCAAAGGTTATAGCTATAGGGCCTGGAATTGAAAACAAAGAAGGAAAAGTAATACCTCCACCAGTTTCTATTGGGGATACAATACTTTTAGACAAGTACTCTGGCCAGGAAGTCAATATAGATGATGAAGAGTATGTAATTGTTCGTTCCGAAGATATAGTAGCCATCGTTAACACATAAATTTAAGGAGAAACTCATTTATGGCACCAAAGAATATAAAGTTCAAAGAAGACGCCAGACAAAAGATCCTTAAGGGAGTCAAGACTTTATCATCTGCTGTTAAAGTGACTCTTGGTCCCAAAGGAAGAAATGTAGTTATCGACAAATCCTACGGTATGCCACACATAACAAAAGACGGCGTTACAGTAGCAAAAGAAATTGAGCTCGAAGATAGACACGAGAACATGGGAGCTCAAATGGTCAAAGAAGTTGCAAGCAAGACAGCAGATAAAGCTGGTGACGGAACAACAACTGCGACCGTGCTTGCTGAAGCTATTTACAGCGAAGGACTTCGCAACGTAACAGCGGGTGCAAATCCCATGGAACTAAAAAAAGGGATTGAAAAAGCTGTAAAAACTGTAGTTGAAAACCTAAGAGTGCTCAGCAAACCTATCCAAGATAGAAAAGAAATCGAGCAAGTAGCAACGATATCTGCCAATGGAGATACAGAGATAGGCCAAATCATATCCAAAGCTATGGAAAGAGTGGGCAAAGATGGAACTATAACTGTAGAAGAAGCTAAAGGCTTCGAAACAACATTAGATGTTGTAGAAGGGATGAATTTTGACAGAGGCTACGTATCATCGTATTTCATGACAAATGCAGAAGCTCAAGAGTGTGTATTGGAAGATGCATTCGTGCTAATTTACGAGAAAAAGATTTCAGCTATGAAAGAATTTCTTCCTATACTTCAAACTGTTGCTGAAACAGGAAAACCGCTTTTAATTATAGCTGAAGATATCGAAGGAGAAGCTCTGGCAACGCTGGTAGTTAATCGCTTAAGAGCCGGACTAAAAGTATGCGCCGTTAAAGCTCCAGGCTTCGGTGACCGCAGAAAAGCAATTTTGCAAGATATAGCAATACTCACCGGTGGACAATATATCAGTGAAGAACTTGGCATAAAGCTAGACACTGTAACAATTGATATGCTTGGCAGAGTCAAAAAAGCTGTAATAAAAAAAGAAGACACAACACTTGTTGAAGGTCTTGGTAAAAAAGAAGAAATTAAAGATAGAGTATCTTTAATACGAAGACAAATCGAAGAAAGCACATCAGACTACGACAAAGAAAAGCTTCAAGAAAGACTCGCAAAGCTTGCAGGTGGAGTTGGCATTATAAGAGTCGGTGCTGCAACAGAGATTGAAATGAAAGAGAAAAAAGACAGAGTTGATGATGCAGTACACGCAACTAAAGCTGCTGTTGAAGAAGGAATCTTACCTGGTGGTGGCATAGGATTTATTCGTAGCATATCTGCGCTTGAAAATCTAATAGCAACACTAAAAGGAGACGAAAAAGTTGGCGCTGAAATCATAACAAAGACTCTAAGCTACCCTTTACGTCAAATTGCTGAAAATGCAGGAAAAGAAGGATCTATCATCGTTCAAAAAGTAAGCCAAATGCAAACATATGAAGGATGGGATGCAAGAAACGACGAATTTGGTAACATGCTAGAAAAAGGCATTGTAGACCCAACGAAAGTTTCTCGTTTAACTATAGAACTAGCAGCATCTATTGCTGGACTTCTCCTGACTACAGAAGCAATCATCACAGAAGACACAGATGATAAGGCTTTAAGCTCATCTTCGATGGCTAACTCTGAATACTAAAAAAAAACGCACCCTTTTTAAGGGTGCGTTTTTTTATATTGCTGCTTTTACGTTTTTAATTTAGATTGAAATTAAAAACACCTAGAGTCCACGGCATGAAAAAAATCATATCAATTTTACTGAGCTTATTAATAGTCATTCTAGTTATATCTGGGTTAGTTACAATTTATATCTCCTCTCGATCCCCCGATTTTCTTTCAGTGTACCTGGGAAATAAACTAGAAGTTAAAGTTGACGTTGAAGATATAAATATTGGTTCTAAAGGCATCAAAATAGAAAATTTAGAAATCGGAAATATTCCAACAGGTTTATTAAATAAGGCGTTTTCAGCTCAGACAATAGATATCCAGTTTCCCTTGATATACTCTCTGTTTCGAAGATCACTTTTTATCGACAAAATCATTTTGGACGATGTTTATTTAGGATTAGAGTTTAATTCTGCTACATCAACAAAGGGCAATTGGACAACACTAATGTCCAATCTGGAAAAAAATGCAAATGCGGAGTCTAAAGTTCCAAATCAAAAAGCAACAGCTACATACATAACCTACAAAGATTGTGTTATAAAAGAACTGATTATAAACAACATTACTGTTGATGTTCTTTATCTACAAAGCAACAGCAAAGTTAAAAGGCTACCCCCTATAAAACAAATAGTTATAAAAAACATCAGAGCATCAAAGGGATTTCCAGCAGATCAACTTACAAACTCTATCCTTGGACAATTGCTTAAACAAGTATTTATTCAAGAAAACCTAAAGAACATGTTAGATTCTGTAGTGAATGATCCCTCTCAAATACAAGAAATTATACAACCATTTAAAGATTTATTCTCAAAATAAACCGACTACACTCACCCACAAGTATGGGTTTCCTCCTCTTCAAATGAATGAAAGCACTAGCCGATCGCAGTGCTTTCTTTGTAAATTTAGAGTATTAAATCTACATTTTCAAGCTAACTATTTTATTAAAACTAACAAAATGAATTAATTAAGAGTGAATCTCACTTATATCCTATAAATTCTATCGAAGTATCATCTACAGTAAAATAGCAAATATTATAAGAACTATTTTTTAGCATGGAATGCGTTAGAGAAGGAGATGCCATCCATGTTCCAAGCTGTAGACGAGAGATGATCTCTTTTCTGGAACTTGGACTATTATCATCTAGTGTAGATGCATAAGAAAAATCGGATACTGATTCACAACGAATATCAGAACAGTTGTTAAAAAAATCTCCAGCAAAAACGCCCCCCGGCTCTAACGAATCATATATATTTTTCCAAAGATTAATTACCTTTCCTGCATCACAATATGGTAAAGAACTTTGAGCGTTTATTAATGTCACATTTGAAGGAAAAGAAAAATCTTCCATTTTGGTTGGCACTAAAAATAGCTTACTTTTAGCTAAAGCTGTTAACCCCCCATTTCGAACTCTAAGCTGTAATAGATTTAAAGCTTCATCAGAAGGATCAACAACTATCACCTTCCAATTTCTTTTTAAAAGATATAAAGCTAAAGAACTGTTTCCTCCACCAAGATCAATCGCTAATCTATCTACTTTTTTTACAGTCTCCGCTAAATGTATTGCTCGTTCAGCAACATAATCTATACGAGATGGTTGAATAGAATAAATTCTCATAGCTTCGGATCTATTTTCTCGTAAAATCGATGCTATTTTAAAACTAGTATCAACTTCTGAGTTACTGGGAATGGTTCCACCTTTTTGAAGGTAACGATTCATCCATGAAATTTTCCCATTTGAAGTACAAGCTTTTAAATTTTCTGCAATAAAATGATTAGAAATTTGATGGTTTGTTAATTGCCTAAACGGATATATTTTGTTCATACCTTTATCTATCTTATATTTTCAGATCAAAAAACATATTCGATTGATGCATACAAATAAACGCGAATCAATTTAAGTAAAATGTTAATAATCAATTGACTAAAAACATTTTAGACTATGGCGTATTCTGAGGACAGGTAAAATATGTAGAATCTTTTGGATCATCTTTTGATCCTACTACGATAACTCTAACAGCTGGAATTTGTGATGCCAACTCCCCAACAGTTGAATCAGAGTCTGGAAAATTTTGATCAGGCAGTGTTTTTGAAAAATTATCACTATACACAGAATCATTAGGAGATTCGGATGGCGCTGTAAATAGCATTATTTTTTCTTCAGATTCTATCTTGATAAATTTAAAACCATGCTTACACATCCAAGTAACGCCTCTTTGGGTAGCTATACTACCGGCATCTTTTTGATCATGCTCTGAATCAATCAAACACACTGCTGCTATTTTATTTAAGCTTAATGGATATATGAAGTCATTTTGAGATATATCAGAAAAAAGATGCACATTAAAGAATGCGCATGTTGCAGTAAAAAGAAAAGCAATCCTCACATATCCTCCACGATTGATTGAAAATACCAAATATTTTATATAGCAGATAGGTAATTCTATGGATAGCAAGTTTCACAAAGAAATCCCGATTCCTAAAAAATATAACAAGCGAGGGATAACCTCACGTCTTGATAAAGTCGAGATTTTATGCCAAGAAGTCAACAATGCCCTAGCTAACTTCGATTGTCCAAAAATACTGTACACTTTACTCGTCAAAGAGTGCCTAGACTCAATCTGTATGCATACTAAAAAAATCAATTTTGAAGATGCTTGCAAATTGCTGGAGAACAAGCCAAAAAGCGAGCTATCGATACAACTTGCAAGCTACATGAAAGGACTTAAATTGGTACAAAAGTTATCAAACATGTCTGATCTCAACCCTAGTTTAATAGAAAAAATCAATTACTATGTAGAAAAAGGGTATGGCAAAATAAAAGGAGAATCTGGTCATCTTAGAAAAAGACAAAACTGGATCGGGAAAAAGGGATGCACATTTGCTGAAGCCCTACATTATCCTCCAGCCCCTGAAAAAGTTCCAATACTGTTAGACAAGCTCATACATTTTTTATCTACAAATATAGATCCTTATGTAGCTACATCGATTTTTTTCGGCTATTTTTTAGACATACATCCCTTTATGGACGGTAATGGTAGAACGGCAAGAATACTTATATCCGGAGTGATAAAGCAAAAAAAAATTTTATCCTCTCCAATTTTGTTTCTCACCAGATATTTTCATATACATAGAGAAAAATATCTGAGAGGGTTACATGAAATTAGGATTACTCAATCATGGACTAATTGGGTTCGTTTCTTTTTGCGTGGGCTAGAATTTGAGTTAATACTTCTGAAGAAAAACATTCACGAGCTACATAGATTAGACACAAAACTTAGCAATCTTTTGGCAGATATAAAAGCATCTACCTTACGGAATATCAAAGGTTTTCTGTATACGCACCCATTTTTTACACTTGAGGATTTAAAAAAGCTTAAGATGTCTAAAGATGTAAATCATACCTGGCTTTTAAGAAGGCTAATAAACGCAAAAGTGATTGTGAAAAAGAAAAAAAATTATTACGAAGTGAGCATTTTGAAGAAAATCGGCTCTAAAAAAATAAACCCGGATTAAAGAATCCGGGTTTATTTAATTCATTTAAAAAGAATTACATTGAATGTCCACCAGAACCTAGCACAGAACCACCTGTTACAGCGCTATGGAACTTTTCTTCTTTCTTAACTGATTTTTTGCTAGCCTTTTTTTTTGCTGGCTTCTTAACAGCTTTTTTCTTAGCTACTTTTTTTACTGTTTTTTTCTTAGCAGCTTTACGAGCTGGAGATCTTTTCTTTGTAGCTTTTTTCTTAGCAGCTTTACGAGCTGGAGCTCTTTTCTTAGCAGCTTTTTTCATTACTTTTTTAGCTGGTCTTCTTTTTGCTGAAGATTTTTTCGCAGCTTTTTTTACAGGTCTTTTTTTTCCTGCTGTTCTTTTTTTAGCCATAATTTCCTCATTTAATTTTTAAACGATTAGGGCAAACACATTAATTTCACCACCTATTTTTAAGTTCACAATTTAAAATATTTTTTTCAATAAAAATAATAACATTTAATATAAAAAATTGTTTTTTTGATATTTTTCTCATTCTTTAGTTGTTATTAGAAAACAAAAAAGGGGTTTTAAAAACGAAAAATCATTTCCCAAAAAACAGGAAACACATAAAAAAAAATCATCTTGAATTCAAAATCGAATTTGACTAATCTTTTTTCTATCCGTAAAGAAAAGATTTTAGAAAGGGGAATTTTATGTTACGAGCTTCAGGCAAAATTGACCTACAAAAACAAATAGATCAAGTTAGCTCAAAACTTACAGAACTTCAATCCTCACGCCATGTACTTATAGGTCAAAAATCATGGAATGTCTTCGATAGAAAAAATGAGACCTTGGAAAAAGAACTTAAAGAAATCATAGCAGAATACCAAAGAATCCTTGGTTATAGCTTCAAAAATATGGCTTCATCTGGCACCTAAACCCCCCTGTCATAAAATAAGGAAAAAGTATGAACTACGCTCATTTCTTTTGTTGTCATACTTTTTTCTCTATTTGACCTCTTACAAAAAACAATTCAAGTGCTCAAAGAAAGGTCTTGATTCTTTCGTGTAAAATATTCTATTTGATTATGAAAACAAACCTTCACGAATACATCGTTCATGATGAAAAGAGGAACAAATTATGTCATCTTTGGTAAACACCTTTAATACCCTAAGGAAATTAGACGATTCTTTTTACTATAGTTTACCTGCTTTTGAAGAAAGTACAAAAATAAAAATAAGCAGGCTGCCAGTTTCTCTTAGGATAGTACTTGAATCTTTATTAAGAAATTGCGATGGAAATAAAGTCCAAGAAAAAGACATCTTATCATTAGCACGCTGGGAAGAAAGAGGAAAAAAAGGTGGAGAGGTGCCGTTTATTGTCTCTAGAGTTCTTTTACAGGATTTTACTGGTGTACCACTACTTGTTGATTTAGCAGCCATGAGAGATGCAGTGCATGACAAAGGCTATGATCCTTCTATAATAGAGCCTCAAGTTCCTGTAGACCTTGTTGTCGATCATTCTGTGCAAGTAGACAAATCTGGTACAAGTGATGCTTATGATTTTAACATTAAACTAGAATTTGAAAGGAACTTGGAGCGTTATGAATTTTTAAAGTGGGGACAAGAAGCTTTTGAAACATTCAAAGTTGTACCACCTGGAATAGGTATTGTTCATCAAGTAAACTTAGAACACCTAGCTCATGTTGTATCTCAAAAGAAATATAACAGAGAACATGTTCTTTTTCCCGACACCCTCGTTGGAACAGATTCTCATACAACGATGATCAACGGTCTTGGCATAGTAGGATGGGGTGTTGGTGGCATCGAAGCTGAAGCCGCCATGCTTGGTCAACCGGTAGCGCTGCAGATGCCAGAAGTAATAGGCTTCTATCTTAGCGGGAAGATGTCAGAAGGAGCGACAGCGACCGACCTCGCCCTTGCTATTACTGAAATACTTAGAAAAGAAAAAGTAGTAGATAAATTCGTTGAGTTCTTTGGAGAAGGAACAGAGAATCTAACAGTTGCAGATAGAGCAACAGTTGCTAACATGGCTCCTGAATACGGAGCTACCATGGGATTCTTTCCTATCGATGATAAAACATTAGATTACCTTAGAACAACTGGAAGAGATGAAAAGAAAATCAATCTCATCAAGGACTATCTACAACAACAAGGATTATTTGGCGTAAAGAAAAAGAATGATCTTGACTTCACTAAAGTACTAGAGCTTGATCTATCGACAATATCCCCATGCGTATCAGGACCAAAAAGACCACAGGACAAAATACAAGTTTCGCATCTTAAGAATGTATTTGAAACACTTCTAACACAACCGGCAAATGCAGGAGGTTATGGTAAGGGTGAAGAAAAGGAGCGTCCTAAGATTGCAGTGCACTCCGATGGGTCTTATAAGAATTTACATCATGAAGATGCTGGAGGTATAGAATATAACACCCCCGGCGCGCCCACTGATGTAGTTGAAATGGTTGAAAACCGTCCTTATACATGCCCTATAACTTCACCTGGATATATCGCAAAAGGAGCTAGCGAAGTTGTATTAAGTCATGGATCGGTAGTAATCGCGGCAATAACAAGTTGCACTAATACAAGTAATCCCGCAGTTATGTTAGCTGCAGGTCTGCTTGCAAAAAAGGCAGTTGAACACG
>Ga0194129_10010349_pt1 | contig 10194 bp, 25 predicted proteins | sample TA2KigCa35mmetaG_FD_150862 | JGI IMG/M metagenome (GOLD analysis project Ga0194129, IMG submission 150862) | Freshwater microbial communities from Lake Tanganyika, Tanzania - TA2015038 Kigoma Deep Cast 35m | ecosystem: Environmental > Aquatic > Freshwater > Lake | place: Tanzania: Lake...
CCAAGTCATCAACCATTTGTTGTATTTCGTCTGGCGTGGTCATACCTTGTACCCAAAGTACTTTCCAGCCATGAGCCACAAGTGTTCGCAGGATGCCTCAAACTTAGAAATGTCAAGTTCGTCGGCGTCAGCGTACACACTCAACATGTATGCGGGCAGGTCGGTAATGAATTGCTTGTGGAACTCCTGCCAACCGTTCTGCCACACGAAGAGTTTTGCGTGTGTCTGATAAGGATAGGGGTTCAACCGAATCTCAGCCTTGAACCTGTCTTTGGACAGACCGTCAGCATCCTCATACAGCCGAATCTCGGTGTAAATCACGTCTTGGTTGCCACGCATGAGCGTTATGTCATGACCGCTGGCATTCACAGCATGAAAGCCGTGGTCGTTGGTGAGCATTTTCTTCATGGGAGTCACTTTATCGGTTATTATGCCTAATCACAACATAGCCTCGTACTCAACATGGAGTTCGTCGGCTCGCATCTTGGCGATGTCCTTGATTGCTTGGTTTCTTGCTCGCTCAATAATCTGCTCTTCGGTCAAGGTCCCGCTGTGGTCATAAACTTCAACACGCATAGTGACGTAGCACTCGTAAATTACTTCGCCTCTATCAGTCATTGGAGTTCCGATACATACTCGTCGTTGGAATCTTCGTAGGTGTCCCAGCAGTCACTGAATGCTTCGTGAAACTCAATGTCGTCAGTCATGAGCAGGGCAATACGTTGAAGCAAGGCCCCGATGACGCGCTCTTTCTCGTACTTGACGCAATTATGTGGGTCTTCCCACTTAGAACCGCTAACCGCAAATGAAATTGAAATGGCGTGGTTGTAGGTCGTCTTGGTTTTCACTTTCGTTTTCTCCCTATCTTTTCCCATTCCTTGCGTTCCTTGCTGTTCGGCTTCGCCCAGAATGGGTAGCATAAGAACTCGTGGAACAGAAGGAAATCATCCCATTTATCAGATGGGTTCCGTGAGTTGACCAACCACTCGACGCCAACGCGGACCGTCTCGCCGTGGCCCCGAATGTCGTCCCAGGTCCCGCCAGTCACAAGAAACCTGCCGATGCCATCAACGGCAAGAGTAGTACAGTCTCGCGTGCGCGAGTGTTCGTCGTAGACGCACTCAACGGCTTCCCTCAACCGCTCTTTCATACATTCCACTTCATCCCATTCTTCTACGGCGTATCGGTCAAAAATGACGCCAGCGTTCTCAAAGCGGTCACACATGTCATCAACGTCAGACCAGTCCAACTTGTTGATGCGCTTCAGGCACTTATCCTTGGTCTCTTTCAGTTCAATGGCTATAATCATCAGGTCAGCACTCATTATTCGTCTCCCTCACCGAACGCCAGAGTTGCCTCGGACTTGAAGTCGTCAAGGTCAAAGTCGTAGTAATCCACAAGATAGTTATGCGCCAAGGTTTCGGCTTCTTGCTCGCTCTCAGCACGGATGCTTGTCATGATTACGGCGAAATCGCCAGTAAAGGTGACGTTCCACAGGGGCAGGTCTTCCATCTCCTTGTTGATGTCGTATTTCCAGGCAGGCAATTCCATTAGATAATCTCCCCATCAACTGTGGTGGTGAGACCGTGCGTGTGCTGGTCTTCTTGATACATCGTAAAGAACTCAGGGTAATGATTAGCGATGGATGTATCTGGATTGCTGTCCTCGTACACTTCCAGAAACAGAGTGCCATCATCGTCATCCTCTAGGAAAGTAACGGTGTAGATGGTGTCTTCAAGTTCGCGTCCCTTACGGAAGATGTTGATGTGAATAATCGCATCCTTGGCATCTTGTTCGGAAAGGGTGAGTTCATGTACCGTTGGGTTGGTCATGCCTGAACCTTACAGGTACTAATCAGTTAAAGCAACCTCTGGGTTCGTCATCAGATAGAGACGGATATCGAGCAGCAAATCGGTCATTTCAGCAGTGCTGATGATGTCCCGACCAGCGCATTCAGTGATTGCGCGGTCAAGCAAATTAAGAATCTCCACATCGCGCGTTGACGGGGCCTTGGCACGCATATGGCTATCCTCTACGGTGGTGGAAGAGTCCGTCATGGCTTCCATTCTACCTCGTAGTCGTGAACGATAAAGTCTTCAAGACTTTTTTCACCCACAAGACCCTTTAGTTCTTCCTCGCCACCAGGGCAGAAGAAGAAGATTTTGCTGTCGTGTGTGCCGAATGAGTCATAACCCTCTTCTTCGCAATCTTCTGCGAAAGAGATAAAGACAGGACGATAGTCATCGGGCATCTCGCGCCAAGTGATGTGGCAATACGCCCCAATGGCAGTGAAGCCGTGTGCGTCAGTGGTCATCGGATTTTCTTACCTTTCTTCTTGACCCATCGGGTAGGTGTCTTGCCGTTATGAGTTTTGGAGTAGTCCAGCACCATTCGGTCAGTCCATGTGGACATCTCCTCGAAGTCTTCGTCTGTCCATGCCCCATCGTCTATGAAGATGAGTTGGTCGATACCGCCACCACCCCAGTTTCCGTTCTCGTCTATGTAAATGGTCATGAAATTTCCTCGCCGTGTTCGTCGGTGAATACAAGGTCTTTCAAACGCACTTTGTCACACAAGAAATCGTCTTTTGCGTCGGTTTTCACACACTTTAAGACATTCTCAGTAGTTACAGCAACACCCTCTTCAGCAAGATGTTGAACAATACGGATTACATTGTAGGTGACGGACTTGGAGACGTTGATACACCAGCCGAAACCCAAGTCATCAACCATTTGTTGTATTTCGTCTGGGGTGGTCATACCTTGTACCCAAAGTACTTTCCAGCCATGAGCCACAAGTGTTCGCACGATACCTCAAACTTAGAAAGGTCAAGTAAATCGGCGTCAGAGTACACATCCAACGTGTAACACGGCAGGTCGGTAACGAGTTGCTTGTGGAACTCCTGCCAACCGTTCTGCCACACGAAGAGTTTTGCGTGTGTCTGAGCAGGATAGGGGTTTAGGCGAATCTCAACCTTGAACCTGTCCTTGGACAGACCGTCAGCATCCTCATACAGACGAATCTCGGTGTACGTCATGTCATGGTTGATGTTGTTGCGAATAAGCGTCACGTCATGACCGTCATCGTATACAGCATGAAAGCCGTGTTCGTTGCTAACTTCTTTCATTTTCTCCATCTCTTCCAGCGTGGTCATACATACACCTTACAGGTACTAATAAAATAAGACAACCGCGACATCCTAAACACTTTCAATCCATTTTTCATAACGCACATATGCGTCCCGAACTTCCATAGCAGTCTCAATCAACTCCTTGATTGCCAGCACACAATCCCAATCGGTTTGGTGTTCGCCATCTATGTCCTTGGTTGCCAAGATGCCGTCAAGAACAAATCCATCAAATCCTTCAGCGAGGGCCCCGAGGGGCGCGTCGCCCTGTCCAAGAAGGATTAGGGGCGAAACGTAGCAGTCGTGCCACTCGGTTGGTGTCATGCTCACGGCTTGCGCTCCCACAGTTCCTCCATCAATTTTTCTGGGGTGACTATTCGTAGCCAGATGTTTGCCATTACGTCCTGATTGGGGTACCACTCTTCGTAGTTGCCTTTGTTCATTTCGTAGAAGTCGGCAGTCATCGTATTTATGACATCTTCGTAGTCCACTTCATCAGGAACCGTCAGGACTAAATACACTTTTTTCATACTTGAATCTTACAGGTACTAATACTTTAACCCAACTCTCAGCACTCTTGAGAGTCTAGGTCTTCAACCTCTTCGTCCATTTCTTCAATGTTCATTTCCCATTCGTGGCGCTTCAGGTCATGAATACGCTCGTTCATGGCGTCCAAGGCGTCGTCTTCCGACTTAGCCTCAATCCAATCCGAGTAGTACACGGTGACAAGGTAACGATTACTCATCGTTTGCCGTCATTTCGCAGTAGGAATCCCATGTATCTAGGTTGTTGTCCTGCCCTGTTTCCACCAGCCAGCGCTTAAAGTCTTCAATTTTAATCTTCGCGCGGGCAATGTCCGCAGGTGAAGCGTTAAAGAAGACTAAATCCGCAACGGAATCAACACGTTCACGTGGGGCGAGCGTCATTGGAGTTCCTTTACAGCGTCATCCCAAGATGTTTCTTCGCCCAAGGTGTGGATGAAGTAATAGGTTTTGGAGTGCGTCATGGACTGCTTGTGGAAAAAGTCAAAAAGTTCCTTGGAATCATCGCCGTATTGGTCGGTAATTCTTGCAAACTCGTTGAGAGTAACTTCTTGCTCTTCTTCGGTCAATTCGCTAAAAGACTGCACAACTTCAGTCCAGACCTTTTGCCTGTACATTTCATTGAGCAGGGTAATAAATTCGTCATTGTTGTCCATGCCAGCACCTTACAGGTACTAATCACGTAAAGCAACCTTGCCTGCCGTAGGGGAGTTTGTAGCCCTACGGCAGAAATGGGGACAGACGCAGCCTGACCAAAGGTCGCTGCGCCCTCCTTCATTCACGTATGAGCATACAGGTACTTATGCCTTAGTGCACGCAAGGCCCCGGCCTGGTGCTTATAAGCATTTATGTGTGACAAGCGACACGTTGTTAACACTCATGGCTATTAGATACGGTGGTGGAAGACAACAAGGAGAAACCAATGTATAAATCAAAAAATCCCAAAATCGTCGATACGCCCAAAGCAGAGGGTGCAATCTCGACGATTTCGTATGCACGCACCAGTCAGGGACGTGTCGACCTTAGCGCCTATATGGGGCTAAAAGGAACAATTATCGCCAATGGCCTTAATGTTGATGTCAAAATCAACAAAGCCCGCATCCGCTACGGGCATCTTGACCTAAATGTGACACCGACTAGCGGGACAGGCAATGTTTGGGTCGAACGCAAGAACATCGAGATTCCGGCGGACCCGGCGGCCAAAGGCAAAAAGAAGAAAGTTTTGAAAAATGACAACAAGAAACCGGCGAACAACGCGTCATTTCCTGCTTCTGAAATTCAGCAGATGGTCCGTGCGATTATGGCAGAACAGGTTAGTAAAGCCAAAAACTAACGGCGGTGACGGCGAACTGGGCGCAAGTCTTCTCGTAGATACACGACATCTCCATCATCTTCGGTGGTGGAAGATGTCGGTGTACTCGGTTTTTCTTCAACTTTTTGGTCTTTACTGGGTTCGTCCGCAGGTACAGAAACTCGTTCAAGCGGCTGATTCGACCCGAGGGCCCCGCGATTATCGTTTGGCATGTTGCTCTATTCGATTAGTACCTGTAAATTGATTTCAAATGATTATAACCGATAACTACATTGAGTCGCTGCGCCCTGCTCTTCGGGAAGTGCCAGACTTGGAACGCGCCCTGTATGTATTACAGGGATGGCAACAAAAGTCTCCTGAATCCAACCCTTATAAATCCCTGAAAGAGTACATGGTGCGCGCAGAAGCCGTTACATGGCTGACTGAACACTTGATGCCGAAACTCAACGTGCGTGTCGTGGCTGAACAAAAGCCAGAAAAACGTGCGGACAAGTACGCCAAGTTGGAAAAACTTGCGCTGGAAAAGACTTTCCATGAGTTCACGACCCAAGACCTTGTTGATGTGTCGGGGCTCGGCGCACAGACCGTTACCAAGTGGGCAAAGACCACAGGGTTCTTCCGCGTCATAGGCAAAGGTAAGTGGGAAGCGCGTAATCCCAAAGAGGACAGGAAAAACAACGCCTGAGGTTGTGTTATGCCATTAGTACCTGTAAGGTACAAGCATGACAACTACACCAACACCCAAACTTCCCGAATGCTGGCAAGCGCTCGAGGACGTGTTGGCGAATGGCATTGACCGTGTCATCCTGTTTGGTCCTCCAGGTACTGGAAAGACCTACGCAGGCATGAACTTCGGCAACGTCAACGCTGGCTCGTTCCGTATCACTTGCACAGAGGACATGACCAACCTACAGGTAGACGGCGCATTTATGCCAGCCAGCGACGGCAAGTCGTTCCGCTGGTATGAGGGTTCTGCTCTCAAGGCCTGGCAAGCAGGCGGTCGTCTCGTCGTTGACGAGATTGACAAGGCTGGCTCAGACGTTTTTGCCACACTGCTCAACTTTTTGGACTCACCAGAGTCTGCGTCGTGGGAGCATCCTGATTCTGGACAGATACATCGTCCTTCCGAAGGGTTTTCTGCGGTGATGACCACCAATATCGAGGACATGTCGGAATTGCCAGAAGCATTGGCAGACAGGTTCCCTGTGCGGATTCGTATCAATCAACCACATCCCAATGCACTCAAGCGTCTATCCAAAGACTTGAGAGACGTTGCGGTCAACTATGCCGATGCTGGCAGTGACCGTATCTCATTGCGAACGTTTATGGCGTTCGACAATTTGCGCAGGTCGATTGGTGACGAACGTGCTGCCCAAATTGTCTTTGCACATCGTGCTTCGGGAATCATCGATGCACTCAAAGTGAATTCGGTGGCTTCATGACGGTTAAGACAACCGTCGAACCACATGCACTAACACGAAAAGACAGACCCACACTTCAGTGGTCAGTCGAAGAAGTGTTGGCCAAGCGTGGCATGGCACGGACCGACATAGTCGGCAGAAAGATATATGCGCCCACAGGCGTGACAGAACTAGAACGCATTGTACGTGCCCACGAGTTGATGCATGCACGAATTACACCTGCAGAATCAATTGATGCATGGGTGAAACGTGGCGTTGCATCGTGGGGTTCACTTCAGGCAGTCGAAGAAGTTCGTGTCAACTACGCAATTTCTAAGGCTGGATTCGATTTGGAACACCTGACGGATGGCAACGAGGATGCGGACGGCGAATTGTGTGTCGTACAGAACGATTGGGCTGCTGCGGTGACCTTTGCGGTTGCTACTGCTGGCACTGCTGGTGGTAAACGATTCTTGGTCGGCGTACGTCGTCAATCAAAACCATGGGCCAGTGCACTACAGAAGATTCAAAAGCACATATGGAAACAGGTCGTCGGTGCCGATGTTGGCAAGGTCGGTCGCAAACACGTGAAAAAGGAACCTCTGTTTTCTACAGAAGTGCATCGCACCACAGGTTTGGCACCAGCAGGTTTTGCCTGGACGGAAAAGTGGGCTGAATATCTTGACCGTCTTGGTGCATTGCAACCACCAAACAAAACTGAGAAAAAGTCTTCCAAGAAGAAAAAGACAAAACAATCAAAAGAAACAACGCAGGAAGAGACCGACGAAGTTCAAGGTGGCGACGAGCAAGAAGAGTCTGAGATTTCTGACAATGGTTCGACTGAAGAGTTTGAAGAACAGATGCGCCGTATGGAACCACTTTCTTATGGAAACAGTGGAACTTGGGGCACTTTGATTTGGGGCAAGACAATCCTGACAGCAGTATCCAAAGGTTCTTTGGGCAAGAAGCGCTATGCGATGAATTACGGTCGCAATCCACGGCGTATCGGTCGTCTCTACACTGACCCACAGCGTCGTGTGTTTGACCACGAGCGTCGTGCCAAGGGTGGAATCGTCTTGATTGACGGTTCTGGCTCAATGTCATTGACTCGTGAGAACGTGCTCGACATTCTTAAGGTCGCTCCAGGAGCCACGGTTGCTATCTATTCAGACATGGACCACGGCAAGGGCATGCCAAACATCCACATACTGGCCAAAGATGGCAAGTGTGTGGAAGAAAAGAACATGCCAGACTTTGGCTCGGGCAACGGTGTCGATTTCCCAGCACTTGATTGGGCGATTAAGGAACGTAAGAACAAAGAACCAGTGGTATGGATTACTGATGGCGGTGTGTGTGCAACGGATTCTGGATACAGCCAGGCTCTCGTGATGCAGTGCATTAACCACGCAAGAAAAAACAAGGTTATTTGTGTCGACCACGTTGAAAGCGGAATTAAGCAACTTAAGGCGCTCAACAATGGACAGACCGTCAGGGCGCAGTATCCGCAATACTTCAGGCAGACCATCGATTATCTAGGCGGTATGAAAGACATTCAGGAGGTCAAGAGATAACGCTCTCTGGATGCCAGTCTGTTGGTGGACTGGCGTCCAGAACAAAAGACGGTGTCACCCAGGGTGAACTTGAACCACCTCCCATAGTGGCCATGCGTCCCAGACGCAACTACACCTTGGGTGGCACTGTCACATTTCTAGATGCAGCGTGCGTAAAAACATTATGGAACATAAACCCAGTAACTACACAGGAACAATCCACATGACAATTCAACAAATGATGGAGGTACACAAGGCCATTAGGGCCCGTCTGGTATTTCTATCGATAGAAGCAGATGATGAGCAGTATCCATATAAAGACCAGGACATCCAGGACCTGATTGCTGTATGCAAGATGCTGGATGTGCACGAAGACCGAGCGGTCAATGAATGGGAAGACAAAGTTGCATCGACCGAGGCCCAGATGCTCGACGATGTCGGGGCCATCGAGGAGTTTCTAAAAGGAGATGAAGAATGAAATCATTTAAAAAATTTATGTACATGTGGTGGCTTCAGGTAGCAAGCCACGTCATTTCGGTCTACGGTGGTGGAAGACCTAACGCATCAAAGCGCGGTCCCAAACCCGAATAAAGTTGAAACCCACAATCAGGCTCGTACACTGGGTCCAGGAAAGATTCCATGAAATTGCATCTGCTGACTTCAGCACGCGTACTGCAAGGTATAACCCCAAGGCGTAAAGCAGGCTGGACAAGACAAAGTTCATCACTCCGCCTAAGATGCGGCTCTTTGCGTCCTGGGTCATTTCGGAGAATTCTTGCGGCAGTTCCCGGGCCATCAGACGCCCTGCCACATCTTCTTAACAATTTGATGAACACGTTGGCGAGAAAGGTCAAACTCATCCGCAATAAGGCGAAGAGATTTTCCGCCGCGATGCATATCCAAAATCTTCGAGTTTCTGTCAGCATTGGTGGCCGGCCCTGGGCGCAGCGGGCCCCATTGCCAATCGCGAATTTCTTCAAGTTTTTGCGTTCGTTCCTGACGCAGTTGGCCCTTGCGATGTCGTTGACGCAGGTAACCGACCCAAGAACCAAGCGGCAGCGGGGCGCCGTCGACGTACTCAATGTGAGTGGCCGGGACCCGGCAATGTCCCTCGCGCGCGAGAAACTGATTGAGTGCAGTAATGGTGAGATTGAAACGCGTGTTGTTGTCCATGCCGAAGACAATAGCAAATACATTTAAGCCTTAAGCGGATTTATTCAGCCTTTAATCAAAAATATTTCTTAATAAACCTTTACGGTGGTGGAAAGGCGAAGAGCGAACTGGTATTATCTTTTAATGAAGAAAAAGAACGACCCCAAATTGAAGGCCAAGATGGATGAGTTCACGAAAAGGGTCGAAGAAGACATGGCCTATGGCGATACTGACGGAAGCCCCGGCAGGGTCCTTGCTGCGTGCCAAGATTCGGAAACCGACATCTACCTGCTGGTTATGGCTGTCCCTACTTCTGCCTTGATGGATGGGGTGGGTCCGGAACTATTTCGTACACCAGACAAAAAGAAATTTTTGGCGTGCCTAAACGAGGAGATGCTTTGGGAAAAAGCACAGGAAATAATTGCTGAGCAAAATGAAGAACCCGAAGAAAAAAAGAACTCGCTGATGGCTCAATTCATTGCCGAGCAATTGCCGCCCTTGTTCGAACGTGCGCGCGAGATGGAACCGCTCGATATTTAGAGAAATTGCGGGAGTGCCGCCCAAAGAACCCAACCACCGAAGAAACACACCTTCGAGCGGCGACTCCCGCTTGCGTGACCGTGGAGGAAAGGGGGGAACACCACGGCCCCGCGATGTACGAAGTTAGCACATAACCACATTGCGTGATTGTAACTTTTTCAAAAAAGTGGCAAAAGTTGCGCCGCCACCCAAAAGATGTGCTAGCGTAAGCCCCGTCCGCCGACCTGTCACTCTCCTAGGGGTAGGGCGGCGGACAAACCACATACTTCTGCGCAGGAAGACCAGCCACTAAAAAACATCCCAAAAATGGGGTGACGGCGGAGCCTTGCCCAAAACATGGGAAATTTAAAAAAAGGTTCCCCCGAACCCCCTCCAAAGATTCAACACTTGGTTTTTATTTTTTACGTGTATTTTTACGTAAACAAGGAAGCCGAGATGACATAGAAAAAAAATCTTCTAGGAGCCACGGTGGTGGAAACGGGTACTTGACCAAATACAGAAAAGATGGTATGTTGTCATGCACATGGCCACGAAGCGTTTTCGAATGACAAAGGCTGAAAAAGCGCAAAAA
>Ga0194129_10010351_pt1 | contig 10191 bp, 9 predicted proteins | sample TA2KigCa35mmetaG_FD_150862 | JGI IMG/M metagenome (GOLD analysis project Ga0194129, IMG submission 150862) | Freshwater microbial communities from Lake Tanganyika, Tanzania - TA2015038 Kigoma Deep Cast 35m | ecosystem: Environmental > Aquatic > Freshwater > Lake | place: Tanzania: Lake...
CGCCCCTGTTCGAGGCTGCGCAGACCTTTTTGCAAGCTCTCCGGAAATGTTCGACCAATCGCCATTGCCTCGCCGACGCTTTGCATTTGCGTCCCGAGAACCCCCGATGTTCCGGGCAACTTCTCGAATGCCCACCGAGGAATCTTGGTGACCACATAGTCGATAGTCGGCTCAAAACTTGCTGGCGTCATGCGAGTGATGTCATTGGGAATTTCATCGAGTGTGTAACCAATGGCCAATTTGGCAGCGATCTTGGCTATCGGAAAACCTGTGGCCTTCGAGGCCAGTGCAGATGATCTGGACACGCGCGGGTTCATCTCGATGACGACCTGGTCCCCGTTCGCAGGATTGACTGCAAACTGAACATTGGACCCGCCGGTCTCGACCCCAACACGACGAATGCACGCAAACGCAGCATCCCTCATGCGCTGGTACTCATAGTCGGAAAGTGTCTGTGCTGGAGCGACCGTGATGGAGTCGCCTGTGTGCACCCCCATGGGGTCGAAATTCTCGATGCTGCAGATGATCACGCAGTTGTCTGCGCGGTCACGCATAACTTCAAGTTCGTATTCTTTCCAGCCGACGATGGATGTCTCGATGAGAATCTCGCGAATCGGACTGGCATCAAGTCCGTTACCGGCCACCTTCAGGAATTCTTCGCGTGTCGACGCAATTCCGGTACCTCGACCGCCAAGAATGTAAGCGGGACGAATGATGACTGGGAGTCCGATGTCCTCGACCACTTCGAGGGCTTCTTCCATCGAATGAGCGATACCACTTCGTGGCACCGACAGACCGATTTCGATCATCGCCTTTTTGAACTTGTCGCGATCTTCGGCGGTTGCGATGGCCTCAGCATTTGCACCGATCAACTCTGGCGTTCCTGGCACCCCGGCAAGGCCGCGCTCGAACAATGACATAGCGAGGTTCAAACCGGTCTGACCACCAAGCGTCGGCAGAATCGCATCGGGTTTCTCACGTTCAATGATCTTTGCCAGAACTTCCGGCGTGAGAGGTTCGATGTAGGTGCGATGCGCAAAATCTGGGTCCGTCATTATGGTTGCCGGATTCGAATTCGCGAGGATGACTCGGTAACCCTCACTCTTCAGCACTCGACACGCCTGAGTGCCTGAATAGTCAAACTCGCAAGCCTGCCCAATGACGATCGGTCCAGATCCGATGATGAGAATCGATTCAAGGTCTGTACGACGCGGCATCAGTTGTTCTCCATCAGATCTGCGAACCTCGTGAAGAGGTAGCGACTGTCATGGGGACCAGGCCCTGCTTCCGGGTGATATTGCACGCTGAAGGCCCGGTGCTTCTTCAGTCGCATTCCCTCGTTGGTGTTGTCGTTCAGATTGACATGAGTGATATCCGCGACGGTGCTCAGTGAATCTGGGTCGACACAGAAATTGTGATTCTGACTTGTGATTTCGACGGTGCCCGTGGCGATGTCACGCACAGGGTGATTTCCGCCATGATGACCAAATGGCAACTTGAATGTGTGACCACCAAAGGCGAGCGACAACAACTGGTGTCCGAGGCAAATGCCAAACGTGGGCACACCAGCCTCGACGATGGATCGAATGGTGCGTGGCGCGCCCGTCACCATCTCTGGGTCGCCCGGACCATTCGACAAGAACACACCTTCGGGTTTCAGTGCGAGCACCTCCTCTGCGCTTGTTCCGGCAGGAACAACTGTGACGCTTGCAATGTCGGCGAGACATTTCAGAATCGTGGTCTTGATACCAAAGTCGAACGCAACGACTGAGAAGCGACCTTCACCGTAGGTGTACGGCTTCGCAGTGGTCACGGTGGACACGAGGTCAACTCCACCCGTGCCGGTCTCTGCTCGAGCCGCGGCCAGCAATGAAGCCTCGTCTGCGGTGCCGAAAGCACCTTTTAATGATCCGGCATCTCGCAATAGCCGAGTCAAACGTCTGGTGTCGATGCCACCGATGCCGGGAAGCTTCGCCGCCGTCAACGTGGCATCAAGATCAGATTCGCTGCGCCAATTGCTTCGACGGCGAGCCATATCGCGCACAATCACGCCACGTGCATGCAGTGCCTTGGCCTCATTGTCGAGCTGCGTGGTGCCGTAGTTACCGATGTGAGTTGTTGTGAAAGTGATGATCTGTCCGGCATACGAAGGATCAGTGATGACTTCTTGATACCCCGTGAGAGCGGTGTTGAAGACCACTTCCCCAGCAGCAATTCCAGAAGACGGCCGATGGCCAATGGCCTCTCCTCCAAAGACCGAACCGTCTTCGAGCACAAGAGCTGCAATTTCGATGCCGCCTCGTTGATTCTTCACTTGAGTGCCTCTCCATCTTTGACAACTAATTCACCGCGAAACACCGTGTGTCGCACTCGACCGCGCAGAGTCATTCCGTCATATGGAGTATTCCGACTCTTGCTGACGAGATGATCTCGTGAGACCACCAATGCACTCGTGGTGTCCCACACGGCCAGATTTGCCGGCTCCCCAACGACCACCGGTCGACCTTGTCGGTCGGCGACGTTGGCGATGCGCGCCGGATTCCAGCTGAGTACTTCGGCAATTCGACGTGGCGAAAGAGTCATCGATGTGTTGAGGACTCCGAGCGCAGTCTCAAGACCGAGCATTCCAGGGGGCGCAGCATCGAGTGGTTGCTCTTTCGCGTGGTCACTATGTGGGGCATGGTCGGTGGCCACTGCATCAATGGTTCCGTCAAGCACTCCGCCCTTTAGTGCTTCAATGTCTCCACGTGTGCGCAATGGTGGATTCACCTTGAACACCGTGTCGAATGAAGTGAGCAGTTCATCGACCAGAGAAAGGTGATGCGGTGTCACTTCCGCAGTGATCGGAAGGCCCTCAAGTTTCGCTTGACGCACCATCTCAACGCTTCGAGCAGTCGAAAGATGCAAGAAGTGCATCGGAGCACCGGTCAGTCGCACGAGTTCAATGTCGCGGTGCAACATCAACTCTTCGGCAAGTGCCGGCCACCCAGGGAGACCGAGGCTTGAACAACACGCTCCCTCGTGCATCACAGCACCTTCGGTGAGACGTGCCACCTCGCAGTGTTGTGCCAGGACCACGCCTAGCTCACCTGCGTATTCAAGAGCGCGACGCATAATCAGCGGGTCCTGTACACCATTGCCATCATCGGTGAACAGATGAACCCCGGCCTTTGCCAGTGCGGCAAAAGGAACCAACTGCTGGCCCATGCGACCGATGGTGATGCAACCCGAAGGAAGTACTTCACACAAACCCACGCGCTCTCCTCTGGAGCGAACGAAGTCCACCACATGTACGGCATCTTGCGCAGGGTCAGTATTCGGCATCGCGACAACTGCGGTGTATCCCCCGCGTGCTGCCGCACGACTTCCAGTTTCGATCGTTTCGGCTTCTTCTTTGCCCGGTTCACGAAGATGTGTATGCAGATCCACAAAGCCAGAGGAGATATAGCAACCGGTCGCATCGATGACGGGGAGGTCGCCGTGCGATTGATCTGCCGCCACGACGAATCCGTCGCGCACCACCACGTCAGTTTCCGTATTTCCATCCGGGTTGACGATCGTCCCGCCCCTCAACACAAACGACTTCACTCCGCACCTCCCGTCGGCGGCACCGAGCCGCCGCTCAACACCGTGTACAACACCGACATACGCGCACTGACCCCAGTGCGCACTTGCTCAAGGATTCGAGACCCAGGAAGGTCTGCAGGATCAACCAGGATTTCAACTCCGCGGTTCATCGGCCCAGGATGCAACACAAGCGCATCGTGCTTTAGCTGGCGTGCTCGCTGCGAAGTGAGGCCGAACCGCGCTGAGTACTCACCCAGTGACGGCACGAGAGCTGCGTCCATGCGTTCGCGCTGCATGCGCAGTAGGTAGAGGACGTCGATGTCACCAACCACATCATCGAGGGCATCAGCGGTGCGCACCGGCCAGTCGATGAACTCTGGTGGCAAGAGTGTCCGTGGTGCGACAAGCACGACTTCTGCTCCGAGCATCGTGAATGCCCTGATGTTGCTCCGAGCCACGCGGCTGTGCTTCACATCTCCGACAATGGCGACGGTACGCCCGGACAAATCATTTCCGCAGCCGAATGACCGCGTGATGGTGTGACAATCAAGTAAGGCTTGCGTGGGATGTTGGTGCCAGCCGTCGCCCGCATTAATCACCGATGCATCAGTCCATTCTGTGATCATGCGTGGCACACCACTCGACTTGTGTCGCACCACGAATGCGTCAACCCCCATCGCTGCGAGAGTCTCAATCGTGTCTCGCAGGCTTTCACCCTTGTTCACACTCGAGGTGCCGACGTTGAAAGTCATCGTTTCGGCCGAGAGTCGTTTGGCGGCAGTTTCAAAACTCAGTCGAGTACGAGTGCTTTCCTCGAAAAAGACACTTGCCACAGTTCGGCCACGAAGTGCAGGGACCTTCGGCACCGGTCTCCCACTGATCTCGACCATATGGTCAGTGAGATCAAGAAGCGATGTCAATTGCGTAGTCGTCAATTCTTCGATGGACAAGAGGTGCTTCACGACGCCGCCCTCTTTCCTGCTGCTTTCTCAATCGACGTTGAGACGACGAAGACACCAGTCATCGATGCATCGACTTCGTCAGAGAGATGTGTGGGAATGTTCTTGCCGACAAAATCCGGCCGAATGGGCAGTTCGCGATGTCCCCGGTCCACGAGAACAGCCAGCTGTACCGCTCGTGGTCGGCCGTGGTCGAGTAGCGCATCCAACGCTGCACGCACGGTGCGACCCGTGTACAACACATCGTCGACGAGCACCACTGTGTTTCCTGTGATGTCGACAGGAATGTCAGTGACTGCAGCAGGCACGACGGGTCGAAGGGCGATGTCGTCGCGATACATCGACACATCGATGGAACCAACAGGCACTTCCACCTGTCCCTCAAAGCGAGAGATGCAGCGAGCAAGCTCCTCTGCGATCCACACTCCGCCACGCTGCATGCCGACCAAGACGAGTCCAGCGACTCCTGAATTGCGCTCGACGATTTCGTGAGCAACGCGCGTCAGAGCGCGCCCCACATCGGTGGCCGACAAGACCTCGGCCCGACGATCCACAGCCATCAGCGAGTCGACGAGACCGTGATGCTTCGCACAAAAAAAGCGCTGGGTACGGCCCAGCGCGTCATTCCAGATGTTTCCATGTTGTCCTCCCGTCCGAGCCTCACAGGACTCAATTTACGGCGATGTCTACTCTACACGGACAATCTGCAGTTGTAAAGAGCTGCACCTCAACTGTCAGTGCGCTTGAAGAGTTGCCAATAGGCGTTCGTCTCTATGAGTTGGAACTCGGCTTCCACCCGCCTCCAGTCCTCTTCGACGACCGCCTCTTTCAGCACCGGCAAAATGACGTATTCGATGGAGTCTGCCTCTGGTCGACGGGTGTCGTTCAGGGCTGGGTCGGGGCCGTAATAGAAGACTCGAAACGGGTTGGGGAAGAAATACACCTCGCGCCGATTCGACATGTGCGTCGACAACACGTGATACACCGTCACAACTGCGTCATCGGGCACCCGACCCATGATGTCGCGAGCAGCAATGTTTCGTGGATCACTGACAATCGCTCGAGGAATGGGTCGTTGGGCGAACGAATATGGCGACCACAGCACGGAGGTCCAGAGTGTGCACGCGCACACAATGCCCACCAACCACTTGCGCTGATCAACCCTCGCCTTGGCAGTAGAAGCAACCGCCGCAAACATCAGGGCTGGTACTGCAATCAGTGAGTAGTGAAATTCGATGTTGAACTGGTACCAAAAGTTGCTGACGATATTTGCGGCCAAGACGAACGCCGAGATCATCACCAGATCTGGGGCACCGATAAGGACAAACCCGAATGGTGCGAGCATCTGCCAGATGTAGAACGGCCTGTTATCTCCGATCAGATACTTCGACACGTCACCAGGTTTCGTGAATGTCTGCTTGACAAAACCCCATGGCCCACCAAATGGAATTCGATCGCCCAAGCGTTCACGTTGAACCACATAGAACCCGATTGCGGTCATCGCCACAGATGCAACGACGGTCAATGATCCCTTCATCCGATCACTTCGCCATGCCACCCACAATCCGATTGGCACCACGATCACCATCGCGTCTTCCTTCACCAGCAGGGTCAAGAAGATGCCAATCGCAAAGACTCTCCATTTCCGCTCAACAGCGCCGTACAACGCGAGCGGCACAGAAAGGCCGTACATAGCGTCGGGGTGAAAGTTCTCAAACGAGAACCTCGACACCGCTGGGTTCAGCAACCATGCAGCAGAAAAGGCAAAAGCAAACCACTCGTTCTGAAGTCGACTTCGAGCGAAGAAGTACACCACCACTGCCCCACTGGCCACCAGACCAGCCTGAACCACGAGAAGTGTCGACGCACCTGGAATTACCCAGTACAAAGGTGCGAAGAGAAACAGAACGGGTTGAAAATGGTCACGAAGACTGTTCATGCCATTCAAGGTCACGAACGGCACCTCGAAGCGAGACAGCAACCAGGTTGCCTGATCAAAGATTCCGATGTCGTAGGCCGACGTGCCGAAGGCATCGTGTATCGACACCGTTCGAGACGCGGTCCAGATGAAGAACCACGAAACAGCGGCTACGAGGGCAGCGCGCGGCGCAAACCGACGGCACGCATCGGACCGCGACGTGCGATCAGCGAACTGAGCGAGCAACCGCAGCGAGGACGCCATTGACAAAACGACCCGAGTCATCGGTAGAGAAACGCTTTGCCAGCTCGACAGCTTCATCAATGATGACTGCGACCGGCGTGTCCACCCGTGACACCAGCTCGAATGTGGCGATACGGAGGATCGTTCGGTCTATTGCTGGCATTCGCTCGAGTGTCCAACCCTTCGAATGGGATGCAATGAGGGCATCGATATCTGCGCGACCCTGCTCTACGCCATCGGCGAGCTCCTTGGTGAGCCCAACATAAATTGCGGCATGCTGATTGACGACGCTCGTCAAGTGTTCTGAGCGCTGCTCACATTCATAAAGCAAGATCAACGCTTGCTCGCGCGCGTCACTTCGTTCGTCGACACGCTCGTGCCCGTTGCCAGAAGCCATCAGACGCGAGTGACGTACTCACCTGAGCGGGTGTCGACCTTCACTCGATCGCCAATGTTCACAAACAGGGGCACCTGGATGACGAGGCCAGTTTCGAGTGTTGCGGGCTTGCGCGCACCAGACACACGATCGCCCTGAACTCCCGGTTCAGTCTCCGCAATCGTGAGTTCAACCGCTGCCGGAATTTCCACAGACACGATGTCACCGTTGTAGAGCGCGATGATTGCCATCATCGACTCGGTGAGGTAGTTGGCGGCATCACCAAGTGCAGTCGGCGCCACGTGCATCTGGTCGTACGACTCGGTGTCCATGAACACGAAATCAGATCCGTCCTTGTACAGGAACTGCATGTCGCGCTTGTCGAGGATGGCCTGCTCCACCCTGACGCCGGCATTGAAGGTCTTGTCGAAAACATTGCCGTTGCGAAGATTGCGAAGCTTCGTGCGCACAAACGCACCGCCTTTGCCCGGCTTGACGTGTTGGAATTCGACAACGGTGAACAAACCGTTATCGAGCTCGAGCGTGATGCCGTTCTTCAATTCGTTGGTCGTTATTGCGGGCATGACAATTCCTTGGGGCTGTGGGTGAGGACTTCTCGTCCGTCGGCCGTAATGAGCACCAAATCCTCGATTCGGACTCCACCGACGCCCACACGATAGAGCCCTGGCTCCATCGTCACCACCTCACCGCTCTCCAAGATCGCGTGCTGTCGCCTGTTGATGAGCGGTTCTTCATGAATGACGAGACCAACTCCGTGGCCCGATCCGTGCAAGAAGTGTTCCTCCACACCGTGAGCCCGAAAAACGGCCCGCACTTTTGCGTCCACCTCGTACGTATCGACGCTGGGCCCCATGGACGCAACACCAAGTGCCTGTGCCTCACGAACAACATCTGCAAACAGACGAATCTCACTCGATGCAGTCGCGGGGACATACGTGCGTGTCATGTCCGATCGATAACCGTCGACCTCTGCACCCATGTCGATGATGACGACATCAGATGCCTCGATCACACGGTCAGCGGGTCGATGATGAGGCATCGCACTGTTGGGCCCACCAGCAACGATGGTGTCGAACGATGTGCGGTCTGCCCCACTGCTCAGCATGTGTGCATCGAGACGATTCCGAACCTCACGTTCGGACTTGCCCGCCAAGCCGTCAGCACACACCTCACGCAAGGCCGCGTCTGCAATGAGGGCACTACGAGCAATGCGCGCTATCTCAGCCTCATCCTTCTTGCGGCGAAGCGTGCCGAACGGATGATTCAGCGGGCGGAGCCGAGTGGTGACCGTATCGTTCAATTGCTGATGTTCAGCGACTGTGATGTCACGGGGATCCAACACGATGTCGCCCGCTCCGACGATCTTGCGAATGGCGTCCGGCTTGTCGCTCGGCTGCTGAAGCACACAGACATTCACAGGTGCGCCTGCTGCAGCACATTGTTCTTTAGCTTGAGTGACGTATCGACCATCAACCAACAGATGAATCTGTCGCCTACACGCGTCAACAACGGCCGTGGCGGTCGAACCACTGAATGTCGTCATCCATCGAATGTTGGACAACGACTGAACATAGAGACAGGCGACATCATTCGCATCACACCATTTCCACAACCGTTCGAGTCGATCCGTGACTCGAAGTGCCGGAAGGTTCACGTCTTCCTACGAATTCGAGTTGCGGTTCGAAGAGAGCAGCGAAACGAGCGCCTGAACTGCGATGTCGTAGCTGAGTGGTCCGAAACCGGAGATGGTGCCAGCAGCCAGGGGCGCAACGACACTCGTGTGCCGAAAATCTTCGCGAGCACTCGGGTTCGACAAATGCACTTCGACAATTGGGGCCGAATATGACCGGAGAGCATCATGCAAAGCCCACGAATAATGGGTGAACGCGCCAGAGTTGATGATCATTCCGACTGTGGTTCCTCGTGCAGAGTGGACTTTGTCGATGATGTCACCTTCGCTATTGCTCTGATGCGTCTGGCAATCGAACCCAGCAGTCTTCAACTGAGTAACAACTCGTGCTTCGTGATCTTCCAAGGTCTCATAGCCGTACACCTGTGGTTCTCGCTGACCAAGAAGATTCAGGTTGGGACCATGCAACAACAAGACCAATCCGGCGCTCATGAAGACACACCGTAGCCTCGATGCGCCTTCAGCGCGTCGCGGATTTTTGCTTCATCGATGCCCTCGATGACTTCGAGGCCGTCACGAGAGTCGAGCACGAAGGTGAGTGAAGAAAGCGCCTTCTTGTCACGCTTCATCGACTCAATAAGGGCATCGTCATCGAGGTCTTTCGGCAGCGCTGTCGATAACCCATAGGTGTCCTTCACCACTGCGTAGTGGTCAGCGACCCGGCGATCATCAATGCGACCGAGGACGTGCGCCAAATGGGCCGCGAACACAAGTCCGATTGCGACCGCCTCTCCGTGCGCAATCGTCCATCCGGAGTTGACCTCAATTGCGTGCGCAAGGGTATGTCCGTAGTTGAGCAGTGCACGTCGCCCAGACTCGCGCTCGTCGCCGGCGACAACTTCAGCCTTGATGCGAACACAAGCAGCAATGCGCTCCTCCAGAGACTGCGTGCTGAGATCCTCACGAACGATGAAGTGGTACTTAGCCATCTCTCCACGCCCACAACGACTCTCTGACTCTGGCAATGTGTCGAGTGCATCTGTGTCGCATGCGACGGCGCACGGTTGCCAGAACGCACCGACCAAGTTCTTTCCCTCTGGAATATTGACACCGGTCTTACCGCCGATGGCTGCATCAACCATTGCGAGCAACGTGGTCGCCACGTGCGCCACGGGAATACCTCGGTGGTAGGACGCTGCAGCAAAACCGGCCACATCGGTGACGAGACCACCTCCGACACCTACGACACAATCCGTGCGAGTGAGACCTGCACGGGAAAAACCTCGCATCAACTCCTCGATGGTCGACAAGGATTTATGATCTTCGCCGTCACCGATGACGAAGCGGTGCACGTCGCGACCCGCGAATGCGGGAATAAGTACGGCCGGAATTGACTCTTGGGTCACGATGGCAACGCGGCGCGAGCCGTTCGGAATGAGCGAGGGAAGTTCGTGCCTTGCGCCCCGCCCGACGACGA
>Ga0194129_10010352_pt1 | contig 10190 bp, 10 predicted proteins | sample TA2KigCa35mmetaG_FD_150862 | JGI IMG/M metagenome (GOLD analysis project Ga0194129, IMG submission 150862) | Freshwater microbial communities from Lake Tanganyika, Tanzania - TA2015038 Kigoma Deep Cast 35m | ecosystem: Environmental > Aquatic > Freshwater > Lake | place: Tanzania: Lake...
ATACTTGGACAATAAAGGTAATAGAATGATTGAAACATATTGTCAAAATCCACTTTGCCACCTACATACAACGCTCAGCCGAGCGAAAAAACAAGGTGGCAAAATTGTGTCGTACAAAACAAGAAAATCTAAATATTTATTTTGTACACTAGGTTGTCAAAATCAATGGTGGGATATTTTTGGAAATAGGGCGGTCGATTTAATTGGAAGATTAAAAGAGCCTTACGAGAGACCAGCTAACGCAACAAATTATTATTATATTGAAACACCTCGTGGAGTAAGTTGGCATAATAAACCAGAATGGGTTTATCAAAATATTGTTTTGACAAATAATTACCCATTAGATAATAGTAATAACTAGAAAGGATATAATATGAAAACAAAAAATACTTTTACTTGGAACGAAAAAACTTATTCTGTTCCATTTGATTTAGATTTTAAACTTGATGAAGGTAAAGAAATCGAGGTCAAAAATAGATTTAGCGGTGAGCCTTGCAAGCTGCCTTGGTTTGCTGTTGCGGTCTATGATTTAATTACAGGTGCGGAATCAATGCAAGATTATGATACTGTTAGACAGGGACTTGATTGGTTTAGAAAAAATTTCCCAGAACAATATATGGTTATCTTAGACTGATATTCTAGCGTAGGTTGCGCGCCGCTTCGCGGCGCGCTTCGCGCGTTTTAATTTATATTTATATACAACTATAGGTTGTGCGCATTACATAGCGCGCTTCGCGCGCCTCTTAATAGAGGTCCCAATCTGATTGGCTATAACTTTTTTTATTAAACAATCGACCCTGCTTTTTTACAAAAGGGGTCCCACTACTTTAGGTTGTATTGCTTGATTTAAACACTTATAGAGAATAAATACTTATTGGGTTCCAAAATTAATCCTAAAAAAATTTTGCAAAAATTTTATGAAAATAGATTTTGAAAAAATAAAAAAATTACCATTAGACGTACGAAAAGATTTTTATAGAGCTTATATATATTACAGAACTAAAAAGAAGGAAGAAGCTGTTCATAATAATTTTTTATCTTTTGTAAAACATGTGTGGCCAGAATTTATTCAAGGCGAACATCATATAAAAGTTGCACAAAAATTTAATGAACTAGCGGAGGGTAAAATAAAAAGACTAATTATTAATATGCCACCAAGGCATACAAAGTCCGAGTTCGCTAGCTACTTGCTTCCCGCCTGGATGGTAGGTCGTAATCCAAAATTAAAAATTATACAAACCACACACACCACTGAACTTGCAGTTAGATTTGGTAGAAAAGCTAAAACGTTACTAGACTCTCAAGAGTATCAACAAGTTTTTAAAACTAGACTTAGAGAAGATTCGCAGGCAGCAGGCAGATGGGAGACAGAACAAGGCGGCGAATACTACGCAGCTGGTGTTGGTTCTGCGATCACAGGTCGTGGTGCAGATTTATTAATTATAGATGATCCACACTCTGAACAAGACGCATTAAATTTAAATGCATTAGATAAAGCATTTGAATGGTACACCTCAGGACCACGTCAACGATTACAGCCTGGTGGAAAAATAGTTGTGGTCATGACGAGATGGAACACAAAAGATTTAACGGGGATGTTATTAAATTCTCAAAAAGATGTAAAATCAGATAAGTGGGAAGTAATAGAATTTCCTGCGGTTCTACCATCTGGTAATTCTTTATGGCCAGAGTATTGGGACATAGAAGAATTAGAAAGTGTAAAAGCATCTATTAGTTTACAAAAATGGAATGCACAGTGGATGCAAAATCCTACATCAGAAGAAGGTGCAATTATTAAACGTGAGTGGTGGAGAAAGTGGACCAGCAATAACATACCAACACTAGAACATGTTATACAAAGCTATGACACGGCGTTTATGAAAAAAGAAACTGCAGACTATTCTGCGATAACAACATGGGGAGTGTTTTACTTAAACGAAGATTCAGGGCCACAATTAATATTATTAGACGCACTAAAAGGTAGATACGAGTTTCCAGAACTACGACGTATTGCTCATGAACAGTTTATGTATTGGAATCCGGATACTGTCTTGGTAGAGTCAAAAGCTTCAGGATTACCGCTAACTTATGAATTGCGAAAGATGGGCATTCCTGTTATAAATTACACGCCTTCAAAAGGCAACGATAAACACACACGTGTGAATTCAGTTGCACCTCTATTTGAGAGCGGATGCATTTGGGCGCCCATAGAACAAGCGTTTGCTCAAGAGGTCATAGAGGAATGCGCAGCGTTTCCATACGGTGAACACGATGATTTGGTTGACTCTATGACACAAGCTTTGATGAGATTTAGACAGGGTGGTTTTATAGTTCATCCAGAGGACTACAAAGAGGAGTCATTGATTCGTGGTGAAAAATCATACTATTAGATATGAAAAATTTTTTGGAGCTGATTGCAAGTTTATTTGGAAAAGGCGCGTTGTCCAGAGTTATGGGAACAAGAACTAATGTTGTTAGGTTTCCAAATCAAGAATCACAACGTCTTCTAACTAAAGATTTAAATATAGAAGCAGCATCTGATGCTGCAGTTAAACAAGCATACAAGTATGCTGAAGAATTATTTCCTTCGTATCCACAAATGAATGATGCAGAAAAATTAATTTTTGAAGGAAACCTAAGAAGACTTGATAACGCTATTACTGACAGAGGTATAAAAATAAAAGAATTAGAAGAAACACAGTTACCTTCTGCACAATTAAGAAATTTACAAAAAAGATTAGACCAAGCAAGACAAAGTTTAGAGGAGCAAGCAAAAATTTCTGGTAAACCAAAAAATTTAAGTGATTTAATAGATGATTATTTTAAACTTCCTCCTTTTAGAGACATTGAAAAAACTAAGCAAATAGAAAATGAAGCTCTTGTTAGAGCAGTTGCTCGTTCCATTATGTTTAATGATATTAAATCTGGTAAACTAAAAGTTCCTGATGATATTAGAAAGATTGTTTCTGGTGAATCTAGTCAAGATGTTCTTGATCCATTTAGAAGAATTTATGGAGAGGATGCGTTAGAACAATTAGACAGTTTATCTTTAGAGTTTAAACAATTAAATACTTCACAAGCAGCTGAAGATTTAGCAAGATCAAAATTTACTTTTGAACCAGATGTAAATAGACCTCCGGGTTCATACACTCGAGAAGAAGAAATAGAATCAAATGTTGTTCCATTTAAAAAGAAACCGGATGAACCAGAAAAATTTGCAATGGGTGGTAATGTAGAATCTAAAGGACTTGATTACTTGATGGGTTTATCAAGACCATATGCAACAGGTGGTAGAGTTGGTTTTGATTCTGGTGGAGGAAAATTTAAAAAAGTAAAAGATATTGAAAATCTTATAAGAAAATTAAATAAGAAACTTTCTAAAAAGAAATCTATGGAATCAATGAATCCAAAAACTGGGGAACTTACAATTCCAGAAAAACCAGTCACAACAGCGGATAAAATAAAAAGAAAACCAACAAAAGAAGAATACGATGAGTATAGCGAAATATTAGATGACAGTGAAAATTTTGTAGTTCAAGGAAATGAAACATTTGAAGAATTAGATGCATTAGTTAAAAAACAAAAAGACTATGAAGACTACATGTACATGCAATATAAAATGGGTAAATTAGATCCTGCACCTGGTGAAAAAACTCAAAATAGATTAAATTTTTTAAGAAAAAAAGCTGAAGAGGCAGAAATAGCAGGTGACAGAAGATTATTTACTCTTGATGAAATGGAAGAATTAGAAGATTTAGAAAAAATATTTGAACCAAGTAGTATAGACATATCAGATCCTAAAGTTGTAGAATCTTTTACAGAATTTGCAAGACAAAATGATCCTGAAGGATTTAAAAAAATTCAAAAGATAGTGGATGATATTAATAATAAAAACGCCTTAGATAACTTTGATATTACCGGTAGAAAACCAAATGCCAGCGGCGGCTTAAACTATTTGATGGGACTATAAATGAAAGTCCATCAGTACAGAGAAATGATGAGGTACCTCACTAGGCCTCCCGCTCCTACATCCTCGATGCAAGTTGCTGAAGTAACGAGAGACGAGAGTCTAGAACCTCCTTACGAATATAAACCTGAACAAAGTGTAACTCCTGAGTTTAGACCTTCTCCTAAAACTATTCCTGTAATGCCAGACAAACCTTCTATGAAAGAACCATTAATGCTTGAAAGTGGTGGCAGAGTTGAATTTAAATCAGGAACTAAATCAGGTTTTTTAACCACAACAGATATAGATAATACTAAAAAACAAATTTTAAGTTTACCAGAAAACAAAGAAGGAGTTTCTAAATTAAAAAATATAATTCAAAATTTTGATGATTATCTTACTTTTGGTAAAGGAATTATAGCAAGAGGAGCTTTTGCAACAGCGGCGTTAGGTGCTACCTACGATAATTTAAGAGTTGGTAATTTTAAAGAAGCTCGTAACGATTTGCTTGAAATAATAGATGTTCTTCCTTTATTAAATTTTGTTCAAGGAGTTCCAAGAGAAGTTGGAAGTGTTTTTGAAATTCAAAGAGAGAAAGGAGTTCTTGATTATTATTCTCCTTATTTTAAAAATAAAGAAACAAAAAATATATATCCTTTAATAGAAGATCTTAGAAAAAGAACACAGAAGAATAAAGAAAATGAAGAAAGAAAGGAAAAAATAATTAATGATATAGAATATGGTTATATTACTGAAGCTGCTTTGCCTAGATATAAAAAAGAAGTTAGTGATTTAGATAAAGAAATAGAAAATTATAAAAAATATAAACAAGAAAAATCTCCCTTAATAGAAGAATCTATGAAAGATTTTATTCAAGCATCTATTCAAAAAAATAAAGAAAATTATGGGAAACCTAGTAAAATTAGAGAATTTATTCTTGGAAAAACTGAGGGACAGTCTTTCATAAATCCAGGACTTAATGCTCTTCAAAAAATTTTTAGTGAAACTGGTAGTGATGAATTAATTAATAAAGTGCGTGAAGATTATGACCCAATCTATCGTCAAAAAATAATAGAGGAAGAAAAATTTGAAAAAAAAGAAGATCAAAATTTACCAGATTTTTCTAATGTTGAAGGAGTAGGACCAATTACATCTCCACCTGTAAAAAATAAACCTAGAGTAAATTTAGGTCCTATTTCTTTTCCAAGTCCAACTTTTGATGAAACAATGGCTATGGCTGCAAACGGTGGAAGAATTAATTTTGACGTTGGTGGTAAATTAACAGACACAGGTAAAACTTTAGAAGAAAGTGTTAGAGAAGATCATAAAAAATATAATGATTTACTAAAATCTATGGGTAAACCTACTATACCCTTAGATAATAAGTACATACAAATGTGGATTAAAACTAGATTGAAGGATGGAGGAATAGTTGCGGAAAAAAAATCAAAAGCTATACCAATGGATTTAGAAAGCGTTTCTTTTAGATTATTTGGAAGTAAATTAGATGATCTTACTTACAATCAAAAACAAACTGTTTATGATTATATAGAAGATAATAGAAACAAGAAAGCTGATGGAGGAAGAATTAATTTTCAAGAAGGCTCTGGAGAAAAAACAGAGTTTTCTGAAATACCGGAATTTAAAGGAAATATATATACAACAGTTGATTTTAGATTTGCAAATGGTGGAAGAATTGGTTTTGCAGATGGACCAGATGATCCTACAAAAAGAAAATTTGTAAAAGGAGCAGGTATCCTAGGATTGCTCGCAGCTGGTGCAAAATTTTTACCAGATATTTTTCAAAGTTTAAAAGGATCAAAAACAACAAAAATTGCAACTAAAGTTTTACCAAAAGTTTCAGGTATGCCTGAATGGTTTCCATCACTAGTTGCTAAAATTGAAAAAGAAGGAGTTGATGTAATAGGTAAAGCAGGAGTTAAAGATTTAGTATACACTAAAAAAATAGAAATCCCTGTTGCCGGTGAAAAAAATCCAGAAACAATTTTCATGACTAAATATCCAGATGGAATAATTGAAATAAATACAGACATGAAAGGAGGTGCTTATGGTGAAGCATTTGAATTATATTATAAACCACCTAAAAATATAATTGATGAAAAAACAGGAAAAGTAATAGAAAAAAAAGGTGAATTTAATGTAATTGAACAAAGACCAAAACCAGTAGGTGGACCTGAAGATGCAGATTATGAATTTGAGTATGAATTAGTTTCAAAAGAAGATGCAATAAGCGATCTTGAAAAAATTGAACAAAAAGTAACTGGAAAAATAAAAGATCCAAAAATAGCTGAAAAAAGAACTGCTCGAAGAGAGAGTTATTATCAAAGTCCTTATGATGATATAACAGATAGGTATGGAGACCCTGGAGATATTGAATATGATCGAATGAGGGATGCAGGATTATTTGATGAATAAAAAATTAACAACAACCATACCCCCATTACGAGGTCCAAACCCTCAAGGCTTGAATATTGATTATAATACTGTTAAAACAGTCAACCCGGAGAAAACAATAAATGGCAGAAATAGACAAGTCGTTACCAAACGTAGCGGATAAACTTACACCTGGAGAACTAGAAGTAGAACAGATAGCACAATCTGTTGAAACAGTTCCAACAAGTCCTACAGATGTTGTTGAAAACGAAGATGGAAGTGTAGATATAAATTTTGGTCAAACAAATGAATCTATTGTTGCAGATCACAATGCAAACTTAGCAGAATTTTTAGAGGATACATATTTAGATAGATTAGGATCAGATCTTTATCAAGATTACACAGACTACAAACAATCAAGGCAAGATTGGGAAATGTCTTATACAAATGGTCTTGATCTTTTAGGATTTAAATATGAAAGAAGAACAGAACCTTTTCAAGGAGCATCTGGAGCCACTCACCCTTTACTTTCTGAAGCTGCCACTCAATTTCAAGCTTTGGCTTACAAAGAATTACTACCTGCTGAAGGCCCAGTTAGAACTCAAATTATAGGACTATCAACTCCAGAAATAGAACAACAAGCAGAACGTGTTAAGGAGTTTATGAACTATCAAATTATGGATGTCATGAGAGAGTATGAGCCAGAATTTGATCAAATGTTATTTTATTTACCATTATCAGGATCTACTTTTAAAAAAGTTTACTACGATGAACTTGCTGGTAGAGCCATGTCACAATTTATACCTGCTGAAGATTTAGTTGTTCCGTATACAGCCTCTTCTCTTGAAGATGCTGAGGCCGTTGTGCACATATTTAAAACATCTGAAAATGATTTACGAAAACAACAAGTCAGTGGATTTTACAGAGACATAAAATTATCAGAACCAACGGAAGAAAATATTTCTGAAATAAAACAAAAAGAAAGAGAAATTTCTGGGATCACAGAAACAGAAAATTACAACGTTTATACTCTGTTAGAGAATCATGTATACTTAGACTTAGAGGGGTTTGAAGATAAAGATGCAACTGGTGAGCCAACAGGAATTAAATTACCATACATTGTAACACTAGAGGAAAGTTCTAGAAAAATTTTATCTATTAGAAGAAACTACGATGCTGCTGATATAAAAAAAAGAAAAATAAATTACTTTGTGCATTTTAAATTTTTACCGGGTTTAGGATTTTACGGCTTTGGTTTAATTCACATGATAGGTGGATTATCACGAACAGCAACAGCAGCTTTAAGACAATTACTAGACGCAGGAACCTTGTCTAACTTACCAGCTGGATTTAAAATGCGAGGGATACGTGTAAGAGATGATGCACAACCCATACAACCAGGGGAGTTTAGAGATGTAGATGCACCAGGTGGAAATTTAAGAGATGCATTTATGCCTTTACCATTTAAAGAGCCGTCATCAACATTACTAGGACTTATGGGGGTCGTGGTTCAAGCAGGTCAGCGTTTTGCGTCAATAGCTGACATGCAAGTAGGGGATGGGAACCAGCAAGCAGCAGTGGGCACGACCGTGGCTTTGCTGGAACGTGGAAGTAGAGTTATGTCCGCGATTCACAAAAGAATATATTCTGCAATGAAACAAGAATTTAAATTACTTGCGAATGTATTTAAATTATATTTACCTCCAGAATATCCTTACAATGTTGTTGGTGGTCAAAGAACAATTAAACAAACAGATTTTGATGACAAAGTAGATATCATTCCTGTCGCTGATCCAAATATATTTTCTCAAACACAAAGAATATCCATTGCACAAACAGAATTACAACTTGCAATGTCAAATCCTGGAATTCATAACATGTATGAAATTTATAGAACCATGTATGAAGCACTTGGAATTAAAGACATAGATAAAATTTTACTTAGACCAGAACAACCTATGCCAAAAGATCCTGCGCTAGAACATATTGCTGCTCTTGCTGGACAACCGTTTCAAGCTTTTCCGGGACAAGATCATAGAGCACATATAACTGCACATTTAAATTTTATGGCAACTAACATGGCAAGAAATGCTCCAATCATTATGGCATCATTAGAAAAAAATATTTTTGAACACATATCAATTATGGCTCAAGAACAAGTTGAAATAGAATTTAGACAAGAGATGATGCAATTACAACAAATGCAACAGAATCCTATGATGATGCAGAATCCACAATTACAAATTCAAATGAAAATGATATCTGAAAGAATTGAATCAAGAAAAGCTGTTTTAATTGCAGAGATGATGGAGGAGTTTATGAAGGAGGAACAAAAAATAACATCACAGTTTGATAATGATCCTGTTGCTAAACTTAAATCTAGAGAGTTAGATTTAATGGCACAAGAAAATGAAAGAAAAAGACAAGAAACTAATGAAAGAGTTAATCTTGATAAAATGAAAGCTATGATGGCGCAATCAATAGACAGTCAAAAAATTAAACAAAACGAAGATTTAGCTAAATTAAGAGCAAATACTTCAATAGAAAAGACTATTTTGACTGCAAAACTAAGAAAACAATAAAAACAAGTTTAAAAAATAGTAAAAAAGGAGTATAAATAAACTATGAAAACAGAAAACGGACAAAAAAAGGTTGCTAAAGTAATGCGAGAGTTCAAAAAGGGTGAACTTCATTCTGGTAAATCTAAAAAAATTGTAAAAAATCCTAAACAGGCAATTGCAATTGCACTCTCTGAAGCCGGTAAGTCTAGAAAACCAATGGCAAAAGGTGGAGTAGCATTAAAAAAGCAAAATTCTTCACGATCAGAGTATGGAAATTTAGTAGATCATTCTCAATTTACTCAACCTGACGGTCTTTTAAAAGGTGGTATTGAAGTTGAAGTTTCAAATCCACAAGAAACTCAAATTGTCCCTGTCGGTGGTCAACGAGCAATGCTTCCGGAGAAAAAAAGATCAGCAAAGTGGTATTAAATTATGCTACAAATGTTAGGAGCTGTTGCACCTCTTGCTAAAGTTCTATTTAGCACTATTGAAAAAGCTGTCCCTGATAAAGACCTACAAGAACGATTAAAAGCTCAATTACAAACTCAATTATTACAATCTCATACACAAGAACTAACAGCTGCAGCTAAAATTATTGAAGCTGAAGCAAAAGCAGGTTGGTTTGCATCATCTTGGAGACCACTTTTGATGTATGTATTAATCTTTATTTTAGTGTGGAATTATGTTATAGGACCAGTTATAAAAGTATTTACGGGAGCTGTCATTTCCTTTGAGTTACCGGGTGATGTTTGGACGTTATTAAATGTTGGACTCGGAGGTTATGTAATAGGTAGGTCTGCTGAGTCCGTTGCAAGGACAATGGCAAATAGACCTGTGGTAAACAAAGAACAAGAAAACGGATAAGGAGATAAAATGAGAAACGATTATGGGATACGACCAAGATCAGCCATGATGAAAGGTGGAAAAGCAAAAAAGAAAAAAGGCTTTCCTGATTTAACTGGCGATGGAAAAGTAACTTTCAAAGATATTTTAAAAGGCAGAGGTGTCATCAAGAAAAAAGGTGGCATTGTAAAAAAAGGTAAAAAATAATGGGAGATATTTCATTAAGAGGAAAAGGTAGAGCTCTTTTAAAAAAAGGTGGAATGAGTCAAGGCAAAGTTAAAAAAGGTATTCTTATTGTCATAGGAGAAAAAGATAAAAAAATGAAAAAAGGTGGACTTGCAAAACAAGCGGCTATTGCAATAGCTATGAAAAAAGCAGGAAAAAAACCTAAGGGGATGAAATAATGAACTGGAGAGATTTTTTAAAAGAACGAATACGAATTATCA
>Ga0194129_10010359_pt1 | contig 10183 bp, 3 predicted proteins | sample TA2KigCa35mmetaG_FD_150862 | JGI IMG/M metagenome (GOLD analysis project Ga0194129, IMG submission 150862) | Freshwater microbial communities from Lake Tanganyika, Tanzania - TA2015038 Kigoma Deep Cast 35m | ecosystem: Environmental > Aquatic > Freshwater > Lake | place: Tanzania: Lake...
AATCGATATAAGTATTATAAGAATTCGTAAAATGGCATCAAATATTGTATATTTAAGTGACTGTACTCCTCTTTATACAACTCTCGGGGCACCTGAACGTATCACGTCGGTTGTCGCCACACCATTACATCGTTCCGCTCAATTAACTTGGTCGATACCGCCAAATTCTGATAAAATTCTCGTAGATTCGTATATTGTGCGTTATAAGCTTACCGGTGCGCCGATTACCCATGTATTAAATGAAAAATTGGTGTTTTTTCCTACCGCTCTTATAACCGATCTCAATAATGGCGTCTCTTACGATTTTTGGGTAGTTGCAAAAAACCGTTTTGGCGAAAGTCCACACTCCCCCACGGTTAGCGTCATTCCCGGATCGCCGCCATCACCTTGTCAAATCGTGCGCCGCGCTTTTCATTCTACAACTACCGGCGATGGAATAAATGATATTACACCGCAAAAAGTTGGAATAGAATTCACACCCGGTATAACACAGAATGGAGCACAATCACTCACATTTACAGCGAAGTATACGCGACTTAATGGAGGAGGGCAAATGACCGACGTTTCTTACGTAACTACATATAGCGTTCAGTCGAATGAATATTTTTTGGATCTATCTGGACAAGTCGCCATCAATACAATCGGTGTCAAAGGAAACTATATAAGAAAACAGATCACACCGCCAACCGGTGAAGCCGGATTTCAAAGCGCCAATTATCGTTTTCAGGTATTTTCGTCGAACATTTACGGAATATCTCAACCGCCAGATCTCTCATTCAATATTGCTTTATATTCAAATACTGATGCGAATTCTGGAGCACTGATACCACGTTTTACCGCACCAACGTTTGCGTCTTATTCTATTCCTGAAAATGGCGGTATCGTCGCATTAGACCCGAGTGATTCATTTATACGACTGCGATGGAAACAGTATCGCGGCGGCGGAACTGGAAGCACGGGTGCGGGTGCTTATTCAGGTTGGTCCTATCGCATCCAATATACCGATGATAAAGATAACTGGTTTTTCCCACCGACCACACTAACCGCACCACAAACATCGTATTATCCGGAATATACACGCGAATATGATATCACTACTATCGGTTCAAATACTGCGAATTTTGAATATACCTTTGATATTAGCCGTAATATTGTAAACGGAAAACGATATTATGTTCGCTATTGTGTGGTAAATGCTCTCGGAGACACAAGTGAATATACGCAGGTCAATAATAACAATCTCTCACTCGTTTCATGTATTCCCGGTAAATTACCAAACCCTCCTCCTATATTTAGAGCAAGTAGTGGTGATCGTAAAGTAAGCCTTTATTTTGATTGGAATCCACGCCCGCCAAGCTTGAGTCTAACCGGCGGATTGCCAATATTAGATTATCGCATCGAGAGATATGATGTTTCCAGAACAATCAACGGTGTAATTATTGTTTCATCTACTCCATCCGTTGTTTTCGATAATATAATCGGTTCATTTTATGAAGATACATACGAAATCATCTTTAATGGGGGTGAATATGAATATCATATCTATTCCAGAAATAGCTTTGGTTATTCTAGAACTTTTTCTAGTGTTCGCGCAGTTCCTTTCTTTCCATCCGATGTAATTCGAAATGTATCGTCTTCCGTAGATTCTGGTGAAATCACTCTTGCCTGGGATGATCCCGAAACCATCGAACCCGAAGCGCCTATCGTTCAGTATTATATTGAATACAAAATATTTAACTTATATAATATTTCAGATATTCCGGCAGGAAATATTCTAGGCAACTTATCCGGGTTAACCATGATTTCAAATACAATTCAAGATATGAAAAACATTTTAGTAGATGACGTATTATGGGATAAAATACAGTCGTCGACGGTTGGTATATTTACGAATTCTATGGCTCGCTCATTTACAATACGCGGACTATTCAACGGCACTGCATACGTGTTTCGTATCGCCGCAGTTACACAAGATGTGGCGCGTCGTAAAATTATTGGATTGAGGAAGGTAATCGCGTCGAATAGCCCGTATTTACCGAGACCGGTTATTATAGGTATAGTCCCTTCTAGGTTATTATATGTCAAATATATGAATTTGGACAGTAATATAATGATTACGTGGAGCAGTAATAATATTCAAAATACAGAAGGGATTATTCGATTTATCGTTGATTATGATATTGCGCCGAGTGAAACCGGATATTCACAGCAGCAAACATTCGAATATAATAATAGTATTGTCTCCAACGATGCCACATCAGTTTCATTTCAAATTAATGTTGTAGGATTAAGTAATAACGTAGTACAACGACCAGATCCAAGAACCAATAGCTACGTCATGAAGATTTACGCTGAAAATTCAGTAGGTTTTACGAATGAACAAAATAAGGTGAAGTTACATGTTGAGATAAGTTTCGACGATATTTATGAAAATGTTACGGTGCCTAGGGTGGTCCGTCCGATGTCAATACCGTCTATTGTTAGCGAAGTAACATCGTAGGCACGTGTATTCAGTAAAATAATACGTCTTTACAATATTATTATTATGTATATAGGTTTCATAGCAATAATAACAAGGCAGCGCGAATTCACCGATGTCTCTTATTACACCTACATTATCAAATTTCTCTATCACCGCACGGACATATGGTGTCGATTCTTCATTTCAATTAATAGATCCTTCCTCGAATAATATAAATTCGGCGGCAACCTTTTCATTTGTTAGTAATAATCCATTTGTTGCTGATATTTCCGGCGTCCGAACCGTAATAATACGGAACGCCGGAGAAACCACAATCACAGCAACTCAAGCAGCCACTACCGGTTATACTACCGCTCAAATTAACACGGTTTTTACCGTAAATAAAGCTACAACTGTCATTCCGAACTTCATAATTTCCCCAAAGGAAATCAAAGACGGCTCTTTTAATATTGTTGATCCAATATCAAATAATCCTACCGTCTTTATGTATCAGGTTTTAACACCATCCACTATTTCATTATCAAATCGGACAGTTACATTTTTACAAGTAGGAAGAGCCCGAATTCGCGTATTTCAGGACGCTTCCGCGAACTATACTGCGGGATCTGCTATCACCACATTCGACATTTTATCCAGTATTATTCGCGTCGGGACACAAAATCGCATCGATCTATCATGGAATATCCCACAAGAAAATGGAGCCACAATAAAAAATTATTTCTTTTATACGGAAGAAAGAATATCGTCGGTAACACCAGGTCCGCCAGTTAGCACCATATTAGAAACAACCTCACCGATAAATCCGTCATATTATTCGTATGCGCTTCCAGTCCCATATTCCGCAAAAATAATTTCTTCCACCGGAGCATTTACCGGTATTGATGTAAATTTTGCGAACCAATCATTTAATATCAATACCTCTACATCACCGCAACACACAACAACAAACTATTTTGACATGGGATATTATGGCGAAATCGAACTAAATTGGGAATACCATAATGATCGCCCAATCGTTGAATTGAATCCCGCGATAGTGGCAACCACGACAATGACGCTTTCTATCTATAAAGAAGCCAGCACAAATATCGGCGATAACCGCGTCGATTTGATATTAAACACGTCGAGAATTTACGATTCTCTCGTAAATTGTTTTGGACCTATGCCGCAGAACAACAATAAGACAATGACGGATATATTTCCCATTACATTTCCAAGCATTTCTGCCACTGACACAAGCACCGCAACCCGAAACTTAAAATATTTGAAACATACGGATGTTATATCTGGGCGTGTAACTATCTCGAACAATACATATTCGCCAGCAGCCGCGCCAACCACTACCCGCGAATATAGTATTCTCATCAAAAGTTTGCGCATCTCTCCCTTTCGTTTTCCAATTTCGAGAGATTTCACGTCCATTCGGTTGGGGCAGGGTCTATCTACACCGGGTCTCGGATTTTCGGTCTCAACACATAATGCGTTGTCCGTTCCTGTTATTGGAAATGACTCCAGCGGCGGAATATTGTATCATATGCCGAAAATGACGCGACCGCTTACCGACTTTGGGAAGGCCGCTTGGACATTTTCATGGAACTACGCCGCCAATCTCTCGAAACTCGCCACTGATATTTCGTATTTGCCGGTTTCTTCTGATCTATCGGCGAATTTAAACATACCTTTCACGATGCGTATTCGCGGTTATTCGCGGCCCTATTCCAAAACATCGTCTCTCATCACTGACGCAAGTTATAATACTACATCGGTTTCGTCTTTCTTGACACAGATTTCTGATGCATCGTATAATACACGCTTGTTATGTGATGTTTCTTTCAGTGAAGCGGCAAATTATGCGAAGATTGCTGCGACGTCTGCGAATTCAGATTCATCATTCGGTATTGTTTCACGGATATTTGATATTAGTGGAGCATCCGGTTTCGCACCTTATACCGAAGTAACCGATTATTCGCATACACAGTTTGTATTTTTATTTCAACTTACAATAAACGACCCAAGTTATAATGCGTATTTTAGAATGATGACTACACAAGAAGACTCATTCCAAGTTAAGATGTTATCGCAAACATTCGCACCGCATCAAACTTATCGTTTTGCTGGGCCTGATCCAACAACGGAGGCGTCATATGCGTTGGATAGTTCTACGAATACATTATATAACATCGGTGACTATTATACACAACTATCACCAAGGTTTTCCTTTTTTAATTTGACAAATGGTATTTATTACTCCTATCGTATATCATCGAATAATATGGTCGGTTCAAGCACATTTTCATCTTTGTTTACTCGCCGGTGCGGGTCAATTCCAAACCCTATCGTAAACCGAATAAATAGTCTTGGGGCCGACACATATGCGATTGAATCTGAGAGAACATCAAACCGTGTAAATTTATACTGGGAAAAACCGGCGTTTACAGGTTACGAAATTCAATATTTCTTAATACAAACCGCGTTTGATATATCAGGTCGCTGGGTAACATCATACGAATATACACCAGATATCTCGAATCATTTGATATCGTTTACTATGTTTAATGATATAAATGTCGCAGTAACAAATCAATCTCTCATCGAATACGATCAACCGATTACGACATATACATATAAATCAACGGCAGTTCAACAATACATCAATACAGTATTGAATTTAAATACGCCTATATCGGGTGCGCTTATCAACGGTTACAAATATTATTTTCGATTGGCCGCTGTAAATGAACTTGGTCAATCTTCGTATTCGTCGGTGTTATCTGGTATTCCATTTGCGAGACCGGCCAACTCTCCGGTTAAGTTTATCGGTACACCTATTATCGGAAATGAATTAGTTATTCTTACATGGAGAATTCCGCAAGATGATGCCGGTTCGCCAATATTGAATTATATTGTTGATTATGAAGAGGTCAATCGAACAGTTACACCAATAAAATACATCAATAAAACGCGTTATACACAAAATAGCATCGAGGACGCTTTCTATAAAGAAGCGAATCGCGGTTATCCATTTGACGATTTTCGTAAATTATACGCCGGTTATAAACGATTTTTGTCGTTGTCTACGGGGGAACAAAATAATTTGGTGACGTTACGTAATCAAATAACACAATTCATTATTGATCCGCGACCGATTACAATCAACGAAACCGATCGTTTTTTAAATACTGTGGCCGACTTGTCGAAAAATATCATCTTGAGTTATACAAAACCGTCATTCAAATACAAGAGTTCATTATTAACACAAAATGTATTTGATTTTTCGAACATTCAGTTGAAATGGTATTATACCCAAGATACTGGAGCAGGTTTATGGAATAGCAACATTACGTCGTCGTTTCATCTATCAATACGCGGAGACCTTCAGCATAATAGTAACGATCGATCGAGAGATGTATCTGGCATTTTTGATATCTCCGGAATGTATACTGTTACATTTAATACGCTTTCTACACCATTAGACCCAACAAATCCCGTTTATAATTATATTGACTATACAACCGGCGGTGTAATCGTCAATGGCACTGTGCCTCGTAAATTGATAAAACTGAAATCGTTGTCGCCGTCCTCCATGTATCGTATTGACGCAAGTAATGGGGACGGTTATTATTTGATACTAGATTATACTATAAGTAATATTTCGAGAAGCGATTATCGGTTTATTTTTTATTCAGGCCAAACCATTCTCAACGGTGTCGCTCCTATCCGGACATACGCGGGTTTAAATACGGAATTTACTGTTACTTTTAGAAGTAATATCTATTCCCCCTTTGTGAATGGAAAAGAATATTTATTTACGGTGACGCCATTTAATATTAATGATTTCTTTCCAGATTTGGACCTTTCTAATAATTATGGAACGGCACCAAGTCAAGTTTCATTTACGATGGGAACTTCTTTCAGTAACCCCATTACGGATATGAGCTACTCATTAGTATCAACAAGCCAAGGAGGTAAGGTCGTGCTTCAATGGAACTATTCATCCAGTCCTCAATATTATATCAATATAGTCATTCCAAGCCAATATACACAAGAAAATATTTATCCACAAGAATATGTATCTCTACCGCAACCAAACGGTAGTTCAAGATCGATTTTGACTCCGAATCTTGAACCGGTGAACGGTGTTGTTACGTATACGATTCCTTCAAGTTTACAAGCGGATATCGATTCATCGAACGCGCAATTATATCTGAAATCTGGACGCGGTTATGAAATTAGTGTATCACCTGTTCAAACATTCGTCAATAGTCAAAATGAAATCGAGTTTATACCTGCGCCATACAGAGATATAAATCCGGAAGGCACATATATCATACCGTTTCGAACACCACTCGCACCTTTGACGTTATCCGCACAGGGTTATGATGGCACCGTTACCTTAAAATGGAATTTACCGGATTTTTCGAATGACCCAAATTATTATATAACAGATGTCAATTCGGCGTATTACCGCTATAAATATTTCACGCTTGAACGTCGCGACCTTTCTGCGAACGATATTCTTTTACGAAATTGGCAAGACGTATCCAACGAGATTTTTATTCCAACTTTCGAAAACGGCGGTGTTCCTGGTTATCAATTGGTATTCACCAACATAAGTGGAACAAACGAACTTCCAATACAATTTCGCGTTCGAACCGTAATCGTAAATGAATATAATGGACAACGCGCTTTTTCGGATTACACCTACATGTCAATCATAAACAATATACCGGCGTCTGTTCCTTTGAATAGCAACGTCTATCCTTCGATCTACCCTTATACACCTAGCACACCGTCAATCAGAACTGTATCGCGCATCGGCACCATTTCAGGCGCATTAAACGGGCTATCCTTAGTATTCGATTATCCGAATTATAACGGAAATGCTGATTATTATGAGTGCTTTATTGAATATACGCCTCCTTCCGGAACAACTGGATCTGGCACCGTGTGGCATAACGTATTTGATGTAAATAATGGTATTGCGGATCTTTCGTTTAATATCAGCACAAATCCATCGTTATTTACAACAAATGGGCGTTTAAGGACAACCGGGTCAACGATTGGTGGTTTTGACACTCGGACAGTTATATGTCGAGTTACCGTCGCTGCCATAGGCACCCGAATGCGCGTTTATCCTCGTAAAAATGGCATCGAAACCGGCGGGGACGGATTTTACGCGCCTTACGGAGCAACACTTTATTCGGGGTATTCAAATGTAAAATATATACAGATCTAAATACGTATACAGATTTAGAGTCCAACTTGAAGTGCCTGTATTTGCTCATTCGTTAGTGTATCTGGAAACTCAATATTGAATTTTATTTTAAGAACACCTGATTCACCGCCTTTTTCTAAACCCAAACCTGGTATTGTTTTGATACTACCTGGTTTAATTATGTTTCCGGGCTTATTCGCGAGTTTGAATATACGCCCGTTGAGATGCGTGATTTCAAAGTCGAATCCACATAATGCCGCCTTGAGTGGTATCGTTTTCTCGATGGTTAGGTCTAAGTTTTCCACCTTGAATAATGCGTGTTGGAGAACGTTAATAATGATCCGAATATCACCTTTCATGCCCGCTTCATTCATGTGTCCGCATTCATTTAAGATGATCGTATCGCCTTGAAGAACGCCCTTCGGTATTTGCGCATGGATCGTCTCTCGTTCTATCTTTATAATGTCATTATCCGGCACTTGTCGGTCAATCTCGAGCGGAATCGAACAACCGTTATAGCACTGCTCAAGAGTTAGTGAGACGGTTTTGACGATTGTTTCTGGAACTTGATATACGCGAACGGTGGGTGAGGGTTGTTGCTGCGCTTGCTGCTGCTGCTGTCCGTGATGCGTCGTCGTGAACCCTCCATTCATACGACCATTATGAAATGTTTGAAATACGACTTTTGGACCCAAACCTGGACCATGTCCTCCCGCTGCGCTTCCAAATAACATATGAAGAAGCTCTTCTGGTATACCGGGTGGCATACCGCCACGTGCGCCTCCGCTTCCACCGAACTGGAATATATTCGGCATTCCTCCGATGCCGCCGCCGATGCCGCCGCCGCTGCCTTTACGCATCATATCATATGTCCTGCGTTTATTCGCATCAGATAAGGTAGCATATGCGTTATTCAATTCTTGGAATTTCTGTTTACTTTCATCCGTATTTCCATTTTTATCTGGATGATGCATCATCGACAATTTTCGATACGCTTTCTTAATTTCATCTTCGTTCGCCTTTTCATCTATACCGAGAATTTTGTAATAATCTTTATTATTATCGATATCTTTGTCATCCATATTCATATGCGGAAAGCCGTCATCATCAGTTCCAAAAAACATTTCTGGACCAAATCCATTACCGTTTAAAGGGGTGCCGCCGCCGAATGGAAAATTAAAAAACATTATGGAATGGAATGGAATGGAATCGAATCGAATGCCTGTTATTACTTAAACATTATATTTATTATAGTATAATAACACGCGGTAGCTGGGCGTAAAAGAAGTTTTCGATGAGTGTTCTATCATCTCCCGATATTCCATTTATCGCCAAATATCAGCCATCTAAAATACCGGATTTTGAACAATTGGACGAAAATACAGTTACAATCATCAATAGTCTCATAGAAATGGATAACCTAAATATTATGTTTTATGGCGAATCCGGTTCTGGTAAAACATCGATCATTAATGCGATGATCCGCGAGTATTATAAAAAGTCTGGATGTAACAAGACCGTCATAAAAGAGAATATTCTAGTTCTTAATAGTTTAAAGGAACAAGGAATCCAATATTACCGAAATGACGTAAAAGTATTTTGTCAGACGATGACGATGGTTCCCGGAAAGAAGAAAATCGTGCTCCTTGATGACATCGACCTCATCAACGAACAAGGACAACAAGTTTTTCGGAATTGTATCGATAAATACAGCCATAATGTTCATTTTATATCATCATGCACGAATATTCAGAAAGTAGTCGATACATTTCAAACCCGTAATATTATCGTTAAAATTAATCAACTAAACCGCGCTTGCCTGCATAAAATTATGCTAAAAATAAAAATGAATGAACGGTTGCTCATTACAGCCGATGCCGAAGATTTCTTACTCCGTGTTTCAAATGGTTCGGTGCGAACACTCATTAATTATCTGGAGAAGACGAAACTGATCGATCGAGAGATTACAATAGAACTCGCCAATAAGATTTGCACAAATATCGGATTTCATCGATTTGAAGAATACACCCAGATTATATTGGATGATACGTTGGATATAAATACACGAGTGCGTAATGCGATCCAAATATTATTTCAGTTAAATGATGAAGGGTATTCTGTATTGGATATATTAGACAACTACTTCCTGTTTGTCAAGCTCACACCTCTGTTTAGTGAAGACATCAAATACCGTATTACATCGTTGGTTTGTAAATACATCACGATATTCCATAACATACATGAGCATGATATTGAATTGGCTCTATTTACGAATAACCTCGTGGGGTTACGCGTGGGGTTGCGCCCCCACACGACGCAGGGCGATAAGCTGGTAGATATACCGTGCTAGAACCGACGCGACGTGGCGGCGTGGGTTGGCGGCGTGGAGTGGTGGGTGGGGGAGTGGCGTGGGTTGGTGGCGTGGGTTGGTGGCGTGGGTTGGCGGCGTGGAGTGGCGGGGGGGGGATGGGGCCCGGGTTTTGGCA
>Ga0194129_10010361_pt1 | contig 10182 bp, 9 predicted proteins | sample TA2KigCa35mmetaG_FD_150862 | JGI IMG/M metagenome (GOLD analysis project Ga0194129, IMG submission 150862) | Freshwater microbial communities from Lake Tanganyika, Tanzania - TA2015038 Kigoma Deep Cast 35m | ecosystem: Environmental > Aquatic > Freshwater > Lake | place: Tanzania: Lake...
TTCTCTCTATCATCTGTAAAATCCAATGTTGTAATAGTCTTCTCATTATCACAATAATCTCCATGCGCTATAATAGCCAACCTTAATCCAGGTATTTCATCAAACAATTTTGTCGATATTTTTCCAATATTTCTTCTAACATCCGCAATACAAGAACTCATTGAACCAGTTGTATCAAACGAAAATACAATATCAGTCTTTGTCTCCTTTACTTCTTCCACAGTCAATAAATTTACTTCAACTTTTTCATCAGTAATTTCCTCATTAATTTCTACCCATTCTGAACGACATAATGGACAAGTATTATGGCCCGATTCAAGCCATAATTTAATACATTCTTTATGAAATGTATTCTTGCAGGTAAGAGAACATTTTGTAAATTCCTCTCCTTCTTTCATTTCCTCAAAACAAATCGGACAATCTCCCTCAACCTTCTCCAACACTTTCTCCTTACTTATCCTATTTTTTAAACGATTCAACCAAGAAGTTACACAAGCATTAAATGCACTTTCCTTCCAATTAGCTTTACTCTGCTGAATTTTTGAAGCCAATTCCATTTGAATCGCAACTCGTGCTACCAAAAACAATAAATGTTTACAAAATGTAGAACGTGTTTTGTGGTCAGGACAAGAACATTCAAATGAAGTGGGGGTAAGTTTTTGTTCATAAATATTTTTACTTTGTCCACGAACTTTGAATGACCATTGTTGGTCAGAAATTTGGTTAGCTGAAAGTAGGTATATTTTTTCAGATAATGATTTTTTAAGACGTAGCATTTTTTTTAATAATTTATAAAATTATTTTTAACCTTAATTTTTTCAGGTTAGAAATATTAGTTTAATATTACTTGAGGTGTGTCATCTTGAGAGAAAATGTAGGCTCCTTGAGTATTATGTAGGTATTCTTCTTGATTCATCAAGCGAAATAATATTACATTCTCAGTGAGGTAATCTTCAAATTCATCGATTTGATTTTGAGATTGGAAGGCAAGAGCGATACGAAAGTCGTAGGAATCTTCGTATTCTTCTTCAAGTCCAGACCTAAAATAACCATCCATATCAAGTCCTGATATTAATTGTGTTCCTTCTGGGAGATTAAAGATAATTTCCCAGAAGTCTTCAGCTATGCTTATAGACAGCAAGTAATATCTATTAATTTGATTATTGTAAAAAGTTTGAATTTGTCTTCTTTCCGAAACCATTTTCGTTAATTAATTAGACATTTAATATAATTTACTATCAATTTTTTTATTTTAATTTGTGATATAGACTCCAGAAGACGAGAAAGTCTTCATGTTTGAGGGTAATAAAAGATTGGGAGTTATCGTTCATAATTAGTGTAAATGAGTGGTGATTATTATGAAAAAAATAATCTTTTATTTTTTTAATTTTATAGAAATCAATTTTAATAAATGTAATCATTTTATTAAATTTGTGTTATTTTTTTAAGCTTGATATCTATCTATCTCCCCTATATATACTTGAACATTAATATTTGCACAATAAGCGCATAAAAATAAACAAAATAATAAGTATTGTCTCATTTTTTATATTAAATAATTTTAATTGGTTTAGAATAATTTTTTTTCTTTATTATATATTTAGATGAGTTCATGGACTTTCAACGGAACTATCAACTGAGAAAAATAATTGCTAAAAAACTTAATAAAATATACAATATGTAATCAATAATTGTATTCATTTTATTTAGAAGAATATAGCAATTTTATTTATCAATTTTTATACAAGTTCTTGTCCTGCTAAAAAATTGACTGAATTTCTATGCCCTCTCATTATTACTATATTCATTGCATTTGGAACTTGATTTACACAACCTCCGTGTTTATCCATTAATAATTTCATTGTATCTGTATCATCAATTTCTGCACTTGTTAAAAATGGATTTACTTCAACATCTTCATCATATATACCTTTTTCAATTAGGAATTCAATGACTTTTTTATGTTTTTTTGAAATAGCAAGATTTAATGCTCTAACTAAACGTGGATGTTTTGGGCTATAATTATTTTTAATAAGTTTAAATAATAACTCTACTGTCTGAATATGTCCGGAGATTGCAGCAATTCCAATAGATTCAATAATAACATCTGGGTCATATAGTTTTTTATTATATAAAAATTCTATTGCTGCATTTTGACCGCTGCATGCGCAGAAAAATAGTGGATGAGGATAATCTTTATCTGAGAAGTAAATATGTTTAAATGATTCAATGTCTTTTTTAATATATTCTAAATTACCTTCTCTACAAGCATTTCTCATTTTATAATCCATCTATTTTTTTATAATAAAATTTATTTTAGTTTAAGTTTATCAACTTCATTTCTTAATTCGTTAACCATTTCTTCAAGAATTCTCATTCTTTCTGTTTCATCAAAATAACTATTGTTAAAACTATCGAAAATATCAACAAAATCCATCCTCCAACAAAAAACAATCCTCTGAACCTCACTCATACAAAACCATCCATTAAAATCTACTCTTGATACTTGACATGTCCTACATTCTGTCACCCCCAATTCCATCCGTAATTTCACCATTTTGACAAGCAGATACGTAAAATTGCTATTTCTGCGATTTTACCTATCTTGAAAACATAATCCCTCATAATATGTATAATCTTTCATCAAATATTTATCACCTGTTTGATGAAAAATAAAATAAAACTGGTAATATAATTAAACCTATTACAAATGTTGTATAAAAAATTGCTGCACTTTATTAACCATTTATTATCCAATAACTCTACAAAATTATCAATAATTTTTTATGTAATGTTATTTATTATTACATTTGTTCCTGCATTTGTCGATATATTACTTATAGCACCTAATAAATTCGGTGCAGGAGTATTATCAATTGTATATCCAACATAATTGCCTTCTATTACATTATTAAAACTACTACCAGCTAACTGGATACCATATTCCTGATTTGTTGAACAATAATTAGTAAATATAGATGTTTCTGGAAAAGTCTGTCCCACATAATTATTATTCGCATTCCCATCTATCAAAACACCATTATTTTGATTCCCACAATTTGTATCATCTCCAACTACACTTAATCCAACAAATGCCAAATTAACCTTATTATTATTCGCATTATCAGTCATATGTATTCCATTTCCTCCATTTCCTGAAAAAGCACTTCTTGGTATTACTGAAGGAACATTCACCCCAATAATATTTCCACTCGAATTCTCCCCTATATACAACCCATCCCCACCATTAGTTAATAGTGAACTACCATCTGTAGCTAATCCTACAATAGCTGATTCCACAGTAACATTACTTGAATTTCCAACCAATCTTATACCATTTAAAATATTACCTGAAAATACATTAGTTCGAAATACAATATTCTGACCAGTTGAATCAACCTTAGCCCCATTCTCACCATTAGGTGCTTCTCCAAAAAAAGCAAATAAACCTCCAAATGTATTAAATGATATATAAGATGACACACTATCAGTCAAATATATCCCATTCTTACCATTTCCAGCACTTACATTTCCCAATGGTATGACCCCACCATCAGTAGTATTACTTGAATTTCCATCTACACATATCCCATTTTCTAAATTGGATACAATTGAACTATTATTAGCCCCAATTCCAAAGAAATTACCTTGTATAACAGTATTATTTGAATTCGTAACTCTTAGACCATTTGATTTATTACCTGAAAAAACATTATAATAAACAAAAAGATTCTCATCAACTAAACATCCTCTAAACACATTATCATTTGAACTATTTACATGAACACCATTTAAACCATTACCTATAGCAATTATACCGGAACTTCCAGTCCCAATAAAATTTCCATTAAATATATTAGCAGATGATGAATTATCTATTAACACCCCATTACCAAGATTTCCAGAAATTAAATTACCCAATGGAGGAAATATAAATACAATTGGAACAGTTCCCTTATTTCCAGTAGGATTATTCGTCTCACCCTGATTATTTGTATAAACTGTCCCCCCAATCTGATTTTCATTTGAAAAATTTGTGAATAAAATTCCATTAGATTTATTCGGTAAAGCCACTGTTCCTGATGGATTTGTTCCAATAAAATTAGAAACAATTGTATTATTGGATGACATACATAATTTTATACCATTTTCACAATTTCCTGAAATAACATTTGACGCAAAAGCTGAAGAATTATTAGGATTACTTCCAATTATATTATTATTTGACCTACATAAACAAATACCATTCTTACGATTTGGCCTTACACTTCCATTTAAATTTAACCCAATATAATTTAATACAATAGTATTACCATCTGACTTAATAATCAACCCACTACTATTCGCATTAGTTATACTTAAACCTTTTATTACAGACCCTCCTGAATTACAACCCAAAATCAAACCACAATTTAAATCACAATCTATCTCAATAACTGGCACATTCAAATATGATGGAGCAGTTGTTCCATCAATTACCACCGTAGATGTTATTTTAGGTAACGCTGAACATAACTTTATAACACCTGATACAGAGAATGTTATAATTGAACTTGAATTCTTGTTTGCACTACAAATAGCGTTTCTTAATGTTCCAACATTCTTGTTGTCTTTCAACGAAGAAACAATATATACAGTCGGTTGAACAGACATTTATAATTTATAATACATATTTTTTTCAAAATAAACTAAAAATAAACGCACCACGTCTATTTATAATCCTAATAATGATGCTCCACCCTCCAATGCCCTCGCACCAGCAACAACACCCGCTAAATCATGATGATGCTTAAAATCCTCATAAGCATCTTTACCTTCTGTAAAAACTCCTACAGCTTCTCCAATTACTCCTCCAGAAATATGTGCTACATCTTCAACGATGTGCTCAGCCGCATGAAATAAATGTCCAAAATGGAAATGATGATGATGACCCATTATAAATTAAATGTATAAAATAATTTTTATAAAAAAAGTTAAATTTTCTACTTATATAATATGAAAACTATAAATTTAATATTAACAATTATTATATTAATCGCTACAATATATTTTGTTTTCTTTTATAATTATAAAAAATCTTTCTCAATAAGTGATGGCCTTAAAATTTACTTTATTAATATGACTGAAAATAATGATAGATGGGAGAAAAATAAGAATAAATTGCCTAACTTTCATCGATTTAATGCTGTAAATGGAAAAGAAGTTGACATAGATAAATTAAGAACAAACGGAATATTAAAAGAAAATGAAAAATGGATTGGTAGAATGAAACCCGGAACAATTGGATGCGCAATTTCCCACATAAAAGTTATGAATCTAATTAAAAATCAAAAAGAAAAATTCGGACTAATCCTTGAAGATGATGTAATGATTCCAGATAATTTTATTAACAATCTTAAAAATCTTGAACCATATTTCCCACCATACTGGGATATTATCTACCTTGGTGGTTGCAATATCTCCGGAAAAAAATATAACGAAAAATTTCTTATCCCTGAAATAAAATCTGGAGTAAATTTCTGCACTCACGCATTACTATTGAATAAAGAAAATATTCATAATATTATTAATATATTAACACCAATAGATAGACCGATTGATCAACAAATTCGAGAAAATTTTAATAAAATAAAGGCTTATTATGTTTATCCAAGTATATTATTTCAAAATAATGATCTTGAGTCAATCAGAAGAGTTCTTGATGGACAAGAACAAAAAAAGGATAAGTCACCAAACTTTGTTGAAAATATAAATATAATTACTTAAAAATATTATAAAAAATATATTTTTTTTATAATTTATATATAATGTATAATAAAAAATTTGAAATAACCCTAAAAAAAGATAATAATATATTTTTAAAATATAATACATTTTATGAAAAAATACCAAAAGATGATTTATATTTTTTAAGAGATAATATAGAATTAATTGACTATCATTCAAAACAACATAAAGATATTTTCTTTCAATACCAAATATCTCAAAATATAAATAATAATATTGAATATATAGACTTATATATATCTAAAAATAAAAATGGATTAGTTCCTGTTAAATATTTTAATATTTTTAATGAATACTGGGGAAAAATGATTAGTAATGGTATATTTTTTTCGGAAACAGGTAATCCTACTCTAAGAAAAAATATTTTAAATAAATATTACTATAACTTTGATTTAAATTCAAGTGAGTTCTCAATATTAAGTGAAAGTTGCAAGAGAGTTGGTATATCTTGTCCAGTTTTAGATTATTTTATTAAAAATAAAAAAGAATTAAGAAAATATATAGCTGATTATTTTTCTTTAAATGATGAAAAAATTTGTAAAGACCTTATCTATTCTTTTTATTCTTTTGAAAATAATTTACAAAAATATTATGAGAATTTTAACTTAGATAAAAATAAAAAAATACCAAGAATAATGATTGAACTTCGAGAAGAAATATTTAAAATTATTAAAATATTAAAAAAATACAACCCTGAACTATGGGAATATTCTAAAAATACAAAAATATTCTACGGAAATAACTTCTACGATATTGAAAACAAAAAAATGAAAAATAATTTAAACGATTTTGGCCATAATAACAGAAAAACTTATTTTCTAAAACTTTATAAAGGAGAACAAGAAAAAAGAATTATGAGCGGAATTATTGAATGGCTTTACTACAATACTAATGCGTTAAAAAGTAATAATAAAAATGGTATATTCATCTTTGAATATGATGGTATATATATTTTAAAAGAAAATGTTGATAAACTATATGGAAATTATACTAATTTTACAAATTTATTAAATAAAAAAATAAAAGAAATTTTTGATATAAATATAACCTGGAATTGCGAGATACCTGAAGATAAAAAATCAATTGACATTACACTCAATGAAAAAATATTATTTATAGAAAAAAATAATTTTTATGAACTAATCGATTGTAATTTAATTGATTTAAAATTAGATAATAAAATAATAAATGATACAGATATTGAAAATGATGTGTGGAATAAATATCTTTATAAAAATAATATTTTATATCACGAGCAACAATTAAAATTATACAAAAATAATTGTAAAAATAATATTGTAAAAATAAATTACAATCGTTTTTATAAACCATGGGGAGTAGTATATACTTATCCATTTTTAATTCATAATTATAAAAATATATTTATTGATGAAAATTATTATGATTTTGATTTGTCTGGTACTGGATTAGTTATTTTAGAAAATATCTGCAATAAATACAATATTAAATTCCCATCACTAAAAATAATTACTAAAAAAAGAAAAGAATATATTCAAGATTTTGTTAATAATTCAGAATTAAAATACAAAAAAGATTTTTCAATCAATGATAAGAAAAATATTGCTAAAAATATTATTTTTTTATTATTAGTTGTTTATGACATAAAAGAATTAAATGAAATTATATATAAAAAATATAATATAAAAATTCAATTACCTGAAGAGTTTACAATTTTTATAAAGGAACTAAAAATATTTAATGAAATATTAATAGAAAAAAATCCTCAATTATTTACCTTCTGTAAAAAAAATTTTTATAAATTCAAAGGTAAAAAATTTATGAAATCTATAGAAAAACTTGGCAAAAATAAATTAGATAGATTTTTTCTTAAGATTTACATTGAAGAACAAACAGTGCGTATTATTGATTTAATTACTGAATATTTATATAAAAATACAAATGTTATGAAAATTGGTGAAATAAATGGATTTTATATTAATGAACACGATGGTTTTAAATTATTAAAAATAAATGTTGATAAAGAATTTGGTAACCCTCATAATTTAATCAATTTATTAAATAAAAAAACTAAAGAAATACTTGATATTGAATGGCAATTAAAAACTACAGAAAATAAAAAATACTTTTACCTAAACTATAAATACCTTCTTTTTACTACTATTATACTCTCAACTATCACAATTATATACCTACTCAGAAAGAAAATATAAATTTTTTTATAATTAAATAAAAAAATTTAAAGCAACACATGAAGCAACTCTGGAGCTACTTCTTCAGCAACTTGTCCAGCACCTTCTAAGAAGTTGTGGAGAAAAGAATGTTGTGGGTGTAGATATAAAAAAAGTTTTTATATCAAGGAGAAAAGAAAATACCTTTTATTTTCTTTTCTGTTCCCACTTCCATACTTGTTGGCATGTATACACATCCCATGCAGTCAAAGTCATCTCTTATACTATATCTAACATTATTTTTTATAAATCTAAACCCAAAATTATAAAAATAAAATATACTTTTCTAATATAATATGCTGAAATATCTGCTTTTTCTCAGCCTGCTCTCACTCGCGTTCAGCGACATCCCAATCACCTACAACCAACTCTCCGAATCAGATGAATGGTCCCACTTTAACAAATTCCAATCAGTATTCAACAAAGAATACCATACATTCGAAGAATTTGAATATCGCTTCGAAACTTTCCGCACCAATCTCAACAATATCATCATTCATAACAACAATGCCTCAAATACATTCAAAATGGCTATCAACCAATTTACTGACATCACCCCCGAAGAATTTAGAGAAACGCGTTTAAACGGTTTCAAAAAATCTCATAAACTCCTCGCATCCAACTTCTCATGCATTTCATTCAAAGGAACCAACAAAACCCTCCCAGATTCAGTGGACTGGCGCTCCAAAGCCGTCACACCCGTAAAAGACCAAGGACAATGCGGCAGCTGCTGGTCCTTCTCCTCCACCGGAGCAATGGAAGGCGCATGGGCCATCGCTAAAGGACAACTTATCAGTCTTAGCGAACAACAACTTATGGACTGCAGCCGTAAATACGGAAATGAAGGCTGCAATGGCGGCGATATGGACCCATCCTTCCAATACGCCATCCAAAACGGTGGAATATGCGCCGAAAAAGACTATAAATACAAAGCAATTGACTCCAATAAATGCAAAAACTGCACAATTGTCACTAAATTTACAAACTGCGCAGATGTTATGCCAAACAACCAATTAGCCCTCAAAGAAGCAGTTTCTATGGGCCCAGTATCAGTCGCTATTGAAGCAGATACAAATTCCTTCCAATTTTACTCCTCAGGAGTTATTACTGATAAAGCTTGCGGAACTCAATTAGACCACGGTGTTTTAGCTGTAGGATACGGAGAAGAAAACGGAGTAAAATATTGGCTCGTAAAAAATAGCTGGAGCGATAGCTGGGGTGATGAAGGATATGTTAAAATAGAAAGAACTGACAGCACTAATGACGAAGGAATATGCGGTATCGCTATGGATCCATCTTTCCCAATAGTTTAAGAATATTTTATGGACTATTTATTATCCAATTAGAAAGTGGTTTATGAAGATACCAACTTTCATATAAAAAATATATTTCTTCTGAATTAGATAGAATTGCAGCACTAAAACTAAAATCACTACAAGACATAACTAATACATCTGCTGAAGCTAATCCAATAAATGAATCAAATAGATTCTCATTCACGTGCAATACAGTATCATTATTCAAATAATCTTTAAAATTATTAATATCTCCTTGAGAATAAATATGAAATAATAATTTTTTATCACTATGTTTCTCTCTTATTTTATTAATTATACCTAAATAATAACTGTCTGGTGTTATTGAACCCTCATTTCTCCAATCCACACAATTTTTTCTTCTTATATGAACAGCTATATTAAAATAATCATTTCCAAAAAAATTTTTATTCTTATTTTCAAAAAAATATTTCTTTATTAATTTCATATTTTCCTTTCCCAAATATAAATCATAATTTGATTTCACTAATTCTATAGCTCCCCATAAACTTATATAAACAACTTCTTCCTTCTCAACTTGACTAAGGTTATCATAATTTATATAATTATCCTTAAAGTTTATCAAATTATCAACTTTATTCAAAAAATCTGGGTCATTATCATAATTGTGCTCCATTCTTTTTATTGGTTTATAAACAAAATCTAATTTATGATGATTACATACAGCAGCCGCATAAATTATTGTAAGAAATTGTGCTCCAAAACCATCACTTCTATCTTCCATACACCTTTTCTTTGAATGTGAAATAGGATTTAAACATATATGAATAGAATCACTCATATATATCAATATGATATTAAATTATTAAATTTTTACGAACTAAATTATAATCTGAAAAATTATCCCA
>Ga0194129_10010364_pt1 | contig 10179 bp, 8 predicted proteins | sample TA2KigCa35mmetaG_FD_150862 | JGI IMG/M metagenome (GOLD analysis project Ga0194129, IMG submission 150862) | Freshwater microbial communities from Lake Tanganyika, Tanzania - TA2015038 Kigoma Deep Cast 35m | ecosystem: Environmental > Aquatic > Freshwater > Lake | place: Tanzania: Lake...
CATGCGCAGCGTCTGCTGCACGGTTTCGGCAAACACAGGGGCGGCCACCTCACCGCCGTAATAGCGGCCAGCACTCGGCTCGTCGATCATCACCGCCACCACGATGCGCGGCGCATCGACCGGGGCCAGCCCCACAAAAAAGCCACGGTATTTTTTGTCGGCGTAGCCCTTGCCTTCCTGCTTGCGGGCCGTTCCGGTCTTACCGCCGACAGAGTAGCCGATGGTCTGCGCCTTCAGGGCGGTGCCTCCCGGTTGCGTAGCCATTTGCAGCATTTGGCGCATGGCGACCGCATTTTTCTCGCTGAACACCCGCGTCCCCGCGGCCGGCTCGTCGGTCTTGAGCAGACTAACCGGCACCAGATCGCCATCGCGTGCAAAAACGGTGTAGGCGTGGGCCAGCTGAAAAAGCGAGACCGACAGGCCGTAACCGTAGCTTATGGTGGCCTGTTCAATCGGGCGCCAAGTCTTGTAGGGCCGCAACTTGCCGCTGACCGCACCCGGAAAAGGAATTTGCGGTTTCTGTCCGAAACCGGCACGGGTGTAGAACTCCCACATGTCACTCGGCTGCATTTGCATCGCCATCTTGACCGTGCCCACATTGCTCGACTTCTGAATCACCTGCGAGACGGTGAGCAGACCATGGGGGGAGGTGTCGCTGATCGTCACCCCGCCTAGCATCATCCGACCGGGGGCGGTCTCGATGGGTGTATCGGCGCGCACCAGTCCCTTTTCCAGGGCTGCGGCCACCGCAAAGGCCTTGACCGTCGAGCCGGGCTCGAAGGTATCGGTCAAGGCGCGGTTGCGCAGCTGCGCGCCGCTGAGATGCACCCGCCGATCCGGGGTGTAGCTCGGGTAATTGGCCAAGGCCAGCACCTCGCCCGTGCGCGCATCAAGAACCACCACGCTGCCAGCCTTGGCCTTGTGCTCGTTGACCGCATCGCGCAATTTTTGATAGGCAAAAAACTGCACCTTCGAGTCAATGGACAACTGCAGATCACGACCGTCCACCGGCGGCCGCTGCTCGCCCACATCCTCGACCACCCGGCCGAAGCGGTCCTTGATCACGCGCCGCGAGCCCGCCTGGCCAGCCAACTGCTTATCGAAGGCCAGTTCCACCCCTTCCTGACCGATGTTCTCCACATTGGCAAAGCCCACCACATGCGCAGCCGCCTCCCCATCCGGGTACATGCGCTTGTAGGCGCTGCGCTGGTACAGGCCCTTGATACCCAGCTCAGCCACCTTGCGCGCAACCGCATCATCGACCTGACGCTTGACCCACACAAAGGTCTTGTCTTCATTGAAGAGCCGTTGCTTGAGCTCGGGCAGAGGCATTTCCAGCAGGCGCGAGAGTTCGGACAGCTGAGCCGGCGTGGCTTGGACATCTTCCGGGATCGCCCACAAACTCGGCGCCGGCACGTTGTAGGCCAACACTAGGCCGTTGCGGTCCATGATGCGGCCCCGGCTGGCCGGCAACTCCAGAGTACGGGCAAAACGCACCTCACCCTGCTTCTGGAAAAAATCGCTGTCGATGGCCTGAACATAGGCCGCGCGTCCGGCCAGACCGGCAAAGGCCAGAGCGATGGCAGCCACCACGAATTTGCTACGCCAGACCGGCGTGCGGCTGGTCAGCAAAGGGCTGGCGCTGTAGCGCACGCTGCGACTCATGGTGCGCTCCCGGCAGCCGCAGGCGCGAGCGTCACATACTGGGTGATCGCGGGCGTCACCGTGCGCATCTGCATTTTTTCCTTGGCCAGTCGCTCAATGCGCAGGGGCGTAGCCTGAGCGCGCTTTTCGGCCTGCAGCCGTTCGTGTTCGACCTCGAGCTTGCGCGCCTGGGCACCGGCACGCTCAAGCGCCACATACAGACGGCGCGACTCATATTGCACATGCACCAGATACAAGGCATGCGCCAGCACTGCCACCATCAACAGCAAATTGAGCCGCATCAAGGCGCCTCCGTGCGTTCGGCCACCCGCATCACCGCACTTCGCGCGCGCGGGTTAGCTGCCACCTCGGCCTGCGAGGGCATGACACGGCCACGCAACTTCAAGCGGACAGGCGCGGCCGCAGCCATAGGGACGCGGCGGTCAAAGACCTGGCGAGCCTGGTGCGCCATGAACTGCTTGACGATGCGGTCCTCGAGCGAATGAAAACTGATCACAACCAAACGACCCTGGGGTCTCAAAACTTTCAACGATGCCTCTAGCGCCTGCTGCAACTCTTCGAGCTCGGCGTTGATAAAAATCCGAAAAGCCTGAAATGTCCGCGTGGCTGGGTCCTTGCCAGGCTCGCGGGTCTTGACCGCGCCAGCCACGACCTGGGCCAGCTCGGCCGTGCGGAGCAAGGGGCCGTGCTCGCGCCGGCGGCGATCAATCGCCTTTGCAATCGGCCCAGCAAACCGTTCTTCGCCGTGATCACGAATCACCTCGGCCATTTCTTGCACGCTGGCCTGCACCAGCCAGTCGGCTACGCTGCGCCCGCGCGAAGGATCCATGCGCATATCCAGAGGACCGTCGTGGCGAAAGGAAAAGCCACGCTGAGGATCGTCGATCTGCGGCGAACTCACACCGAGATCCATCAACAGGCCGTCGACGCTGGCCGGCTCCAGGGCGGCGATCTGGGCAAAGCCCTGGTGCCGAATCGAAAATCGCGTGTCGCTGGCGGCCAAGGACTCGGCCGCCTCGACGGCCTGCGGATCCTTGTCGAAGGCCAGCAAGCGACCCTGCGCCCCCAAAGCCTGCAGGATGCCGCGCGCATGACCACCACGACCGAAGGTCGCATCGACATAGCAGGCGCCGGGCTGCACTTGTAAGGCTGCAACCGCCTCGCTGAGCAAAACGGTGTGATGTTTCCATGGGTGCGGCACCGCTGCGTCTTCAGAACGAAAAGTCTCTGAAGACATCAGGCATCTGCCCTTTCATCTGCTCGGCCTCTTGTGCGGCGTAAGTGGCCGCATCCCACAGCTCGAAGTGCGCCCCCATGCCCAGCAGCACCGACTCGCGACTCAGACCGGCGGCGTGCCGCAGCTCGGGCGAGACCAGCACGCGGCCGCTGGCATCCATTTCCACATCCATGGCATTGCCCAGGAAGATGCGCTTCCACCACTGCGCCTGCATGGGCAAGGCAGCGATGCGATCGCGAAACTTCTCCCACTCGTTGCGAGGGAAGACCATCAGACAGCCATGCGGGTGCTTGGTAAGGGTCAACTGACCCGAGGCCGTGGCCAGCAGCACATCACGATGCCGCGTGGGCACAGCCAGCCTGCCCTTGCTGTCGAGAACGATGGACGACGCGCCCTGAAACACCACTACAGCCCCTGAAAATGTGGCTTTCACCACAAAAATGCACTTTTCCCCACTTTAGCAGGAAATCGGAACACTTCAAGGGGTCGCGTAACAAAATTTTCTAATGAAATCAAGCACTTAGGGTCGATTTCCAAAAATTTATGAGATACAAAATCCATTCAGAATGAAGCACTTAGCCCGTTCAATGAAAGTGCTTTCTAAGCCCAATCCCTGTTCTGAGTCTCCGAAGGAGGCGAAACAGGGAGACATGCCCAAAAAAACAGGCCTCTCACGGAGGCCTGTCACAGTGAAACAGGGTCGGCCTCGTCAGTCGCCAAACATCTTCTGCTTGAGCTCACGGCGCTGCTGCGCCTCCAGAGAAAGGCTGGCCGTTGGTCGCGCGATCAGACGCGCCACGCCGATGGGCTCGCCCGTCTCATCGCAATAGCCATAGTCGCCCGCATCAATGCGGCTGATCGATTGCTCGATCTTTTTGAGCAGCTTGCGCTCACGGTCGCGGGTACGCAGCTCCAAGGCATGCTCCTCCTCAATCGTGGCGCGATCGGCCGGATCAGGTACCACCACGGTGTCCTCGCGCAGGTGCTCGGTAGTCTCTCCGGCGCTGTTGTGTATGTCCTGTTTGAGTTTGAGCAACTTGAGGCGAAAGAAAGCCAACTGGGCATCGTTCATGTACTCACTGTCGGGCATGGACTTGACTTCGTCGTCAGTCAGATCGTCGGGGCGTTTGGTCTTCCAGTTGTTGGCCAATTTAGGGTCCTTGCGTATGACCGCCGCCGAAGGCGGCGGAACAATGGCGCGTTCCGTGGCCGACACATAACTGGCTTTGGCAGCATCAGGTGCGTGTGTCGGAGCCACCGGCGCCGGGGCAGCCGCTAATGCGGCCGCCTTAGTCTTGCGACTCGTTGAAGAAGCAGCCATCTGTACCACCGAACCGGGCACCAGCACGGGCTTGACCGTGGGAGGCGCCTGAGGCGCCGTCTCGGGCTTGGCTGTGGGCTTGGCTGTGAGCTTGGCTGTGAGCTTGGCTGTGGGCTTGGCTGTGGGCTTGGCTGTGGGCTTGGCTGTGGGCTTGGCTGTGGGCTTGGCTGTGGGCGTGGCTGTGGGCTTGGCTGTGGGCTTGGCTGTGGGCTTGGCTGTGGGCTTGGCTGTGGGCTTGGCTGTGGGCTTGGCTGTGGGCTTGGCTGTGGGCTTGGCCTTGGGTTTGACTGCGGGCTTGGCCTTGGGTTTGACTGCGGGCTTGGCCTTGGGTTTGGCTGCTGCCTTGCCGGCCGGCTTGGCCGCAGACTTCTTGATCGGCTTTGCTACAGACTTGGCCTTCGGCTTCGCCTTCGGTTTGACCTTGGCTGCGGGTTTGGCCTTGGGCTTGAGCGCAAGCTTGGACTTTGGCTTGGCCGCAGTTTTGGACTTGCCCGCCGATGGGGCCGTCGCCTTGGATTGGGCGCCCTTGGCCGTTTTCGGGTTCGCCTTCTTAGACGGGCGAGCCGATGCGGCTGCTGGGTGGTCCGGCAGACCGTTGCGACCGGAGCGAATGTCCGGCCTCTCGGATTGAACGGGAGCGATCAAGGGCAGTCTCCTGTGCGATCGACCTGTGCCCAGCTCGGGTGCCGTTGCACAGATCTTGAAGCGCGACCGTAGGTCAACGCCGATCCAAGCAGACGATACCGCAGTTTTCGCTCATGCACGGCCAGCCTCTCTTTGTAGTGGTTTGCTTGCCTCCGCGACTGGGGTTTCCCCTGGGGCCCTAAAGACATAGTCCCAAGGACAGGCCCCCGGCCGCGGCGCGCGATTGTAGCGGCGCTATTGAAATTGTGAAGCCGGACTCAGACCGGGGGCCCGGCCCGGTAGCCGCTTCAGGCCAGGCACTGCTCGAGGCCTTGCATGAAGATATCCTGAGGCAGATCAATGCCGATAAAAACCATCTTGCTCTGGCGCGTCTCGCCCTCGGCCCAGGCCGGTCCGAGATCGCTCCCCATCAGCTGATGCACTCCCTGAAAAATCACCTTGGACGCCGTGCCCTCCATGTGCAGGACGCCCTTGTAGCGCAGCATGCGTGGACCGTAGATGTTGACCACGGCGCCCAAAAAATCCTCGAGCTTGGCGGGATTGAAAGGCCGCTGCGCCCGAAACACAAAACTCTTGACATCATCATGGTGATGGTGATGGGCATGCGACGGGTGGTCGCAAGATTCACCGTGGTCGTGGTCGTGACCGTGACCGTGGCTGTGACCTTCCTCTGAAAGAAAGTTCGGGTCGATATCGAGCTTGGCGTTGAGGTTAAAGCCACGCAAGTCAAACACCTCTTGCACCGACACCTGACCGAAGTGCACCGTGCGCTGAGGCGCGCGCGGATTCATGTGTCCGATCCTGTGCTTGAGTGATTCGAGCTCTGCGGCTGAAACAAGGTCGCTTTTGCTGATGAAAATCTGGTCGGCAAAACCAATCTGACGGCGCGCTTCCTGTCGGTCATTGAGCTGCGCCTGCGCATGCTTGGCATCCACCAGGGTGACGATGGCATCCAGCAAAAACTGTTCAGCGATTTCCTCGTCCATGAAAAAAGTCTGGGCTACCGGGCCCGGATCCGCCAGGCCCGTGGTCTCCACCACGACCCGGTCAAAGTCCAGCAGACCTTGCCGCCGCTTGGCCCCCAGCAACTGCAAGGTGGCACGCAAATCTTCTCGTATGGTGCAACAGATGCAGCCGTTACTCATCTGAACGATGGTTTCTTCGGTATCACTGACCAGAATTTCGTTATCGATGTTTTCTTCGCCGAACTCGTTTTCGATAACGGCAATCTTGCGGCCGTGGGTCTCGGTCAAGACTCGCTTAAGCAGCGTGGTCTTGCCCGAACCCAGGAAGCCGGTGAGGATGGTGACGGGAATGAGGCTCATGTCGCAGTGGATAGAAAAATTTGGGAAAGGGCCAGAAGTTTAACGGCGCGGGTCGCGTGACAACGCCCTCAAGTCTTGCGCACCAGCACCAGGCCTTTGAGGTATTCGCCTTCAGGGAAACACAGCGTCATCGGATGGTCTGGGGCGCCACCGAGCTTTTCACTGATAAACGCATCCACGCCGGCGTCAATACCTGCCGAAGCCACAATCTTGTGAAATAGATCGGCACTGATACCCCCTGAGCAGGAGAAGGTGAACAGCACGCCCCCGGGCCTTAACAACTGCAAGGCCAAACGGTTGATATCCTTGTAAGCCCGAGCCGCCCGCTCGGCATGCGCTGAGGTGGGGGCGAATTTGGGCGGATCGAGAACGATCGCATCAAAACGCCGTCCTTCCTGCAGAAATCGGCGCAGGCTGGCATTGACATCCGCATCGAGCGTTTCGGTACGCGAATCATCCAGGCCATTGAGGCGCAGTTGGGCTTTCGCCTGTTCCAACGCCGGCGCAGACGAGTCCACCGAGGTCACAAAGCCCGCCCCCCCGGCCAGGGCGGCGACCGTAAAGCCGCCCGTGTAGCTAAAGCAATTGAGCACCTGTGCAAAAGCGCGCTGCGCAGTCCACTGGAAAAAACGCTGCCGGTTATCGCGCTGGTCCAAGTAAAATCCGGTCTTGTGCCCACGGGCGATATCCAGACCCAAACGCCATCCGTGCTCGCGGATAAGCAAGTCCACCGGCCCCTCGCCGGCGAGCCAGCCGCTGCTCTCGGGCAGGCCTTCAAGGGCCCGAACGCTGCCGTCAGAGCGCTCGTACAGCTTGCCCAGGCCGGTCTGCGAAATCAGCACCTTGCACAAGGTCGGCTTGAACCGTTCCGTGCCGCAGGAGGTCATCTGCGCCACGAGGGTGTCGCCGTAACGGTCAACCACCAGACCGGGCAAGCCATCGGACTCACCGTGTATGAGTCGCATCGCATCGCTCTCGATCCGCCAGAGCTTGCGCGCCTCAATGGCCCGGGCTACGCGCTCGGCGAAAAACGCCTCGTCAATGCGGGCCGACTCCTCAAAGCTCCACACACGCGCACGGATACGAGACTTGGGGCTGAAGGCTGCCCAAGCCAGAAAGCGCCCCTCGTGCGATTCAATGCGTACCGTCTCGCCGCTGTCTGCACCGCCCTTGGCTACCGCGCCATCGAAGATCCAGGGATGTCCCTTGAGCAGGGATTTCTCCTTGCCCGGACGAAGGCGTATTGATTTCATGCATGAATTGTCGCCTCCCCAGTGGCTGGGGATGGGCGTGGAGGAAGTCCCGTGGAGCCCCCATCGCGCCGAGGCGGCGCTCCTGCAAGGCCTCGTCGGGGAGGTGGGAGCCGCGCTCTCGCGGCGATGGCTCAAGAGGCTGGCTTTTTCCCGTGCGCACGCGGGTGCGCCGCGTCATACACCTTGGCCAGGTGCTGAAAATCCAGACGCGTATACACCTGGGTGGTGCTGATATGGGCATGGCCAAGCAGTTCCTGGACCGCGCGAAGATCCCCACTGGACTGCAGGACATGGCTGGCAAAAGAATGGCGCAGCATATGCGGATGCACCGGCGTGGCCAGGCCGGCCGCCAAGGACCGGCGCTTCAGCCGGGTCTGCATCTGGCGGGTCGACAGCCGCCGCCCTTGCCGGGTAATGAAAAGCGCCGCAGGGGGCTGCGCGAGCACTTGTACCCATGCATGACGAACCGTGAGCCACTCGCTCAACGCTCGAAGCGCAGGCTCTCCCACAGGTACGGAGCGTCTCTTGCCCCCCTTGCCCAACACATGCGCCTGGGCCTCCTGCCTATCGATCCAGCCCCGGGCCTCATCGCCGGGCTGAACATCCAGCCCGGCCACCTCTGCGATGCGCAAGCCGCTGCCATAGAGCAGCTCGGTCAGGCACTGGTCACGCACGCGCAGCTCCGGCGAGACGCCTTCGTCAAAAAAGCCGGCCAGTTGCACCGCCTCCTCAACCCCCAGGGCTTTGGGCAGCGGCTTGGCGGCCTTGGGCGCACGCACCCCATCCAGAGGATTGCTCGAGACCAGACCCTCGCGGCCCAGCCACTTGAAAAACCCGCGCCAGCCCGAAAGAATCAGCGCGATACCGCGGCCGCTACGGCCACGGCTGTGCATCTGCGCCACCCAGCGACGCAGGTGGTGCGAGCCAATCTGCTCCAGGGCCAGCCCCTCAGCCTGCGCCAGCTCCTGCAATTTTTGCAAGTCCAGTGCATACAGGTCCTGGGTGCGCCGGGCCAGGCGCTTTTGCGCCCGAACATAGGCCAGATAACGGTCGGGCAGGGACTGTGGGGGTGCCGGGCCCATGAAAGTCCTCGGCTCGCCCCGGGGGGCTCAGTCGGCCTCGACCGCGTGGACCGCGGAGCGCAACCGGGACAGGGCAGCACTGGCCAACTCGCCGATGCGCTGCAGGAAATCGGTAGCCATATCGCTCTGAAACCGCTCGCGGTCCGAGGAGGCCAGCACCAGGGCTCCAAAAGCTTGTGGCGCTGCGCTGGCGCGCAAGGCAATCACGGCCATCGACTGCACCGTCGAGGCATCGGCCAGCCACCGGACCACTTCCATGCCGTTGTTGGGACCGCAATACGGCCGCGTCAGGGACGAGGCAAAAGCCCGAACCTCCTCGCTCACACCTGAGGCGAAAGGCTGCTGCGCGTGCGGCGCATCAACCCCCCAGACCCGGATGGCTGCCTGCGGAATGAGAAAGTGCTTTTGCAATTCGGTGGTAACCACGGCCGGAATATCCTCAGGCCGTACCGCCAGCAAAAGCTGGCGGGTCCAGTTTTGCATCTTCTCGGAAATAGCGCTGTTGTCTTGGCCATGCCGGACCATTTCGATGACCCGCTGCTCCAGACCCTTGATCTTCTCGCGCAGCAGCTGGGCCTGCCGCTCTTGCAGACTGACCGCCCGCTGACCGTGGCCGCTTGAGAGCTGCACCGCCGCCAGCAAGGCGGCGTTGCGCTCAAAAAAATCGGGCGTGTTGACCAGAAAGTTGGCGATTTCTTCTTCAGTGATCGGATGAACCGAAGCAGGGTCGATAGTGCTCATGGCAACAGATTGTCTACGGTTTGGCCCGCAGGTCCAAACAGGCGGAGCTCAGGGCAGGTCGGGCAGCTCGACCTCGCCCTCGAAGACCCGCGTTGCCGGCCCACTCATGAACACCGAAGCACGGGGATCGCGCTGTCCCTGCCACTCGATGCGCAAAGGCCCACCGCGGGTCTGCACCTGCACGACCGGGTCGAGAAGCCCCTGTGCGATGCCGGCCACCACCGCCGCACAAGCCCCCGTGCCACAGGCCAGGGTTTCGCCGGCGCCGCGCTCGTAAACACGCACGCGCAGCAGGTCGCGGCCCACGGCTTGCGCAAACCCCGCGTTGACGCGCTGGGCAAAGCGGGGGTGCGCCTCAATCAGCGGACCCCACCGGTGCACCGGCGTGGCGTCTACATCCTCGACCCACAACACCGCATGCGGATTGCCCATGGACAGCACCGCAAGCTGCCTTGAACCGGCATCGCCCAGCTCCAGCGGCCAGGTGTTCATCGCGAGCGCGCGGCTTGACTGCAAGTCAGTGGTGTCGAAAGGCACGCGCTCCTCCTCGAAAACCGGAGCCCCCATATCCACCCGCACCCAGCCGTCGGGCTGCCAATGCAGCTCCAGCAGCCGGTTGAGCGTCTGCACCCGAATGACATCGCGGTCAGTCAATCCGCGGTCGCGCACAAAACGCACAAAACAACGCGCTCCGTTGCCGCAGTGCTCAACCTCACCGCCATCGGCGTTGTGAATGACATAAGAGAAGTCGACCCCGGTCGCGCCGGCCGGCGGTGGCCGCACGCTGAGGATCTGGTCGGCGCCGACACCGAAATGCCGATCGGCCAGCCAGCGATAGTGCGCCCGGCTCAGCCCAAGCACGCCGCGCGTCTCGTCGAGCACGACGAAATCGTTGCCGGCGCCCTGCATC
>Ga0194129_10010365_pt1 | contig 10179 bp, 7 predicted proteins | sample TA2KigCa35mmetaG_FD_150862 | JGI IMG/M metagenome (GOLD analysis project Ga0194129, IMG submission 150862) | Freshwater microbial communities from Lake Tanganyika, Tanzania - TA2015038 Kigoma Deep Cast 35m | ecosystem: Environmental > Aquatic > Freshwater > Lake | place: Tanzania: Lake...
GACTTCATGCGCGTCCTTTCTTTCCTCGCCCTCGTCCTCGCCGTCGCGCTCCCCGTCCGCGCGCAGGACCCCGCCGCCGCTTCGGCGCCGACGGCGCCCGTGACGGCCCCGGCTGCTGCGGCGGCGGCCGCCGACGCTGCCGCTGCGGGCGCCGCCGCCGAGGCGCCGGCGGCGCCCGCGCCGACGGGCACGCTGTCGTTGACGTCGACGCCGGCCGGCAAGGTCTTGCTCGACGGCGTCGACACCGGGCTCGTCACGCCGGTGACCGCGCTGCCCGTCGCCGTCGGTGCGCACACGGTGAAGGTCGTCTCCGACGACGGCCGCACCGAGACCGCCGACTTCACGATGGACGCCGGCGGCACGCTCAGCCTCAACCTGACGTTGCCCCCGGCAGCGCCGGCCCCGGCTCCCGAGGCGACGCCGGCTCCGGCCCCCGAGGCGACGCCGGCCCCGGCCCCTGAGGCGGCGCCGGCCCCTGCGGAGCCGAACTGGACGTGGATGACGGTGACGGGCTGGACGGGCCTTGGCCTTGGCACCATCGGCCTGCTCGCCGGCTCGGTCGTGATCACGACCCCCACCGACCCCGACCAGCAGACGCTGGGCTTCGGCCTGTTCGTCGGCGGCGTCGGCTTCGTCCTCGGCGGCGCGGTGCTCCTTTACCTCGACAACGAGCTGGCCGAGTCGCCGCCGGCGCCGGACCTCGCCGCCAAGCCGGCCTCCTGAGCTGGACGCGGTCTTTGACGAACGGCGGGCCGAACGGCCCGCCGTTCGTTTGGGCAGCTGGGACGGGCGACCTGCTGTTCGAGTTCAGCAGTGCCTGCTTCTGGTGCCCTGTTGAACGGGAGGATGCTCTCTCCCAGAACGGGGAGAGGGCAGCGGCGAAGCCGCGGGTGAGGGCCGCCGCGGCGTGGCGGCCCGTGATGGGATGGGTTCTGGATGGGGCCGGATCAGCATCGGACATTTGTCCGAGGGGTGGACAACGCGTGGGAGCGGCGCCGATACCCTCGGTGGGATGGAGGTAGCCACCGGAGAGACGAGATGAACCGCAACCATCACCCCGCCGCCGCCGAGCCCCGCACCGCGCGCGTCTCGTCGCGAACGTCCGGCGAAGGTGCTCCGGTCCGCCCGTCGGCTCCGCCGGCTCGTCCGCGTCTGGCGTCGGCCGCCGCCCAGCTGCTGCGCCACAACATCACGTCGCCCGAGCAGCGGACGCTGAAGCGCATCGAGGCCATCCGCAGCGCGCTGCGGGCCAGCATCGACGACGACGGCCTGGCGATGAGCGCCGCCATCGCGCTGGTGCGCGTCACCGAGCTGCTGCGCGCCGACCGGGGCCTCGCCAAGGTGCTCACCGCCGACGGCGCCGTCGCGCTGGCGCAGCGCCTCGTCGACAGCGCGCCCCACGCCGCCGCCGCCACCCTCGTGGGCGACTGGCTGCGCGAGACCGGTGGCATCGAGCGCGGCACCGTCACGCCCGAGCGCATCAAGCAGGCGCTGTCGACGTTGCAGGACGCCGTCTACGACCACGACCACGCGCACTCGCCGATCCCGTCGTGGGTCCGCGACGTGAAGATCGAGAAGCGCGACGGCGGCCTGCAGCTGTTCGCCGCCCTGCGGGCCGGCGCCGCCGAAGACGTCGTCGTGACCGCCCTGCGCCGCGAGCTCGACCGCGCCGGGTACGCCGACGTCGTCGTGCGTGCCAAGCCCGCCGTCGTCGACCGGGCCTGAGAGACCGTACGGCCGGACCCCAGTGGCCGCTTGCCTCGGCGCCGCAGATGCGGAACAGTCCCCCCATTCGCGGGCCTTCGGGCCCGCGTCTTTTACGCCGAGACGCTGCTTCGGTCGTGACCGACGACGGGCGGCAGGTACCCGCGGGCGGTGGCCGCGCGGTGCCGTTGGGAGTCCACGATGACGACGACGATCCCCATGACCGCCGCTGGCCACGCCGCCCTGAAGGAGAAGCTGCGCCAGATGAAGACGGTGGAGCGCCCGCGGGTCATCCAGCAGCTGGCCGAGGCGCGCTCGCACGGCGACCTGTCTGAAAACGCCGAGTACGACGCCGCCCGCGAGAAGCAGGGGTTCCTCGAGAGCCAGATCGCCGACCTCGAGGGCCGGCTTGCCCGCGCGCAGGTGATCGACACGTCGAAGCTGTCGGGCGACAAGGTCGTCTTCGGCGCCACCGTCACCATCGAGGACGATGACACCGGTCAGGTCCAGACCTGGACCATCGTCGGCGACGATGAGAGCAGCCTCGAAGAGAAGAAGATCGGCATCTCGACCCCCATCGCCCGCGGGCTGGTCGGCAAGAAGGTCGGCGAGCTGGTCGAGATCCGCACGCCCAGGGGCGTGAAGGAAGCGACGATCCAGAAGGTCGAGTTTCGCTGACCGTCTCGCACCGCTGGGCGTGGGCGGCCGCTTCGCCCTCGCCGCGGCCGTCGCGCTGCTCGCACGACGCGGGCGCAAAAGGCGCGACGACGACGGCGGTCTGCTAGACCGCTCTCCATGACCTCGTCGTCACGGCAGCGCGTCCTCGTCACCGTCAGCGGCCCCGACACCCCGGGCATCACGGCGTCCTTGACCGGCATCGTGGCCGACGGCGGCGCGACGCTGCGCGATATCGAGCAGGTGGTGCTGTCGGGGCAGCTGACGCTGTGCCTCGTGCTCGAGGTGGCGCGCGACAAGAGCGGCCCGGGCAGCGCGGTGCTGAAGGATCTCTTGTTCGCGGCGAAGGAGCTTGGGCTCGAGCTCGACTTCAAGGTCCTCGACGACGCGCCGTCGTCGCCTTCGGCGTCGACCACGCCCCGCACGAGCTACGCGGTGACGGTGATCGGCGACCACGTCGACGCCGCCTGCGTGCACGCGCTGACGCAGTGCCTGGCGCAGCACGAGGCCAACATCGACGAGATCGAGCGCCTGAGCGAGGGCGACCTGTCGAGCCTGCAGATCGTGATCTCGTTCGACGACGACGAGCCGAAGGCCCACGCCCTGCGTCAGGCGCTGATGTCCATCGCCCGGCAGCGCGGCGTCGACCTCGCCCTGCAGGTCGAGGATCTGGCGCGGCGCACCAAGCGCCTCGTCGTCTTCGACATGGACTCGACGTTGATCCGCATCGAGGTCATCGACGAGCTCGCCCGCCTGCACGGCGTCTACGACGAGGTCGCCGAGATCACCGCCCGCGCCATGGCCGGCGGCATGCCCTATGAGGAGTCGCTGCAGCTGCGCGTGGCGAAGATCGCCGGACTGCCGCTGGCGAAGGTGCTGCAGCTGACCGCCGACCTGCCGCTGTCCGAGGGCGCCGAGGATCTGCTGCGGGTGCTGAAGGGCCTTGGCTTCAAGACCGCCGTCATCTCGGGCGGGTTCTCGTTCGCCGCCGAGTCGCTGCGCCTGCGCCTGGGGCTCGACTACGCCTACTCGAACACCCTCGAGGTCAAGGACGGCAAGCTGACCGGCCGCGTCATCGAGCCCATCGTGGGCCCGCAGCGCAAGGCCGACCTCCTCGACGCCGTCGCCCAACGCGAGGGCATCCCGCTGGCGCAGACAATCGCCGTGGGCGACGGCGCCAACGATCTGCTGATGCTCGAGCGCGCCGGGCTCGGCATCGCCTTCCACGCCAAGCCCAAGCTCGTCGACGCCGCCGACACCAGCGTCAGCAAGGGCGGCCTCGACCGCATGCTCTACCTGCTCGGGCTGCGGGCGCGCGACGTGCGCGCCTTCCTCGACCGCTGACGACGACGACGCGGGCTACTTCTGGCAGGCCGAGCGCAGCTCGGTGTACACCTTGACCATCGGCCAGTTGCACTCGTTGTTCAGGTTGCGGGCGCCGTTGCTCGACCAGCCCGACGTCGACTCGCCGACGTAGGGCGGGTCGGCCTCGTCGTAGTTGGTCCAGTTGTCGGCGCAGGGCCGGTCGTAGAACGAGTAGCCGACGAGCGGGGCCGGTCCCTCGGGCCAGTACAGGCCGACGGCGTAGTCGGTGCTGGTCAGGCCCTCTTCGGGGATGACGTCGCTGAAGTCGAAGTGCCACCACGCCCTCACGTAGTCGACCTCGAAGTTCTGCACGGGCAGGCCGAAGCCGTCGACCTCGCGCGCGCCCTCGGGCGGGGTGTCGAACGTGTGCGTCGACCACTGCAGCGGCCGCGCCACCAGCGTCTGGCGCCGCTTGTACGGCGTCGTGGCATTCAGGTCGTCGCCGTCGAACAGCTGCACCTCGAGCACGGCGTCGTCGCGGTAGGTGTCGAACCCGGACAGGGGGATCATGACCAGCACGTCGATGCCGGTGACGCGCCACGAGCTGCGGTCGTCTTCGGCGAGGCGCGCGTCCTCGTACGACAGCACGACGGCGTCGGCGGTGCCCTGCCAGCCGAGGTTGCTTTGCAGCACCGAGACGTCCTCGATATAGAAGCCGGAGCCGTCGTCGGTGCAGAACGATACGAGCGGCTCGTCGGCGCAGGCGCTGCCGAGTGCGGCGGTGGCAGCCCAGAGGGTCAGGCTCCGGTGAAACGACATCGCGAGGCTCCTCGTGCAGCGCCTCACGCTGCTGAGTCCGCTGTCGGTTGGCAACGGCTCGGGAGGATCGTGATGGCTTGCGCGCTGTCTATGACGACGGCATCGTCGATGCAGGCGCCGGCGTGGCGGAATGGCATACGCAGGGGACTTAAAATCCTTGGACGCGCAAGCGTCGTGCGGGTTCGAGTCCCGCCGCCGGCACCAACCTCTCGTCGAGCAGCGCGCCGCCCGAGGGGGCGCGGCACGGGAGCCCCGCCGCTGAGACCAGCCGCTCGTCGAGGAGCGCGCCGCCCGCGGGGGCGCAGCGCGGGAGTCCCGCCGCCGGCACCGGCCCCTCGTCGAGGAGCGCGCCGCCCGCGGGCGCAGCGCGGGAGTCCTGCCGCCGGCACCAACGGATCGTCGACGGAAAAGTTCCGGCGACGAAGCCCCGTCCCAAGGACGGCGCCCCGCGGAAGCGGGGCGCCGTGCACAATCCCGTCGGCGACGCGTGGCCGACTCGTCAGAGTTCGGAAAGGTCCGAGCGCCGCTGCACGATCTTGTTCGCGAGCTTGTAGTCGACGGCTTCCTTCGACGAGAGCCAGAAGTCGCGATCGCTGTCCTTCTCGATGGAGTCGAGGGAGCGGCCCGTCGCCTCGGCGACGATCTCGTTGTAGCGCAGGCGGATCTTGCTGATCTCGCGCGCGGTGATGTCGATGTCGCTGGCCTGGCCGCGCGTCGCCGTCGAGGGCTGGTGCAGCAGGAACCGCGCGTTCGGCAGCGCCACGCGCTTGCCCTGCGCGCCACCGAGGAAGATGAGCACCGCCGACGACGCCACCACGCCGTTGGCCACGGTGACGATGGGGCAGGGCGTGAACCGGAACAGGTCGTAGATGGCGAAGCCCGAGTCGGCCGATCCACCCGGCGAGTTCACGAACACCGAGATCGGGGCCTTGGGATCCTTGCGCTCGAGCAGCGTCAGCATCGTGGCGACCTTGCGGTACAGCGCGTCGGTGACGCCCTCGGCGATGACCAGCGTGCGTGCGTCGAGCAGCTTGCCGTCGATGCCCTTGCCGCCGCCCTTCTTGCCGCCGTCCTCGCCGCCCTCGTCGTCGTTTTCGTCGTCGAGCCAGGTCGTCATCGCTGCTCCTTTTTGCCCCGACGGTCCAACCGTGGGGCCCACGCCTGCGACATAGCAAAGCCCCGGCGAAACGGACAGCGACGGCGTCGAATCGCCGCCGTCATCGTCGACAAAAAGCGCGGGGCCGGTTGCCCGGCCCCGCGCGTCGGACGGGCCGTCCTTCGCACGCTTTACTGGCAGGCGCTCGCGTCACGGTCCGCGGCCGGGGCGCAGACGTCGCCCGCGAAGCAATCGGCGTCGGTCCCACACGGCAGGCTGCAGACGCCGTTGATGCACAGGCCGTCGTTGTAGTTGTTGGCGCCGCAGTCGCTGTCGCGCCGGCAGGGCGTGGCCGTGCGGGCGTCGCGCACCGCCACGCAGGTCTGCAGCTCGACGAAATCGGTCTGTTGGCTGTCGATGACCGACGAGCGCGGCACGCACTGCTCGCCGACGGCGACGTTGTTGCGCGTGATCACCTCGCAGGCGAAGCCCTGCGGGCAGCCGCGCCCCCCCGAGCAGTCGATGCCGCAGGCCGACTCGCGCAGCCCCAGGGCGGTGATCGGCCGCAAGACGCACAGGTTCTCGGCGCCGCAGACGTCGTCGGCGCGGTCGCAGTCGGCGCACAGCGGCTGATCGGTGGTGCACTTGCCGACGGCGACTTCGCAGGTGAAGCCCTCGAAGCAATCACCGTCGTCGGCGCAGTCGACGCAGCGGCCGAGCGTCTCGTTGCACACGCCCTGCAGGCAAAAGTTGCCGCCGAGAGTGCCCGGCCCGCACGCCTGCACGCAGGCGTCCTCGATGCAGGTGCTGCCGCTGGTGCAGTCGTCGTCCTGCTCGCAGGCGACGCAGCGGCCCGCGCTGGTCATCGTCGCGCCGGCGCAGATCGGCGTCGGATTCAGGAACCCGCCGCTGCAGTCGTCGTCGATGAGGCAGCCGACGACGCAGGTGCCGGCCAGGCACGCCTCGCCGTCGCCGCAGGGGTTCTGCGCCGAGCAGGGCGTCGAGCAGGTGCCGTCGGCGTTGCAGACGTCGCCCTCGGGGCAGCGGGCGTCGTTGCCATTGCAGCCCAGCGCGCACTGGCGGTTGATGCACGACGAGCCGATCGGACACTCGCCGTCGTTCGCGCAGGCGTCGACGCACTGGCCAGCGAGGCAGGCGTCGCCCTGCGGACAGTCGCGGTCGACACGGCAGCCGCTGGCGCAGCGCGAGGCCTCGCACACCGAGCCGAGGTCGCAGTCGCTGTCGGTCACGCACTGCACGCAGACACCGTCAGTCTGATCACACCGGTCCCCGTTGCTGCAGTCGTCGTTGGTCGTGCAGCCGGCGCGGCACACGTTGTCGCGGCACACCTGACCGTTGCCGCCGCAGTCACCGTCGACGATACAGGCCACGCAGGCTCCCCGCGGCCCGAGGGACGCCGCGCACACGAGGTCGCTCGGACAGTCACGGCCGCTGCGACAACCCGGCGCGCACGCCCCGTCGGCGCACAGGTCGCCGAGCGCGCACTCGGAGTCCTGCGTGCAGGCCGGCGGAGCCTCACCCTCGCCCTCACCTTCGCCCTCGCCCTCGCCCTCGCCCTCGCCGCTGTCGTCCTCTTCACCCTCACCCTCGCCGGCGGGACGCGCTGCGTCCGGACACCCGAGGACGAAAAGACCGACGAACGCTAGAAGCGGGGCCAGATGCCAGCGAAGCATGCGAAACCTCCGACGAGTTCCCCGCAGACTTGACCGCGCCGGCGTCGATGGCAACCGCAGGGCGCTGGAGACAGCGGTGCCGCGCTGCGGCACGGCCGTCGGCGTCGGTTGCGTCGCAGGGGCCGTTTGCTGCACCGTGACGTCGCTGTCGTCGGAGCGCCCGTGATGCACGCCTTGATCCTCGCCTCGATCGTTGCCCCGCTGGTCGGTGCCGTCGCCGGGGCGCCCGCGCCGCTGCCGCGCGAGCCGAAGATCCCCGCGGCCATCGACGTCGAGGACCCGCCGGTGTTCCGCCTCGCCGACGTGCGGCCGGGGCAGAAGGGCAACGGCTACACGGTGTTCTCATCGCGCAGCGGGCCCGAGGAGTTCGCCTTCGAGGTGCTCGGCGTGATGCGCGGCTACCTGGGCCCCGGCGAGGACGTGATCATCGCGAAGCTGTCGGGCGCGCAGATCGAGCGCACCGGCGTCATCGCCGGCATGTCGGGCAGCCCGGCCTACATCGACGGCAAGCTCGTCGGCGCCGTCGGCTACCGTTTCGGCCAGTTCACCAAGGACCCCATCGCCGGCATCACGCCCATCGAGCGCATGCTGACCGGCGCGCCGCTGCCGACCGCGTCGTCCTCGTCGCGACGCCCGGTGTTCGTCGACACGCCGTGGGGGGCCGCCGAGCCCATCGGCGTCCCGCTGGTGGTGGGTGGCCTGTCGCCCGCCGTCGTCGAGGCGTTCGCGCCGCTGTTGCGTGAGCGCGGCTACGGCCCCCTCGTCGCCGCCGGCGGCGCTTCGTCGACGACGTCGTCACCGGCGCCGACGCGCTTCTACGCCTCGGGCCCCATCGCCGGGCTGCTGGTCGATGGCGACGTCACGATGGCGGGCATCGGCACGGTCACGTGGGTCAAGGGCGATCGCTTCCTCGCCTTCGGCCACCCGTTCCTGGGCACCGGCGTCAGCGAGATGCCGGTGAGCAACGCCGAGATCGTGACGACGGTGGCCAGCGACGCGGGCTCGTGGAAGATGGGCCAGGCCACCGCGCCGGTGGGGCGGCTCACCGACGACCGCCTGCACGCCATCGCCGGCACGATGGGCGACCGTCCGCCGACGGTGCCGGTGACGCTGCGCTTCGACCTGCCCGGGCCGCGCCAGCGCGACGACCAGCGGCCGCTGACGCGCTTTTCGGTGGCGCGCCACAAGACCGACACGCCGATGTTCTGCGCCATCGCGCTGGCCAACGCGCTGCAGGACCGCGTCGCAGCCGAGTCGGGCGGCACGTTCGACGTCCTGCTCGACGTCAAGCTGTCCACCGGCGACCGCGTGGCGTTGCCGGCGCGGCTCGCCGACCGCACGGCCACCCCGGCGCTGCCGACGGCGTTCGCCGTGCTCGCCGGCCTGTCGCGGCTCGTCGACAGCGAGTTCGCCACCGTCGATCTCGTCGCCATCGACGTCACCGTCACTGGCCGGCCCGAGGTCGAGCGAGAGCGCATCGTCTCCGCCACCGTCGTCGGACAGGCACGCGCCGGCGAAAAGGCGCAGCTCGTGGTGCGACTGCAGCCCGTCTACGCCGCCGCCCGCGACGCGCGCCTCGAGTTCACCGTGCCGCGCGGCCTGGCCCCGGGCGCCTACAACGTCGTCGTCGCCGGCGACGCCGCCGCCGCGCGCATCGAGCGCGAGGGCGGTCTCGTGCCCGTCGCGCAGTCGTTTGCCGACGAGCTCGCGCAGCTGCGCGCGACGCCGCCGCCGGGGTCGCTGTCGGTCTATCTCGTGCGCGAAGAGGCCACGCCGCGGCTTGGTGGCCGCGCGCTACCGGGCCTGCCGTCGTCGCTGCTCGAGCTGACCAGCGGCACCGGCGGCGGCCTTGGCGCCGGTGCGTGGGAGGAGCGCGCCACCCGCATGCAGCGCACCGTCGGCGCCGGCGTCGTCGTTGGTGAGGCCCGCGCTCGTTTGCTCGTCTCGGAGGACCCTTGAAACACGCCCCCCCCGCCCCATCCCGGAAGCTGCGCGCGGCGCCGCGGCTTGCCCTGCTCATTGCGTACGCGACGTCGTCGACCGCGGCCCTGGCTAGCCAGACCCGCGTCGAGAGCGTGCAGGGCCCCGCCGCGATCCTGTCCGGCGAGCTCGAGGGCGCCAGCGTCAGCGGCGACGGCGTCGTCAGCGCCGGGCCGGCGCAGCGGGTCGTCGTCGACGGGCTCGTCGGCGCGGTGCTGGCGGTGGCGCGCGGTGGCGACGGCGGGCTGTACGTGGCCACCGGCGCGCCGGGGCGCGTCCTGCGCGTCGACGGCGGCAAGGCCGACGTCGTCTGGGAGGCCGACAAGCCGCTGGTGACGGCGCTGTGGCCGCTGGGGCGCGACCGGCTCGTGGCCGTCACCGCGCCCGAGGGCGGCGCCGAGCTCATCGAGCTGGCGACGAAGAAGCGCACCAGCATCGCGGCGAAGGAGGCAAAGCTGCTCTTGGCGGCGGCGGTGCAGGACGGCGACGTCTGGGCCGTGGGCAGCAACGACGAGGGCGGCGTCGTGCTGCGCCTGCCCGCCGGCGGCAAGGATTGGGTCACGGTGGCGAAGACGAAGCTTGAGCTTCGCTCGGTGGCCGTCGCCCGGCAGGGCAGCGGCGTGCGCATCGTCTGCGGCACCAGCGACGAGGGCGTCGTCTACGACGTCGCCGTGCAGGGCGGCAGCGCCCGCGTGCGCGCGCTGCTCGACGCCGCGCCCGCCGAGGTGACCAGCGTGGCGCTGGCCGACGACGGCACAGTGTTCGCGGCGCTCGTCGACGGCGAGGGCAAGCTGTCGAAGCTGGCGGGGGCGAAGGCCCGCGACGACGCCGGCGACGACGACGACAAGAAGGCGGGCAAGAAGCCCAAGGCGCGCAAGGTGAAGGGCGGCGAGGTCTGGCGGCTCG
>Ga0194129_10010366_pt1 | contig 10178 bp, 10 predicted proteins | sample TA2KigCa35mmetaG_FD_150862 | JGI IMG/M metagenome (GOLD analysis project Ga0194129, IMG submission 150862) | Freshwater microbial communities from Lake Tanganyika, Tanzania - TA2015038 Kigoma Deep Cast 35m | ecosystem: Environmental > Aquatic > Freshwater > Lake | place: Tanzania: Lake...
TGTAATTAGATTTATTTAGTTTCCAATATTTTCCCTTGAAGGGCAAAAAACTATAATTAAAATTTAAACCACTTTCTTTTGCAATAATATCGGCATTTAAACCTGCCGAATTTATTAAAAAATCATATATGTATTTACTTTTAGGAGATATTATTTCGTTTGATTTACTATGAATTTTTATTATTTTTTCGTTGTAATTAATTTTAACTTTTTTGCTTTTTCTTAAATCATCGATGAGTTGTCTTGCTACTTCTTGCGGATCTGTAAGAGAAGTAAAAGGCACATATAGAGCGTTTTTGTATTGAAGATTAATATTTGGCTCCAGTTCTGTTGCTCTATTTTTACCTATCAGTTCAATATCTATTTTGTTTAATTTACCTCTTTCAAGTAAGTTTTGTATTGATTGTTCCGTAACAGAGTTTGTTGGCACTAATATTTTTCCACATTCATCAATCCATAAACTTTTCTTTTTCACATATTCTTTTAATTGTTCAGCTCCAGAAATGCATAACTTTGCTTTTAATGTTTTCGGAGGATAGTAAATTCCGCTATGTATAACCCCACTATTTCTACCAGTTCCGTGGGTAATTGAGTTTTTTTCCTTCTCAATAATAATTATTTCTTTAACTTTATTTAAGTTTTTTAATTTAAAAGCGGTTGCAAGACCTACTATGCCTCCACCAATAATTATAATTTTCATAAAAGTACTGAATACATATTATTAACATGAATAAGCCTAAAGCAGAGCCCCGTAGAAGGGGCACTAGTTGTCTTGGCTATTAGTGAAATTCATTTAGACCTAATCATAAGTCCATTGCTGGACCCTTATAAACCAGACAGGATTTTCTATTAAGTGTAAACTAATAGTTACTTAAAACTAAAGTAATACTTTATATATTATATATATCTTGTTGTAATATATATTTTTTTTATTAAACTTAATTATTTAAATTATAATACTTACTATATGGCTATTATTTAGTTTTCTTAGTTTATTAAGTATTTTGGTTGAAGTGTTAAAAGTAGCAAAAACATTGACTTTTGAGACTAATCTAATCTCGTTTTCTAATGAAACTGGGGTTTTTCCAAAGCCAATAACTATTGAATGACCTTCACACCAATAAGCTGCTTCGCCAAAAGTGACTATATCCCTAGCGTTTTTATCAGGTTTAATGCATAAATTAGCTGTCTCGAAGTATATTTCCTCTCCCCAAGTGTTTATTTGTACTTTAAATGAGCTTAATTTGGCTAATTTAAGCGCTGTTTGAGAATTATTAAGATTAAGTTTGATCTCAAAGTGATCGAATTTAAGAAGCATCGATAATGATAAATAGCTATTTTTGACGATATTGACATCAATTTATAGTTGTATTAATAGTTCCGATAATTAATGGTTATCGGAAATTTATGTCAAATTTGATTAAAGATTTAAGTTCTATTGAATTAGAAACGTTAGATAATATTAGATCCTCAAAGTCAGTTAACACTATTAGAGCTTATAAGTCTGACTTTAATCATTTTGTAAAATTTTGCAAAAAAAATAATTTTAAACCTTTGCCGGCCGATCCGAAGATTGTTTCATTCTATATAACTGATCTATCTTCAAATTCTAAAGTAAGCACTTTAAAACGCAGGTTAGCTTCTATAAGTGTAATTCATAAACTTAAAGGGCATTATATTGATATAAAACATCCTTTAATTATTGAAAATTTAATGGGAATTCAAAGAAAAAAAGGCGTATTTCAAAAATCAAAAAATCCAATTTTGATTAATGAATTAAAAAAAATTATTAATGTTATTGATAACTCAGAAAAAAATGAAAGCAAAAAAGCTAGAGACAAAGCTTTAATTCTAATTGGATTTTCTGGTGGTTTTCGAAGATCAGAACTTGTTGATATTGATTTTGAAGATTTAGAATTTACGAATGAGGGTGTTAAAATTTTTATAAAGCGATCTAAAACAGATCAAACAGGAAGAGGTATGATTAAGGCTATCCCCTATTTTAAAAATATAAAATTTTGTCCAGTTATATCTTTAAAAAAATGGATTAATATTTCTAAATTAAGTAATGGTTATATTTTTAATATTTCAGATAAAATGGTGGCAATATTAATAAAAAAATATTTATCATTAGCAGGATTTGATTCAAAAAAATATTCTGGTCACAGTTTAAGATCTGGATTTGCAACAGTTACCGCAAGTTTTGGAGCTGATGAAAAAAGCATTATGAATATGACAGGCCATAAAACAACTCAAACGGTAAGAAGATATATAAAATTATCAAATCTGTTTAACAATAATGCATTAGATAAGATATCTTTTTAAGCAAAAAAAATTTACCTGATTTATAAATTTATATTTAATTGTAATTATTGTTGAATTATTTTTTTAATTTGAATTGCAGTATTTATCCATTTCCATCTTCCTCTTTTTTTTTTTAAATTATCTCTGAAATACATCCAGAGCTTATCATCTTCAAATAATTGTAATGTATACTTCGCAAATTCTTCATAGGTATTAGCTATAAAACCAGTGAAGTTATGTTCCACCCTTTCTTTCAAACATCCTATACCTAAAGTTACAATAGGGACGCACATTTCATTCGCTTCCTGCGCAGCTAAACAAAAAGTTTCAGACTTGTGTCCAGGTATAAGCATTACCCTAGATTTTTTTAAATCACTAAAAATCTTTTTTTGATTAATATATTTTCTGGAAAAAATATTATGACTTCTATACGAAACTAAAGATGGACCAGTAACCAACAATTTTAAACTTTTATTCTTATAATATATATAATTTTTCCAAATATAAACTAATATGTCCAAGTTCCTTTCATGCCTTGAATTAAATATAGCAATTTTTGATTTATTATTGGTAACTTTAGACTTAAAAAAAATTTCATCAACTGCCCATCTTATTTTTTTAAACCCATAAATTTTAATAATTTTTGAAATTTTTTCTTCGTGGTAATCTCCAAGTCCGATCACTCTTGGCTTATTTTTAAAAAAAGGTATAAAATATTTTTTTCTTAAAAATTTTTCAAAATTAATCGGCACATGTAACAGTAAAAATTTTTTTTTAGCTTTTATAAGACTCAAATTTTTAAAATTACCATTAGAAATAACTACATCATACTTAAGATCCAAAAATGAAATTTTATTAATTGGAGACCAAGTTAAATTTTTTCTTTTAATTGTTTTGCGACAGTTATTAAGTACAAAAATTTTATAACCTAAACTTGCCAAAGATTCTGATAAATTTATTAAAGCTCCTTCACCTCCCCTTAATTTTGGCGAATATTTATCATTTAAATCGTACTTGAAGTTAGTTGTATCAATAAAACAAATATTTTTATAACCAGGCATAATTAGATGAAAAGTTTAATTCGAAAACTTTTTCAATCATATATTTAGTGATTATTTTATTATTAAATATTTTATGATATTTTAGTCTTCCGTTTTTTCCGATTTCTCTTCTTTTTTTATCATTTTTTTTTAAGTAATTTAAAGTTTCTGATAAATCATTTACATCATTATAGAAAATAACTTCATTATCTGAAAAAAAATCATTAAGTTTAGTTTTTCTATCAATAAAAGTTGTTATTCCATTGCCCAACAAACTAGATATTCGATCACTAGAATAATATTTAATTGGACTACCTCGGCTTAAATTTAAGGCCATTTTTGATTGTGATAATCTTTCAAAAAAAACATCTCCCCAAATAGGATTCACATTATTAATGCCATAAAAATCAAATAAAATGTTTTGATTTTTCATTAGAATTTTTTTTATAAAATGCTCTCTGTTATCAATATAAAATTTCTTAAGAACACCTCTATGTTGACCATGACTCATTGCAAAAAAAAGATCAAATATTGGATTTTTTTTTTGATCTATTTTTAGATTATCAACTGATATATCGCAAGGATTTGGAATGAAAGAAATTTTTGTTTTATATTTTTTTTTTAAATTAATACTATCCACGCTAGTTGTAATAAAAGAATAGTCGATAAATTCTATATATCTTAAAAATGTTTTCTTATTATGTTCAAAATCTGGACCAAAATTAGTTAACGAATCAACAAACCATTGAATAATTTTAATTTTTTTATTAATTTTTTTTATTTCTAATAAAGTTTTTATATCAATTTTAGAACAGTGTCCCAATACTATTAAATCAGGATTTAAATTATAAAAATTTTTTAGAATTATATTATTTAAATCGGTTATCCCAAAAAAGTTTTTATAAGATTCTCTTTCACTTATCTCATTACAGTAAAAATTATTTTTTATAAATCCATTATTTATTTTTTTGGCAGTTGAATAGAAGAGTCTAGAATTGTGCCTATAATGAAAATCAGCTATATGTAAAATTTTTATACTCATATTAACTCTTGATAAACTTCATCAACTAATGAAACATTTCTCTTAAGTGTTGTTTTAAAATTTTTAAAATTTTTAATCATTAAATTTCTTCTTTCTTTTTTATTACCTATAAGATGACTTATTTCTTTAAATAAATTGTAAGAATCTATTTTTTTTAAAAAAATTCCGTTACTATTTGTTTCTATAATTCCGCCTTTTTTTGTTAAGACAGTAGCACAGCCACAAGATGTTGCTTCTAATGCCGTCCTACCAAATGGTTCATTCCAAATTGGTGTAATTACTGCAATTGAGGTTTGATTAAAAATCTTTAGTGTATCAGAGTGCGTGATCCAACCTGTATATTCTAAATTTTCTAAAGTTATTTTTTTGTAATGCCTTGGGTCATCTCCAATAATTATTCCTCTCCAGTCTCTATTTAATTTTAAGATTTTTTCTATAACATCTATAAACAAGTTGTAACCTTTTGACTCATTCAGTTTACCTGCAAATGTAATAATTTTCTTTTTTTTAGGAATTTTTTTTATTGGATTAACACCAGGATTAATAACAATAGCTTTTGGGTTATTTGAAGATATATTTAAATTTTCAAAAAATCTTCGTTTGCACCATTCACTGACAAATATTAATTTATCAAGTTCTTGTAATAAATTTAATTTTTTATAAGGATCATCCGAACCTCTTAATTCATTTGGATCATTATGAAAAAATAAAATCTTTTTACATAACGGTTTCTTTTTAATAAAATATAGTGCCGCTTGTGGTCTATTATGAATTTCAATAATTGATTGATTACTATTTACTATATTATTATCAATTAAATCTAAATAATATAAAGTTTTACTTAATAAATAAAATGGTTTGTTTATTTCTAACCCATAATAATCATCTGTGATTGGTTTTTTAATTAAAGATGAACCAAATATTTTTATGTTCTTTTTAAGTTTGCTTTTTTTTTTTATATTTGAAACAAAAATAGAAACCGCACCAGCAGCTTTTTCATCATATAATTCTTTATAAGGTAAAATAACATTAATAATCATAGTCTAATTAAATCTTTATACTTAATCCATCATATGCTGGCATTATATTATTTGAAATCTTTCTCAATTTATTTTTAATAAATGAATAATCAATATCACTATGTAAATTTGTTAGTATTGCTTTTTTGGGATTAATTTTGCTTATATAGAATAGAGTTTTTTTAAAATTTAGATGAGTTTTATGTTTTTTAAACTTTAAGCAATCAATAATTAGCAATTTTGGATTTAGTATTTTTTTTAAACTTTTTTTGGGAATAGCACTACAATCACTTATATAAACGATTTTATTAAATAAATATCCGTTAGCACAAATATCTCCATGAATTACTTTTATTACCTCAAAGATCATTGAATTATTTTTTTTTTTTATAACAAAATTATCTTTAATGATTTTATTATTGAGTATTGGTTTATAAAACTTGGTTTTTTCTAAAAAAAGATAACCAAAAGATTTAAATAAGTAAGATGATGTTTTTTTATTACAATAAACATCTATTTTTTTTTTATTTTTCCAAAAAAAAGGACGTAATTCATTAATTCCATGAGTTTGGTCTGCATGTTCATGCGTATAAACAACCGCATCAATTTTTTTTATTTTATTTTTTAATAACTGAATTTTAATATCCGGGCTAGTATCAATAATAATTTTTAAATTTTTATATTTAACAAACAATGAACATCTAGTTCTATAATTTTTCGGATTTTTTTTATCGGTTTTACCCCAATAATTATCAATACGAGGCACACCTAATGAACTGCCACATCCTAAAATTGTTACATGAGTTTTACTCATTAAAGAATAAATTTTTAAAATTGCTTGTAGTTATATTCGCAATATTTTCAAAAGAAATATTTTTAATTAAGGCAATTTTTTCCGCTACAATTTTAACGTTTGCCGGTTCGTTGCTTTTGCCTCTGAATGGATCTGGACTAAGATAAGGAGAATCCGTTTCAATTAACATTTTTTCAATAGGGACATATTTTACTACATCTCTAAGATCAGAGGATTTTTTAAAAGTTATTATGCCACTAAATGAAATGAAACATCCAAGATCTAATAGTTTTTTTGCAAATTCTAAACCGCCAGTAAAACAGTGTATTAAAAATTTTGTTTTTAAATGGTGACTTTTAATAATTGCAAGGGTGTCTTGATCAGCATCTCTTGTGTGAACAATAATGGGTACTGTTTCGGAAATTGCAAGTTCAATATGTTTTTCAAATGAATATAATTGATCCTTTTTTTCACTTCTTTTATAAAAATAATCAAGACCTGTTTCACCAAAAGCAATTATTTTTTTACTTCTTTTTTTAATAGTTAGAAGTTCATTTAAATCGGCCAAATTATTAGTGGTTGAATTAGGGTGAATACCAATTGAACCGTAAATATTTTCATATTTCTCAACAATTTCATAAACTTTTTTAGAACTATCTAAGCCTGTTCCAATCGTTAATAAATGAGAAATATTATTATTTTTTGCATTTAGCAAAACTTTATTAATATCATTAATTAAAGGCTCGTAATCGAGATGACAATGAGAGTCTATAATCATTGTTTTTTAAAAAGAATATTTATTTTTTGAATTTTAGATTCAGGCTTGATAGAAAAATTTTTATTAATATTTTTTATAAATCTTTCATCTTCTTTCACATTTAAAGAGTCTAATATTATCGTGGTTTTTTTGGGAATAATTGGTTGAAGCAATATAGAGATTTTTCTTATAAATTCTAAAACCGTATATATAATAATATTTCTTTTTTCTAAATTATCATCTTTTAAAGTCCATGGCGCTGAATCATTCACATATTTATTAACTTCAGAACATAATTGAATAATGTCTTTTAAATAATTATGAATTTCATATTTATTAAAAGTTTTAATTAATAAATCTAAATTATCTTCAACTAAATTTAATATTTTTAAATCTGAGTTGTCTTTTGGTTTGCATAATGGGATTGAAGAATTTAACTTATTATGAACAATAGAAGTTATTCTTTGATATAAATTTCCAATATTGTTAGCCAAATCACTATTTATACAATTAATTAAATTTTCTGGTGTTATTTTCCCATCTTCACCATAAATAACCTCTTTCATTAAGTAATATCTAATTTCATCTAATCCATAATTTTCAATAATGTCTAAAGGGTCCAAAATATTTCCTTTTGATTTTGACATTTTCTCTTCCCCGGAAAGTATCCAGCCATGAGCAAAAACTTTTTTTGGAGATTTTATGCCAGCTGCTAATAAAAAAGCTGGCCAATAAACACAATGGAACCTTATAATATCTTTACCAATAATATGAACATCTGCCGGCCAAAATTGTTTTTTATTATTATTTTCAAAATAGTCTAATGCACTTATGTAATTGGTTAAAGCGTCTAACCATACGTAAATTACATGTTTGTTATTATTAGGGACTGCTATCCCCCATTTAAAAGAGGTACGACTGATTGATAAGTCTTTAAGTCCACTTTTAACAAAACTTATAACTTCATTTTTTCTACTAAGTGGAGAGATAAATTCGGGATTGTAATCATAATATTTTAATAAAGGTTCTTGCCATTTTGAAAGTCTAAAAAAATATGATTCTTCTTCCATCCATTCAACTTTAGATCCTGATACCTTAGAAACTTTAATGTCAGATTTAGTTTCAATCTCATCTTCATTATAAAAAGCTTCATCAGATACAGAATACCAGCCAGAGTATTTTGAAATATAAATTTCTTTTTTTTCTTCAAGAATATTCCATAATTTTGATACAGTTTTCTTATGTCTATCTTCGGTAGTCCTAATAAAATCGGTATTCGTAAGATTTAATTTTTTTGCAAGATCAATAAAATTTCTTGATATTTCGTCGCAAAAGTTTTTTGGATCTTTTTGTTGCTTTTCAGCTGCTCTTTGAATTTTAAGACCATGTTCATCTGTTCCGGTTAAAAAATTAACATTATAACCTTCAATTCTTTTAAATCGCGCAATAACATCCGCAGATATACTAGAATAAGCATGACCCATGTGTGGTTTTGCTGAAGGATAATAAATGGGAGTAGTTAAATAAAAGTTTTTCATTATCTGATACCAAGCAAAAGATTAATTTCATAAAAACTACTTTTTATATCGTTATTTATTGATTTGATGTTGTGAATAATATTATTAATTTTTTTTCTTATTCTAAAATTTTTAAAAAAATTATTTTTTTCTAAATTGTTTGCAAAGTAATTTTCAATATAAATATGAATTAAATCTAATATTTTACTATATTTTTCTTCTAAATAAAAATTTTGCATTTTTAAAATTTTTTCAGAAAAATTTTTTTCGTAAATATTTAACTCATTAAACAGTATATTCATTTTAATATTTTTTCCGGGAGTCAAATCTTTAATAATTATTTTATTTGTCTCACATTGTTTAATTAGTTTCTCTTTGATTAAAGGAGTTTCCTTTGAACTTAAAAAAAGTCTGTAATTAAAGCATCTTGATTTAATCGTATCAAGTAAGAATTTATTTTCGAGATATGATAAAAAAAAATAATTATTATCAGGAAGTTCCTCTAAAATTTTTAAAATAGAATTTGATGAATTTTTATTTAAACTTTCAACACCTTCTAAAAAAAATATTTTAGGTTTACTATTTATGGATGACTTGTTAAAAAAATTGATAATTTCTCTTGTTTCTTCAATGCTGATTATTTTTTTATAATCATCGACTTTTAAATGTTTAAAATTAAAGTTTGAATTATTAACTAAATCTAAATAACTTTTATTATTTTGTTGTATTTCTTTAGCATCAACATCGTAAGGATTACTCTCATTATTTGACAATATAAAATTAGTCAAATGATACACTAGTGTTGCCTTTCCTATACCGTCACTTCCCTTAAATATAATTTTATTGGGTAATTTATTTTTTTTATGAAGAATAACTAGATTATTAAATATATTGTCATAACCATATAAAAATCTTTGATATCTATTTTGTGTCTCAATATTTTGAAAATTAATATCTGACATTTAATACCTTTAAAGTTTTTTTATTTATCTCATTTTGAATTTCATTAAGTGATTTATTTCCATTAATTAAAATTATTTTATTGTTATAAATCATTGCAATTTTAAGAAATCCATTTCTAATTTTATTAAAATGATAGGTAGAAAGTTTGTCAAATTTATTTGTTTTCTTTGTTCTTTTACTTATTCTTTTTTTTGATTCTTTTTTGTCTAAATCGATTAAAAAAGTAATATCTGGATGAATATTACTAAAAATTTTTTTTTGGATGTCGTATATAAAGTTTTTATCCATTCCTTCTAAATAATGTTGATATGCCAGTGTAGAATAAAAAAATCTGTCGCAAATAATAATAAATTTTTTTTTAAGATAGTAATTAATTTTATTTACTACATGATCGTTTCTGGCAGCCATCAATAGAAAAAACTCCGTTAAAGGACTATTTTTAATTTTGTTATCTAACAATATATTTCGAATTTTTTCAGCAAATGCCGTTCCACCAGGTTCTCTGGTTAATATTACTTTTTTAGTAATGTTATTTTTAATAAATTTATATAATAGCTTTGCCTGAGTTGACTTTCCTGAGCCCTCTACCCCCTCAAGGCAGATAAAAAAAGGTTTGTTTATTGCCATATATAATGACTTATATTTTGGAAGCCTTTAAAAAATATATTTTTAGTAGTTATCTCTTTTTGAGCAAATAAGTCTCGAGTATCAATGAGATCTTTATTATTGTAAATTTTTAAAAC
>Ga0194129_10010368_pt1 | contig 10178 bp, 9 predicted proteins | sample TA2KigCa35mmetaG_FD_150862 | JGI IMG/M metagenome (GOLD analysis project Ga0194129, IMG submission 150862) | Freshwater microbial communities from Lake Tanganyika, Tanzania - TA2015038 Kigoma Deep Cast 35m | ecosystem: Environmental > Aquatic > Freshwater > Lake | place: Tanzania: Lake...
ACCGCGCCTGCCGAGGGCGCCGGAGCTGATGAATGAGGCGGTGATGGTTGGGGCCCTGCTGATGGCGGGCCTGCTCCTGGCTCCCCTGATGGAGAGCTTCTTCGGACTGCTCACCCGAGCGCGGCTGATGGAGCTGGCGGATCTGGAGCGTCCACTGCTGCGGCGGCTGTCCCTGGAAGCGCCTGGCACCTTTGAGCACACCTTGATGATTCTCGGCCTTGCCGAAGAGGGGGCGCGGGCGATTCAGGCGGATGTGGACCTGATCCGCACCGGCGCGCTTTATCACGATGTCGGCAAACTCCATGGTCCTCAGTGGTTCATCGAGAACCAGGACGGAGGGGCCAATCCCCATGATGCGCTGGATGACCCCCTGGAGAGCGCCCGGATCCTGCAGGCCCATGTGGATGAGGGCCTGAAGCTCGCCCGACGCCATCACCTTCCCCGTCCCTTGGCCGACTTCATTCCGGAGCACCAGGGCACGTTGAAAATGGGGTATTTCCTCCATCAGGCCCGAGAGCGTCTGCCCGGGGTGAGTGAAGAGCGCTTCCGCTATCGCGGGCCCAACCCCCGCAGTCGGGAAACCGCCATCCTGATGCTGGCGGATGGCTGCGAGGCGGCCCTGCGTGCCCTGCCCCCGGACACGAGCGAAGCGCGGGCCACCACGACGGTGCGCCGCATCGTGGAGGCGCGGCGGGAGGACGGCCAACTGGCGGCCAGCGGCATCAGCCGGGCGGAGCTGGAGCTGGTCATCCGCGCGTTCGTGCGGGTGTGGCGGCGAATGCGGCATCGCCGCATCGCCTATCCCTTGCCGGGGGGGAAAGGGTTCAGCGCCTAAGGTCAGCGCCGGAGGTCAGCGCCGGAGGGCGAGGAGGGCCCGCGACTCCAGCGGCGATGGACGGCGGCACCGAGGAGGAGGGCGGCCACCCCCAGGAGCCCATCCCGCGGGAGTTGGCTCAGAAGCTGGCTCCACTGGCCCTGTTCCAGGAGGGTGAGCAGGGCATGGATCCAGGAGCTGAAGGTGGTGAGCGAGCCGGCGAATCCCACGCCCACCAGCAGCTTCCGGCGCGGGGAGGGCGTGCCCAGGAGACCGGCGGCGCCGACCACGAAGCAGCCCAGCGTGTTGGCCAGCGGGGTGTTGGCGAGCCACCAGCGCAGCAGGGCGCCCGGGATGGCTCCGAGCGCCACCCAGGCCAGGGGGGCCAGCCAGCCGAGGCTGGAGCGGGGGGCGGCGCGGGTCATTGCCAGACCCGCGCCAGGGCCAGGCCCGAGAAGCAAGCGAGGAGCCCTCCGAGCAGGGAGGCCAACCCCAGAAGAAGAGCCTCCAGGCGCCCGTGGCGCCGCCAGGCGGTCACCAGCTCCGCGATGAAGGCGGAGTAGGTGCTCAAGCCCCCGAGAAAACCGATCGCCAGGGCCCGCTCCAGAGCATCTTGGGTGGGCTTCTCCCAAAGGGGCTGGAGTCCCATCAGGAGGCCCAGGAGGAGGCAGGCGAGCATGTTGACGCCCCAGGTGGCCCAGTGGGGCCGGCGCAGGCGGCGGGCGCCGCCGCTCACCAGGCAGAAGCGGAGCCAGGCGCCGGGGACCGCCCCCAGAACAACCAGCAACCCGGGGGACACCGGGTCGAGAGGCCTCATCGCGCGGGTCCGTACATGGGGCAACCTTATGGCCGGCGCGGTCGCGCCAGGGTTTGCCAACAGCGCCGCCTCCAGGGTGTAAAGATTGCGAAGCCTTGACGGCTGGGAAGCGAGGTGTTGACCATGCGTGATCCACTGGAGGACTACGGTCCCCAGGAGGGGAGAGTTTTCTCTCCCGGCCCCCCGGGTCCGGATGGCTTCCGCTGGCTGCAATGGCTGCAGTTGGCTCTCTCCTCCGCCCTGCTGGTTGTTTTCGTGAATCAGGTGATGAGCCTGCGCGAAGTGAATCGACAGATCGCCCGTCTTCATGAACGAATTGATCTTCTCGAAAGCTCTCGCATGCTGGAGTCGCGCCCGTTGATGGACGAGAAGCAGCGAACGCTGGAACAACGGTTGCGCCAACTGGAGGAAACGCTGCGCGAGCTGTCCGCAGAGAGCAGAGGGACTCCTCCTGGCGAGGTGGAGATTCCCGCTTTCCAGATGCCCCCTCCGCCTCGCACCTTGCGTTGATGGCTCGTCGCTCTCAAGGACTCTCTAGGCGCAAGACTTGCTGAATGGCGCAGTGATGAAGCGAACAGCAATGAATGGAATTAAAGGGGGGTAACGCTGTCGGGGAATAGGCCTGCTGGTGGATCGCGCCAAAATGAATTCGACGCGCAGCGATCAGCCCTTGACTGAATCGGCTGTCGCTGTGGGGATGATGGTGCGTTGCAAAACAATGAACAAGGCAAGAACAGGCAGGATGGAGACAACAGAACCGGCGGCGACGAGGCGCCAATCCAGGGAAAAACTGGAAGAAAGTTGTTGCAAACCCAGAGGTAATGTGTAAATTCTTGGCTCATCGATGATGATCAATGGCCAGAGAAAATCGCTCCAAGTTCCGATGAAGGTGAGCATGCCGAGGGTGATCAGGTCGGGTCGGGCCGCCGGGATGAGCACATTCCACCATTCGCCAACAGGGGTGCAGCCATCGATTCGGGCCGCCTCCTCCAGCTCCCGCGGAACGGAGAGAAAGCTCTGACGCAAGAGAAAGATGCCGAAGGCGGTGGTGGCTTGTGGCAGAACGAGCGCGAGGAGGGAGTTGCGCAGGCCGACCTTCACCATCAGCACATACAAGGGGATCATCACCACCTGAAAAGGGATCAGGACGGTGGCGACGATCAGAGCCAGCACGGTCCCCCGGCCGCGGAAGGACATGCGTGCCAGGGGATAGGCGGCCAGGGAGGAAAAGAGGAGATTGGCCACCACCGCCAGACCGCTGACCAGGGTGCTGTTGAGCAGATAGGTGCCCATCGGATGGTCGCGAAACAGGCGGCCGTAGGCCTCCAGGCTCGGCTGACTGGGCAGGAGGGAGGGAGGGCTGGTGAAGATGTTTTCGCTGGGTCCTTTCAACGAGGTGCTCACCAACCAGAGGAGGGGGAGCAAGGTCAGCAGAGCGAGCATGAGCAGCAGCACCAATTGCGCGGCGACAGCACGCACCGGCTGGCCGGCAGCGGACGCGCGCCTCACGACCGCGGCCTCGGGGCGCGGAAACGCGGTTCGCGCCGGACGGGGTGGGCGGGGATGGACGCGGCGCTGGCCTCCACGGGAGGGAGAAACAAGGGGTTCGAGGTCAAGTTAAGCGGCGGCCCTGGCCCCGGGGGGGGACCACAGGGCCGCAGCGGGGAGCAGCCGGGCGGGGCCCGCTCAGACCGCGCGTGTTTCCGCCAGGGGCAGGGGCGCCTTTTGCGGGTGGAGCGGTTGGCGCCGCTCGCCGACCACCAGGCGGTTGAGGGCATTGACAAACGCCTGGGCGGCCGCCACGACGATGTCCGTGTTGGCGGCGTGGCCGGAGTAGAGCACGCCTTCCGAGCGCAGGCGAATCGTCACCTCCCCCATGGCATCGATGCCCTCGGTGACGGATTTGACGCTGAATTCCACCAGCTCGTTGGGCACGTCCATCAGGGCGTTGAGGGCCTGGCAGACGGCATCCACGGGGCCGGTGCCGATGCTGGCGGTGCTGGCCTCGCCGTCCGCCGTTTCGACGGTGACGGTGGCGGTGGGGAGGAGCCCCGTGCCGCAGCTGACCTGCACCCGCTTGAGGACAAAGGGAACCTCGTCCTGCAACTGCTGCACCTGCTCGCTGACGATGGCCTCCAGATCCCGATCGCTCACCTCGCGCTTGCGATCCGCCAGCTCCTTGAAGCGGGCGAAGGACTCATCGAGGTCGTTCCGTTCCAGGCGGTAGCCGAGCTCCTCGAGCCGGGCGCGGAAGGCGCTGCGGCCGGAGAGCTTGCCCAGGGAGATGCGGTTGTCCGCCAGGCCGACGGTGCGGGCGTCGATGATCTCGTAGGTGAGGCGGTTTTTGAGCACGCCGTCCTGGTGGATGCCGGATTCATGGGCGAAGGCGTTGGCGCCGACGATGGCCTTGTTGGGTTGCACGGCCATGCCGGTGAGGTTGGAGACCAGACGGGAGGTTTTGGTGATCTCCTCGGTGCGCACCGCCGTGAGCGGCTCGGCGCTGTCCGCCGGGCGGCCCAGGAAGGGATTGAAGTAGGAGCGGCGCACGTGCAGCGCCATCACCAATTCCTCCAGGGAGGCGTTACCCGCCCGCTCGCCGATGCCGTTGATGGTGCATTCCAGTTGGCGGGCGCCGTGCTTGACGGCTTCCAGGAAGTTGGCCACAGCCAGGCCGAGGTCGTTGTGGCCGTGAACGGAGATGACGGCCTGGTCGATGTTGGGCACCGCGCGGTTGATGCCGGCGATGAGTTCACCGAATTCCGCGGGGGTGGCATACCCCACGGTGTCGGGGATGTTGATCGTGGTGGCGCCGGCTTCGATGGCCGCCGCGATCACCTCATGCATGTAGGCGGGATCACTGCGCCCGGCGTCCTCACAGGAGAATTCCACATCGTCCACGAACGAGCGGGCATAGGCCACCATGTCGCGGGTGATGGCGAGCACGTCGGCGCGGGTCTTGCGCAGCTTGTGTTCGAGGTGGATGTCGCTGGTGGCGATGAAGGTGTGGATGCGGCGGTGGGCAGCCGGGGCGACGGCATCGGCGCAGGCCTTGATGTCGCCGGGGGCGGCCCGGGCGAGGCCGCAGATCGTGGGGCCGTGCTCTGTGCCGACAATGGAGGCGATGCGTTGCACAGCGTTGAAATCCCCCGTGCTGGCGAAGGGGAAACCGGCCTCGATGATGTCCACCCCCAGGCGAGCCAGCTGCTGGGCGATGGCGAGCTTTTCATCGAGGTTGAGGCTGGCGCCGGGGGACTGCTCCCCATCGCGGAGGGTGGTGTCGAAGATGAGAACGCGGCCGGGATCGCGGGCCATGGGCGGCAACAGGGGGTGTAAGGCGGACTGACTATGAGTTGACCCATTGTAAGGGCCGGGTCGCGAGGGGCCAGGGCCGGGTCGCGAGGGGCCAGGGCCGGGTCGCGAGCGATGGCAGGGCCGGGCCACCGGGGCCGTAAAGTTGATTCACCGCAGGATCTCCATGGCCGCAGGAGCTTTGGCCCTGGTGCTCCACGCCCATCTCCCCTACGTCCGCTCGGGAGAGGCGGGCTCCTTGGAAGAGGACTGGTATTTTCAGGCGCTCCAGGAGTGTTATCTGCCCCTGTTGCGGGCCCTGGAGGCGGCATGCTCTGATCCCGAGCAGCGCCCCCGCCTCACCGTTGGCCTCTCCCCCACCCTGCTGTCGCTGCTGAGCGACGCCACGTTGAATCAGGGCTTCCTGGCCTGGCTGCGGGTGCGCCGCGAGCTGCTGGCGGAGGCCCCGCCGGAGCAGGCGGCGGCGGCGGAGGCGTTGGCGGAGGAGCTGGACACCGTGGCCCGCGAGTGGCGGGCGTGCGAGGGGCGGCTGCTGGAGCGCTTCCGGCGCCTCCGGGATGAGGGGGTGCTCGATCTGATCACCTGCGCCGCGACGCACGGCTATCTGCCCCTGCTGCGCGATTCCCCCGAGGCCGTGCGCGCCCAGCTGTTGACGGCGGTGCGCGAGCACCAGCGCCTGCTGGGGGAACGGCCGTTGGGGATCTGGCTGCCGGAGTGCGCCTACTACGAGGGGCTGGACCAGCTGCTGCTCTCCTGCGGCCTGCGCTACAGCCTGCTGGATGGCCATGGCCTGCTCCATGCCCAGCCCCGGCCGCGCTACGGCGTCTACGCCCCGATTTGCTCCCCCGCCGGGGTGGCCTTTTTCGGTCGCGACAGCGCCTCCACCCTGCCGGTGTGGAGCGCGAGCCAGGGCTATCCCGGCGATGGGGTGTATCGCGAGTTCCATCGCGATCTGGGCTGGGATCTGCCGGAGGAGCACCTGCGGTCCCTGGGCATCGGCAGCCGCCGCCCGCTGGGGCTCAAGCTCCATCGCGTCACCGCCCAGGGGTGTCCCCTGGAGCACAAGCAGCCCTATGGCCCCGCCTTGGCCGAGGCCAAGGTGGCGGACCATGCCGCCGCCTATCTCCAGAGCCGGCTGGAGCAGCTCCATGGGTTGACGAACACGATCGAGCGCCCGCCGCTGCTGGTGGCGCCGTTTGACGCGGAGCTGTTCGGGCACTGGTGGTTCGAGGGGCCGCGTTTTCTGGGGGAGCTGTTCCGCCAGGGGCCGGAGCGGGAGCTGCGCTTCACCCATCTGCGGGAGGTGTTGGCGGAGGGGCTGCCGCTGCAGGTGTGCCAGCCCTCCCCGTCGAGCTGGGGGCAGGGGGGCTACCACGACTACTGGCTGAATGACAGCAATGCCTGGGTGGTGCCGGAGTGGCAGCGGGCGTCGCGGGCGATGGTGCGGCGGGTGAACCGGGGCGTGGGCAGCGCGGAGCAGCGCCGCTGGCTGAACCAGGCGGGCCGGGAGCTGCTGCTGGCCCAAAGCTCGGATTGGAGCTTCATCCTGCGGGCGGGCACAACCACGGAGCTGGCCCGGGAGCGGATCCATCGCCATCTCGACCGCTTCTGGCGCCTGATGGATGCCATCGAGCACCACACCCCCCTGAACCCCCGCTGGGTGCAGGCGGTGGAGCGGGAGGACGGGCTGTTTCCGCTGCTGAACGCAGCGGACTGGATGACCCGGCCCTGAGGGGGCTGGCAGGGGCGTCTGGGAGGAGAGGAAATGGCGGTGATGGTGAGGGGTGGTGACGAAAGGGCGGTAACGGTCAGCACCAGAAGCTGTGTAGCTTGCGACACGCAAGTCGCTTTGACCCAGCCCCATGAGTCCAGGCCTGTTCACCCAGTCGTCGCTGTTCGGCATCGGCATCGCCTTCAGTCCGCTGCACATCGGCGTGGTGACCTTGCTGCTGCTGGGCCGCGCCCCCCTGCGGCGCTCCTTCGCCTATGTGCTCGGCTGGACCCTGGCGAATGTGCTGGCGGTGGTGGCCCTGCTGCTGGTGGGCAGCCACTTCGCCTTGAGCCTCACCCATGGCGAGCGGGAGCAGGTGTTGATCGACCTGGTGGGGGCGGGTGGCCTGCTGGCGTTGGGGCTCTATCAGCTCACGCCCCAGGCCACCATCGGCGAGGAGGGGATGGCGCTGCGGCTGATGGGGCGCCTGCCGGACTTCAGCGATGGTGTGCTGGTGGCGATCGGCGCCGCCGGCGCCCTGCTGACGCCGGAAAACCTGGTGTTTTATCTCAAGGAGGCCGGGCTGATGCTGATCAACCACCCGGGCCTCTCCGCCGATCTGGAGCTCACCAGCCTTTACGCCTTAATGGCCAGCTCCCTGCTGCTGCTGCCCCCCCTGGCCTGGATCGGCAGCCGGGGCGGCATCCGCGCGGCGATCGAACGCCTCGAGGATTGGCTGCAACATCGGGCCGAACCCCTGGTGGGCGTGTTGGCGCTGCTCTTTTCCGCCTATCTCTTTTATGAGGGGATCCACGGGCTGGAGGTGATGGCGCGGGGGGTGGCTGGGTGAGGGGGGGGGCTGGGTGAAGAGGGGTTGCAGGCCGTGCTTGGCTGAAACCATTTCCGTGCAGCTTTTTGGGAGGAAACAACAATCAGAAAAAGTTAAACTCCCCTCAGATCTGATTCCCAGATTTTTATTCCGGCCAGTTCACAGAGATCTTTCAATGGCGTGGGCACCACGGCATGAGCCAGCACCAGCGGTAATTCAGCCAGATCTTGCATGGAACTAAGGGCTTGTTACGCCGCCCTTGAGCGTGGTGAGCTGCCGGTGGTGCGGGGCCAGTGGTGTGCGATCCGGCGGTGCTGGAGCGCCGCGCCCTGATCCGCGTTGTGACGTGAGACTCCAGGTGGAGCTCAGCGAAGCGCGGGGTCGCGGTTGGTGTGAAGGGCCTCAGCGGGCGTTGGCAAGGATGCGGCGCAGTTCCTCATTGAGGTCGCGCAGCTCTGAGCGGGGGCTCACCGCATCGAGCAGTTCCAGGATGGCGTTCACCTCGGCCTGGCTGATGGCCCGGTTGCCGGTGACCGCTTCAAAGTTGGCCTTCACCACGTGGTCGCGGATCTCCGCCTCCGTGGCGCTGCGGGCCACGAGCTCGCTTACATAGGGGTTGGAGCGGGCGGCCTGAATCAGCGCCTTGTTGAGCAGCTCGTAGGAGATCTCACCCCTCTTATTGGTGTAGGCCTTCACGATCGCCTGGTAATCGGCGCTGTTAACGGTGGCCAGATCGGCGCCGGAGGGCTCCTCGGCCAGCTCCGGCGTCCCGGCCGGGGCATCCTGGGCTGCTAAGGCCGGGGCATCCTGGGCTGCTACGGCCGGGGCACCGGGCACCGCCGCCGGCGAACGCACGGGGCCGCGGCTGCTGTAGGGCAGCCCGGAGGTGAGCTCCAGGGCTTCTTGGAACGCCTCCAACGGGAAGAGGTCGGCGGAGGTGTTGGCGGAAGGATCGGGCTGGCCGCTCTGGTGGTTCAGTAGGGCCAGGCCGGGCTGGGCGCTGTCGGTGCGGAGGATCACCACTCCCGACTGGCCGCCCCGAAGCTTCTGGCGGTAGGCCACGGCCTCCAGGGTGGAGAGTTCGACGAGGCGGGTGCGGATGACCATGGAGAAAGACTGTCTCAGCGGGAAGCTACACGCGTGACTGCGTGTCCCCAAGGTGTCGGCCGGCACAGGGAGGAAGTGCCCTGCGGCATGCCCATCCGGGGTGGATGGGGTGCTGGCCGCCAGGTTCGCCATCGCGCGGAGTGTTCGTCGCTCTTACGGACTGGTCAAACTCTCGCCGACCAATACCTGCCGATCCTCTTGAAATGGAGCGACGGGTGACGCGGCTCGGACTTGAGGAGTTCGAAGCAGCGATCAGCCTGGAGTCTGATCTTTGATGGAAGAGAATGATAACAAGCCCAAAATCGCGGACTGGCGCGATGCCTCATAACTCAGAACATCGCCCAGCCAGACTGTCGTTGATTGCCTCATTTGCGAGCCAGTCAAGCTTGCCTGTGGTTATGTCATCCTCCATCTGCTGATCCCAGTCCGATGCGTCGAAGGACAAGAAACAAGCCCGGAACTCGGCCCGCTTGGCCGGTGGCAGCTGCTGAACTGCAGCCTCAATCTCCTCAAGGGTGCTCATGAGACTCATTGTACCTGAGTTGTCCGCCTAAGACTTTCCACATTCCGGATCGGCCTAACGCCAAGCTCAGCGGCGGGGAGATGCTGACAATCTTTGATGACCATCTCTGCACCCGGCCGCAGGATCTTGATGTTATGTGTTACTTTAGGTGCCAATTCGCCATTCAGTTTCCACCCAGACAGAAGACCAGTCAAGTGGCTCGCTCAACGCCTTAATCTGGGACCACTCCTCAAAGAATGCTTGAACTAGCTGTGGGTATTTGCTGACTATGGCGTTCTCAAATGAATTCATGGCATTGAAAGTGAGGTTGAAGGAACCGGTCCATGCCGCATGCGGTTGAAATTCTCCTAATGCTCCTAATTCTGAATCATCCTCATGTTCAGTCGAATTCAATGATCGTCCAAATACCAAAAACTTGTGGTGTGCCCTTGGGAAAGCCGGTTGTTTATCTGAGTTGTGATTGCCTACACATCTTATTGGGGTAATGGATAGATCGCCGCACATCGACATGTAGTGAAGGGCAGTGCCGCCCAAAGTGCCATTATATCGGTCAAATGTGCATTTCAATCGGGAATATTGAGAGCGGAGTTCCAAGCTCCAGTTCTTTTTTACCCCCAAGTCTGGCCGCAGAAAATCCTGCTTTTGAATGACAATAGCGACGCTTTCTTTTTTGGCGAGGGCAGCAAGAATCTGACTGTTAGTAAGCCACGCCACGCAGCCGACTACAACGTCAGCAGCATTGATCAACTGTAGCAACTCTGCCTCAAGGTTTCGAAAGAAAACTTGAGTGAGGCCATCAGCAGAGGTCGCGCGGGGATCAGTGAGAGGCTGATCTGGCCCCTCGGCATTCGGAATCAAGAGGTCGTTGAGGTTCACGTTCATGTTGCTACTCCATACACATAACGCTCTAGATCAGAAGCGGGCAAGGACTCATTGTCTTTACAAGCCACCCCCGCTCCCGACTTCTGTATCTGGTTGTTAGAAGGTGATAAGCCAAGCGCATCACAGTCTTCACTGGACATCGTGGCCGGATCGTGAAGAAAACACGCTTCATTCAGCCCCAGCTGG
>Ga0194129_10010371_pt1 | contig 10176 bp, 9 predicted proteins | sample TA2KigCa35mmetaG_FD_150862 | JGI IMG/M metagenome (GOLD analysis project Ga0194129, IMG submission 150862) | Freshwater microbial communities from Lake Tanganyika, Tanzania - TA2015038 Kigoma Deep Cast 35m | ecosystem: Environmental > Aquatic > Freshwater > Lake | place: Tanzania: Lake...
TAAATCCTTTATATACTATTTACTATTCATTATTTACTATTGGGAATTTGGGATGGGAGAGTAGGTAATTTTAAAAGTTTTTCCACAAATTAATTATTTATTATAAACTAGTTATAAACTACCATTTCCCATTCCCAAATCCCACTGCTGACTGTAGCCACCGTTAGGCTGACATGAATGACTGGATGAGCGGTTAATAAAACTGCTGACTGTTGCCCTCGTTATACTCGTGCTTTCATTTCCCCTTCAGGAAAATGATCTCGGGGGTGCGGGTTTCTAGCAAAACTAATTCTAGCGGCGACCCCTCAACCGTAAAGCTTCCTAGCAAGCGCCCTGTAATAAGCGTCCTCATCATTTACTTGTTGTTTAACTACAGGGGCTTCATCTTCACTGCTTTCATCACTACTACTACTGCTTTCTTGTAATTTTTCAAGCTTTTTCAGGGTCTTTTTTGACGGTTCTTTATAATAAACGAGCTTCATAAATCTATTCTTTTCTTTCTTCGTAGGTATGTCTATAGGGTCAGCTGGATACTTCCATCCCATTCCGTGAGGTCTTTGCTTTGGTTTTGGCAGTTCTTCTTCAAAAGGAATTACTTCAGGCTGTGGTTCAGGCTTTGGTTTAGGCACCCGTTTCTTTGGTAGGGGCTTCTCAAAAGGGATCTCTTTCGTTATTTCATCCACTACTTTATGAATCGGTATTTGCTTTGGTTCTTCCTTCTTTTCTTCTTCCTTCTTTGGCAGAATCTCCTTTAATTCTTCTTCCTTAACCGCTCCTTTGCTTACTAATGCTTTGACTTTATTCATGGTTCGTTTCTTTAAACCTTCTTCTTTAATTTGCTCCTTGTTGGCTACATATCTTTTATTATCTCTCGTCAGTTTAGCTTCTCTTGCCTTCATAAGTCTGGCCTTTAATATTTCAAGTTGCTCTGGTGTCATCTCTTTCCTTGGTCTGGCTTGTTGCTCCATTCTATATATATCTATATATATATAAAATTTTAAGTATCGTAATTTATTTTTTAAATTGTTTTATATCTCTTTTATCACAAAGCCGTAGTTATAATAATTGATGTCATAAGCATCCTTGGCAATCTCATAAGGCCTGTATCTCTTTGGCTCTTTCGAGTAATTGAAAGCTTTTCTACCATTGACATAGTATTCAACAATCAGATGTCTTCTTTCATTTTCAATATACCTTGGCGGGTTGGCATCGGCCACTAGCTTTGACTTTTTGGCAGTAAAATCATTAAAAGTTGGCGACAGCTCATTCAAGGTGGTATAATATGTCCTTTCGTCGGGTTGAACTTGATAGGGTGGTTCGTATTTCATTATATATACTTATAATATATTATATTTTATATATTAATTTATTATTCAATGACAGTCATCTGTTTAGATACGGGATCTAAAGACAAGCATGATGTAGTCAGGGCAGCCACAAACAAAGAACCACCATCAACAATACAATCGTGATTTACAATGATTTCGGCAGATTGTCCCTCTGTATCGTATCCCGTTAATACCTTGTTTAAATAACCCTCTCCATTACATAGCGATTGATACCAAACGAAGTTTTCATTTAAGAATGCGGAACGGTTATATGATGGAGCAGATGCGGTTGGCAAATCAACAAATGTAGAACCCATAAAATCGTATGGTTGTACTGTTCCTACTCTTGCGTATCTTGTTGCAGATATATCATTAAATAACAAATTTTGTGAATAAACGGAATGATTGAATAATCCAGATGTAGTTATATGGCTTATATGTAAAGCATTATTGACGGGCACATCAGGATAGCATTCCCCATTAATAGTTATTTGTAAATTACAGTTTTTGGTGGTTAAAGCATCGGTTTGACTGATAGTTCGGCCGCTATTGTATCTGTATCTTGGAGCAGATAGTTGTGTGTCAGGATTAATTACAGAAAGTAAAGCATTATAATTAGGGTCAAGAGGACAGCAAACGACAGCGTCAATTGATTGAGAACGACATTGAAGACGAGCAGAACTTCCATTGGAATTTATGGTGCTTACTATATTTTGATAGCAATAAACCAAAGGCTCTTTTCGGGAATTCAACATCATATTGACTAACTGATTATACACAGGTGTAATTTGAACTACCTTCTCAACAAAACCTTCTACATTTGAAAAGCTCACTTGTAGGTTGGCATTGCTTCCATTTCCTGCGACATATTGAGCGATTGCGGATGTATTATTAAATGTGAATTCTAATTCAACCTGTCCCCAAAGACTTGTATCAATAATTGACTTGTCTCCGCTTCTAAACAATCCCAAAAGGTCTGATACAATGTAAGATGCTACTTTGGATGTTGAGGTAGGGCTGTCTTTCAAAATTCCAAAATCATCGGCGCTGTCAATAAGCTCTTTTGCGTGTTCGTTCAATCGGCTATTTACCCAGTCTTCTCCTACACTTGCTTTGACTAATGCGTTATATAAAATGTCATAATCGCCGCATTTACCACTGACTTGTTGATTATCAACAAAGCATTTAACCTCTCTCAGCAACTTATGACCGTGTGGCATCTTGACATTGAAATAATCTGCTATAGGGGCAACAGCATCCACAACCAGACCCGACACTGTCAAATCAAAACAAAGGGCAAAAGATGACAAATTAATTAAACCATTAGGCAACTTCATTCTAACAACAGACCCAGCGCCTCCGCTATTTGTTCCTAATGTTCTCACATTAAACCGTTTGTATTTTATTACAGACTTTGATGCAGTATAATTCAATGATGTAGGTAATTCCATTATAATATATATTATATATATATATTATTAAATTTTATATATTAATTTATTGGACTACTGATACTTGACCCGTGCGAGTGTCGAATACAAGCATGGAGGTCACCAGAGCACCAATGAATAACGCTGATCCTTGAGTAGATGAAATAGGGAAATTACAGATGACATCAAGATTTTGCGATGCGGTGTCAATGCCAGTAAGATTTTTAGAGGCCCATCCTTCTTGGTCTGAAAAAGATTGAATATATACAAAGTTTTCACTTAAGAAAGCCTGACGAGTGTAATTTGAGACAACAGTAGAATCAAATGCAGTTCCAACTGCTGCACCATTTGCTCCTGTTAATCCATTGAAGAATAAGTTTTGAGAATATAAGGAATTGCTGAATAATGAATTAGTAGTAATGTCTGAAACATCAAGTGAATTCAAAATGGGAATTTTGGGGAAAGTGTCAGAGCCAATTTGTATTTGGATGTTAGTTCCAGCATTAGCAGTTGTTGCGGCCGCTGCTCTGTTAGCACTTTGAACGGCTGTAAATTTGTATCTTTGGGCTGATAAATCTCCAGCAGTCACAGGAGCATTTAAAGAGTTAAAAGTTGAAAGAAGAGGGGCTAATACCATAGCATCAATACATCCACTATTAATTTGAAGTCTTGCACTCTCACCTGTGTTGGCTGTCCCTGTAATATAATTTTGGTAAGGAAAGCGAATTAAATCTTTCTTTTCGTCAAGGATTAAACTGATTAATTTAATGTATAAGGGAGTAGTTTGAGTAATACATTCAACAAAGCCTTCAATGTTGGCTACTGAATAAGTGGCATTTACGGTTGCTGGACCACCCGTTCCTGTTCTTTTGGCAATACAGGCTGCTGAATTGAAAGTGAATTCAATAGCAACATCTCCCCAGAGTGAAGTGTCAATGATACTTTTACCTCCGTTGCCTCTAAAAATGCCTAGAAAATCATTGACAACATATCTTGCAGATTTTGATGCTGCCCCTTCTATTTGTCCTCCAGCTCCTGCAACATTTTGGTGAAAAGAGTTAATGTCATCACCATTTTCAATAAGTTCTTTTGCGTGTTCGTTGTATCTGCTTCTGCACCAGTCTTCTGATGCACTGCTTTTTACTAAGCATTGGTGAAGGATGTCGTAGTGGTTAGATAGACCGCCGCTTACTAATTGACCTCCGATATATACACGAACGGAACTAAACATCTTATGAGCGTATGGTAATTTAGCCTGAGTAAAATTGTTTCCAGCATGAGTTGTAAGGCCGCTGACAGTTGCATTATAACATAGATTGAACGATGATAAATTGACAAGTGATTTAGAAGGTAAGTTAATTCTGACAGTGTCGCCAGGGTTTGCATTATCACTTCCAACAGGACGGCATAAAAAGCGGTTGTATCTCATGGCATTTTTTGATGCTGAGTATGATAAACTTGGTGGTAGAACTTCCATTTTAATATATATATATTATATATATTAAAATTATATTTATATATTATTTATTTATATCTGTTATATTCATTCGCAGTTTCTTGAATTTGCTGTTGAGATGGTTCATTTCTCATACCCATAGATTTATTTTTATGACCCATGGCTCCCATTTTGTGATTGCCTTTATTCATTTGACCCACTTTAATATGACTTTTTGACATTTGCCCGACTTTAGTATCCATTATATTATATATTAGACTTATATAAAATTATATTTATATATTATTATTTTCTTGTATTGTTTCCAAGTGTGCTATGTTTATTGGCTCAATTTCCATTTCTTCAAGGGCTTTATTTACTTTATCAATCATTCCATTTTCTTGTTGTTCTTCGTATTCTTTGATGATTTCAAGATACTTGTCTCTTTGGTAAATCCAAGCCCAAACGGCCAATTCAGCAAAGTAAGGCTCCAAATGAGGGGCATCTCTCATAATTCTGTTAAAGTATGCTATATCTTCCTGCTTGTCTAAAAACATCTATATATTATATTATTAAAATATTTTTATATTAATTTATTTATGTTTTTTTCTTTCTCCCTCTCACTACTCCCGCTGCGGGTGTTCCTGACGATGATGTGACATCAAGAGGATTAGTCATTAACTCCAAACCTGCCTGAACTTGTTCGGTTGATGTCAATGATTTAGGTGCCGCTACTGCTCCTCCTCCTATTGCCAATCCCTGCATAGGGTCTTTTGCTGGTAATTGAAGTGCTGATGTTTTTTCTGGTTGAGCTATAATTAATGGTGGATTAACAACAACGCCCCCTCCTCTTGGAACAGAAGATGAACGAGATAGACGAGCTGCAGACATTGAAGGAGCCGATGGCATTGATGCTACTGTTGGCGGATTTTGAAAAAGCGACTTTTCTATTTCAATATCTCCTTTATATTTTTGTGCTTTTTGTTCCAATAATTTATATCGTGCGCTCCAATCTTCATCTCTGCCTTCTTCAGGTGTTCTTGTTGCAAATTTCATTTGCCCCATAACAGTTTTCAATTTTTCTTCAGGTGATTTCTTTGTATAGGTTCTAGCAACCTTTTCAACGGTTTGAGCCACTTCAGCTTTTGTTCTTTCTGATGCCTCAGTAATTGCTTTCTTACTCTCTTCTCCTTGTTTCTTCAACTGCTCTGAAATTTCAGTTTTAAAGGCCATCCTTTCCAAATTCGCCATATAGTTGGCGCTCTGCATCTGCTGGGATTTGATAATCTGGTGCAGTGTATCATAAGCATCAACCCCTGCCCGTTCTCTTGGTTTAGAATCACTTTGTGAGGCTATTGTAGTCTCTGTTTTTCCCAAATATCCGAGAAGTGCCTCCACACTTGAGGGCAATTTACTTTTTCTTTCCCTGCGTGGTTTCCTCTTTTTATCCTTCTTAACCTTGTCTTTTTTAGCCATATTAATATAATATATATATTATATTATATATTATAATTATAAATATAAATGAAATTCACCAAAATTAATAACATCCTATGTAAATTACCCAACAGTAAAGGGGGCTATGAGTTTCCCAAATACAAGATCACGGGCTCAAATGATTTCTTATTCACCTTGCTTTTTGGAATCAAAAACAGCGGTAAAACAGTCGCAGGTTTAAATTACCTCATCCACGAACCACATCTAATGGAAAATCAAAATAAAGTATATTTCTTTAGCCCAACATTAGACCAAAAACTAATTAATTTTCAAAAAGACCACCCTGACAATTTCATAATCATAGATGAATTCAATGTCAAGACATTCCAAGAGGTGGTTCAACAAATAAAGGAAACGGTTGAAAAATGGAAACAAGACAAAATGCTTTTAGAGTTATTTGAATTATACCTCAAGGACAAAAAGAAGCTTGATTTAGAATGTATCCAAATACTTGAGGACAACAACTACTTACAAGACTTTGATTTTGAGAACTATAATTACAATTATCCGCCAATTCATACTGTTATGATAGATGACAGCTTAGGCTCGCCGATGATAAGCAGTAGAGGCAAGGACGCTCAGATATTTAATAACTTTGCTATTCGTCATCGCCATTTTTACACGAACCTATTTATAATGTCTCAATACCCAAAAGGGATTAACAAAGTTATAAGAAGTAATAGTAATAACATCTTAATATGGCAAATGAAGGACCGCACTATATACGAAGCAATATTCCCTGAATTCAGCAGTTTATTTAAAGGAAATGTGGATAAATTCATTGAAGTAATGGATAAAATTGAAGAGATGAATAATCATTCGTTCCTATTCATCTATTACGACAAGGAGCAATTCATTCGGTTAAATTTCGACCAAAAAATCATTTTAGACTGAACTGAGCTGATTGAGGTTCTGCAGGTTCTTGAGCCTTTCTTTTGGATCGGGTATCTCAATTTCCCTCTCTATACTAAAAGTCAGGTTGAAATTACAATGGTCGTAAAAATCAATTCATGTTCCGTTTCTATCCTTGAGTTCAATTACAAGATTGTCATAATTATTATGGACTTCTTGACTGTAAATCTCAGGGGTATTATTTTCCCATATCAATGTGGAACCAACGGCACTTTCAGGAGCAACAACTTCAAACAATACATCATTTGACGAAAGTTTTCCACTTTTTATTTCAAAAAACCTTTTAGCAATGTTAGAATGTATTCTTATTGTATCAACTGTTTTAAAATCACTAGTTCTTGGCGGATACAAATCAACAGCAGGGGCGGTGAATACTCCATTTGCAGCAACTTGTTGGCCTACTTGTTGAACGGTTTTTGGGCTTGAAATAGTCGTTCCCATCCACCGTGTAGCGTTGTATTTTACAGAACCAACATCAAAATATGTATCTAAAGCAACGGTGACTGCAACATTAGCAGTATATCTAATTAGTATTTTGTTTAAAAGTGGATTGTATTCTGCCAACCATGCTAATGAAGCATCCGCATCACTTCTAACTCCACCATTAGCTAATGTCTCGTTTAATTTTTGATTTAAATATTCACATAATGACAGTGGTGTGTATGAATTATCAGCAATAATAAAAACTTTATCAGTGTAACCTGCTGTGCTGAAATCAAAAGCCAGCCTGTTGTTTTTGAACGCTTCACTAATATTTTTATAGTTCCAATCCAATGTTAAATTTATTGGAATAAATACGCACTTTTGACCCGTTGAGGTTTGAATGTTGGTAAGTGTTGAGTTATTAAAGTTGTATTCCATACGGTTGATATTGCTGAAATTGGATGCTACTGCGTTGTTAATGCTATAAAATTGTTTTGTCTTTTTTGTCTCAATCATTATATATATTTATAATATATATAATTATAATTTATATTATATATTATATTATATAATGAGTAGTAATAATGGCGGAATAACGAATATTGATGTTTTATCGGTTGGAGCGTTATATGTTGGAGGGAAGAGGTTCAGGGATATTATACGCTCATTGATTTCAGAGGATGTGTTAGAGCAACAAGAGATTGATAATATAAGAAGCATATTGCAGTATTTGAATACAACAGCATTAAATCAGCCTTGGATTGTTAATAATGATAATCGCAATGCCGTATTAAAGACCGCAATAGACCTAATAAACACAAGACTTTTATATTATGATGGCACAGCACTAAATCAGTCTTGGGTTGTTAATAACGATAACCGCAATGCCGTATTAAAGACCGCAATAGACCTAATTAATACCAAATTATTATACATTGATACAACTGCCCTCTCTCAAACATCAATTTTAGACAATAATAATCGTAATAGCGTATTGAAGACAGCTATTGATAATTTAACCAGTAATGTAGGAACAAATAATGGTAAGCTTCAGTATGTATCATCAACTCAGGGGACAAATAACCCTAATACATTTTCAGATTTTATCGTTAATGTAGGTGATAGAACATTAAATAAAGTGTTATTACAAACAGCAAACGGCGCAAATGTGATATCTATGCTAACGGATACAAGCACCCTACAGGGACAAAATGATCTTCCAAATAATCGTATTTTATTAAATGCTCCACTTGGTAGAATTCAAATGGATAGTAAAAATTTACAACTACAAAGCCCTTTAATAGAAATAGGCACTGATTTTGCTATAGGTGGAGAATGTGAAATCAGATTAGGAACTAAACGGGCAAATATTAAAATTGGTAGTCATCAAACACCAGACTTAAATGAACCTACAATAATTACAATTGGAAAGAGATCGGCTACACAAAATACACATACAAATTTGGAAGGGAATATTTACACAGGCGAGGCAAGGTTTGAAAGTTTAAGTAAAAGTCAAGCTTTAAGTTTATCGGCATTATTTGGTATTATTACATCCTCAGGATTACCGCTTTATGTCAATATTATATCAGCCCTTGGTTTATCATCCTACGTCCATTCTGATTTATGGAGTTTAGCGGGCTCTGTAGTCAAAAATGGAGATGTAGCTACAACAAACGACATCAAAATAAAATCGTATTCGTTGTATAATACAGACGCAAATTTCGCTGCTTTGTTTCCTATTGAAAATACCTTTATTGCGAGTGGTTCATCAAGTAAAACACTTCTTCTTGGTTCAATAAAAGAACAGGTTTTCTCAAATACTGGTGACATTACCCTTCGGCATAATAATATTTTAGCAACAAATATAAATTGGGCTTTGAGTGAAGCAAATGATAATGTAAATGCTTTATGTATAAAAGGCAATGACGGGATTTTACTACATCAAGGCGCTTCAAGTGTCGGTGCGAGTATGAAAATACTAAACAGTAAATCAGGTAAAATAGAACTCTTGATTGGAAACGCAGGAACTCAGGCCTCTTGTTTAACAGGTTTAACTGTTGATTGGAATTCAGGACAGCCACAGGTTATATGTGGAACAAAAGGAGGATTACAAAATATACAGCAAACGAAATCTAAATTATTAGTTCAACAAAGCGATACGGCGGGAGATGTTGGGATAGAGGTGGTAAAAAATGGTCTGAGCCCAGCAAATGCACCATTAAATAGAACCACAATAAGCGACAATAATGTAGATACGCATAGTCTTTCATTAAAAACGAATTTCACAGGAACAACAACAAAAGCTTTATATTTGGATGCAAATGACAATTTACGATATAATGGCAATTTGGTAACACCCGTCCAAAATATCGTAGCGGGTAATTCTATCAGCGTGACAAATAATAATGGTACTTATACAATAGCAAGAAGCAGTGATAATATCTCTGCAAACTCTCTTACATTAACAACAAATTACACAGGGGGGACAACAAGAACCCTATATTTAGACGCACAAGATAATCTAAGATATAATGGAAGTTTGGTAACACCCGTTCAAAATGTGGTAGGGAGCACACATATAACGGTGACAAATAACGGTAGTGGCACTTATACAATAGCAAGGAGCACAGATAATGTTGTAGTTAATACATTACAAATAGCACAAACAAATTATACGGGACCAAATACAAAAACCATTTATCTTGACGGAGCAGATAATCTCAGGTTTGGACCTAATTTGGTAACACCAGTAAAAGACATCATAGCAGGAGCACATATTAGTGTGACAAATAATAATGGTATATATACAATAGCAAGAACAGGAGGCGGTGGTAGTGTTGTAGATGTAGGAGAAGATTTAATTATAAGCGCAATATCCACGAAAATCCCCCGCAAATCATCGTGGTACGGACAAACATTCGTTAGGTTTGGTCCAACTCCACGACAGTTTTTTGATGTGTATATGAGTTCAAATGGAAAATATATTTATTGGGCTAATCGTTCAACAAACAATACAGAAAATACAATAATATCAACTGCTGATTATGCTAATAATGGCTATTTTACCGAGTCAAATGTATCTAAATTATGGATAACTATCTGTGGAACTGCTGAAGGTAATAGGGTTTTTGCTTGTGGTTCTAATGAA
>Ga0194129_10010372_pt1 | contig 10176 bp, 8 predicted proteins | sample TA2KigCa35mmetaG_FD_150862 | JGI IMG/M metagenome (GOLD analysis project Ga0194129, IMG submission 150862) | Freshwater microbial communities from Lake Tanganyika, Tanzania - TA2015038 Kigoma Deep Cast 35m | ecosystem: Environmental > Aquatic > Freshwater > Lake | place: Tanzania: Lake...
AACGGCCTGAATCACCGCCTGAGCACCGGGAGTTGCAATGCCCATGGTGACTGTGGACCCTGCGGTTGGGGTGACCACAACGGGAGTTGTTGAAGCGGTGGGCGATGTGACCGCCACGGTGCCGGTGGTCACTACGGCTCCGCCAACAGGCTGAGGCACCGAGGCGGTAGAGACCGGTGTAACAGCGGGAATGGCGTAGGACATTGCGTTATGGAGATGTAAGAACCACTGGGGTTAGACGCCGCGTGTTCTTGAAATTTTTATGATTCGCTAGAGCATATCAGCTGCAGAGTCGCTGCAGCTCCGCGTCTGCCAATCCAGATCAAAAACTGGCTTGCCCAGCGGCGGCGCCAACCGACCGCCAAGCCTGCTGCTGGTAACGCCAGAGCAGGCTCCCCTGGACTGGATCCCTCTCCAATGCCGGGGCCGGCCGGGAGCCGCGCCGGCCATCCACCAACACCGTGATCGCGCCATGGAGGGCAGGGTCCCAGGTGGGCCAGCTGCGAAGCTGATGGGGGTGGCTGCAGGCGGCCTGCAACCGCTCCAGGTTGTGCTGTTGCAGGAGGGGCTCAACACTGGCCAGCAACCAAATCTGCAGCGGGGTCGTGGCCTGCAGCAGCAGCGGGGCGAGCGCCAAGCCATCGGCATCACCCCAGAGCGCCAGGCTGGTGGATGGGCCCAGCAACGTGGGGGGGAGGGGGCGCACCGGGCCTCGGGCCACGGGGGGATCCGCCAGGGCCTCCAACCAGGGCTCGAGGGGCTGCAACCATGCCCGTTGGCGCCGCTGCCAGGGTTGAGGCAAGGGCAGTCCATCCAGCAGGGCTAAGGATCCCCGAGCCCCCATGGCCGCCAGGGCTTGGCGCAGCAGATCAGGGGCCCAAGGGTGTTGGCGATCCAGCTCCAACACACTGCGGAGGTAGTGCACGGCCACGGAGGGCTCGTTCTGCCGCAACGCCTCTCGGGCCAGACGCATCATCGGATGCACCTGCCGCGGCTCAATGCGGAGGCTGTGGCGCCACCATTCCGCCGCCGCCGCCGGCCGTTGCTGCTGCTCGAGCAGTTGAGCCACGGCATTGGCCAGGGGGGGCTCAATCCGGAGCTGACGCCGCTGGTAGTGCGCCAGGAGCGCCTCCAGCAACGCCAGGGCCTGGCTCGGTTGCTGCGCCTGCTGCCACGTGGCCGCCAAAGCCAACAATTGGGATTGGTCTAGAGGGGGCGGTTGACGCAGCAACTGCTCCTGCAGGCGCTCGGCCTGATCCCAGGCGCCCTGCCGCTGCAGCAAGGCCAGCCGCGACCAATTGGGCTGTTCCGCTGCGGCACCCAGCAGGGCTTCCGCCTGCGGCAGCTCACCCAAACCCACCCAGATGTCTGCCAAAGCCACCTGCAGCTCGGTGGCCGGCGGCGGCATCAGGCTCCACAGCTGCCAACGGGCGGCGGCAGCGGCATCTCCACAACTGAGCCGCCAACGCGACACTTGCTGGAAATGCTGCGGGTCGAGCTCGGCAGCAGCCAACTGGTGCAGGGCCTCTCGCAGGGCTGGATGGCTCATCGGAATCACGCATCAACGCTGCGAGCCAGCCAGGGCTGCAGGGCTTCGGCCGCTGGACTGCAGCCCGGGCGCAGATCGATCGGGAACGCCAGCGGGCCCTCGTAGAGCAACTCCTGCAGGGGCCAGGGGGTGGTGGCCGCCTGCAGGCGCCGGTGCCGCAGGGCGCGGTGCTGAATCACAGGGGCGAAGTATGGGGGTTGGTAGGCGGGGTTCACCAGCTCCAGCAGTGGAGTGCCGGGCTGGGCCGCCAACAGCGTGGCCATGGCAGCGCCATGGGGCGCCAGGATCGCATCCGCAGCCGCCACAGCCTGCCATTGCTGCTGCACGTTGCCCAGCGGCCAGGGCGATACGTGGTGGGGCAAGCCCAACACCGGCCGCCGCAAGGCCCCAGGCCGCGCGAGCAGGAGGGGCCCCTTGGCGGGTGCAGCGGGAGTGGCCCAAAACTGATCCAGCCAGGTGAGATTCGCTTGGGATGGGCAGCCGAATTCACTGAGAAACCCAGGCACCAGCAACAGATCAGCCCGAAGATGGGGCCAGCGCTGGGCGTCGATCACATCCGCCGGATCGATGTGCATCCGGGCCAAGGCCTCCCCCACCCAGGGGGAGTGGCCACCGTTGTGCCAAAGCTTGAGCGTGGGCCAGGTGCGACGCAACTCCGGCCAGCAGCGGCCGATCCGCGGCAACAGCTCCAACGACCAGTGGAAAAACTGCTCGCCGGAGAGCTCCGCCACCGCCAGCACCGGGCCGCTGTGGTGATGCGCAGGGGAAAGTTGCGTCTCCCGCCAGGCCAAATCCGCCAGGGCCTGCGGGCGATGCAGGGCCCAGTGGCGGCAGGCGGGCCAGGGCCAGGGGTAACGGCGGCACAGAGGCTCCACATAGGCCCCTGCCGCCGTTTGCACGGCCAGGCCATGGCTGTAGTGCCAAGGGTTGCTATGGCGTTGCAGCCAGCAGCGACCGCCGGGCAACTCCCACACCTGCAGGGGGGGATCCGCCGGGGCAGGGGCCTGCTGGCACGGGAGGCAGCCCTGGGCTGCGCAGGGGCTCTGGGGCCAGGGCTGCAGCGGTTCGCCGTGATGCCCTGGGCCAGCTGGCGGCGGGGGTGAACGGCCCTCAAGCACGGCAGCGCCTTGCACCAGGCCCAAGCGGCGGTAGAGGCCGGCCAGCTGCCGGGCCAGGGGCAGATCGTTGCCACAGGCCCAGGCGCGCTCCCAGTGCTGCAGGGCGCGGTCTGGGGCCTCGGAGCAACACAGATCACCCCAACTGCGCAACAACTCCCCCAGGGCCACCTGTTCGGGTTCACCGGGTTCAGCCGCCTGCAGGCGAGCGATCAAGGCCAAGGCCTGGCGGCGCGGCAGCGCCAGCGGATCCTGATGGAGGGTGTGTTCAGCGGCCTGTTGATGGGCCGCCACCGCCTCCGGATCCCGCAGCAACAGCTGGCGCCAGAGGCGAAGGGCCTTCAGCGGCTGGCCCCGATCCAGCTGGGCCAAGGCCTCCTGGTGGTCGGCCTCAGGGTTCATACGGGTTGCAGCAGCTCCACGGCGCGGCGCCAGAAGGGCGAGGCCAGCAGCGCCCTAGCCTCGAAGGGCTGACCCACCCGGACGGCGCTGCGGGCAAACACCTCCAGCAGGTGCACCGGCCGCCGCACCGGCGGCCAGGGGCAGCGGCGGCCGCATTCAGCCAACAGCCGCTCCGCCAGGGCACCGTCGCCGCGCGACCAGGCCAGCCACACGGTCCAACTCAGGGTGGCGTAATGGAGCTCACGCGCCTCATCGGCCGGCAGGGCTGCGCCATGGCGCTCCACCACCTGCAGCAGCCCCTCCACCTGGGCCCCGTGCTGCTGGCTAGCCGCCTCGGCATGCACGCGATAGCGCACCAGGGGCTGATCCAGCCAGGCGCCTTGGAAGCCGGCGCTGGCCAGGCGCAACAGCAGATCCACATCCTCCGCCTGGCTGAGCTGGGGATCGAAGCCCCCCACCGCCTCCAGCGCGGAGCGGCGCAGGGTCCAGGCGCTGGGCAGCACCGCCTTGTGGTTGAGGGCCTCCCGCAAGCTGAATCCAGCCCCCTCCAGCCACGGCTGCACCAGCTGCTGGGCCTGGCCCTCCGCATCGATGCGCCACCAGGCGCCATGCACATGGGCCAGCTCGGGATGGCGGTTGAACACCGCCAACGGCTGGGCCAGCCGCCCCGGCATGGGGCGATCATCGGCATCCAGGAAGGCCACCAACGGCGCCTGGGCGGCCGCCAGGGCCAGGTTGCGGGCCGCTGAAACACCCACTCCCTCAGTGCGCAGCAAGCGCCAGCGCCAGGCGGGCCAATGGCTGCACAACCGCTGCAGCAGCGCCCCACCGGCATCGGTGCTGCCGTCATCGATGGCCACCAGCTCAAAGGGCACGGCCCACTCCTGGGCCAGGGCCGCCAGGCAGCCGGGCAACCAGCGCTTGGCATTGCGAAAGGCCAGCAGCACCGACACGGCCGGAGTAGGGGCCGGGGCCAGATCGCTAGGGGCCATCGGCTGCGGCGGGGGCCACCGCCTGGCTCAAGGCCCAGGCGCTGTGGCGCTCGAGCAACATCCCCAAGCGGCCGCAGAGCTCAGCCGGCAGGGGCGGTGGCGGCTGCGGGCTCACGTTGAACGGGGGCAAATCCCCCCAGGCCCAGGGGCTCGCCACACCCAAGAACGCAGCAATCTGCTGCAGGGTGGCCTGGGGCGCTGCAAACAACTGCTCGCTGCGCAACACCAGCAGCTGCTCCGGCGGCACGGCCGCCTGCCAGCGCCGCAAAGGGGCGTTGTAACAGCTGCCCAGAAGCGCATTGGGCCAGCGGAAGCCACTGGCCTCAAATGCGGCAGGGTCGGCGTTCTGCAGCTGCTCGAGCTGTTCGCATTCCTGCAGCAGCAGGGTGGCCGGATCGCCCTGGAGCCCCTCGTAGCGCCGCAGGTGCTGCAGCCAAGAGAGGGCCCGCTGCAGCGGATCGCGCAACAACACGATCAAACGGGCCTGGGGCAGCAGCTCAAGCACCCGTTGGGGCCCTTCCGGGAGCTGGAAGTAATTGGGCGTGGCTTCACCGCACTGAATCTGGGCTTCGGGGCGAAAGGGCGGGAAATGGGAGGCATACCAGCCAGCCCCGTGCTGCCAATCAAGATCGAAAAAATGCAGCTCCTTGCGGGGATGGCACCAGAGCTGGGGATGGGTGGCCAGCCAAGCCAACAGGGATGACGTGCCGCCCTTGGGCACCCCCAGCACCAGGAATGCCGGCAGTGGGGTGGGTTGGTCTGCAGGCTGGAGCAACGGCTCAGCCCCCACACCCTGCAGGCGGCTGGCCTGCCGATTGATGGCCGTGGCCTGGGCCGTATCACCACTGCGAAGCACGTAATGGGCCAGCAACTGGTGCGGGAAGGGGTGCTGGGGGTTTGCGGCCACCAGGGCGCGGTAAGCCTCGATCACGCGCGGCAGCAGCGTTGCTGAAAAGCGGGTGAACTGCAGCGAGTTGTGGCTGAAGCGGTGCTCGGGATCGTGCCGCAGGGCGGCGAGAAACCAAGCTGCGGCCTGATCAAACTGCCCCAGCGAACGCTGCGCCTCCGCCAGGTGATACGCCGCATCGCGGGCCAGGGAGGGCTCGGCGGCGGCAATGGCCAGGGAACACACGGCGTCGCTGTAACGGCCCAGTTGATGTTCCAGTTGCCCCCGCAACAGCCAGGCCCCGGGATCCGGGCTGGGCCAGGCCGCCTGCAGCAGCAGCTGCAGGCCCTCCTCAGGCCGGCGTTGCCGCTGGAGGGCCCGCACCGGCTCTAGGGCATCGGCTCCGCCCAGGGTCATGGCATCACGGCGTTCATGGTGCGGGCCATCACCGACCGAATGGCCAGCTGCAGGGTAGGCCGATCCAGGCACGGCAGCCCCATGGCGCGGATGAAGGCGGGGCAAGGGGGGAATCAAGACAGCCAAGCGATAGGCTGTTTTCTATTGAGATTGCCGAGATTTAGCTCTGCGATCGCGATCCCCAGCCATGACCCATTCGGCCTCCAGGCGCCCCGGTAACCGCCGTGCGGGAGCAGCCTCGAAACGGCGCAAACAACCTGGCAACCTTCCTGCTGTGACAAGGGCAGCCGCCGACTCCGCCGCACCCCACGCCAACCCCCAAAGCCTGGCGGATCGGTATTACGCCATGGCAGAGGAAGTGAATAGCCGGGGGGCGATGGAATTGGCGGTACCCTTCTATCGCCAGGCGCTCGCCCTGCTGATGGCGGAGCGCCAACAGCTGCAGGCTCAGTTGCCGGCCGAGCAACTGAATGGCCTGCTGGAGGCCGCCGAGCATTGGGAGCAGCAGCAACCCTCCGGGGCGGTGGCCGTTGAGGCTCCCACGCCACCACCACCGGCCGATTTGGAGCCGCGCATCGCGGAGCTCCAGGAGGATCTGAGTGCGGAAAGCGCCCAGCAGGTGCTAGCGGCCCTGCAGGAGTTGGAAAGCACCCATGCTGGCTTGAGCGACAGCGGCTGGAGCGTGCGCGCTAGGGCGTTGATCCTGTTGGGTGAATCAGAGCAGGCTCTGGCGGCCTTCCAGGAGGCCTCGCGGCTCGCCCCGCAACGCGCGGATCACCGCATCAATGCCGGCGGTGCCCTTGTGGTGTGCGGCCAGGTGGCGGAAGCGGTGGAGCTGTTGGAAGCCCTGCAGCGGGAGCAGCCACCCGGGCTGAGCGCCGATCAGCAGATTGCCCTGTGGCGCAATCTGGCCGCCGCCACGGCACAGGCCGGCCAGCTGGAGGCGGCCCTGGAGCATCGCCACGCCTGGTTGCAAGCCCATCCTCACAGTGAATCGGTGGAGCGCTGGTTGCAATGGGCCCAGCAGGGGTTGGTGGCGGAGCAACCGCCATCCACCCGTGAGCGGGCCCTCGCCATGCTGCAGACACTGCACCAGCTGCAACCGCAGCAGCGCCGCGTGATGGAAGCCCTGGCGGAAGGCCTGGAAGCCGAAGGGCGCTACCGCGAAGCCTCCCTGCTGTATCGCAACCTGCTGCGGCCGGATGCCGTCGGCCCCCAGGCCTAAGCCCCTTTTGTCACACACAGCAGCACCATGGCTCGCACCCGCGCCAGCAACAAACGCCCCGCCAACCTGGAGGCCCAGCTCCAGAAGATTGACGGCCTGATCGCCGTCAATCAATGGGCCGACGCTGCGCCGCTGGCCGTGGCCCTGTTTGAAGCGGCACCCACCGCGCCTGGCGTGCTGGAGCGTGCGGTGGTGGCCCTGCGGCAGCTGGAGCACTGGGCCCAATTGGCGGATCTGATGCTGGAGGCACGCAACCGCTATGGCCTGTGGGCCGAGAGCAGTGAGCTGCTGCTGGGGCAAGCGCTGCTGGAGAAGGGGGATCTTGCCCTAGCCCAGACCTACCTCGAGGAAGCTGTGCAGTTAGACGGGTCTTCGGGCTGGGCCCACCACTTTTTGGGCAAAACACTCCGCCAACAGGGGCAAGTGCAGGAGGCTCTCGAGCAGCAACAGCTAGCCGCTGAGGCCCTGGAGGAGTTCCCTTGGGCACCGTTCGAGGCTGCCGAGCTGCTGCTGGAGCTGCAGCGGCCCCTGGAAGCCGCCCTGGAGCTGCTGGAAGCCCAGCGGCGTTGCGCAGATCCCAGCCAGGAGCCCATGTTGCTGCAGCTGCAAAGCCAGCTGGAGCCGGCCCTGGCGGGCCTGGAAGTGGATGCCCTGCTAAAGCGCGGGGAGCAGGATCAAGCGCTCGTGGCCGTGCGCCAGGCCCTGCAACGGCACCCCGACGACCCCCTGCTGCGGGAGCGAGGCCTCAGCTTGGTGGCTCCACAGCGGGAGGAGCTGGATAACGCCACGCTCAGCCAGCTGGAGCAAGCCCTGCAGAGCTTTGAGCTGCTGCTGGGGGCGGCGGAAGCGGAGCTCGAGCGGCAGGGCTTTTAAGGCGGCTGGCTCACCTCTGAAGGGGGGTTAGAGGAAGGCGATCTCCTCTCGCACCAGGTTCGGCGCCGGGGGCACCAATGCGGTTGGCACTGCTGCCGACGCGCGCCGTTGAAGCAACGCACTGGCACGGGTCAGGGCGCTGTGCTGCTGCAACACCACCTGCTCCAGCCGCCGTTGGCGCCGCTTTTGGCGTTGGATCACCCGGGTAAAGCGCTGCTGAAGGGCTTCCAACTGTTCAGCCGCTTGCGGCTGCTGGGGGGCAGGGGCCTCGAGCTGTTGCTGGAGCTCTTGGCTGAGCAGGAAATAGTGCTCTAGCTCCTCCTGCACCTGGTGCAGCTGGAGCAGCAGCAACTCGGATTCTTCCCGGGCATCCTGCAATTCAAGCTGTTGCGCTGCAGCCCGCTTCTCCTGCTCTTGAAGGGCATCCTGCAATTCGAGCTGTTGCGCCTGAGCACTCTTGAGCTGCTCTTGAAGGGCATCCTGCACTTCGAACTGTTGCGCCGCAGCACTCTTCAGCTGCTCTTGAAGGGCCTCAACCTGCTCTGCCGATGGGTTGACGCTTGGAGGCTCCTCCTGGGCAGGGGGGGTGGATTCGGGGGGCTCTGCCTGGCGACTCTGCAACCACCCACCCAAGGCCAGGGGAATCAAACCAACCGCCGCCGCCGCGGCCCATTGCCAATTCGCAACCACCAGCTGCACAGCCTGAACCTTCTTACGGTACCGGCTGCCGACGATTCGCCCAGCGGCACCGGCACCGCTGGAGAATGGCGATCTTCGGCCTGGCCACCGCCATGGTGCACCACCACACCAGCTGGCAAGAGCTGTATACAGCGGCCGAGCGTGCCCTACAGCTGGAGCTGTGGTCTGAGGCGGAGCGCCTGCTGCAGCGCACGCTGGAGCAGGTGCCCCAGCACGCCGCTGCTCTACACCTGCTGGGCAAGGTGTTGGCCGAGCGTGATGCACTGGAGGAGGCCCTCAGCCTGCAACAACGCAGCTGCCATACCGATCCCAGCCTCGGCTGGAACTGGTTTGCCAGCGGCGAACTGCTGCTGGAGCTGGGGCGCTATCCGGAGGCCAGCGAGGCCTTTGATCAGGCGCTGGCGGCCCTGCCAGCGGAAGGCTGGATCGCCGAGCAGGCCCAGGAAGCCCGCATGCAAGAAGCACTGCAGGGGGAGAGCCTGGATGGTGGCGTGGGGCCACGCACGTATCGCTACTGGATCCAGCACCATGAGCCCAGGCTGCCCAGCGGCGCCCTGAGGCTGGAGCAGCCGTTTTGGCTGCTGGAAGCCGGAAACCAGGGCACGCCTCGATGGCGTGCCCTCCACAGCCAGGCACCGCTGCAACCGCCGCCGGCTCCCTTGGGTTCATCGCCCTGGCCCACCGATGGCTGGCTGGTGTTGCTGGGGGAAGGCGCAACCCTGCGCCAAGGTGCTCTACAGGGCCTGGAAGCCTGGCTGAGGGGCGATTTGGTGGAGCAGCGTGCTGCGCAGCTGGCGAGCCGCCTCAGCCCACTCACCGCCACTGAGCTGGTGCAGCCCGATCTGCTCTACGCCGATGAAGATCGGCTGGATCGCGACGGCCAGCGCTGCGATCCGTGGTTCAAGCCAGGCTGGGTGGAGGAGAGCTTCTGGGCTAGCCCCTGGCTGGGCAGCCTCAGCCTGTGGCGGCTCAGTTGGCTGCGGGAGCGAGAGCTGCCGCTCCCACCCGGCGATGCCAGCGGCCGCCTGGCCTGGATGCTGCAGGCCCTGGAGGCCGAACCGACAACGGCACACGTGCCCCTGGTGTTGAGCCACAACCGACAGCCGCCGGCGCCGCTTGAACCGGCGGCCCTGCAAGCCCTACAAACCCACCTCGAGCGGCGGGGCGAGCCAGGCGTGACAGCGCGGGCGCACCCGCAGCTGCCGGGCTGCGCCGCTCTGCAATGGCCGCTGCCGAAAACCAGCAGCTGCACAGTGGTGATCCCGACGCGAGATCGCGCCGAGCTGCTGAGCACCTGCCTGAGCAGCCTGTGGGAGAGCACCACTGCCGAACGGGCTCAGGGCCTGGAGCTCGAGATCATGGTGGTGGATAACGGCTCGGTGCAGGCCCGCACGCAGGCGCTGCTGGCCCAGTGGCAGCAGCGCCTGGGGGGCCAGTTTGTGGTGGTAGCCGACGACGGCCCGTTCAACTGGAGCCGGCTCAACAACCGCGCCGCGGCCGTAGCCCGCGGCGAAAAATGCACCGATGCCTGTGTAAAAGCACTATTAAGTGGTTTTGCGGATCGATTGTTGCGCAATGCCGAATGGTGCTATTAAGTAATAAATTCGCTCGCCTAGATTTGGCATGATTGAATGCTTATGACTGAATCTAAATCTCCCATGCTGCTCACAAAAAGAACTCAGAAAAGCTAGGGGACTCCTGGATTGCCCGATTTTCGCTATAACTACACTCAAGGCAGCTTTGCATCAGACATAGACCGAGGATGGCTTATTGTGCGAGAAGCATTTTGCGCACTTGGAAAAAGTACCATATATATTATGGCCACTATTCTCGAGGTTCGCTCCAACCTTTTCGAGCAAGGAATAAGCCTCTTTAAGGGGTGACTCAAAGGAGTCGACAGTAAACAGTTCAACCACTGGAAAGCCGGAGGACTCAACTAAGTCGCGGAGCATGCTTACGGTATATTCCAGATTATGCCTATAAGGCTGCCCGGTGTACTTCATAAAGAAAGATGGGTG
>Ga0194129_10010379_pt1 | contig 10172 bp, 10 predicted proteins | sample TA2KigCa35mmetaG_FD_150862 | JGI IMG/M metagenome (GOLD analysis project Ga0194129, IMG submission 150862) | Freshwater microbial communities from Lake Tanganyika, Tanzania - TA2015038 Kigoma Deep Cast 35m | ecosystem: Environmental > Aquatic > Freshwater > Lake | place: Tanzania: Lake...
GAGGCGATGCTGACTGCCTATGTGGCCGGTCTGCGAGCGCAAGTTGTGGGTTGGGAAAAGCTGCATTTTAATGACCCCGCGCGGGCCAAGAAAGAGTACGAAGACGTGCTCACCTACTTGCGCGCCAACCCCCAGGCCAAAGCTGCGTTTGAGAAGGCCAACGCCGAGTACCAGAAGTACAACAACGGCATGATTGACTTGCTGGTGCAGACCGGCGAGATGACTGCGGCCAAAGCTGCCGAACTCAAGAGCAAGCCCTTCATCCCGTACTACCGCTTGGTGGGTGACTCGGTACAGTTGTTTGTGGATAAGGAGCGGCGTCCAATCAGCGTGGGTGACATCAAGACCCAGCCTGAACTCAAGGCGCTTATCGGCGGTAATCAGCAGATCATGCCGATCTTTACGAGCGCCATTCAGAACACATTCATCCTGACGCGCATGGCTTTGCGCAACCAAGCCATCAAGGATACGGTCTTCCCGTTGCAGAAGATGGGCATCGTCTCGCGCATCGGCAAAGGACAGGGGCCTGATAGCCGCAACACTGTGCGGTTCAAGATCAAGGGCGACGATCACTTTGCCGTGATTGATGGTGTGTTTGGTAAGCCCGGAGACAAGGACTACATCCCCGCAGACTTGGTCGTCAAGGGGCTGGAGGGTATCAAGACAACGATGCCTGCACTGGTAACCGCGCTGGGCTACCCCGCCGATGTGCTGCGCAAGTTTGTAACGCGCGCGCCGGTCTACGCGCTTCGCCAAGTTGTCCGCGATCCGCTCAACGCTTGGCTGACTACCGGCTCCGACACCACGCCGGTGCTGGGTGCGTTCCGGGAACTGGGCAAGATCATGGCTGGGCGCAGCGAAGCCGAGCGCAGCCTCATGTCGATGGGTGCGATCAGCAGCCAAGTGTTCACGGGCGATCAGCGTGATATGGAGATGTTCCTGCGAAATGTGACCAAAGGAAAGTCTGGTTGGGACACGTGGATGGCGCGGTTTGACCAATTCGCCATGCAGGCTGATGCTGCTACGCGGGCAACGGTCTACAACGACTCGCTGGCCAAGGGCCTGACGGAGCAGCAAGCTGCGCTGCGTACGCTGGAGTCGATGAACTTTAGCCGTCGAGGCTTGTCGCCCAGCATCCAGGCGTTGTCCGTCATGATTCCCTTCTTCAACGCTCAGGTGCAAGGCTTGGACGTACTGTATCGGGCGTTCACGGGGCAGATGCCGTACAGCGAGCAACTGAAGATTCGGCAGAAACTGTGGACGCGCGGCTTGATGCTGAGCATTGGCACGATGGCCTACGCCCTGCTGATGGAAGACGACGACGCCTACAAGCGAGCCAAGCCCGAAGAGCGGCTGAGCAACTGGTTTGTGTACATCCCGGGCTTTGAGGAGCCGGTGCGCGTGCCGATCCCGTTTGAGTTGGGTTACCTCTTCAAGGCGCTGCCCGAGGCGCTGTATCACGCGACCAAGGGTGATACTGAGGCTACGCAGGCCATGAAGGGCATGCAGCGTTTGCTATTCCAGACCATACCGGTCACGCTTCCCCAGGGGGTCAAGCCACTGACCGAAGTTATTCTGGGCAAGTCGTTCTACAGTGGCGATATTGAGTCAGTGCGTGAGCAAGCGCTGCTTGGCTCTGAGCGTTACCGCGACACCACTACCAGCGTGGCGCGCCTGATTGGGTCTGTGACCGGCGATTTGGGCTTGTCGCCCATCAAGATTGACTACCTGATCCGAAACTACACGGGCGGCATGGGCCTCGCACTCACGCAACTCACCAACCCCCTGGTCAACGTCGTGCTGCCCAAGGAAGAAGTGCCGGAGCCCACCACCAAGCTCAGCAAGACGCTGTTTATTGGGGGCCTCTTCCAGCCTGTTGAAGGCCGTGGCACCAGCGACGCCGCATATGACCGCATGAAGCAGGTCAAGGAAATTGACACCACGTTCAAGAACATGCTCAAGGAAGGACGTGGGGCTGAGGCGCGTGCCTTGGCGCAGAAGTACGCCACTGAAATGGCGCTGGTGACCACCAGCGGGCGGGTCTACAAGCAGCTTGGCGATCTGTCCGCCTTGGAGCGGCAGATCAAGAAGAGCCCGAACCTGACTACTGAGCAGAAGGATGCGCGGCTCAAGGCTCTGGATGCCCAGAAGGAGCGGGTTGCTCGGATGTATCTGGATGTTTCGGAACGCGTGGCCGCACGGCAGCCTTCCTAAAAAAGAGCACGCCGACCATTCCGTTGTAAATGCAGTACAGGGCCTGCGCGTCTAGCACGCGCACTCTGACTGCGGCCAGTAGCCCCGCTTCACGCACGGGTTCGAGGTCCAGGGCCGGGATGAAGAATCCCTGCCCTGGCTCAAGCGTTTTCCAAGGTAGCTTCACGCTCGACCTTGCGCCGGATACACACGGCTCGGATGCGCATCTGCGGACCTCTGGTGCGGGCCATCATGTCCTTGCGAATGTAGGACACCGTGTAGCCCTCAGTCTGCTCAAGCTGCTTCTTGAAGTCGTCGTAGCCGAACGACATGGCCACGCAGTGTGAGCGTATGACCTGCTCCTCAATAAAGTAGTCCACGTGCCCAGCCGCCTCGATCTCGTGCTCCACGCGCCCCATGACCTTGTTGCGGGTGATGGTCTGGTCGATGATCTCGCCGCTGCCCAGGGCCGCCAAGAGCTTGCCGTCGCTCTTCTTGACCACCACGAACTGGCCGTAGTTGTCGCGGGTAAAAGCGTTCAGGACATCCTCCGCTGAGCGCACGCCGTTGCGCACCACCTTGCGGGCCTTGTCCACCATCTTCTTCAAGCTCTTGATGATCTCGGCCACTGGTAGGTCGATGATGCCTGCGTACTTGGACGACACGAGGATCGCCCCGGCAATAACTGCGCCGCAGCCAGCCGCCCAGAACCGCTCGTCACCCGTCATCTGCCAGTCGCGCTTGATCATAGCGATCGTCTCCCGAGTCACGCGCTCAGCGGTTTCTTGGTTCTGCACCAACCACCGTACGAACGCATCGCCCGCCACCCCGTAGTTGTCCTGCAAGATGCGGATGATCTGCTCTTCTTCAGTCGTCCAGTTCAGCTTTTCTTCGGGCGTCCACTCCAGCATCCGCAGCAACTCGCCCTGGGAGGTATGCGCCCGCACGCCAGCCATGTAGTCCTGCATGTGGGTGTTGGAGGTAAACAGTGCTAGGGTGTACCAGGAGACGAGATTAATGCGCTCCCGATTGTGATGAACCTCGGACTTCTCCTTGCCCTGGCCCTCGGACAAGTCGAACACCATGCCCGGGAACCACTCCATGTCGTGGCGCGACTTGTGCGTAATTTCGTCCGAAGTAAACGGTAGACTATTGAGGTTGCCAATGCGTTGTTGCATTGTTACAGGGGAGGTGCTTTTGCCTGTGCGATACCGCACCGGGTGCCCCCAGACCGAATTGAGCAACGACAACGCTAAAGATTTACCCGTACCAGACAACGTGGAGCCTGCGTGGAACGTCAGGCAGGGCATCTGGGTTAACTTCATCAGCGGCGCGCCGAAGGCGATGCACGATATGGCCAGCAGATCATGAAGCTCACGCTTGATCATCATTTGTGGGAAGCGCCTCCACTGCTCCAGCGTGCCTGTGGCGCGTGTGTTGCGCGTCAGATTCTGTAGGTCGGGCATGGGTACTGTGCGTGTAGTGCCGTCTTGAAAGTAGACCTTGCCGTTGTAGACAAACGTGCCGTCTTCCTGCCAGCCGTACTGGCCCGGAATCTTGACGGTCTTCTTGTTAACACTAGCCTCCTCGACGCAGGCGCGCACGTACTCGAACAGATTCTTGTCGTTGCCTGACCCATAGGAGGCCATGATGTTCTGGCTGGCCAGGGCCTTGATCAACTCGTCCTTGCTGACTGACGCTTTCTGGGGGAAGAGGACATCGGCGGGCTTGCCCGGACGGTGCGCGATCATATGGACGGTGTGCTCGTTCTCCTTGTTCAGGATGTCCACCACAAACATGTCGTAAGGCAGGATCATGACCTGCTGCTTGCGCTTGTTGCCGTCCGCGTCCTCGACAATCTTCTCTACGTACACGCCACCATTGACGCCGTAGGCGTAGCCTCGGGGGGGCGTGGGGCGCACCACTTTGATGGTCGGTGCGTCTGGGTCTTCCGGGTCAACCGGAGTGATCTCAATCTCTTTCTCAGTGTTATCCGCCGCCAATTCCCGGCCTAGAGCTAGGGGGTTGGTGATCTTGCCGAAGTGCTTGCAGCCCGAGCACACGCCCGGATTCTCGCTGTCAAACTTGATGCAGGGATAGGGACCTTTGATGTCGCGCAGCTTCTCGCGCATGCGTTCTTCATCGTAGGGGTGCAGTTCGCTGAGCATGATGGCGGCTCTCTCGCCATCGGCGCAGTACTTGGTCTGGCTCAGCCAGCCCCGCCACAGCGGCTCCATGCCGTCCTCGGCAGCATGCTCCACAAAGTGAGCCAACTGCGCGCACCCGTCCCCGCTACTGGTGCGCTTCATGATCTTGCCGAACTTCACGACGCTGTTAGCCAGCATCTGCACGCCCGTCTTGGAGGCGGTTACTGGGCGCTTGCCTGGGAGTTCTAGCAGCGACTCGGTCGGTGCAGGCGCAGGCGCAGGCGCAGGAGCGGCGCTGCCCAAGAGCTTGCACAGGGCCTCAAAGAACTCATTGGCGTCCAGCGAAGCGGCGCCCTCGCTCAGCACCTCCACCGGTCTAGGCTCGCCGTACTTCTTCTTGAAATTCTTGGTGCCCGGTACGCGCAGCACCCGGGCGGCGTCCGCCGTGACCGTGTTGTCGATGGCCAGTGAGCGTTGCTTGCACAGGCGCTTGAACGCCTCCGCGATAGGCTTCCACTGCGCCACCGTTAGCGGCTTGTCGAACGGCCAGTAGCAGTGCAGGCCGCCTCCAGAAGCGACGATCCACGGCTTGCCATAGGCGTCCAGCCCAGTATCGGCAAGGAACGCATCCAGCGCCGTCTGGGCAGCCTCACGGCTTTCATACCCGTCCATGTCGATGAACAAGGACTTGATGTACTCGGCGTTGTCCGCCGTGCGTTTGCCACTGTTGGCAAAGGTTGCCAAAGCGAAGTACACGTCTTGCTGCCCCTCAAGCCAGCTTTGAGCGTGTGTGGGTATCTCAGCCAAGTCTTCGGTGAAGACGTGCTGTTTCTTCGGTGAGGAGAGTTCTGCCGTGCAGTAGTACCCGTGACCCGGGGACGGCAAAACCGCCGCTAAGAAATCTAGCGGGTCCATGAACGTCCCGAGTTATTCGTTGAAGAGCAGTGGCAGTTGCTTGGGGTTGCTCTGATCTTTGACCTTCTCCCAATCGCGCCCATCCTGGGCGTTGCGCTGGGCCAGTTCCTTAACTATCTCAGAGGGCAGCGATCCGGCTGCACCCATCGCCATATAAACGACGCGCTCAAACTCTTCGTCGCTCAGGGACGAGTGTTGAATTCCTGACATGCTTTGCTCCATGCGTGTTCGTTGTCGGTTGATTTCATCAGAATCTGCAGCAGCTTTTCAACCCGGGGTTGGTACGGACCAATGACCGTATGCTTTCCGGTGATCCAGTTGTATACAGTCTGACGCGAAGCGCCCGTAAGCTGGGCGATCCGAGCTACTGAGAAATCCAGGTGCACAGCCCAGCGCCCGAGTTGGTTCCCGAGCGTTTTGGGTGCAGCCTTGACGGTGCTGACAGTTTTGACTGAATATGGCATGTTAAAGAGGGGCCGAAGCCCCCAAGTTGATTTAACCTTCGTCGTCCCACTCAGCCGCCAGCTTAGCTAAATCCGACTTGCCAGCAGCGGCGGGTTCATCCGACTTGCTCTTGCGCTTGGTGGGCAGTGCGTTCTCTTCCTCCTCCACCGGTGCCTCGACCTTGGGCTTGACCGCCTTGGGCTTGGCCCCTTCGAGCGCCAGGGGTGCGGCTTCAGCCACCTTATCTATCTTAGCCACAGTCATGGTGATGGCGCGCTTGGCATCCTCGGTCTGACCCTGGCGGGTGATAGCCTCGAACTCGTCATCCGTCACCCAGCGCGCGGGCTTGAAGAACAGCTTGGGCGCTTCGGACTTGGTGTCGAACTGCATGCGCGTGACCAGCATCTCAGGCGATACGTTCTGGGCAGCCAGATAGCGAGCGTACGCTTGCAACGGACGCTTGTCGCCATCCTCACGACCGAAGATGGACGTGGCGGGCAGTTGAAGCTGCATCACGTTGCCTTCGATGTCGTTGGCTAAGACCACAGCCAGACGCTGGCTGAAGCGGCAGGCACGAGATTCACCCGCCCCAGAACCTTTGATGTTCTGATCACAGGTGGCGCAGCGGTCAGACTGCGGGTTGACTGCGGAGGCATCGGGGTGCTCACCGTCAGCCGACCAGCAGTCCGGGCCTGCCGGGTTCTCGGGGTTGTACGACTTCAGGTAGAAGGTACGACCGATCTTGGGCGCAGCGTTGACAACCACCACATCCAGGTGGCGCTCGTCGATGGCAGCCACTTCCTTGCCGTCCACGATCAGGCGGAACACGCCGCCCTTGATCGAGATGCGCTTGCCGCCACTACTACCACCGCCACCCGCGAGGGACTTGGCGAGGTTAGACAGTTGAGCCTTCTTGGCGAAGGCGGGAACATTGGAACCAGAAAATAGAGCTACGTTGCTCATAGTGCTTTCTCCTTAACGGGGCTTGGTAACAGAGATGTCGAACTCGGCAGTATTGCTAAGTCCAGGTGGGTGCAGGTTCGGGTTTTCTTCCAAGAACAACTGCATGTTGGATTGCGCAATGCGCTTCTCCAACAGATCGACGGCGTCGTGTTCAATCACGAACTTCTTGAAGCTGTCCCAGTCCTGCGTGTAGAACCGAGTCTTCTCCTTGATCGTAATCGTGCCGAAGTCGGTGCGCACAGACTTGGTTCCAAGCGCCATCATCTGATCCTTCATGGCGTTCTTCACGTGCTGCTGTGCTTCTTTAATGTCCTCGATCTGCTTGTCGAGGTCTTGGATGGCCGTACGCATCTTCATGTACATGCGCGCCAGCTTGTCCATCGGGATGGTGTCTTCACTCATCACTTTCTCCTTTCGTTGTTATGTCCAGAATTGTACATTGTCTAGAATCGATTACAACCCCCTTTCGTGAACTTCGTTGTTGAACAGGTCAACCAGCAGTGCGTTGTCGTCCACCTTGTTGGTGAGCGCCTTGAACATCTTCTTCTCTACGGGTGAACCCTGTATGTGGATCACCGTCACCTTGTCCGAGTCCTGGCCCTTGCGGTCAGCGCGTGCGATGCACTGGGTGTACTGCTCCACCGACATGAGCGGGCCATAGAAGATCACCGTGTCGGCAGCCGTGAGCGTGATGCCGTGCGCTGTAGCCGCAGGCTGCATGACCAGCACCCTGGGGTTGGGCTGCTTCTGGAAGCGGTTGATGATGTCGCCTCGCTTGGTGGCGGTGACGCCGCCGTGAATCTGCTCGTTGACCACGCCGTTCTTGGTCAGGAACTCGCTGATGGCGTCGATGGCAGAGCGAAACAGGGCGAAGATGATCACCTTGCGGTCGGTCTGCTCAAGTGCTTCCATCAGCACGTTCAGGCGCGGCGTGGCGTCGAACTCCACAACTTCCTTGTTGTCCGTGTACGCCACACCTGCGCTGATTTGCAGGAGTTTGTTGAGGGCAACGGCTGCGTTGACTGCCGTGATTATCTCGCCTGCTGCCATGACCAGCATCTGGGACTTCAGTATGTTGTAATACTTGGCCTGCTGCGGGGTGAGCGGCACCTCGCGGGTCATGGTGATGACGGGCGGCAGGTCCAGGCACTGGGCCTTGCTGTAGCGGATGGCGGGCTGCAGCGCCTCAAAAACCCGGTCGGCAGCATCGGCCTTGGGCGCCCACTTAAACATCGTAATCTTGTTCATCACGGCATCGCGCCATGCGGTGTAGAACTTGGGCACCCCGTTGGGGTTCACGAGCTTGGCCAAGCCGTAGGCGTCCACAGGACTTTGGGAAGCAGGCGTGCCGGTCATCATCCACAGGTAGGTGTCGGGCTTGAGGATGGAGGCCAGCGCCTTCCACCGCTTGGTCTGTGGGTTCTTGTAGGCGTTGGCCTCGTCCACGATGATCAGATCAAACCGCCCGTCGTTGCGCACCTCGTCAGCGATCAGGGCCAAGCCTTCGTAGTTGATGATCACGAACTCGTAGTTCTCTTGAATCAGCTCGATGCGCCGTGCGGCCTGCTGGTGATGCGCCACCACCACGCTGCGGTGAATCACGCTGTTGCCCAAGTCCTGCATCCAGGCGCTGTGCATGATGGACAGCGGGCAAAGAATCAGCACGCGGCGGATGTCACCGCGCTTCATCAGGTAGTCGGCGGCCCACAAAGCGGACAGCGTCTTGCCGGTGCCAGGATCATTAAACACAAACGCCCGCCGGTTTAGCGTGAGAAAAGAGGCCGTCTCCTTTTGATGCACCATCGGCTTGTAGCGCCCAGGCCAGTTGTACCTACCATAAATAGGAGAGGGGACGTTTTTTACGCCCATGTTGCGCAGCACTCGCACTTCGTCCAACCCCCAGTGCACGGCCACGTTGTAACCGCCAGGGATAGGGATGGCTTGGCTCTTGGGTATGAGCCGGTACTTGCTTGGGTTGCGCGTGCGGAAAAGCAGCAGCTTGTTGTCTATTACTTCCATATTCTCTTAGTTGTGTTTGTTGAGAAACTTTGCAACTGCATAACTGCTCTACTCATGACAGCCACCCCGCCCAGTAGCAAAAATACACGACGGCTCCAAACAGAAAGCCCAGGGCGGCAAGCATCCCGATCAGCCAGCCTAATGAATCTAACAAGTCTTCGTCTTCAAGCCTTTGCATGTCTTTCTCCAATATTTATTTGTTGTCGCTGCGATTTGCGCTTTTGTTGCGCATGCGCAGATTGTTTTTAGCGGATGTGCCGCCACTGCGTATGGGCTTGATGTGATCTACGTCTTTGCCATCGCCCTTTTTAGCAGCTCCTTTTTTCTCCATCAGCCTTCTTGCTTTGACACGTTCAGCGCGCTTATTGATTTGTTCCGGCGTGCCCTGGTAGTTTTCATACTCAGAGCGATAGTTTCTTGCCATATTCGGCTCCTTAATTTTTGGGATTGAACGGGCACGTGGTTACGGGACACCACCCGCATAACGGCGACTGTGTGGGGTTCCACACATCGTTCTTGTGCGACATCTCCAGCTTGGCTACGCGTTCACGGTATCGCCACCACGCTTCCTCTGCCTCACCGCGCAACATGGCGTGGGTGGTCATCGTTTCCTTGACCAGGAAGAAGAGTGCCGACTTAACCTGCCGGATGTGGGGGAAGTGCACGAACACCATGAGGGACATCAGCACGAGCTGATCCTTGTCCGGGTACCTGTTGTTGCCCGTCTTCCAATCAACTACCCTGGCGCTGAGGTTGTCGTCGTTGATAATGAGCAGGTCAGCGATGCCTCTGACCCACCGATTCGGATCGTTGAAGCCGCATGGCTGCAAGTCACGCGTCACACCCATCTCGTGCTCAAAGAGTTTTCTTCCCGACTTACGCAACACCGCATCTACTACGGGCTTGAACTGCGCGTACTTCTCGGGAATTGGCGTGCTGTCCTTGCCGTAGTCCTCGATGGCCTTGTGCACGTCCTTGCCGTAGATGGTGTGGGTGGTTTCTTGGAACGGGTAGTTCTTGAGAACCTTGACCTCATGGTAGCGGCGGGCGCAGCCCTCGAAGTCTTTTAGGCCGCTGTGGCTCCAGGTAACTGAGTCGTTCATTTGAACTTGGCGGATTTAATGGCTGTGGCAAGGCGCGCTGCAAACTCGGTGACGAAGCGCTCGTCGTCGTGCAGGCGACTGTTCATGTCGTACAGGATGGCGTGCACCAGCTCGTGCCAGAAGGTGTCGTTGATCTCGTCTTCGGTGTACGTGCGCCCCGTGACGTTGCTGCGCTGTGCGATGCTTATCTTGCGCTGGTCGTAATGCACTTCGCCCATCTCACGTTTCTGCCGCATGGACTCGACCACATCGACCGAGTACATCTTGGTGCCGACCCGTATGCGTATTGGAATGTTGAGCATGCTTTCTCCTTTCGTTATCCTTTTGCTAATCCGTATCGGCGGTGAGCGCCACCGTCAGCGGCCAGGGGAAGCCCCGGCATATATGT
>Ga0194129_10010380_pt1 | contig 10169 bp, 9 predicted proteins | sample TA2KigCa35mmetaG_FD_150862 | JGI IMG/M metagenome (GOLD analysis project Ga0194129, IMG submission 150862) | Freshwater microbial communities from Lake Tanganyika, Tanzania - TA2015038 Kigoma Deep Cast 35m | ecosystem: Environmental > Aquatic > Freshwater > Lake | place: Tanzania: Lake...
ATTAAAACCAAAAATTTGTTTAATTGAAAATGTAAAAGGAATATTGAGTATGAAACATTATAAAGACAATTTATCTGATTCTCAAAAAGAAATGATTGAAAATTATGAAAAAACAAAAGATAAACAAATAGAATTATCTATTCAACCTTTATATGAAAAAGTTGTCACTAAAATATGTAATCGATTTAAAACATTAGGATATAATATTGAATATAAAGTATTAGATTGTTCTTGTTATAATATAGCACAAAAAAGAGAACGGGTTATTTTTATCGCAAGTTGTATAGAGTCTGTCATTACATTTCCAATACCAAATAACACTAAAATAAGCGTTAAAGATGCAATTGATGATCTAAAAGAAAGAAAAGAAGATAAATCTCTATCTCATTTATTTTCTAAACATTCCGATGAAATGATTGAAAAAATAAAAAAAACTAAAATTGGAGAATGTTTAAATAAAAAATATAATGATGCATTTTTTAAATGTGATCCTACAAAACCTTCGCGAACTGTAAAAGAAAATCACGGAGGTGTATTTTTACATTATGAAAAAAATCGTGTAATGACACCTCGAGAATTAGCTCGTTTACAATCATTTCAAGACGATTTTTTATTTTGTGGAACAAAATCTTCTATTTTAAAACAGATCGGAAATGCAGTACCTCCTCAATTATCAAAATCATTAGCAGAAACGGTCTTACGTTTTTTTGTATAATTTTTGTATAACAAATAATAATTATTTTATAAATTTGTTTTAATTAAAAATTTATCATTAAAATTTTTAATTAATCTTAAAAAAATTTATTATTAAATTTTTATCGTAATAAATTGTAATAAATTATAATAAATTGTAATAAATTATAATAAATTGTAATAAATTATAATAAATTATAATAAATATTTAAATTTTTTACAAATAGTAATACCGTGTCTAACTGGAAATTGATGATTATGTTTTGATTTATCCGTTGATATACTAAAAATATCATATCCTAAATCTTTAAATTGATTAACCATAATTCTTTCAACGGGTTGATGAGCATAACCATCTTCTTGTTCAATATAATGACCACAATGTTGAAATGGAGGATAATGTAAATTAGTATCGTGTAATGCAATGATAGTTTTATCGGTAATAATATTATGTTGAATTAAGTGATGATAAATATCCATTTGAATCATATCATGACAATCAAAAAAAATTAAATCAATTTCTTGATTATCTAAATCAGTAGGTGTCAAATGAATTGCATTTTTAATGATAATACGATGATTTTCTCCTTGTGAAGGAACTTGATTTAAATCGCAAGTATATAATATACCATTATCAGTATAAGATAAAGCTTGTAAAAAATTTTTAGCACTGTATCCATTTAAACCTCCAATTTCTAATATTCTTTCTAATCGACAACCTCTTATGATTGAATATAAAAATAAAGCTTCATCGTCTTGAATTGGCCCCGATACATTTTGGTCATCCGATTGATGTAAATGGCTTAAATCATAATTTACCATCCTTTACCATTATACAATTTTATTAAAGAATTAATTTAAAATAAATACAAGAATTAAAATGAATTTAGAAATCGAATTATATTATATTAATTTAGATTGTCGAATAGATCGTCGAAATAAGATGGAATTACAATTACAAGAATATGTTAAAACGATTCCTTATTATCGTTATCGAGCTTTTTCATCGACAATAAAAGATATGTATGAATTATATCAACAGAATTATTTAACTTCTAATAATTATGTACAAGCATTGATGAATCATAAAAATAATATAAATCGAGGAAGTATTGGATGTTTTATGTCTCATTTAAATTTATTAAAACAATGTGTCCAAACACATAAAATATTTTTAATTTTAGAAGATGATGTCCATATTATTCCATCGTTCGAATCCACTATATTATCAATGATACGATCTATATCTGAATTTGATATGATTTATTTGGAACAACCTACTCATTTGTGGAAAGAAAATTGTATCGATTATAATGAATATTTATATAAAATTCAACAAGGTTATTTTGGAACCTTTGCTTATATCATTCATCCTTTTCACGCTACTTATTTAATACATCATTTAACATCAATTCAGAATCATATTGATAATTCATATTTAACATTAAATCAAACCAAAAATATTTATTTATTAAAGATACATATATTAAATACAGATGTATCAACTCGTCGAAATTCTGATGTAATGATTTCAAAATCAATACAACGTAAAAAAATGCTCGTTTCTCGTTGGATATCAACTATTTTTTATTTTTATTTTCAACCATCTTCTTTTCTCATTGATAAATGGAAACAATTTTTTCCACTAATGACATTTGTCATTGTATTAGAGAATGATTTATCAGTATATGAAATATCGATACAAAAAAAAGGATTTCATATTCAACGACCTTTGTATCCAATCATAAATATTATATTCTTATTAGATAATATTTATGAATTTAAAGTTGAACAAATACCATTTATTTATGGTCTTTTAGATAAAAATAATCCAATAGAAGAAACTTTAGCCATTCCTTCTAATGTTTTTTCTTTTATTTTTTCATTCGAATAAATATTATTTAAAAATATTATAAAAAATAAATTTTATAATAATCATTTAAAAATAAAATAGATTTAAATATAAAAATGATTCACGACAAAACCGAGTATCATAAAATTTTATTGATTAAGGAATTCAAGACTCAATTAGTTAATTTTTTAGATGAATTAATTGATTTATTTCCAAAAGAGGGTGATTTAATTTTGATTCGAATTTTTATTAAAGATCAAATACCGATGGCTGATGTATTAGGCAGATATCAACGAGATATTCTTCCGTTTGAACATAAAATAATGAGTCGTGATGAACATTTTTTTTTGGATCATCCATTTTTATACGCAAAAACTCCTTTAGGAGAAGAAAAAGTAAATCATTTTAAAGATTTATGGACAAAAGGGATTTTATCATTAGAAGATAAATTGACCGTATGGAAATGGATGGATGTTTTTAATATTATTGCTAAACGATATATTACTCATTTTGGATATATACAAGGATGGGAACCTAAATCTGCAACTCCGAATGAAACTTCTATTCCAAATTTAGAAAATGTAACTTATCGATTAAATGAAGTTAAATCTAATAATAAAGAAATTAATTCGACAACGAAAGAAATGGTATGCAAAAATGGAGTCTGCTATTTAAATAGTAGTTCATAATTTTATTTATATTTTTATACTAAATTATACTAATATTTTTATTATAATTTTATACTAATATTTTTATTAATAGTATAATTTTATACTAATTTTTATACTATTAATAAAAATTATTTATATAAATATAAAATGGCTTTAACTACATACAATAAACGTTATTTTCAACGAATTATTGATGATTTGGTTACTCAAAGAAAACAATATAAACCAACAGAAACTAGAAAAGAATCACAAAAATATGAAGAAAGATATATAAGTAATTGTTTTACAGTAGTAGTGGATCGTTATGATGAAGAGAAAAAGACATTATATTTAACAAGATTTTATATAAAATTAGATAGTTATACACTCAATGAATGCAAATTAAATGGCTCCAAAATATGTCAAAGAGTAAGACAATTTTTAACAGATTTAAAGGAGCGATTAAGTTCATCCGATGTAAAAAAAAATTGTTTTAAATTTTGAAGATGCTAGCGAAATTTCTTTTACTTCTTTGAATAGAACCAGCAAAAAGTCAGAAAAGTTTCGTTTTCGTTTATTGTATTTAAAAGCTATTGCTGGATATGATACTTTTTATATGGAAAAACTTGGTGCTGAACTAGCTCATATGGATAAGGCTGACTATAAACGTATGTTTGAAATAATTGGTAATTGTACACTTTATGATTGTTTAAAAAATAATCAAAGATATTTTTTTAATATCGTATTACTAAGATATTTTATCTTAAAATATAAATTTACGAAAGACGTTACTTTAAAAGAAATTATGAGATTCTTAAATAAAATATTAAATGATCTTAGATATTATCCTAACAAACTGAAAGAGATAGAATTTGATGATGATAATTTATTATATATGAGTGAAAATGAAAGTAGTAGTCATATAAATACATTGGAACGTCAAAAAACTTAACTCAAAAATGATTTAAATAAATTATTGAAATTTAGAAAAATGTCATCTACTTTGAGTGAATCGGAAGTTGATATTGAAACATTTTTAACAGATATAGACGATAGTGAGCATACATTAGAATCTATAAATAGAAGTTTTAAAGAATATAAAAGACTTAAATTAAAACTTGATCTACATCAAATATGTGAAAAAATGTTTACTTGTATTGATTTTAGTACAATAAAATCAGAATTTGGAGATACGCTTTATACAATACGACGAAAACAATCTTACACAAATGAATTATTAGATGCTCTATTTGATACTAGTACACCTCAAATTAGAAAAACTCAGTCACAAGATATAAAACGTGAGATTGATGCCTTTTTTGGCGTAATCGATTCTAAATTGAATACTCGTTCATTTGAAGAACAAATATCATATACATCACTTACATTGATTGAAAGAACATTGGTTATTGAACATTTATTATTATTTAAACAGACATATTTTTATTTAGATATGGATGTTTTTAGTAAAATATCTAATATTATCAGCGACCTTACTAGTATATTTCAACATAAAGATTTATTACGAGGACAATTTGAGGTTTTAACTGATAATGAAATTACAGAATTTAAAGTTATAGTATAATAATTAGTTAATTATCAAAAAAATTGTAATATATTAAGCTATGTAATTGTTTTTTTGGGAACGAATTAGTAACTTTTAAATAATATATATCTATCATTATCGATGTATAAATATCAAAGATAGATGTTTTAAAAACATTGACTTTATCTCTCCTAATGTAATTGAATAGAATCATTATATTGATAGAAAGGGTACACTGTTTCAAGGATTAATAATTTGATTATGTAGTCTTATAGATCTTGTCGCTGAAGGAGAACTAGATGTACCGTCATGACGAAATGATATAAACTGATTACGTTTAAATGGAAATTGTGCGTAAAATTCATTTATACAAGGTTTTATATAACAGTGGTAAAAAATAGCAAATTTCTCAACATCATCTGAATAGATGGAACCATTGTAAATTAGACTTTCGAAATATTTTATAAAAACAAATAACAAATATAAATTTTCTGTAGTTTGTGTCATATCCCTTAAAATATCAAGTATAATTAAATTAAAAATAAATGATATTAGATTGGGTGGAAACATTCCTATTAAAGATTGTGTAGTCATTGGCTGATGAGTCATTGACGGAGGAGTCATGGCTGGAGTAGTCATTGCTTGTCTAGTTATAATTAGAGATTCTATAATAGAACAATAAAATCTTGCTTTCTTTTTGATATATTGAACATATAACTTATCATAAAAAAATAATAAAAATTCAGAGTAATGAGTTGATATAGAAAAATTTTCAGAACTAGTTATAAAACGTTCTTTATAAGCAGCTGAAGCTATCTCTATCGTAGAAATTATGTCTTGCGATGTTACTGCTTTTTCAGCATTAAATGGAATAGTTTTACAATATATATTTGATATATATATATATCCTCTATATGAATGTTTTAATGTATCATTCATTTCTTCTAGCTTTGCAATATTTTCGAGGGGAATCATTATATTTATGTCATCATTTCTTATACTAAATGATAATAAATGTGTATAAAATAAAATTTCAAGTTCGTTTGTAGTACCCATATATTGATGTATTAGACCACCTTCTGCGTTAATTCTTGGAAAAAATAATTTTAAAAGATCTTTTACGTCATTTATAGTATTTATTAATGAACTAAAATGTATTCCTAAATGTGGTAGTATATTTTTTAATATTTGTAATATATATTCTACTTGTCCAAAATCCAAATTCTGAATATAAATGGAATGTGCGAATAGGATCATATAAAATAATAAATCTCGGCGATCTTTTATACTATTACTTGAAGATTTCAAAAATAATATTATATTCTCTACTAGTTCGGATATTGACAAAGAAATCTCTGCTGATCCTCTTTTTCGAGGAGGTCTACGTTCGGTAGGCATACTACCAATACTCGTTTGTTCTACCGCTTGTTCTACAGTGTCGGTTCCTTGACTAATCATATATAATCTACGAAAAGGTAAATCACATTCATTGTATAATTTATATCCAAGATATGATAAACTATTTGGATCTATTGTTTTATATTTTTGCTGTTGTTGTTGAGTCGATAATTGGTAAGAATTAGGATGACTTTTTATCCTATATTTAACTTGTGTTGGTTGTTTAGATTGAGGCATTCTAGGTTGTTGTTGTTGTTGAGGTTGACCTTGAAATGTTTCAATTATTTGTTGTATAAATGGATCATCTATACTAACATCTGTAGGAAATAAAAATTGAGATGGCAACAACGATTCATACTCTTTTTGTGTGTCATATACATTTAATGATAAATAATGAACTGTTTTTATATCATTTTCTATAACCATTTTGGATTTTCTAAATAATGCAGCAATCTGACTAATACGTTCTTGATATTTTTCTTGACAAAAATCCATTATAACTATTTTTATTATTATTATAATAATAATAATAAAAATATATTTTTATTCACATTATTCACATTATTCACATTATTCACATTATTCACATTATTCACATTATTCACATTATTCACATTATTCACATTATTCACATTATTCACATTATTCACATTATTCACATTATTTATTAATTTTTTTTTGAATGAAATAACGTTTAATCATTTTATATAAAGATAAAGGAGTTTCTTTATTTAATAAATCTAAAATATTTTGAGAAAAGACATTATTATTCTTTTTATCTTGTAAATACCATTCGTGAGCTTTTTTTACAATTATATATTCTTCTTTTGGCAATGTAATATATTGATTTTTAATATATCGATTAATATAATATTGATGTAATATTCGAGCAATTTGTCGTATAGCATCTTCATAATCATCAAATGTTTCACTGTATTTTGGATATAAATTATATAATGCTCGGAGTTGATTCGAATCATTTCTCAATTCTAAAAATCGAAATCGTAAATTTGGATTATTTGCACGCAATTTATATAAACATTCATATTCTTTTTGAAAAATTTTAATTTGTTTATTTGTGTTCATATTCCATCCTAAAATTCCTTGATATTCATTGAAATTGGTATCATTTACTTGTTGTATCAAATCATCTATTCCATTCATAAATTCAATTGGTTTTTGTATCTCAAATTGAGTATATTCGGTAATAACTGGATCTATAAAAACTTTAGATGAAATAGTTTCATATATAGGTAATGATCCAATATAAATAATTTGAGATAAAATTTTATTTGAACATTGACATACGATACGATTTTCTATATTAGAACGCAAAAGAAAATAATAAATACTTTCTTTATTTAATTTAGAATAAAACCATTCTAATATATCATCGGGGACATCCTTTTCTTTTACACTACTTCTTAATTCCTTTACAAATAATTCTCCAAAAGTATATTTACACGACCATCGACTTTGAAAAGCATCCAATTTTCGATGTGTTGATAGATACCATTTATTTTGATAATAAAAACATCTTAACAAAGTTCCTTCAATAGATGAATAAAATTTCCAATCGCTAATAGGATTTATTATCTCTTTTATCATCTCTTTATCGTCAACCGTATATAAATCTGTATATCCAAAAGAAGGAACAATTTCTTTCTCTTCGGTATCATAAATAATTCCTCTCATCTTTTTTTCACTTTCTAAACTATCATTTGTGCACGTTTTATAACATTTTAATTTTAAAAAATCATTTGAGTCAATAATTTCAAAATCTTCCATTTATTTATAAATTATTATTTTTTTAAATCATAAATTATAAATTAATTATTCATTTTTTTAAGATTTAATCCTCTAATAAAGTATAATCATTTGATAACGATTCATTATTTTTTATAATATTTATTTTTTTTTATATCTACTATTTATTTAAATGTAAGATATTTAAATAAAAAATGATCTAAATTGAATTTAAATGAAAATAAATTAAAGATGGGTATTCCGAGTTTTTTTCGAACAATTATACAAAAAAATCCTTCACTATTAAGTGGAGCTTCTTCTTTTACAAACTCTATTGATTATTTTTTTATTGATTTTAATTCTATTATTTATCATTCTTTTCATCAATTGCAAAAACAATATTCGTCTCAATTACAACAATCGATAGATCCTTCCATTATAAAAGAACAAATGGAAAATCAATTAATTGAAAGTATCATAAATACATTAAGTCATCTCGTTAATGATATTGTAAAACCAAAAGTATATGCTTATATTTCAATTGATGGAGTAGCACCACGAGCCAAAATGGTACAACAACGATCTCGTCGATATAAATCTGTTCAATGGAAAGAATTATTACGAAAAAAAGAAGTTGAATTACAAATACAACCGTCCATTGAATGGGATCCATCTCCAAATATAAGTCCCGGAACCATATTTATGAAAAAATTACAACGATCTATATTACATCATATGAAAATAAAAAAATTTCAATATAAAACTTATTTAAATGATAGTAATCATCGTGGAGAAGGAGAACATAAATTTTTACCTTTAATTCGATCTTTTCAAGATCCAACTAAAAAAATAGTTATATATTCTCCCGATGGAGATATGATTTCTCTTGCTTTACTAACACATCAACCTCATATTTATATAATGAGAATTCCCGACTCTCAATCTCCATTAGAAGCTAAATTTATTCCTTCTGAAAAATATATTTATTGCGATTGTGATCAACTTAGACAGCTTTTTTACACAGAATTAACGAAAACTTATTCTGAAAATGTAAATGAGTTAAATGTTTTAAATGATTATAATTTTTTATTAGCAATGGTTGGTAATGATTTTATTCCTTCTTTACCTTTTCTTAAAATTCGTGCAGGTGGTTTAGATTTATTGATTCAAATTTATAATCAACTTCGACCTCAATTTTCAGATTATTTAATTCAATACCATCCAAAAGATTATCCAAATCCAACTATTAATATGGATTTTTTTACAGCATTTATTGAACAATTATCTATATGTGAACAAAAAGAAATGATTCGAGAACATCAAAAAATTGTGAAAGATCAACATCATCCAAGACATCATTTTAGAGTTCAAAAAGAAATGGAAATGACACCTCTTGAAATTTTTTCAAATCGTTATCAACATTTGAATTTTTTTCATCCCGATCATCCCGAATATTCACAAAACATTTCTTTATTATCAACCATTAACTATAAATCTTCTTCCTCTATTTGGAAATCTCAATATTATCATTATTTTTTTAATCCAAATTTAACGGATGTTATCGATCAACCTACATTTTCTATTATTCAAAACTATTTTGAATCATTAGTATTCACTTTACATTATTATTTAAAAGGATGTCCATCTTATTCTTGGTATTATAAATATAGAGTGTCTCCTTTACCATCGGATATGTTAACTATTCTTAATCAATTTTCTTTTAATTTAAATACTATTACATTTACAGATTCCTATCAATACACTCCATTTGCTCAATTATTATTAATTTTACCACCACAAATGTCTTTTTTATTACCTCCTATTTTACAAGAATATATGCATCAATCTAATTTTTATAAATCAAAATTTGAAGTTGATAAATTAGCGGGATTAAAATATATATATTCCGAAGCTATTTTACCAGAATTAGAAGATGATGATATATTACAATTTATAAAATCCAAAGAACATTTGTTTACGAAAGAAGAAAAAGAAAGAAATCAAGTTCATTCTAAATTATTTACATTTCGTTCTAATTCTTGAGTATTTATTTAAGATTCATTTAGTATTTATTTAGTACTCAAAGTTTTTATAAAAAAATATTATTTAATCTATAAATTAAATAATATTAATGGCATTTCAAGAAAAAATTCCTTTGTTATATGATAAATTTTTAAATATAGAAAAAATAAGTAGTTACAATATTATGGATGATCATCCATCCGATGATATGAAATCACAATTAGTTGAAATTGCACAAAGATTAATAGATGTTTTTCAATAC
>Ga0194129_10010385_pt1 | contig 10166 bp, 4 predicted proteins | sample TA2KigCa35mmetaG_FD_150862 | JGI IMG/M metagenome (GOLD analysis project Ga0194129, IMG submission 150862) | Freshwater microbial communities from Lake Tanganyika, Tanzania - TA2015038 Kigoma Deep Cast 35m | ecosystem: Environmental > Aquatic > Freshwater > Lake | place: Tanzania: Lake...
GTCTCGCCAGTGGGTCCAGTTAATCCGGTTAGACCTGTTGTTCCAGTTATGCCAGTTTCTCCAGTTGTTCCTGTATATCCTGCGAAACCAGTTAAACCAATCGGACCAGTTGTTCCGGTTTCTCCCGTTATTCCCGTTAGACCAGTTGTTCCGGTTGAACCGGTTATACCCGTGGAACCGGTGGTTCCATCTGTTCCTGTATGTCCAGTTGTTCCCGTAGTTCCTGTTGTTCCCGTAGTTCCTGTTGTTCCGGTTGTACCTGTTATACCAGTTGGACCGGACGTTCCCGTTAATCCAGTTGTTCCCGTAGTTCCGGTTTGCCCAGTAGGTCCTGTATAACCAGTCATTCCGGTCTGGCCAATTTGGCCAGTCGTTCCTGTATAACCGGTGGGTCCAGTTGTTCCCGTTATACCTGTTAATCCAGTTATTCCAGAGTAGCCAGTTGGACCGGGCGTTCCTGTTAAGCCAGTGGTTCCAGTCAGACCTGTTTCTCCAGTTGGACCAGTGCTTGCAGTAGGTCCAGTCAGACCAGTTGTTCCGGTAATTCCAGTCATTCCGGTTAAGCCAGTTATGCCCGTTAATCCAGTTGTTCCGGTGGTTCCAGTCGGACCTGTTTCTCCAGTTGGACCAGTTAAACCGGTTGTTCCTGTTTGCCCTGTAGGCCCGGTTGTTCCCGTTTGCCCTGTAGGCCCGGTTGTTCCCGTTTGCCCTGTAGGCCCAGTTGTTCCGGTTGAACCAGTTATTCCCGTAGTTCCCGTATAACCAGTTATTCCCGTGGTTCCAGTATTGCCTTGACAGCCAGTTGTTCCGGTTAATCCAGTTATTCCTGTGGGTCCAGACGAACCTGTTAATCCGGTTGTTCCTGTAGTTCCGGTAGTTCCTGTTCCTGCAGTTAATCCAGTCGGACCAGTGGTTCCGGTTGTACCAGTTAATCCAGTCGGACCAGTGGTTCCGGTTGTTCCTGTTATTCCGGTAGTTCCAGTATGTCCTGCAGTTCCTGTTGTTCCAGTTATTCCCGTAGTTCCGGTAGTTCCAGTATACCCTGTTTGGCCAGTGGTTCCGGTAGTTCCAGTGTGTCCAGTATGGCCAGTGGTTCCGGTAGTTCCAGTGTATCCAGTATGGCCAGTGGTTCCGGTAATTCCAGTATGCCCAGTGTGTCCGGTTTGGCCAATTGTTCCTGTTTCTCCTGTTATTCCGGTCGGACCAGTTAAACCAGTAGTTCCGGTTGTTCCTGTTATACCAGTTTCGCCAGTTAGGCCAGTAGTTCCAGTTGCGCCTGTGGGTCCAGTAGTTCCGGTGGTTCCTGTGCTTCCAGTGGGGCCTGTCAGACCTGTTATGCCAGTGGTTCCGGTGGTTCCAGTCTCGCCAGTTTCTCCAGTTTGGCCAGTGGTTCCGGTGGTTCCAGTTGTTCCGGTTAAACCAGTCAATCCGGTAGTTCCAGTAGAGCCAGTTATTCCAGTTATTCCGGTAGAACCTGTTTCTCCAGTTAGACCGGTTGAACCCGTATTTCCTGTTTCTCCGGTAGTTCCAGTTATTCCGGTAGGACCTGTTTCTCCAGTCAGACCGGTTGAACCAGTGTTTCCGGTGTCTCCAGTAGGTCCGGTTATTCCGGTGTTTCCGGTTTCTCCCGTGTAACCGGTATATCCGGTGGTTCCGGTGGTTCCGGTTTCGCCAGTGGGTCCAGTTTGTCCAGTTTCTGCAGTATATCCCGTAGGTCCAGTGGAACCGGTTATTCCAGTATGGCCAGTACATCCCATAGTTCCAGTAGGTCCAGTTGTTCCGGTTTCTGCAGTATATCCTGTCATTCCATCGGAACCAGTACTTCCGGTATTTCCGGTTTCTCCGGTATAACCGGTCTGTCCCATTTCGCCAGTGGGTCCGGTCTCACCGATTATTTCTACAAAAGAATCGCTCTGCCACATATTTCCAGATACACCCATAATACCGGTTTCTCCCATACTTCCATCATCGCCAACACATCCGGAATATCCGGTTAGACCAGTGTATCCAGTTATACCAGTCTGACCAGTTGGACCAATTGCACCGACATAACCAGTTTGCATATAGTCGCTAATTGTTCCTCTCGTTCCGGTAGCGCCAGTCATTCCTCTCGTTCCGGTAGCGCCAGTCATTCCTCTCGTTCCTGTAGGTCCAGTTATTCCGGTCGGTCCGGTTTGCCCTGTAGGTCCAGTTGTTCCGGTGGAACCGGTTGTTCCACTTGGACCTGTCGGTCCAGTGGGAATAGGACCCACATGAGTTTCATTTACTGCAGAATCAACACCACTAACGGTTGCAAATGAAGTATATGGATTTACTGTGGTAGATACTTCCACCAAGTTTTGCACCAATACCTCCTGAGAACTTGGGTCAGTCAATGCCAATGTTATTGAATTAATAAATTCCCCCGGTGTATTTGAAAAAGTCGTGGCATTTTGAGAGGTATTGAATTCTTCCAATGTTCCGGATAATTGGAATTGTGCAACCAAAGTATATGTCGTCGTTGCACGTGCAATATTCATCATAAATTCGCGGAATTTGACAAATGACCCCCTACTGGAAATTGGTTCTTGCAATGTATTCAATGACCGAGTAGATGGAACAACCGTGTAAGATAATATGACCAAATTACTAGCATTAACCCCCAATGAAGCGGCAAGGGCTTGTATCAAAATATCCAAATCAGTTTGCGATAATGTTATATTCCCGCTTTCATCGATAATGGGACTGGTTACCCTATTTACAGTGAATCCGAAATTGATGGTAACTCTAGTCGTAGGTTCATATAACGCAATAACGGATAAATTCGCCATTTTTATCAAAAGTGGAACTTTAACCACACGCACAATAGAATCCGCATTGAATGTAGTTATCTGCGAATAATCACCATTTGTAAAATCCCCACTATTTGCCTTTAATTGCAATAAATATGCCGATGTAGGAACAATATAATTGAGTGAAGTATCGGTGTTTTTGAATTTTGCAACTAATGTTATTGTCGTTCCAGTGGGAACATAAATTAAATCATTTGCAATAAATCCATCTGCGACTGTTTGTGTTGTACGATTATTAAATGGGTTATTTTGGCAGGCGAACCGAAGGAGTCCATTCACGTGATTAACTGTGGTTGTTCCGGTCATTGTTTTGACATATTCTCCACTCGCATTGAGAGCCTTATAGTTCATCAAATTCATCATTGCTGCATTGTCAAATACACCATCATTAATATCAATTTGACTTTGCACAGAAAATAGAGAGGTAAATCCTTGCGGATACCCGAAATATGAATTTAATAGTGTCTGAAAATCACTGTATAAGGTACGATATTTTCCCAGAGACAGGATATAATTACCATTATTCAGTCCAATTCGGAATTCGGGTGCAGACATAGATACTGAATTTACCGGAAATGAATCGGAAATAGGGTCATAGGAAGAATCAATAATAACAATGTTGGAACTGTCTTTGTAAAGACCAATCTTCTCGTTAAACATACGAACATCCATTTTCACTTGAAATGCTTGGGTCACATCATATTTATTGATTGTTTCATATGGAGTTATTATAATTGTGGGAATACCTTGTTCCATAACATATCCACCACTCGCAGTGTATGAATAAAACAAACCCGAAAGTGAAGCGTCTTCCGGCAGTATCGGATTAATAACCGATAGAGGCAACGCCCGAGAGTTTATATCGGGGTTGTCATAACTGCCAGGAGAAAGCCCACGATTCGGAGAACTCAAATAGTAGGTATTCCAAGGCATAAAGTGCTATATATATAGTGGGGGACAAGCCCACCACCGCCGAATACAGTATGATTATTTGTGGTCATAATGTATTTCAAGTGCCGCCTAATTATATGTCATATAATGTAGTGAATGTTAAACAGAACGAAAAATTTGCGCCATTCATATCTAAAATCCGTCCAAAATCGTCGTATAAACGTATACGAAGACGCTGAATATCAACTGGTCCAAAATATTTACGAGGTTCTGTCACAATATTCAAATCATTGTCCATCAGCAAACTAAAGTAATTCCCTCTCATTGATATTCTCGCAAGAATATTCGGACTCATAAATGACTGATTAAATGCAGTTATAAAATGATTATTTGCACTATTGTTAAAATCATCTACTGCTAAATAAATATACCGAATCGTCGCAGGTTCAATAATTGTATCCGCAGTATATCGCAAATTTCCGTCATACATTTTGTGTGTGAATCCTAAATTCCATCCTATACGAGAGGATACATCCGAATTATCTGCATTACCTTTTATATCTCGCGTAAAATCCAGTTTCAGTCTAGATATTTCTATATGTCCACCGCTAATATCGCTCAAAAGTGCAGGTCCAATCGTTGTTTTTCCGGTTCCCGAACCAGTAGCAGTTATGTCCAATGTTATTAACAGGTAAGAAAACGGGTCATTTGTGTCTTGCAATACTCTATTATCCGCCGCGGTTCTCGGCGATATAACAGAATTCAGTATTGTAATAAAATCAAGTGCATTGTAATTCCCATCTGGAATAACAAATACACGAGAGGCTGTTTGTATTTCATCGGGTGCCGATGTATCTGCATAATCTATCTCCAACCATAGGTGTGTGTTTCCATAGTTCTTAGATATTCCATAAAAACTGATTGGTATCTCAAGTGATGATAATTGCATAGAGACTATTTTAGAGAATTTGAGAGGGAGTTGGAATGTAAAATCTGAACTCTGTGTTCCGTAGAAATTGTCGCGAAACCGCGTATCTATCGTTAAACATCTCTTGATTGTTCGTGTGGCGAGAGGATTCAGGGTTCCTTCGTAATATTCACTTGCGAATGTATTTACATACGAAGTTGTTGGCCTAGACACTAATGTCTCGGAACGTGCAGTACCAACTGGTTCTAAATATTCGGTTTTATCTAGACGCGGCTCCACTGGAAGTGCAGATACAGGTTTAACTGTTCCACGCTTAACAAATAGCAGCCATTCTTTTGCTTTGGATAAAAAATCAATCAATTCGGTTTTATTCTGCTTTTTAACGTGGCCAGATGAGAGGAGAATCTCGCGCATTTTGCTCTCTTTAAATTCCACATCACTTATGGAGTATCCATCCTTCAATTGAAAGAGTTTCTCCAAGTCTTTAATACTATAATTGCTTATATCTAGGTCTAAACTCGAATTCATTGAGAGGTTTGGATAGAATAATAATATACTGTCTGCGGGTTTTACGTTTTTTTACGGTCTAAATGTATAGTTCAATATGCCATATTTTATGCGTCTTAAACCGGGCCCTAAAAAAGGAACAAAAAAGTGTTATCAGGTTGTTAATAAACAAAACCGTAAGTTTGCTAAATGCACTACAAAACGCCGCGCATCTAAACAATTGCGTCTATTGCGAGCCATTGAGACTGGCTGGAAACCAACCAGAACAAGACGCAACCGATAAAATATCAGTTCGTATGAATCGGTGCTACCATTTGTGTTCTTGCCCATCCCAAAGACCTCCGAATTAGTTGCCATTGTTCCGTTTGCGCATATTCATCTGATATTTGTATAGTTTTTGGCTTTCGCACATTATATGCAGATTCCGTTAGCCATATTGTTTTGCGTATTGTTTCTTCGTCCAATTCCGTTATTTTTGATAAGATTTTCAGCAGTTTCGGAAAGGGATGAAAATCTATCCCCACTTCCAACAACATAACCGATAATCGGTCTTGACAATGTAATAGGATTATATCTCTTATTTGTTCTGCAGGTTGAATATCTCCGATTGGTGGCTGTTCATTCGCATAATATTCTATTGTGTTATTCAACATAACCATATCGCACGACATACCTCCGTATAATGAACGCAAATGAATAGACATCAGTATATCTAGGTTGTCAATATCTGCATATTTTGTTAAAATACAATTAACTGAATATGGTTCTGTTATTGTTGGTGATAGAGGAGCCATTGCATATTCATAGACAGTATCGCAAATACACGTATCATATACGGCTTCCAATAATAACCATCTGTCTCGTAAAGTGGGAACATATAATTTATCTGCCACTAACATCCATACAATCGGCAATAAATATGCGCTAACACAGACATCTTCTACCATAATAATGGGTATGCGACGAATTAATTCCACTATATTGATGTGCATTATTGCAATTGCACTCGTTATTGCCACAACTACATTTTTCCTACGCACAGCCTTTTGCAAATTGGATTTTAAAAGCGGAATTCCATAATGGAGAGACCCGATTGATGGTATGTCAGGCAAATGATTTTTGTTGGAACTGTCCTTCCTATAAAACAATTTGATTCCTAAACGCGATACAATGAAGGTGTCTGTCGGTAATACTTCTTTGTCGAACCAAGCAGAAGAAGACTCAGGAGAATAAATGAAATATGATTTTTTGGTGGAAGGCTTGTATTGAATTTGAAAATAGCGATTCATTTTTGAGGATTAGATTAATTGGATTTATGAGTTATCCACAACAACTAAGTTCAATTTTGCACTAAAATACATAAAACTAAATTGTTGTTAAGAACAACCTATTTTAGAGCAATCCTCTCATTTATAATTACAAATGACTGATGAAGAGGATTCAATTGCAGATTCATCCGTTCCTTCATCCGTTCCTTATCCAAGTACCGAGCAAATGACGGCAATTCAACATATTTTGGACGGAGACAATGTGGTATTAGACGCAGTTGCTGGTTCTGGAAAAAGCACCACTATCCTCTCACTTGCCAATCTAGCCCCCACAAAGAAAATACTTCAAATCGCATATAATGCAATGTTGCGTAAAGACATTGAAGCCAAATTGAAAAAATCAACCATTACAAATGTAAAAGTTCATACATTTCATAGTTTATCTGTGCGTTATTACTTAACAACCGCACATACAGATACCGGAATCCGACAAATATTGCTGCAGAATATGCATCCCAGAGAAAAAATACCGGCCTACGATATTATTGTGCTGGATGAAGCACAAGATATGTCATTCCTCTATTTCCAATTAATGGTCAAATTTGGGATGGATATGGGAACGCCTTTTCAAATTCTGATTTTGGGAGATTATATGCAAGGAATCTATGATTTCAAGGGCGCCGATATACGTGCATTGACTCAAGCATCTACAATTTGGCGTGACCATCCTCTCTTAATATCTCGAACTTTCCACGAATGTACACTAAAAACCTCCTACCGCATTACTCGGCAAATGGCGCGATTTGTAAATCAAGTTATGTTGGGCGATAACCGATTAGAAGCACAGAAGGATGGGCCTGCAGTTGTTTATTTGCGCAATAAACGCCGTAATTTAGAATTGGTTGTTATCTCGCAGATAAATCAGTTATTGGCGGAAGGCGCGTCTCCCGGCGAAATATTCGTGTTGGGCGCATCTGTCAAAGGAATCAACAGTAATATCCGCAAAATGGAAAATGCTCTCGTTGAGAAGGGTATTCCGTGTTATGTTCCGATGTTTGAAACCGAGCAAATGGACGATAAGGTAATAGAGGGGAAGGTTGTATTTTCCACATTCCATTCGTCCAAGGGACGTGAGAGGCCATATGTGTTTGTTATGGGATTTGACCAATCCTATTTCTATTTTGCGAGTAATTTACCTGCAGATAAATGCCCAAATACTCTGTATGTTGCCTGTACACGTGCAACAAAGAAGTTGTTTTTATTGGAAAAAGACGATTATTCTACCGACCGTCCTCTCGATTTTCTGCAGAAAACACATCATCAGATGAAAGACGAAGAATATGTGGATTTCAAAGGAACCCCCCGTAGTATTTTCTATTTGAAATCGGAGACTATTGCGGAAGGTAGTCTCGCTCTTCCCAAAGAACAATATTTCGACGTTTCTCCTACAGAATTGGTCAAATATATATCCGAACACGTTCTGGAACAAATATCTCCGCTTTTAGAAACCATTTTCATACAGGAAATAAAGCCCACACCGGAGATGGAATTAAAGATTCCAAATGTTATTTTGACTGGACGGGGATTATATGAAGACGTCTGTGATTTAAACGGCATTGCAATTCCGAGTATTTACTACGACCATATATTCCGGTATTATTTCGAAAAGCACGCGAATGAAGATAGGCAAGAAAATCAGCCAATAAATGTAGGTGCGAGTGTATTGAAGCAGGTAATTGCCGATTGTATGCGCGAGACAAAGGACCACGAATACCGACATTTAAAGCAATTAATCAGTGAATGTCCGGATGAATGTGAAAGCACTTCGGATTATTTGCGTCTATCCAACTTATTTGTTGCAGCGAAAGAGAGGTTGCTATTTAAATTAAAACAGATTGATGATGCGGATTATACTTGGTTATCGGAAGATGCAGTAGAAGAATGTCTTCGCCGATTAGATGACGTTATTGGTGCAGAATGTGAATTGGAACTTCCTCTCGTTGAACACAATATTATTCAGAAAGATATGGAAGCAGAAATAGAACGTGTCAATCAGATTCTGAAACCATACTTTACAGAACAGATGCGCAAATTCCGATTTACTGCCAGAGCCGATTTAATAACTAAGAAATGTATTTGGGAGTTGAAATGTACCTCTAGTATTGGTATTGAACATCGTTTGCAAGTTGTATTGTATGATTGGTTATGGAGAATAGTTAATACTCCCGATATTGCAGCCAAACGAAGAGCAGAATGTTTGGCGCCGAAAGAAACACGAATTATCAATATTAAAAGCGGCGAAATTCTACGACTGAATGCGTCGTTTGAAGATTTGACAACTATTGTGGTAGAACTACTGAAAGGGAAATACGAACAGATTCCACAGCGCACAACTGAAGAGTTTATTGCAGATTGTGCAAATTATATGTCCAAGCAGAAATCAGAAATGAGAGGATAATATATAATGTCTTCGTCGGCATCTTCCTATTCAATTGATTGGAACGGCAAATTCTTTGTGTTTTCTGTCGGTTATGGGAACCAATATGCAACCAGTACGGATGGAATTCACTGGGATTACGTCTCCTCTCCTCTCATTCCAGACACAGTATATAACATAAAATGGCTAGGAGATAATCGTTTTTTTGTGTGTGGTAATACATCGTCCGCATCCACATCGCAAATAATACAAATATCCCCCGAAAATCAACTTATTACCACTCCACATAGAAACCCCCACTATAGCGCAATATACGATATTGAATCCAACTTAGAGCATTCCCATAAAATCGTGTTTCCTCCCTCCACACTTCTCGCCATCGGAAACAATGGTTGCCGAATAGCAGTAAGTAATAATGAAGGTTCTACTTGGGAATCCTCCGATGCATCCAATATTTTCACAACAGTTAAAGATGCGGTATGGAATGGGCATATTTGGGTGGCCGTCGGTTCGGGCGGAAATGTATTGGCATCCAGTTTAGATGGCTATTATTGGACCTCTCGTTATGGAGATGTAGATATTGCAGAATATAATGGAGTTGATTGGTGTAAAGAGTTGTCGCATTTCCTAGCAATTGGAAGCGCCGGAACTGTTGCAACCAGTATGGACGGAATTTATTGGCGAAAAATAGTATCCGGATTATTCTCTGCTGGGAATGATATTCGTTGGAATGGGCGTATTTGGGTTGCCGCCGGAACTCCTAATGGAACAGGGGGAAAATCTATTGCATACAGCGTAGATGGGGTTTCGTGGCAATATCCCTCTCAATCTGACTTATTTTCAATTGCTGCAACAACGGTATATTATGATGATTCCAATGAGAGGTGGACTGTATTAGGAACCGATACTACTTCGGCAAATACTGCAATCAGTCAGGATGGAATTCAATGGCAGATGATGACTTTGCAGGACGTATCCTCTATTTATACTGCATCTTATGAGTTGCCATTCCCTCTCATAACGGGTGTAGATTCCAGTCTAATTCCACAACCTAGCAAATATGTATTCAACAATCCGACCTATGGAACAGTCAAGATAGCGCCATTATCAATTGCCGGTGGAGAGGGTCAAAATACGCTTGCATATAGTGAAAATGGCGGAATAGAATGGACTGCAATTAAAAATAGTCCATTTACGAAATGCAACCGTATTTGTTGGAATGGTCGTATTTGGGTAGGTGTAGGAACCCCTTGTATTGCGATTAGTATGGATGGAATGGAATGGACCGCAGTAAATTCCAATTT
>Ga0194129_10010393_pt1 | contig 10162 bp, 8 predicted proteins | sample TA2KigCa35mmetaG_FD_150862 | JGI IMG/M metagenome (GOLD analysis project Ga0194129, IMG submission 150862) | Freshwater microbial communities from Lake Tanganyika, Tanzania - TA2015038 Kigoma Deep Cast 35m | ecosystem: Environmental > Aquatic > Freshwater > Lake | place: Tanzania: Lake...
AAGTCGGCCACCTTGTCCCTGATGGCCTCGCGCAGGGGCAGGATTCCGGCCATGGGCGGATACTGGTTATGCCCGGCATCGAGGTGATGCTTGACGCGGTCTTTCAGCGCCGCCGGTCCGTCGTAATCCGGGAAACCCTGCGAAAGATTGATGGCACCGTGTTCCGCCGCCAGTGCGGACATGACGGTGAAGATGGTCGTCCCGACGTGCGGAAGCTTGCTGTTAACATTGAGGCTCATGGACGCATTATCGTGAATGTGATGCACAGCCCAAAGCCCCCACGGGGCATCACGGGTTCCTGGCTTCCATGATTCCCGGCACCAGCCTCGAAGGCCTGCCCTCCGCGCTGGGCGAGGATGCCCGGCGCTCCCTCATGGCCTTTGCCTCGGCGCTCGAGGCTGCCGGCCTGTCGCCTGATCTGGATGAGTCCTTGCTGGGCAGGCTCTTCGTCGCCAGCCCCTTCATCGCCGGGCACGCCCTGCGTGAACCCGCCGGGTTCCACGCGTCGATTCAGCCGGCGGCCCTGTGCGAGGGTTTTGATCCGCAGGCCTTCCGCACCGGACTGGCAGCGGAGTTGGCTGAAGCCAGCGATGAGCCCGACTTCCGGCGGAGACTTCGCCGTGCACGCAACGCACAACTGGTCCGCATCGCTTGTCGGGATCTGCTGGGTCTCGCTGACCTGACGACCGTGCTCGCCGAGATCTCGGATCTGGCGGACGCGCTCATCACGGGCGCATTTGCGTGGTTGCGGGCTCCGATGATCGAGCGCTACGGCACGCCGGTGGATGAGCAGGGTGAGCCGGTGGATTTTCTCGTGCTTGCCATGGGCAAGCTCGGCGGCCGGGAGCTCAATTTCTCCTCCGATATCGACCTTATCTTCCTGTTCCGCGCCCAGGGCGAGACGCGCGGCGGCACCCGGGCCATCGCCAACCAGGAATTCTTCGATCGCCTGGGCAAGAAACTCATTGCGGCACTCAATGACGTGACGGCTGACGGTTTCGTGTACCGCGTGGACATGCGGCTGCGTCCGTTTGGCGAGAGTGGGGCGCTGACCACCAGCTTCACCGCGCTCGAGCACTATTACAGCGTGCATGGCCGGGATTGGGAGCGCTACGCCTTGATCAAGGGTCGCGTGATCAACGGCGATGCACGGGATGTGCAGCAGCTGGAAGCCATCACCCGTCCCTTCGTATTCAGGCGCTATCTCGATTTCGGGGCGCTCGAGGCGGTGCGCGAGATGAAGGCGCTGATCAACGCCGAAGTGGCGCGCTATGGCATGGAGCACGATGTGAAGCGTGGCGCGGGCGGGATCCGCGAAATCGAGTTCATCGGCCAGATGTTCCAGCTCATTCGCGGCGGGCGTGAACCCAGGCTGCGCCAGCGCGGCATCGTTGCGGTGCTGGAAGTCTGCGCCGAACTCGATCTCATTCCGCCGGAGGAAGTGGCGGGACTGATCGAGGCCTACCGCTTCCTGCGGATTACCGAGCACCGCCTGCAGCAGGTGCGTGATGAACAGACCCAGGCCTTGCCGGAAAGCATGGAGGAGCGTGCGCGGGTCGCCTTCTCCACGGGTTTTGGGTCCTGGCCGGAATTCCTGGCTGCGCTGGAGACGCACCGGGCGCGGGTACGCCACAGCTTTGCGGCACTGCTCAACCCGAGTGAAGAGCAAGCGCCCGTCGAGACGGGCTCTGAGCTGCTGTGGCGCGACGGGCTCGACCCGGATCGCACTCAGGACATCCTGTCGGCGGCCGGTTTCGAGGATCTCGCGCGTACGGCGGAGGTACTGGCTCAGCTCAAGGATTCGCGCTTTCTGGGTCGCCTGAGCCAGGAGGCCAGGGTGCGGCTGGATCGCCTCATGCCTGCACTGGTGGCCGCCTGCGCGGGGCGCCAAGCCGCCACCGAAACTCTCGCGCGGCTCGGCGAACTGGTGCGCGCGGTGGCGCGACGCTCCGTCTACCTCGCGCTGCTGGCGGACAATCCCGGTGCCCTGAAACGGCTGGTCGCGCTGTGTAGTGCAAGCCTCTGGATAGCGCGCGAACTGACCACCAGCCCCATCCTCCTCGATGAGCTGCTGGACAGCCGCAACCTCTTTTCACCGCCCGCCCGCCGGGTGCTGGAACGACAGCTGGATGAGATGCTCGCCAATACCCGGGCGGAGGGTCTGGAACACGTGATGGAGACCCTGCGCGTGTTCAAGCATCAGCAAGTACTGCGCGTGGCGGCGAGCGACCTGATGGCCGGTTTCCCGATTGCGGAAGTGAGCAACCATCTCACGTGGATTGCCGAGGTGTTGATTGACCGCACGCGCGCCATCGCTTGGCAGGCGTTGGCCGAAAAACACGGCAGCCCCTTCATCACCCACGGGAATAAGACCCGCGAAGCCGGCTTTGCCGTCATCGCCTACGGCAAGCTGGGTGGACTGGAGCTCGGGTACGGCTCCGATCTGGACCTCGTATTCCTGCACGACACCCTGGTGGCCCAAGGACAGACTCGCAGCGAGGCGGAGGGCGCGCGCCCGGTGGCGAACGATGTGTTCTTCACCCGGCTGGTGCAGCGGATCATCCATCTGCTGGCCACCCGCACACCCGGAGGCATCGCCTACGAACTGGATGTTCGCCTGCGACCCAGCGGTGCGGCCGGCATGCTCGTGACGTCCATCGAGGCCTTCGCGGAGTACCAGCAGCGCGAAGCCTGGACCTGGGAACATCAGGCGCTGGTGCGGGCCCGGGCCGTAGCCGGGGATCCGGAAACCCGGGCGCGGTTCGAGCACATTCGCCGGGAGACGCTGCGTCGAGCCCGCGACCCTGCGAAATTGGGCGCGGAAATCATCGGCATGCGCCTGCGCATGCGCGAGGAACTCGACCGTTCCACCGGCGCCAACTTCGACCTCAAGCACGGGGTGGGCGGTATTACCGATATCGAATTTGTGGTGCAATACGCAGTGCTGCGCTGGGCTTGTGAATATCCGGTCCTCTGCGCTTACACCGACAACCTGCGCCTCCTCGATTTGATCGCTGATCTCGGCCTCATTTCGCGTGCGGACAGTGACGTGCTCCGTGCGGCCTATTTCGCATACCGCGCCGAATTGCATCGCTGCGCGCTGCAGGAAATCGATGGTCTTGTCGAATCAACACGCTTCCACGAGGAGCGCCAGGCGGTCGCGGCCGTGTGGGCCCGCGTGATGCAAACCCAGCGGTGAAGGAGAAGAGTCATGAGTTACGCCGATCGTGATGGCGTCATCTGGATGGACGGGAAAATGGTGGAGTGGCGTTCGGCGAACACCCACGTCCTGACCCATTCCCTGCATTACGCCACCGCCGCCTTCGAGGGCGTGCGTGCCTACCAGACCCCCAAGGGCACGGCGATCTTCAGACTAGCGGATCACACCCGCCGCCTGTTCAACAGCACTAAAATCCTGGGGATGGAGATTCCCTTTGATCAGGCCACCGTGAACCAGGCCTGTGTGGACTGCGTAAAGCACAACAAGCTGGAGACCGCCTACCTGCGGCCCCTGGCTTATTACGGCTCCGAGGGCATGGGCTTGCATGCGTCGAATCTCTCCGTGCATGTGATGGTGGCCTCGTGGTTCTGGGGAGCCTACCTGGGTGGCGAGGCGCTCGAGAAGGGCATTCGCATCAAGACCTCCTCCTTTACCCGCAACCATGTGAACAGTGTGTTTTCGAAGGCCAAGGCCACGGGCAACTACCTCAATTCCATCATGGCCTTGCAGGAAGTCTCCCGCGATGGCTACGACGAAGCGCTGCTGTTGGACCACGACGGAATGGTCGCCGAGGGCAGTGGGGAGAATATTTTCATCGTGCGCAATGGCACGCTCTACACGCCTGATCCCGTGTGCGCACTGGAAGGCATCACCCGCGAAACCGTGATGCTGCTGGCCCGAGAAGAGGGCATTCCTGTGGTGGAAAAACGCTTCACGCGCGATGAGTTCTATATCGCCGACGAGGCTTTTTTCACCGGCACCGCAGCCGAAGTCACACCGATTCGTGAGCTCGACAACCGCATGATCGGCAGCGGGGCACCCGGCCCTATCACCAAGCTCCTGCAGCAGGCCTACCTCGATACTGTGCAGGGCCGCCGTCCCTGCCCGGATGGATGGCTCACCCTCTGCAACTGAGCACTTCCGGAACGGTGAGCAGCCCGCTCACCCTCTGGCGCTTCTGTGACGGCAAGCCCGGCCATGAGCGCCAGACCGCGGGGCTGGTCGCGGCCTTGGAGAGCCGCACTCCCCTGCGCGTACACACCCTCAATACCGAGGAAATCTCCTGGGCCCCTTGGCACTGGCTGCGCGCCAGCTGGCCGGAGCCCACACCGGAACATCCACCCGATCTGATCGTGGGCGCTGGCAGAGCCTGCCAGTGGCCGATGCTGGCCGCGGCGCGCGCGCTCGGTGGGCGCAGCATCTACTGCATGAAACCAGCGCTGCCCACCAAGCTGTTCGATCTCTGCCTCATCCCCCAACACGACAATCCCCGCCGCGGATCCCACGTCGAGCCGACAGTGGGTGTGTTGAACGACATCACACTGACCGGCCGGGAGCCGAAAACCCACAGCCTCCTGCTGGTGGGAGGCCCCTCGCGCCATCATGGCTGGGACGAGACTACCCTCCTCGCGCAGATTGAGGCCGTGATCGCACGCACGGAGGGGCCGATGCTGGTGGGTGACTCGCGGCGAACACCGCCACGCACACGAGACGCCTTGTTGCGACGCTTGGCGCAGATGACGCGGGCGGAGGTCAGCTTCCATGCTGCCGAAGCCAGTCCCTCGGACTGGCTGCGCGGCGCCTTTGCCGGTGCGCGCACAGTATGGGTGACAGCGGACAGTGTCTCGATGATCTTCGAAGCCCTTACCGCCGGCGCGGGCGTCGGTTTGCTGGAAGTGCCGCGACGCCGTGAGGACCGCATCACCCGACTCACGGATCTGCTCGCGCATTCCGGTCAAATCACGAGCTTCGCGGACTGGCAGGCGGGTGAGGCCTTGCAGGCGCCTGCGCCGCCTCTCGCGGAAGCTGCCCGCTGTGCAGAGCTCATCCTCGAGCGCTGGTCGTGAATGCTCGGGCCCTGACTGTGGTGCAGCTGCTGCCGGAGCTCGAAGTCGGCGGCGTGGAGCAAGGAACCTTGGAGATTGCGGAAGCGCTGGTGGCAGCGGGTCATCGAGCGATCGTGGTCTCTGGTGGCGGCCGCCTGGTCCCGGCGCTGGAGGCCGCAGGCGCACGACATGTGCAACTTCCCATCGGCCGCAAGCGCCTGTCCAGCTTGGGCCTGATCCCCCGCCTGCGCGCGTTGTTTGTTGCCGAGGCCGTGGATGTGGTGCATGCGCGCTCGCGCCTGCCGGCGTGGTTGGGACATCTGGCGCTGCGTGGCATGCCGGCAGCGCAGCGGCCGCACTGGGTGACCACGGTACACGGGCCTTACACGGTGAATCGCTACAGCCGGATCATGGCGCGCGGGGAGCGCGTGATTGCGATCTCCGAATTCATCCGCGACTACATCGTGCGCGCCTGGCCGGAAACGCCGCGCGCACACATCCGCATGATTCCGCGAGGAGTGTCGCCGCAGCGGTTTCCGTGGGGATATCGTCCCTCCGCGGAATGGCTGGCGCGCTGGGCCATCGAGGGGCCGCCGACGGGGCGATTCATCCTGACCCTACCGGCACGCCTCACCCGCTGGAAAGGCCAGCTCGATTTCATTGCGATGATGGCCTTGCTGGTGGAACAGGGTCTGCCCGTGCATGGCTTGCTGGTGGGCGGTCCGCACCCGCGCAAGCGGGAGTTCGAGACGGAACTGAAAGGCCGTATCGCGGCATTGGGGCTCTCGGATCACGTGCAGCTGTTGGGACAACGCAGCGACATGCGCGAGCTGCTCGCGGTCTCTGACGTGGTGTACTCGCTTACGCGCGAACCCGAGGCTTTTGGCCGGACCACGGTCGAGGCCCTGAGCCTGGGTCGACCGGTGATCGGTTTCGATCATGGTGGCACGGCTGAGATCCTGCGCGAGGTGTTTCCCTCAGGACTCGTGCCGGTTGGTGATGTCGCTGCCGCTGCGTGCCTGACGGCCGAGCTACTTGCGAACTGCCCTCCCGTGCCGCGTGAACAACCCTTCACCCTGCAGCGTCTTCAGGCCGAGACCCTCGCGGTCTATGAAGAACTCTGCCAGCCCCCAGGCACGCGGAGGACACCAGCATGAGCGACACGCCCCCAAGCACCCTCGCTTGGCGCGGGCTGGCCCCCTTGCTGGTAATCACCCCCGGTCTGATGGCCCTGAGTCCCGCGACAGTCGGTGTGTTCGTGCCGTTGTACGCACTCATCTGGCTGGGTTTTCGGCCGCAGCGGTTCGTGTGCTGGCAGGCGGTACGTTCGCCTCTGTCGCTGCTCATCATGGCCGTTGTCGCATGGGGCGCACTCAGCAGTCTGTGGGCGGTTGATGGGTCGCTCGCCCTCGAAAAATCCCTCAAATTCGGGTTGGTGTGCCTGCCACCCCTGTGGGCGGCGCAGATTCTTCGCGTGCGAGGAACAGACGCCCAAGTCTGCGCACGCCTGTTTCTGTGGGGGATGATCGCGGGCACAGGGTTGTTGGCCTGGCAGACCTTTGGCGATGTGTTGCTGAGAGACCCGTTGCTGGGTCGCGAAACACTGAATGCGGCCATCAAGACCAACGTGCCTGGCGCAGCACTCGCCATCCTGGCGTGGGTTCTGCCACTGGCGCGCTCGCACCTTGCAGGCGTTCAGCGCTGGCTGTGCCGGCATCTGTACGCTGGCGGGGGATGGATTGGCGCCGGTGCTCGCCCTCACAGCGGGCGCTTTCTGCTTTCTGCTTGCTCGGCTGACACCTATGACCTGCGCCGCGCTCGTGATGACGGGCGTGGTAGCCGCACATTTTGCGGCTCCCCGCCTGCAGAGCCTGGATCTCGCGAGGAGCGTGGAGCCCTCCATCCAGCACCGAATGGATATCTGGGCGCTGGCCGGAGAGCTGTCGGCGGAAAGACCCTGGGGTGGCTACGGCTTCAGCAACAGTGGCGCCATACCCGCACAGCAAGGCGCTATGACATTGACGGGCCTGCCTCGGGAGTTTCCTTTGTACCCCCACAACATCCTGATGCAGGTTCAGCTTGAACTCGGCATCCCGGGGATGCTGCTGTTCTACGCCTTCCTGGCACTCTTGCTGAAAGCAGCCATCGCGCTGCCGCCTGCTGCCCGCAGTGCCGGCCTTGCGCTCATCGCCAGTGCGCTCGCCATCTGGCTGGTGGGTTATCCCCTATGGCGCAGCACCTGGGTGTGCTGGTTGCTATTTGGCGCTGTGGCGCTCGGATCAATCAGTGATGGTGGCAGGCACTTCAAGCAACGACAGGCGGGCTGACTGAGCCAGCATGCGGAGGCCCATTGCCTCCAGGCGCGCGACCTCCACCTTTTTCCGTCGGATGAGAACGTAACGGGTATCTGCCGGCAATTCTGCAAGCGCCTGCGGCGGGCTCACGCGGGCGGGCACGAAACCGAGGTAGTAGTAAAGGCTGTCCGGCAGCGGATCGTTGCGCCGAGGCATGTCCGGTTGCGGAATGAAATCGACAATCACCGCAGAGTTGCCCGGGGTGATCGTGGCCTCCTCGGCCAAGGTGCGGATCTGTTTCAGGCCCCTCGCATCTTCCCAACCCCGCGCACTGATGAGGCCGGCGTAGACCAGTGTCAGGGCGAGCAGGCCCCAAGTCACCTGCACCACCGGGCGCGGGAGGAGGCCTCGACTCAATCCCGCGAGCAGACCACCCGCCAGCACTGCCAGCAAGGGCAGCGAGGGATAGAGATAGCGCACATCCGGATCGGGCTTGATGGCCGCGATGAAATAGTTGATGAGAAAAAGCACGAGCAGCAGGGCCACATCGGCCCGGTACTCGCGAGCCTTGACGCGCGAGAAGATCTGAACCAGAGCAAAGGGTATGGCGGCGATGAGGACCGGTAACCACGGCCAGAGTCTGCGCAAGGGTTTGTAGAGATATTCAAGCAGGGCGGAGTCCAAGGCCGAGAGTCCCACGGCCGTGTCACCTCTCCAGAAATCATGATTCAACTGCGAGGACAAGGCGTTGCCGTGCAGCCACCACAGATACCCGAACCACGCGGCTGGCAGCAGGAGCAGCAGGGTCCAGCTCAATTGTTGCGCGGCTAAAGCAGGGCGCCTGCCACAAAAGAAAAGATGCGGCAGGAAGGCCAGCAGCATCGCGAAAATCATGGGCCCCTTGGTCAGAATCGACAGCGCGAGGCCGGCACAGAAAGGACCCATGCCTTTGCCATCCCTGAACTGCAGGTAGCCCCACAAAATCAGGAGCGCGCCCAGGGTCATCAAGGAATCGATACGGAAATTGGTCGTGAACTGGATGTAGAGACCATTGGTCGGAATGATCAACGCGGCATACCAGGCTGCGGGCGTACCGAACAGCCGGCGGGCGATGAGAAAGGTCATCCAGACACAACCGAGGCCTGCAAGCCTCGATGGCAGAGTCATGGCGAAATCGTTGATACCGAGCGCCCAGGCACTGACTGCACTCAACCAGAATGCCAACGGCGGTTTGAGGAGATAGGCCTGCTCCCCCTTGAATGGGGCCACGAAATCGCCAAGCTCCAGCATCTCGCGGGACAAGGCCGCGTAGAAGGCCGCCGTCCCGTGCAATTCCTGAATGAGGACGTCACCGAAGGTCATCAGCACGGCCATGGCCGCGAGTACCAGGAAAGCCGCGCGTGGCAGCGTGTTCTGATCAGGTTGAAGCATCGGATGAATAACCTGGCCTGGACAGGATGGAGAGCTGGAGTAACCGGCTGGGGAGCGCGAGGATAATGGAAATGGGAGGGCCTCGCCATTAACATGCCCGGCCACGGGGTTTACCCCATTTCCGTGGAATCCCACTTGTCCCGCCGCCCACAGGTCAGCACAACCCGCAAACTCCAGCGCGCGCCTGCACCGGTGCTCATCATCAAGCTGGGCGCGCTCGGTGACTTTTTCATGGCCCTGCCCGCCATGCGCGCGGTGCGCGACCATCATGCGGACAGACCCCTGCATTTGCTGACCATCCCGGCTCTTGCCGGTCTCGCGCGGGATTCCGGTCTCTTTGATGCCGTCTTCGAGGACCCCAAGGCAGCGTTTCCATTGGGTCACTGGCGGATGGCGCGGCTCATCAGGAACATGGATTGCCATCGTGTCTACGATCTTCAAGGCACGAAACGTACCGCCTGGTATTTCCGCTTGATAGGCCGGCACGCACCTGAGTGGGCGGGCCCTGTGCGGGGTTGTGCATTGCCGAGGCCACCGCGCCCGCCGGGTGCCCATCGCTGTGAGTGGTATGCGGCTCAACTGCAGACGCTCGGCATCACGGTGCCTCCGTCTGCGGATCCCGTATGGCTGCACGCCGAGATCCGAACGTGGGCATTACCGTCTTCCTACTGCCTGGTAGCGGCAGGAGGATCGGCCCATCGACCGGGCAAGCGTTGGCCAACGCAGCGCTACATTGCGCTGCTCAAAGCCCTCGCACCTGAAATGAAGCCCGTATTGATCGGTACAGCGGTCGATGCCGAGGCCAACCGGGAAATAGCGGGCGTCGTACCCGGTGCCATCGATCTCACCGGCAGAACCTCTCTCGCGGCACTTGCGAGCCTAGCGCGTGAAGCGCGCTTTGCGGTGGGAAACGACACCGGGCCGATGCACGTGATCGCAGCCACCGACTGCGCGAGTGTGGTGCTGTATTCGCAGGAGTCGGATCCCGGGTTTATTGCGCCGCTGGGCTCGCGAGTGACCTGTTTGCAGCGACCCGTGTTGGAGCAACTGGGTGTGGATGAGGTGCTGGAAGCGATACGCGTACTGACGTCTGGAGCAGCGGGGGTGACGTGCGTATCCTGATGCTGACCAGCGAGTATCCGCCGCGCATTGGCGGTGTGGCGACCCTTGTTGCCGAGCTCACACACGCAGTGCGCTCACTCGGACATGAAGTGACGGTCCTTGCGCCCGCCAAGCCCGTGGGAGCTGATCCGGAATCCGGTGTTATTCGATATTCGCCCCGGCTTCGTGCACAACCGTTCAGTGACTGGCTGCTGGGCGTCTGGTGCCGGCGGTGGCTGGCACGCAACCCTTGCGATCTTCTGCACGTGCATGGGCTGCGTCCGCTGCGT
>Ga0194129_10010397_pt1 | contig 10160 bp, 7 predicted proteins | sample TA2KigCa35mmetaG_FD_150862 | JGI IMG/M metagenome (GOLD analysis project Ga0194129, IMG submission 150862) | Freshwater microbial communities from Lake Tanganyika, Tanzania - TA2015038 Kigoma Deep Cast 35m | ecosystem: Environmental > Aquatic > Freshwater > Lake | place: Tanzania: Lake...
GGTGGTGCGGCTCGATGACACGATCCGGAAGGCGTTCGCGGAACAAGACACCGCCGCCGCCGACGAGCCGATTCATGCCATCGGCCATCTTCTCGAGCAGTTGCCCGAACTGGCCCAAACGCATGGATCGGGTGTCGATGTTGCTGCCGTCAAAAAGAGCTCCGGCCTTCTGTTTGAGGCCTATTCACGTATCGACGGCAAGCTCCACGGCGGCGACGGCAGCGATTACGACACGGAGGCCCCAGGGATTGCCCGGGAGCTGTCGGCATTTCGGGCATTCCTTGTGCCGCCGGGAAGCTCAGTACCGAAGCGTGACTGAACGGCGATTGCCGTGCTGGCGGCATCGACGGCCAAGTTAGCGCATCGTGTCGATTGGGGCCACGTGTGCGTGGGGCAACTTAAGAATGGTCGTGATTGCGGCATATTCCGTGGTGCCCGAAGGGTGGGTCGGCCGTGTGAACGCCGGTCGAAAAGTGCAGCGCGGGCCGCGGTAGCCCGGCCGGTCGAAAAATGCAGCGCACAGCGGTGCAGCGGTGTCGGTCGGGACAATGGCGGTGGAGCCGCGACTACCCCCTACCGAGAGCGAGGTACGAGGAGTGTCTGCAGACATGGAGAAGTGGACCGAGGTTCGTCGCCAAGTGCTGACCGGCGAGTTGTCGAAGCGGGCGGCGTGCCGGGAGTAAGGCATCAACTGGCGGACGCTGGTGAGGATGCTCGCGCGCGCCGAAACTCCTGGGTGTCACCGCAAGGCGAAGCGTGAGCAGCCGCTTGTCGGTCCGCACCTCGCTTGGATTCACGAGGTGCTGGAGCACGAGAAGCAGGAGCCGGTGAAGCAGCGGCATACCGCGAAGCAGATCTTCGACCACCTCGAGATCGAGCGAGGGTACACCGGCGGCTACACCATGGTGAAGGACGCGGTCTGCACGTGGAAGGATGCCACGAAGCAGGTAGTTGTCCTGCTCTCCCATCCGCCTGGCGAGGCACAGGTGGACTTCGGGTTCGCCTACGTCGATGTCACAGGCGAGCGGCAGCAGGTCGCCTTGTTCGTGATGTCACTGCCGTACTCCGACGCCGTCCTATTCAGGCCTTTCCGCAAGAGTGCACGGAGGCGTTCCTCGAGGGACACAATCGGGCGTTCCGATTCATGGGGGGTGTGCCGACGACGATCCGCGACGACAACAGCAAGATCGCGGTGGTGAAGATCACCGGCAGCCGTGAGCGGCAGGCGACCAAGGAGTTCCGGTGACTCCAGAGCCATGGACTGTCCGAGACGCAGTTCTGCCTCGTGCATTGAGCCAACGAGAAGGGGCACGTCGAAGGATTGGTGGACTTTGGTCGAGGGAACTTTCTGGTGCCTGCGCCGCAGGTGGCGTTGCTCGTGGAGCTCAACGAGACTCTCGAAGAGCGGTGCCGGGAGGACTTGGGGCGACGGTCGTAGGGCAAGAATGGAATGAAGGCCCTGCGGCTGGAGAAGGAACACTCCGCATGCCCCCCGCTTCCGCCGCACGAGTGCGCAGCTCGCCGGATCACGCAGGCGCACGCCAACTCCCTGTTGCTGGTGCAGTTCGATACCAACCGGTACAGCGTGCCGGTGAAGTACGTCCATCGGCAGATCACGGTGGTGGCGACGGTGGACGACGCGACGCTCATCTTCGAGGACCGGCTGATCGCCAGACACCGCCGCCACTGGGGCCGCGAACGGCACTTCGATGACCCGATCCACTATCTGGCACTCCTGGAACGCAAACCGGGAGCCTTCGACTACGCCCGTCCGCCTGCAGACTGGCAGCTACCCGAGTGCTTCAATCTGCTCCGTCGCCGGATGGAGAGGCCTCCCGATGGCCTCGGGACGAAGGGGTCTATTCGTGAGCTTCTCCTTCTCGAGAAGACAAGCCTCGAGGAGCGGTCGGCGGCGGTGGAGTATGCGATGGGATTTGGGATCACCGATGCAGACATGATCCGAGTGATCGTGGAACACCGCCGGGAGCCTCCCGTCGCGCTGTTCTGTCTCGGCAGCCGACCGCACCTGAAGCTCGTGCACGTCCCGCCGACGGACATTACTGCCTATGCGTCCCTGCTCGGCCAGGAGAGATCCACATGAGCACGACCAAGAGCACGGTGCTCGTGGAGCACCACCTGCAGTCGCTCAAGCTGCCGACGATATCGAACGAATGCGAGAAGGTTGCCTTCCGAGCGGTGATCGAGAACCTCGACCACCATGCCTACCTCCAGCGCTTCTGTCAACTGGAGCGAATCGAGCGGGAATGGCGGGCGGCGGAGCGGCGTCTGAAGGTGGCCCGCCTCCCGCAGACCAAGATGCTTGACGAGGTCGACTTCGCCCAGCAGCCGTCGATCAACAAGCCCCTCGTACTCGAACTGGCCAAGGGGCAGTACATCGACGACCGAGAGAACGTGCTGCTCATCGGCTCGAGTGGTGTTGGCAAGACGCATCTGGCGATCGCCTCACGCACCGCTGCCAGATCCTCAGGGACAAAGGCGAGAGCTTCCGCCTCAGGGACGCCCGCAGGCGGTAGCGACGGGCAACCGGCCCGTCATAAACCATCATCCTTGGAGCAACCGGCTACCCCGGAGGAGATTCCCCCATCCCCAGCGCTGCACTTTTCAACAGCCCCGTGCTTCACTATTCAACCAGCGTTCACAGCTGCGTAAGTCTGGAAAATCCGCGAGTTGCCCCCACCGCTCCCACGGCGGCACCGGCTCGGCGAAGGCCCACACTCGACCAAGGGGAGCGAATCGCATGGCCCGCCCCCCGCGTCGTGGGCAGCGCGTTGGATCTACGGCGTCAGGCCCGCTTCCGTCGCCGCCACATCGAGAAGCCGCCGCAGGCGATCCCTGCGATGGCCATGGTGATCATCGAGGGCTCGGGGACGACCGAAAGGTTCAGGCTGTAAGACGTCGTCGCGCCGAGCTGCTGGACGCGTACGACGTAGTTGTCTGGCGACAAGGGAGAGGAGGATGAGATGCCGAGAAGGTTGCTGCCCAGCGTCGTCGCTGTTCCGAAATGTTGATGGAACCGCATCAATTGCGGGTTGTCTCCTGCGGTCCAGGCGGAGCCGGTTTGCAGTGCGATCCAAGCGACTGAATCCATTGAGTCATAACTGACCAGCTGGAAGCCTGTCAGCGATTGGGTGGGCTGGACGGTGAACTTGAAGTAATCGCGATTGACTCCACCGATCGTGGCGATGATGAGATTGTCGCCGAGACTGAGCGTGAGGGGCGTGGGGCTCTGTGGGGCCGTGGACAGCTGACCGTGGGTGCTCTCATTCCAGATTAAGGGGGTGGCGTGGGCATTCGGTACGGCAGGAATAGTGAGAAACACGACGACCAGAGCAGCGGTCGCAAACCGGTGTAACCTGTTCACAGCAGTCTCCAGGTGAAGAGCTTCAACCTCAGGCTTCCCATCGCCATCGCGATTCGTATACAAGCTCCGCAGGCAACCTCGGCGTGATTCAGACAGCTGGGTCCACCGTCTTCGATTTAGCGGTACCGGCACAAAGACACGGGGTAACGTCCGGAGCAAATGTGGGCGGTCAGATTGCCGTCAGCACTCGATTGGTCGTCGCGACGGAGGTGGATACTTGCAGTGGCAATCTCAGCGATCCGAGGACAGAGATCGAACATCCGAAGGTTACCCCTTGCCACAGGGGTCGGCAACATTCCGCCTGTTGGCCCCTCTTGGCAGCACAAAAACCGGGATTGTTGTCCCGATTCAAGCCCATTTTCCAAACGGCAAACACTTGAGCTCAGCAACCATCACCAAACCTGACGTCCTCCCCGGTTCTTGATCCATCCGGGATGTGAGGTTTTTTGACCTTGGCATCACCAGAAAGGATGGGTTTTCCGCTGGGCTGAAAGCAGCACACGGAAGAGGAGATCGCGTTCGCATTGCGGCAGGCCGAGTCCGGTACGCCAGTCGCCGAGATCATCCGGCGGCTCGGAGTCAGCGAGCAGACTTTCTACCGCCGAAAGAACAGTACACCGGGCTTGGCGTTGCCGAGCTGCGACGGCTTCGGACCTTGGAGGAGGAGAATCGGAAGCTGAAGCAGCTGGTGGCCGATCTGGGCCTCTGCAAGAGCATGCTGCAGGACGTCCTCTCAAAAAAACTCTGAGGCCTGCGGTGAAGCGTATTTTGGTGAAGGAGGTGCAGGTAGCGTATCGGGTTGCCGAGCGTGGAGCCTGCCTGGTACGGGGATTCGCCCGATCGAGCTTCCGTTACTAGAGCAGGCGTGATCCGCGGGCCGAGCTTTACGTTCGACTTCGAGACCTGGCTAGAAGCCGGGTGCTCCACGGGAACGCGCGGTTGTGGGTTCTTCTTCGCCGGGAGGATTGGATCGTGAACAAGAAGCTGGTCTACGGGCGACCAGCACTGGTTCTTGTCACTGGACGAAGCGAAGAGGCTGACAGAGGCCTGGAGGGAGGATTACAATCGAGCCCTTCCGCATACCTCGTTGGGGCACCGGACGCCGTTGGAGTTTACGGAGCGGGTCGATCGGTATGCCCATCGACCCCCTCTGTCTGGCTTACACCCTGGCTGGATCAAAGATAGGGGCAGGCTCAGGTCACACCTGCGGATCAAGTCTGATCCGTATGACGAGGCTGCGGCGGGCGGATCGAAGTCGCTCATGCCCGCGAATGCAGCAGCGGATCACGCAGCCGCAGTCCCGGAACCTTGATGAATCGAGCGTCGTGCATCCAAAGTTCGGTAGCTCCCCCGTCGAGAGCGCAGAGGACAATCTGGAGGTCGAATACTTGGCCGCCCGGTTGGCGTAGATCAGCAGGTTCGTGTCGATGGCGATCATCGCTGCCCACGAAGCCAGTCGTGCATGGCCTCGCGGTCGGCGATGTCGAGGCCGGCTGGCAGGCCACCGATGACGGTCACCCAGCGGATCGGCTCGGGGCGTCGGTGGCGGGCCGATGGGCCCGGCCGCGTGAGCTCAGCCCGCAGGCCGCGCTCGATCAGGGCCCTCCGCGGCTCACGGAGTTCGGCGGCCCGCTTCTTGGCGGCCTCGAAGAGGACGTCAGCGATCTCCATGGTGGTCTTCATGGAATCGAGCAGAGAGCCATATTTATGGGTCGGCAAGGTTTTGGATTGGTAGAGCGGGCAGCGGACCGTCGGAAGTTTCAGCAGAAGTCGCGGGACATGCGGGGTAGGGCGGCCAGGGCAGGGGGGCGGGGGGCGAACGCGTCGGCCGCAGGCAGCGCGGACGTGTCGGCTGAGATGGTGGCGCTGGTGTCGCCGGCCAAGCCAGAGCCCGGCGACGAGCACGGGGCTGATGCGATCGCGGATCCCAGCGCCGATTCGAGCCGCGTCGCCAGCACGTGTACCACCGCGGCCCGTCGTTGGATCCGACCCTCAACCACGAGCACCGCCGCCCGGCGGGCGGCGTGGTCGGCGGCGGCCCAGACATCGGGGCGAACGACGATGTTGGCCGCGGCCGTCTCATCCTCGATCGTGAGGAAGATCATGCCCTTGGCGGTGGCTGGCCGCTGGCGACACAGCGCGATGCCAGCCACGCACACGCGGCGGCCCTCCGGGGCCGCGTTGGCCGTGGCGATCTCCACGACGCCCCGAGCCGCGAGTCGCGGCCGCTCGAAGGCGAGCGGATGGCCATCAAGCGAGAGGCCGCCGGTGCGGTAATCGGCGATCACCTCCTCCTGCTCGGTCATCGATTCGAGGCCGAGCGAGTCTTCGTCGCCTGTGATGTCTTCATCGTTGTCCAGGCCGTCGAGTAGCGGCCGGCTGGCGGGCTTGTCGAGGCTGCGCATCGCCTCCCAGACAGCACGGCGGCGGGAGAGGCCAAGCGAGGCAAGCGCCCCGGCCCGCGCGAGATGCAGAAGCGCCTCGCGGTCGAGCTTCGCCCGGCGGGCGAGGTCCCGCGGCAGCCGAAACGGCCCCTCGCGGCGGGCGGCCACGATCCGTTCGGCCGCAGCCTCGCCGAGGCCATAGACCTGCTCGAGCCCGAGCCGCAGGGCGGGCTGGCCATCCGACGACCGGCCGTCTTCGAGCGTCGCGTGCCAGTCGCTCTTGTTCACGTCGGCCGGGAGCACCGTCACGCCGTGGGCCCGGGCGTCGCGGACGAGTTGGGCCGGCGCATAGAAGCCCATCGGCTGACTGCCCAGAAGTGCCGCCGTGAAGGCCGCCGGGTGATGGCACTTGAGCCAGGCCGAGACGTAGACCAACAGCGCGAAGCTCGCCGCGTGCGACTCCGGGAAACCGTATTCGCCGAAACCGCGAATCTGATTGAAGACCTGTTCGGCGAACTGCTTGGAGAGCCCGCGGGCGAGCATGCCGTCGACGAGCTTCCGGTGAAACTCGTCGATCACGCCCGGCCGCCGCCAGGCGCCCATCGCCCGCCGCAGTTGATCCGCCTCGCCCGGCGTGAACCCGGCGGCCACCACCGCCAGCCGCATCGCCTGCTCCTGGAAGAGAGGTACGCCGAGCGTCTTCTCCAGCACCTCGCGGATCGCGTCGTTGGGGTAGGCGACCGGCTCCTCGCCCGCCCGCCGGCGCAGGTAGGGATGCACCATGTCGCCCTGGATCGGCCCCGGCCGCACGATCGCCACCTCGATCACGAGGTCGTAGAAACACGTGGGCTTCAGCCGGGGCAGCATGCTCATCTGCGCCCGGCTCTCGATCTGGAACACGCCCACCGTGTCGGCCCGCGAGATCATCTCGTAGACGGCCGGATCCTCGGCCGGCACGGTGGGCAGCGTGAGCCGCGGGCCGCCGGCCTTCTCCACGAGGTCGAAGGCCCGGTGGATCGCCGTGAGCATGCCGAGGGCGAGGCAGTCCACTTTCAGGATGCCGAGCTCGTCGAGGTCGTTCTTGTCCCATTGCACGATCGTGCGGCCGGGCATCGTGGCCGGCTGCACAGGCACGAGGTCGGTGAGTCGGCCCCGTGTCATCACCATTCCGCCAACGTGCTGCCCCAGGTGTCGTGGAAAGCCGACGAGCTGGCCGACGAGCGACACGAGCCTCATGCCGATGTCACCCGCGGGGTCGAGCCCCGCCTCGGCCAGCCGCGTCGGCAACTCCTCCAAGCCGTCGCCGACGTCGAGCACGGTGGCGATCGCATCGACGCGGTCGAGCGACAGTCCCAGCGCCTTGCCCACGTCGCGAACGGCCGACCGCAGCCGATAGGAGATCACCTCCGCCGTCATCGCGGCCCGGTCGCGGCCGTAGGTGTCGTAGACGTACTGGAGCACCTCCTCGCGGCGGTGGTGCTCGAAGTCGATGTCGATGTCGGGCGCCTCCTGCCGCTCGTGGCTCACGAACCGCTCGAAGAGGACGTTCATCCGGGCGGGATCGACCGACGTGATCCCCAGGCAGTAGCAGATCGCTGAGTTGGCGGCCGAGCCACGGCCCTGGCAGAGGATGCCCTGTCGCCGGGCGAACCGCACGATGTCGAACACGGTGAGGAAGTAGGCCTCGTAGCCGAGCTCGGCGATCAGGGCGAGCTCGTGGTCGACGAGTTCACGCACCTTTTCCGGGATCCCGTCGGGATACCGCTTGTGGGCTCCCTTCCACGCCAGGTGCGCGAGCTGCTCGCTGGCCGTGCGGCCCGGCGGCACGGTGGCGGCGGGGTATTCGTAGGACAGTTCGTCGAGCGAGAACGTGCAGCGGGCGGCGATCTCGCTCGTCCGCTCGACCGCGCCGGGCAGGGCCGCGAACCGCTCGGCGATTCGCCACCGCTCGTGGAGGTGTCGCTCGCCGTTGGAGAGCAGCCGACCGCGGATGCCCTCCACCGTGCCGCCGTGGTGGGTGGCCGCGAGCACGTCGAAGAGCGGCAGCCGGCTCCGCTCGTGATAGCGGACGTCGCCGGCCGCCGCGATCGGCACGCCGGCCAGCCTCGCCACGCGGCCGAACCACTCGAGCCGCCCGGCATCGTCACCCTCGAGTGCCACCTCGGCCAGTGCCCAGAGCCGGTCGTCGAAGATCCGACGCCAGCGGGCGAGCTGCTCGCAGGCGTCTCGCAGCCGCGCGTCGTCGGAGGGACCGCCACGGCCGAGGGCGAGGGATGCCAGCGGCACGCCGGCCAGGAGACCGTGGGCGTGCCGGGCGATGTCGTCGCAGGTCAGCAGGCAGGCTCCCGCTCCGCCGGCCGGCTTGGCATCGGCCGTGGACCGCGGTCGAGCTCGGTCGTCGGCCGACCGCGCGGCCGCCGCCTCGGTTGCGGAGGCGTAGCCGTGCGTGAGCAGGCGGCAGAGGTTCGAATAGCCGGACGCATCGGCGGCCCAGACGACGAGCGGCCCGATATCCACAGGTTCGAGGTGGACTCCGACAACGAGCTTCAGGCCGGATTGTTTGGCGGCGTCATGAGCCCGCACGATGCCCGTGAGCGTGGTCCGGTCGGTGATCGCGAGCGCCTCGTAGCCGAGCGCCGTCGCACGGACGACGAGCTCGTCGGGGTGGGAGGCACCCCGCAGGAACGAGAAGTTGCTCGTGCAGTGCAGTTCGGCATACCGAGGTGCGTCATCGGTCATGTCACCACGTTCTCCTGCCCGTCACGGTCATGAGCCTGGGGATCCGGGGAGGTTTTGGGTGGATTCTTTCAGCCGTCACGCGAACACGCCGTGCAGATACCAGCCGCCGTCGCGCGGGCCTCGCAGCCGGCCGCCGAGTCGCCTGAACAGCCAGAACCTCGCGCCCGACTCGGTTTCCACCACGTAATAGTCGCGTCGGACCGTCGGCCTGCGCGACGCGATGCACTACGCCACCGAGCCGGAATCGTAGCGGCGGCCCGTCGGGCGCCACGGCGATCACACCCGCCTGCGAGGGCTCGAGCGGCACCGGCCGCGGCGGCATCCAGACCGGCCGACTGCCGGCGCCGGCCCGCGGTGATGCCCGCCCATCGTTCCGTGCGGCCGCCGTGCCGGGCGGTGCAGCGATCCAGGCGTATTCCGGCTGGGCGTCGGCCACGGGCCGTGGCTCGAACACGGCCGAGCGGCCGAGCCGGCCTGCGAGCCGGTCGAGCAGTGCCATCACGGCGGCGGACCGTGGTCCGGCCGTCGCCTCGACCGTGTCTTCCGGAGCATACTCGAACAGCGGCCGCTGCCGGCACACGATCAGCCCGACGGCCAGCACCTCGACGGCAACCGCCTGAATTTCCCGGGGCAGTCGCATGCGGCCCATTCGCAGTCGCAGAAGTTCGACGAGGTGTCGCGCCGAACCACTCGGTCGAAACAGGCTCACGTCGATCACCGTCGGTGGGGTCGCCGTCGTGACACCCACCGCCGGCTCGAGCCGCACCTGCAGCGACACGATCCCCTGGCTCCGGGCGACCAATGGAGCGAGGCACCGCTCCACGAGTTGTTCGAGGAGGCCGGCGAAGGCGACCTCCTCGACCGAGACAAGCGACAGGGATATTTCAAAATCATGGTCGGCGCGCGGAAGTTCATCGCCGTGGGGCGGTACGATCGGCTCGGGTCTCGCGCCCGTGAACTCGGCCAACCGCCGTGAGACGCTCTCGGGCAGTCGTGCGGTCAGGCTTCTGGCTGGCAGTCGCACGAGCCCGCCGATCGTGTCGATGCCAACCTCGCGTAGCGCGTCGATGGCGGCCGGCTCGAGTCGCAGGGCCGCCAGTGGCAGGCCTGCGAGCACGGCATCCGAGCCACGGGCGAGCCGCTGCGCACCTGAGGGCACGACCGCCCACCGCCTGTGGCCGTCGCGCCGGAGCCGGCCGGAGGCTGTGATGGTGGCAACGGGCGGCATCATCCGGGCCACGAGATCCGTGTGATGCGCGGCGGCCCGGGCGGCCGCCGGCGTATCGGCGATGGCCACGCGGGCGTGCAGGCCGCGGGCCGCGAGCGTCCAGGTGGCCGTGCGGGCGAGTGACGCTTCGCCGCCGAAGAAGCCGGCGGTCGCCGTGACGTCGAGCATGAGGCACTCTGCCGCGACCGTCGCCCCGTGGGCCGACGACGCGGGCATCGGCTCGATGCCCACCACCGGCGCGAACCGTCGGCAGGCACGGGCCAACTGCTCGAGTGCCGCCTGGTCGGCGACCGGATCGTCGGGAGCGATCTCCGCGGCGCGACAGGCCGGCGAGCCGTAGGCCAATGCCAGGACGGCCATCGCCTCGGCCAGCGGCATCCCCGGCTGGATCGCCGCCCGCCGCCGCCGGGGTGGCTCGGCCCAGGCC
>Ga0194129_10010402_pt1 | contig 10156 bp, 8 predicted proteins | sample TA2KigCa35mmetaG_FD_150862 | JGI IMG/M metagenome (GOLD analysis project Ga0194129, IMG submission 150862) | Freshwater microbial communities from Lake Tanganyika, Tanzania - TA2015038 Kigoma Deep Cast 35m | ecosystem: Environmental > Aquatic > Freshwater > Lake | place: Tanzania: Lake...
ATTGTCTAAAATAAACTGCATTGCAGCGTGCGCAGCCAACGAAGCAATTTTACTTTTTCTAAATCCAAGGTCTTTTCTAACGACGATTACTTGCTTGACGCTTTTCACATTATTAATTCCTATAACTTTTTTAATCTATCCGATGCAAGTGTATATCTTGTTCGTTAGACAATTGTTTACGAAGCTCGTCTCTAACCTCCATTAAAATTTTACCAAGCCAGTTTTCACCTACGCCTCGACAAACGCCCCAGAATTTGTCGTTCCATTTATTGTTAAGAACAAGTTTCGCATCACCCGTTTGTAACAGTCTGTGCATCAAGAATGGACTGGAGAATTTATCTCTAATAAGATTTTTCATAACGACAATCTTCGTCGTGCTCCAATCATTGCGAACATTGATACTTTGTCCTAATTTCTTAGCTATACCGGGAGAATTTGCTTTTCTAATAATTTCTCTGACGTTTTCGTCTGTCGTTTTTGCAGCTTGGTAGGCGTGTTCTACAGTCGGATAAAGTTTGCCATCGTAACTGACGGAAGAATAATAAAAGTTAGACAAAAAATCGTAACCATTTTCTTTTGTGAATCGATCGATCAACAACATTGAACTCATAAATATTCGATTAATTCAACCATAATTAAGGTAATATCACCTCGTCGCGATATGGACTATGTTCATTAATTTGATAGAAATACGAAGAGAATTTGTCGTGTTATTTTAGTAACTGAAATATTTATGGAAAAGCAGAAATCTAGAAAAGAAATTTTAACGGAAGAGATCAATTGTATCACACAGTCCATAGAAGAAGCTCGCAAATTAAAAAAAAGTTGCGTAAAACTTCGAGGAAAATTAGTTAAATTAATAATAGAATTAGATTTACTTGACAACGAACAAGAATCGAAAGAATTTGGATAACGATCAAAAAAACTTAAAACCTGGCGATTTGGTCGTTCTTAGCAAAATAGGAAAGTGTAATTCAATGGCGCTCTGGGAAACTTGGGACGATGCTGATTGTACCATTCAAGAAATTAAATTCTGGCCTATGATTATTGGAAAATTGAAAAAAGACGAAGTTGCAATGGTGTTAGAAGTTCGTGTGTCGGAAGTTGGTTCTTACGGGGTAAAAATTTGTACACCACAAAAAAAAATCGGATGGATAAATTGCAGATGTTTAAAACGTGAAGAAACCTGATTTCGTTTAAAAAAAGTGATCCCGACGCCGTAGCCCGCCGCCGTATAGCGCGGATAAACCTTGCGTTCTAAGACGTCGCGACCAAAATGTGCGTTAGTAGAAAAACGCTATATTTATTTCTTGCTTGTTGTAAGCGTTGCTGGAACAGCGCTAACAGCTGGTGAAGCTGATGCACTAACAGCAGATGCGCTCGCAGATGGTACAACTGATTCTGATACGACCGATGAAGGAACGACTTCAACCGCAGAAGCAACGGTCGAGACTTCTTCGGGTTTTATTTCGGACTTGCAGCCAATTAATACTGCAGCGCAGCAAATCATAACAATTATATTTTTCATTATTTGTCTCCTATCGCCAAATTATCGGCGGTCTTAATTATATCGAAAAAAAGAAGATGTATTCAAATAATATCGTTGAAGATATTTGGTAATTGAAATGTTCATCAATATTTAATACATTATATGACTATTCGATTCAGCGCCATCGATATGATCAATTACAATGTGCCTGGCGTCAAGTCAGGTTACGATAGTAATGTTAAATCTGATTTGTCTATTCCGTCATGTGGATTAGAAGATGTCGATATGGCGATGTTTACGTTGTTTGACAAAGAGATCGCACCAAGCGTCGGAGGCAAAGATTCACAGGAGCTAAAAAGAGTACCAGTTATTTTTGCTGCCGGTGAAAAATGGGCGATGTTGAAAAGAGGTAAACCTCTGCGCGATAAAAACAACACTTTAATACTACCAATCGTGACGATCATGAGAATGAATGTCGTTCAGTCCACTGAAGATATAACTGGTCGCGGAATTAATCAACAGACAGGCGAGATTGTCGTCAGAAGAAGACTCGACAAATCTGATAGAGATTATCAGAATCTAATTAACAAACAATTAATATTGAATCAAACGAACGTTGCTGTTCTTAGCGGATCAAACGTGGCAGCTACGCATCGAATAATTACCAGCAGACAAGTTGGTTCTTTAGAAAATAGTTTCGATGTTAGATCGGGTGGCCTTTTAACGTCGAATATAGGAAACAACATTTTTGAAACTATCGTCGTTCCATCTCCACAATTTTATACTGTAACATATCAGGTAACATTTTGGACGCAATTTACGCAACACATGAATCAGGTTATTGAGAAGCTGATCGCTTCTTTTTTGCCTCAAGCGCAATCATGGAAACTAATTACGGCAAAAGGATATTGGTTCGTTGCGAAGGTAGAAGGCGGAGCATTTAACACCGAAACTAATTTTGATGATATGTCGACGACAGAAAGAGTAATTAAATGTTCTTTCGAAGTTAGCGTACCAGCATATTTTTGGGCAACAACAGCGCCGGGCATACCTGTTCCAGTAAAACGTTATGTATCTTCACCTGTTATTAACTTTGCGATACAAGGACGATCAGTTGGTGATGGATCAGAACCAGAAGAATTTGAAAACAATTATAAGTTAGGAAATGATGATCCAACGTTACCGTTAGACGAACAAGCGAATCTACGACCGGATCAACGACGTCCAGGACTTCGTAAACAATCGATTCAGCCAACAAACGCAGAAAATATTATTGATGCGAACGACCCCGCGTTGTTATCGTTGCCTCGGGGTGTGAATCCAAGTCAATATAGAAAAATTAAAATTGGTAATGACTTTAAATATGTGAAAATTATTACTCAAAACGCAGCGACTGGGGAAACGATATATTCTGCAGCGCAGTTTCAAGGTATAAAGCAAACTGCCATTTAACGAAAACTTTATTTCGGGTTTTTTCTATTTTGCAAGATATTTAGTAATTGAAATTGATTGTGAAGGAGAAGCGTAATGTCTGAACAAATTTTTAGATCTCCAAATTTTTACGAGCGCGAGATTGATCTATCGGCGCCATCCGTCGGTGCACCTATTGGTACGCCAGCGGGTGTAATAGGACCGTCGAACAAAGGTCCTGCTTTCGTGCCAGTTACCGTAGCGAATTTTAGCGAATTTATTGACGTATTTGGTGATCTTGATACAAAATACTTTGGACCTTATGCAGTTAATGAGTTTTTAAAAAATAGAACTTCATTAACTTATCTCAGGGTTCTTGGCGGAGGCGCTAACGAATCTTTAGTTGACTTTGAAAATACGTATCTAAAAGGAACCGTAAGAAACGCAGGATTCTCGTTGGAAGGAACTGTTACAGCCACTGATAATCGCCACACTAAGGTTGTACAATTTCTTGCAGCGCAACATACGTTATCTGCGAATGAAGCATACGGTATGCCGATGTTTAGCGATAACGACACATTTGAAGGTGTTACGTCCGGTAACAATGTCAACCTGATACGTGGTATGGTCATGGTACCAAACACGGCGAGACTTTTCGTTCTTAACGGCGATGAAAACGTACCAGTTGCCACGTCGATTGCGGCGCTCGATGATCAAGCACAAGCAAAGAGCGTAAACAGTAAACCCAAATTTAAGATTTTAATTTCTTCATCATTAGGTGCTGCATATTCTAACGACGAAGGTAAACCAGGCATTAAAATCTTAACGGCATCGTTTGATCCATCTTCTGATGACTATTTCAAGAAAGTGTTAAATACTGACCCAGATAAGTTTTATTCAAGCCAACATTACCTCGCAGCAGACTTTTCTGTGGATTCCCAAATCGCTGAGGTTGCTACAAATAACTACATAGCAACTCTTTCAGGTTCAGCGTTAACTAATCAATCTTCAGGTGACGCTACTCTTTCGTATCGCGAAGCCTTTGGGGCATATAATACGCGATTTAGAGCTCCACAAACGCCAATGTTTATTTCGCAACCCTTTGGAAAGACAGAATATGATCTTTTCGCAATTGAATCGTTAGATGATGGCGAATACGCGAATAAACTTTACAAAATCTCGATCGCAAACATTAAGGCTTCGGCAGATGCGACAAATAAGTATGGAACGTTTAATTTGCAAATTCGCGATTGGGATGATTCTGATATTAATCCCGTTATCGTTGAGCAGTTTACGAACTGTACGCTAGATCCTGATTCTGACAACTACATTGCTAAGGTCATTGGTGATCGTAAGGTTTATTATCATTTTGATTCGATCGATCCCAGAGAACGGCGTCTTGTAGCTAAGGGTAAATATCCGAACAACTCGAAGTACGTTCGTGTAGTTATGTCGGATAATGTTGAAAAAAAACTAGTACCAGAAACCGCGGTACCATTTGGTTTCCACGGTCATGCGCTGCTAAAGACAAACAACAATCTCAAAGCGCTTGAAGGTACTGTACCCAATACAGGTCGTTTAGGCGGCGTAGGTTTAACAGCTAATCATTTCTTGTCTAGTTCGGTGCTTCCTCCTGTTCCATATCGTTACAAAGTAACGCGTGGTGAAGCACTCACGACATCAACGAAGGCCGGAGATCCTGGAACGAAGGAAGTCGTACTTCAATCACTTTACTGGGGCGTAAAGTTTGAACGCAACGCCACGAGTTTAGCTGCAGATGTTCTTAATCCGAATGTTATATCGGAGAAAAACAATCTGCTTAATACATTGACACAGTTTATGGGCATCGAAAAGTTGGATGTTCTTCATACAGGTTCAAATGTTGATGCGTTTAACAACAATAAGTTTACGCTAGCAAAAGTTGCGCTAGGAAATTCTAGCGTTTCTCACGTAACAGGTTCTGCAGGTGCTCACATGAAAGAAGCTGCGTACATAAGAAATGCGCGTCCAGATTCTAATGACTACACCGTATCAGATGGTGTGGTAACCAATCGCGTCACATTAGCAACTTTACTTGCTAAGACAACCGCTGCAAGCTTTAATCGCTTCTCTCCATTCGCGAAGTTTACTACGTTTATGTATGGAGGGTTTGATGGAAATAACTTACTCGACCGAGATGCTCGGCGTTTAAATGATAAATCAGTTTCATTCGATGCAGATTCTTTGTCGACGGGTGGTGCAAATTCGAGCTATATAGCAGCTGGCTTTAATCAATCAGTTAATGGAGCGGGTAAGTCAAACAACGGTGTGGCGTCGTACGTTACTGCCGTCGATATTATGACAGATCCGTTTGCTGTAGGAATTAACGTGTTAGCTATTCCTGGCATTCGTGAACCATATATCAATGACGTAACTTCAAAAAAAGTACGCGATTATGGTCTAGCGTTTCACTTAATGGACATTCCTTCGTATAACGATGATGGCTATAGACTATACGACGATTCAACGTCGAAGCCGAGCGTTAAACAAACTGTGGATGCTTTTGACGCCCGTGCGATCGACAATAACTACGTTGCAACTTACTTTCCTGATGCATTCGTTGACGACGCTACAAACGTGCGTAGAGTTAAGGTGCCTGCGACTGTCGCAGCCTTAGGAGCGTTAGGATTTAATGACAGAGTTTCTTATCCATGGTTTGCGCCGGCAGGTTTTAATCGGGCTGCATTAGACTTCGTAACTAATGTGTCAGTACGATTAAACATCGCCGACAGAGATCGTCTCTATGATTCGCGTATTAATCCAATCGCAACGTTTCCCCGTCTTGGATTCGTGATTTGGGGACAAAAAACTTTGCAAGTTAGTAAGTCTGCACTTGATCGTGTTAATGTTCGTCGACTTCTTCTGGAAGTAAAAAGAATTATCATCGGCATTGCGAATCGTATGGTATTCGAGCAAAACACGCCAGCAGTTAGAAATCGTTTCGTTTCAGATTCGGTATTTCAACTGGGTTTAATACAGGCACAAGCAGGTATTGAAGCATTCCAAGTAGTTATGAATGAAACGAATAATACGCAAGAAGACATCGATCTAAATCGTCTTAACGGTAGAATCGTTGTTGTTCCGACAAGATCGATCGAATTTATCGCAATTGACTTTATTATAACGAACGCCGGTGTGCAATTCGTTTGAGAAATTTAAAATTAACCGAATAGTTAAATTAGCAGAATGGAGCATCGTAGATGGCACAATTAAAACTAGGCGCAGCAGGCGTAACAGCAAATGAAATAGATATTTCTGGTCCTGTAACAGTACAACCGGTTGGTGTTCCTGCAGGCGTTATCGGTACGGCGAAACAAGGGCCAGCGTTCGTACCGATTACGGTCGGTAGACTTAGCGATTTTGAAGCTAAATTTGGTTCAGTTGACAGCAAACACTTCGGCCCAATAGCAGTTTTAGAATGGCTACGTAATGCAAAAGCAGTAACATATCTACGCGTTCTAGGTATAGGAAATGGTTTAAAAAGACAAGGCGCTTCCGATACGTATCCAGGATCAGTGACGAGTGCAGGTTTCGTTGTTGGAGAAAAGCAGCCAACGGGTAGTTTAGGCGCGCTTCTTAAAAACGCATACGCGGTCGATAATGGACAGCCAGGAAGAACTTACTTTTTGTCTTGTTTTATGTCTGAATCTGCTGGTTCGACATATTTTAGTGATGCTGGACTTCAAACATCTCCCGTCGCAGTGCCAATTGTTCGCGGCGTTTTGATGGCTGCATCTGGTGTATTATTGCGATTATCTTCATCGCTAAACGGAGGCGATTCTTCGGCTCCTGGATCAACACAAATCGGATCGACAGCTTCCCTTTCTTTGAAGGGATCCACTATTGGATCTGTCGTATTGACTGAAAATTCGATATCAAAGCAAGACTTCGTCGTTCTCCTTAACGGACACAAAGGACTTGATGTTAATTATCCAAGCGCGGTGACGGCATCATTCGATCCGTCGTCGAACAATTATTTTTCTAATGTTTTTAACAAAGATCCCTTCAAAATGCAAGAGGCGGGTCATTATCTGTATACGCACTGGGATATTCATTCTTCAGTCGCTGTAGTCACAGGATCAGGCGTGATTTCCGGAACATATGGCGCGAGTGCGGGTGCTCCGCGCGTTGGTAAGACAGGAACGGAAACGTCAGCATTCATATTGACTTCGTCACAGGCGTATAACGTTGGTACATCGAACGTACCTAACTTTGAAAACTTCGAAGATAGATTCTCACATGCAAAAACGCCGTGGATTATATCGCAAAAGTTTGGTGGTAAGCCTGTAAACTTGTTTAAGTTTTATGCTCTAGATGCAGGTCAGGATGTATCCACACTTTACAAGATATCTATCGAAGGTATTACGCCATCTTCGGATCCAAATAACAAGTATGGAACTTTCACGGTCAAGGTTAGAAGGTTTGACGATAGAGATTCTACACAATCCCTCATCGCAACAGGAGAAAGTTTCGTTTGCGATCTTAATCCATCATCGACTCGGTATATCGGTAAGGTAATCGGTGATCTTCATGTTTATTACGATTTTGATCGTAGCGTAGAAGAACAAAAGATCGTGATCGAAGGTAACTACGCCAATAATTCAAACTATATTCGCGTTGAGGTTCATCCCGACGTAGAAAATGGATTTGTAGACGAAGCAGCTCTGCCAATGGGCTTCCGCGGTCTCGCGCATTTAGTAACATCAGGATCGGCTGTTTTTAGTGCCGTGAATGCGTTTACTGATAATAACGTTGGTGGTGGTTTGTTAGACGTAAATATCTTCCAAAAGGTAACAGCACCACCTGTGCCATTCCGTAAAAAAGTCACAGACGGTGTCGTCGACGGTCCTGCGGAAACTGCAAACTCAAAGTTTTATTGGGGACTTCAGTTCGAGCAAGTCGAAACAATCACGAAACCAAATGCTAGTAGTCTAAAAAATAAATCTATCGAAGCATTCACAAAATACTTTCCAGATTTCGCTACAGTAGCGTCGCCCGTCGTCGTTGGAGACAATGCAGGAGTTTCGGACACTGCAGCAAATGGTATTCTCGATTCTGATAGATTCTGTAACAATATATTCAGTTTAGAACATATTCAGGTCGTTACAGGATCTACTACGAAAGCAGATGTCCGCGCATGGAATAACGCTGTCTATGTAAGGTCAGGTATTATTAATCCATCTGCGGCTGCAAAAACCCGTGCCTTCCTTGCGACAGATTTGACAGAAACATCGAACCGTCAATTCGCAAAATTCACGCTTGTCCTACAGGGTGGATTTAATGGAGTTAATATCTTCGATAAAGACGAAGCAAATCTTACCAACATCGCCGTTTCTTCGGATATGATCTTTGGAAACGATAGGTTGCTTAACGAAGGACCAAACGTCAAGGCTTATATCAAAGCGCTTGACATTATGAAGAATATGACAAATGTCGACGTACAACTCTTGACAATACCTGGTTTGCGTCATCCGATTATTACGGATTATGCAACTGTGTCGACAGAAGAGCGTTTCGATGCCCTGTATATCATGGACATCGAACAATACAATGAAAATGGCATAGCAGCAGAAGACGAGATACGCAGCGACTCAACAATCGTTAACGTGTCGAATACGCTACAAAGCTTCCGCGATCGCGTCGTCGATTCATCGTTTGCAGCGGCATACTTCCCAGACGTTAATTACTCTGCACCTGATGGAGTCAATTTGTTAGTACCACCATCAGTTCTTGTCCTCGGCGCGATGGCACTAAACGACGCAGTCGGTCATCCGTGGTTCGCGCCTGCAGGTTTTACGCGAGGAGCTCTTCCAACAGAAGCACTCGAGGCTCGCGTAAAACTAAAGGAAGAAGACTTAGACTCGCTATACAACGAAAGAATCAATCCTCTTATCGCATTCGTAGGTGCGCCAAAGAGTGGAACAAATCCAGCATCTGGAATCGTCATCTGGGGACAAAAGACATTACAAATTGCTGCATCTGCCCTAGATCGCGTCAACGTTCGACGACTGCTTATAGAGATTCGTAGACAAGTTCGTGAAATAGCTAGCTCGATTCTCTTTGAACAAAACCGCGAAGCTACTCTTGCACGATTCTCTGCGGCAGTTACACCAAGGCTTCAAAGAATACAAGCACTTTCTGGTCTCGAAAGATTCCGCGTCATCATAGATTCTTCTACAACGACGCAAACCGACATAGAGAATAACACGGTTCGCGGCAAGATATTCGTCCAACCGACAAAGAGCATCGAGTTCGTCAGCCTCGACTTCGTCGTTGCTAACAATATCCAACAATAGTTTTAAAATTAAATCAATCCAATAATAAAATAAGATAATTTCGTTAGAATTACATAATTAAACAGTCGACAGGAGAATAAACCCCATGGCCGCAGAGACATTAGACGTTACATCAATGATTCCAAATAAGTTTGAACCCAAACGTAAAAACCGATGGGTCCTTATGATCGAAGGTATCGACGCTTATTTGATTAAGACGGCGAAAAGGCCGGAAATTACAACCGAAGAAGTTGAAGTTCCATTTATCAACTCTCGTAGATATCTTGCCGGCAAGACTACGTTCGGAACGTTGGATGTTACTCTCCACGACCCAATTGCGCCGTCGGGCGCGCAACAAGTTATGGAATGGGTTCGTACGCACTTCGAGTCAGTTTCTGGTCGTTCCGGTTACGCTGACTTCTACAAGCGCGACATTCAGCTTAAGATGCTTGATCCTGTCGGTACCGTCGTCGAGCTTTGGGACATCAAGGGTGCGTTTATTCTCACGGCAGGTTTTGGTGAAGTCACTTACGAAGACGGCGGTCCAATGGAGATTACGCTTTCTCTCCGTTTCGACAACTGTGTGTTGCAGTTTTAGACATCGCTATTCGACAATCGCAAAAGCGGTTACCAAGCATACAAGTCAAAAGGTCTGTGGTATATTACTTACCATGGACCTTTCGTCTTTTAAATGTCCTGAATGCGAACAGTACGAAACGACTAAACTAGCTTCTCAGAGAATCCATCGTCAAAGGTTGTTTCTGACTTAACTGGATCTTCACATCCAAATTGGAAAGGCGGCACTTTAGCCCTCCATCCGCGCGTTCGTTCTCATCTGTACAGTGTCTGGGTATATCCGAAGTTGAAAGCCAGTAGGTTTCGTTGCGCGAAGTGTGTTTCGATCGACTCGTTGGAGGTGCACCACGGTGGTGAGCGGTTTACC
>Ga0194129_10010404_pt1 | contig 10155 bp, 18 predicted proteins | sample TA2KigCa35mmetaG_FD_150862 | JGI IMG/M metagenome (GOLD analysis project Ga0194129, IMG submission 150862) | Freshwater microbial communities from Lake Tanganyika, Tanzania - TA2015038 Kigoma Deep Cast 35m | ecosystem: Environmental > Aquatic > Freshwater > Lake | place: Tanzania: Lake...
TCTTCGTTGCCGTAGCACAAGCCACAAACGGGTAGACCTGATCAATGGTCATGTCTTTGTATTCGTCAAACCGGATGCCGCGCTGTTCGATACTGAAGATAGCCTCTCGCTGAAACTCTCGGCGGCACATCACGATCTCAGCCTCACCCAAACATTCCTCTACCACCACGCGATCCACAAAGATCATGTCGGTGTCGATATACAAAGCAGGCTCGTCTAGATTACGCAGCGCAAACGCTTTGACTCGTGAGAATGTCATCTCGTTCGGATCAAGGTCGTACTCACACCGCTCCGTGATACCCATGACATCCGGTGTATCTTTGTCAGTCAGCATGATCACGTTGGCATCAGGGTTGTATCGCAGCAAAGATTTCACCATCTTTTGTGGCACAGAAATATCTTTACCAATGTGCATGAACACAAAGTTGTCTCTGACTCTTTCCATGTTAAAGTTCAAAATTAAATCTAACTCATCACGCACTTGCTTCAACTGCAAGTCCCACGGCGCGTTCATGTTCTCGCGCTGATAAATCTTTATGCTCGGATACCACATACTCTCGTTACCGATGCGGTTGTTCCAGTACCAGAGTTTGTTCGCATCCAGTAGCAAAACATCCTTACCCATCGCCCCTGCCAGATGCACGTTCGCGCACGATGGCGAAATGATGACGCTGCATATCTCCATGAGCGCAGCCACATTCTCCAAGTCCAAGAACGTATCAATGTGTGTGGTAATGAGACTCGGGTGAAACCCTTCGCCCTGTTTCTGAGCATCGCCGTACTGAAGATTGATGAACTTCAGATACGGTGTATCAAGGATCGGACGGAACGCTTCCAGTGGCACGGACTTGTGCGGCCCGATGACAGGTGCGGTACTTGTCCAAGTCAGTCCGACAATATACTCGTCCTCATGCAGCCCATACTCTTTGCGTAGCATCGCCACCCGTTCGGGATCAGCCTTGAGATAGGTGGTCGATACACTAGGTGCAATATCACGGACTGAGTTAATAAAGTATTTACCCAGAGATGCAATCGGTATATGCGAGTCATGTTCACTCATCTTGATACGCGAGTTATGCGAAACAAACTTGACGTTCTTTACTTTGCACCCGCGCTGAAAAAGATTTGCCACGCGAAGGTCGATCATCACCGTCACGTGTTCAACTTCTTGAGCCAACTTCTCAATCAGCGACCCGTAAAGAATCTGATCGCCAATACCTTGCTCACACCAGACGATAGGACGTTTGTGCTTGCCCCGCTCCCACATGGGGCGCTTGGTATGCAGTCGTGGAGAGTTAAAAGTCTTGCTGCCCCATCGTCGCTCGTAACCTTTCCACCCGTTATGAAAGTCGCCCATCTGAAGGGCTAGAAGTCCAACAGTCCATCCTACATCGTCGTTGTTGGGTTCCAGTTGTGCTGCGATCTCAAAGTGCTTACGTGCAAGTTCCCACCTGTGCATCTCCCAATGGCATCGCCCGATCTGCAACTCCGTCGCGGTGAGTACGGGAAGCGCAAGATGGATGTTTTGAAGGATGCTTATTGCACCGTCATAGTTACCCTTCTCGGCTTCCGCGAACCCTGTCTTGTATACGTGTTGAGCGAACTCGGGCAGGGTCTGTTGCTTTTTTTCTTTAGCCACTGAACACCTTATCATTTAGATCTCTTAGTATTTTACCCACTTGACTGTCTTGTCTTTCCGTATGACCACGTAACTTACGCAGTGCTTTCGCTTCAATCTGACGTATACGTTCTCTGCTTACGTCCATCTCTTTAGCAATACTATCCAACGTAGGTCGAACACCGTCGGGTGCGTGTACAAGGCTTAAAACTTTCTTCTCTCTCGGCGTTAACGCCGCATCCATCACTTGATTTACTAAATTTTCTGCTTCTTCGTGTGCGATCTGATCAATAGCGGCGTTATCCCGCATATCTTCAAGACGGTCATCCCAAGAATACTGCTCACTAAGACGGACTAATTCAGCCTCCGTAACGTCCTTAGTGCCAGTAGATGTTTTGAGTACAACTACTTTCTGACGTTCGCTAAAAAGATCATCAGGCAAAGAGTACAATGCGTCAGCCAACAACAGTACGCACTTTCTCCATTCGCCTTTTTTATTGAGCGGAGAGAGTTTCATGTTCACAAGATCAAACGTATTACCGATAGGCAGGTTCTTGACTTTGCACATCTGAAGCACTGAGGTATATCCCGCGCTCTCCATCGCCTTACGAATCCTAGCGTTCGATACGCTAATTTTTACTCGGTAATCACTCACCAGTAGTCCCTCCCGCCACGTTTCGCTGACCACTCCGGTGGCGGCACGTGCGCCCATGCTTGATACCGTTCCCATTTCCACCGTCGCCACACGTCACGCATCCAACGGATCACGCGCCCTTCCTCGCGTCGATCTCACGCTTGAGATAGAACAACGCTTTCTCCAAGTCCTGTACAGGATCAGAGTCTTTCTTCCCGACGCGGCTAACGTACTTCACTACGTTGCCCAAACGATAGTTCAAGTCTTTCGCTTCGATGAAATCGAGAGTCTCAACACCGCCAGTCGTGTAGTGCGGGGGATGATTGATGACATCGGGAGGAGAAATAACTTCACCGCCTTTGTCAAGATCAATGATCGCCCCGTCTTCTCTACGGGCAAGATTGATCATCACACGCTTCGGCTCAACCGCATCCAACGCCTTCTTCATCTGGAATATGTCTTGCACCAGACGCGACCGTGGACTTTTGTAGACGGCTTTCTTCTTTACTTTCTTGGGTGTAGGTTCGTTTCTTTTTGCTTCAGTCCAACGCACGTAATACACGTACGCCTCGCTTGACTTTGTGGCTTTCGCCACTTCTTTGATCGACTTCCCTGACTTGAGCAGGGCTTGAATCCGCTTTGCTTTTGACATAACTAATTAACTCCTTGCGTAGGTTCTCTACGTTTGTTTCATCAACTATCAATGCGATGCCACCCGACTTGCGAATGTCATCGTGGTTCTTCAACTGAAGTGCAGTGGCCTTCCCACCGTTGGCTTTTGTCTCTATAGCATAAAACAATCCCGCTATGCAAATAATAAAATCTGGCGCTCCGCTGTTCCCGTAGCCCCCTGTAACTGGCATCACGTAGTAAGCGTCAAGATCAGCAAGGATCTCTTTGACGCGCTTTTTTACTTTGGCCTCGGGAGTCACCGTATTACTTAATACGCTGTTTTAGGGGAACTGCCAGATAGTTCATCTAAGACTTTTACATTCAACACTAACGCGTATTCACCGGGGCCGGTCATCCATCCAATTTCTTTTGCGCCTTCGGGAAAGAAACTTTTAAAAGACATAGGGATATACCGTCTTCCGGTGAGTATCTCTTTCCAATTAAACGCATGAACCATCGCCAATGACTGCTTTAACTGCACAGGCATAGTGTCCAAAGTAAACCGCCTAATATAATTTTTATCCACGTGTACCGCGAACTCGCCGTCCTCCAATCGCATAAAGACAAGATACTCTATGTCTCCGTCATCGCTAGACGCATAGTGCCTCGGACTAACTACTATATTGTCATCGATGGATGACATGGATAAAGTCGTGGCTGTAGCCGCTCATCTCTTCCCAAAACGAATGGTGCGTCCCTGTCGGAATCAACTCGTTAGAGCCTCGGTGAGTCTTCAGCATCACCAAAGAGTATTCCAACTCACGGTAGATATCGGCGGGGATATCCTGCAAGGACTTGTACCACTTAAAAGGCAGAGTAATGTCACAGTAATTAAAGTTATTCGTAGTCGGCAAGAACCCTGCGTTAGTGTAATGCTCTACTGCGGCAAGCATAGGCTGCTGACCAATCGCGCCCAGTATCACCCCCCCATTGACCTCATTGGCTAGCACCCACTTGTCGCCTTGCACAAAATCACTAGCAGTCTTGAGTGCTTCTCTGAACCGATCTCTCTTGTCAGAAAATTCTTTATACATGGAGTCAAACATACTACGTAGGTTACTTGGCATTTCTACCAGAGTCACCTCACCTTTCATGTGCTTCGCCATGAATGTCAACAAGTCACGATCCATCGACAACGGATTAGAAAACGACGGCGCACGTGACGTGGACTCGCCCATCGCCTTGTCAATCAGACGATCAATCATTCCGTAAACAGTCTGATTAAAAAAGTTATTGTTGTCGTTGACTCTGATATTAATTCGCTCAGCCACATCGCTGCCTGACTTGGCTATCTTGTTTCTCATGTACCGAAAATTATTTGTAGTCAATACTGAGAACGCACCGCCCGACAACGAATGGCACACGTCAAACGAATTGAGTGTCGAACCAATCCCAATAACTGCGACGGGCAAACCTACTGGCGTGATCAACGTAACTTTGCTGATCCTACCAGAATCTCTTTCAACAACACCGACACGTAGGTTGCCATTTACCAGATTGTATGCAGCAACAATGACATTAAAAAACGGTGAACGCACGATTTCCATGCGTGTGGCCGCATCGACTTGTCCCTCCATGAATAGAGAGTCAATGTTAAAACTCTGCGCTGATTTCCTACCCACTTTACTAACTCCTATCGTTGATTGATATCTTTACCATCAAGCCACACTTCGATGCCATTACCAGAGTATGCACCGTCGTTGGCTCGTTCAAACTTAAAGTTTTCTACTCTGGCGTACTCCATCCACTCACGCCCTGTCATGTGAAACTCTTTGGCTTTGTTGTAATCCCAACCATAAAGTTTCTTACGGGGGGATAACTTTTCTAACTTATACTTGCTCATACCATCGTCACGTAATAGATCAACACGCCACACATACAACTAAAAAAGCCGTGGCGAAACGCGGTGAAATACACCCTCTTCGCATGATATATAAACTCTTCTTCGCTCATACTAATACCTCAAAGTTTCGGCTCTTGATGCCGACATCGCGTTGCACTTTGTCCATCGGCACGTTGAACTCTCCAGCGACAGTGGCAAGGAGTTGGATCATTTTGGCCTCTGTTTCGCCCATGTATTGGGCAATGGCTATTTGGTAGATGGCGGCTTGGTAGCCTCGCATCTCTGTCGTGTCGTGCTTTTCAATGTTCATCTCACACCTCCTCCAAAACTACTTCGGCATCTTCGGGAGCGATGTCCTCGCGGTACTTGCGGATTAACTTATCATCTGAACAATCCTTGAACCCGCCCTTCGCAAAGAACTTCACCGCTTCATCTAATTCTTCTCTGCATACGCCTCCATACACCCACTCCAACTCATGGCGCGTCAACGCCATGATCATGTCGCTTCTTGTTACCTTTACCGTTGCCATCTCACACCTCCATGCTTTGTTCTAACTTGCCCAACGCTGCGTCGATCTGAATCAGCGTCTCGTCAAGGCATCGCCCGTTGTTATGAGTCGAGCAGCCCACGTGTCCATGAAGGCATGGATATGTATCGTTCTCCATGCTTTTCTTGTGGTGCAGACTTACCCACTCGTTCAAGACTCTTATGTATGTTTCCAAGTCCATCTCACACCTCCATTACCGTATTAGTTAATACGCTCACGCTCTCATCACTACCTTTTGACCACTCGGCGGGAAGAAAGTTTCCTTGCCGCCTTCTTTAATTAGCCAGATGCATGGAATACTTGTCTGCCATCGCACCTCGCCCTCGACATAGCCATCAGTGAATACGATCATGCAATCTGCGCTAAGATTATTCTTAACGACGTAGTCGCTCACACACCCGGCACGTGTACCGCCGCCACCCATCGGTTTCAATGTTTGATGTAGCGCACCGTAGTTACCCTCAAACAACTGCTCACCATGTACTTGCGTATCCCACCACAACACACGGATGCGGTCGGGGGTCAGCGTGTCGCACAGTTCTTGGATGCGTGACGTGACCTTGGCGATATCAGAGTTACTGATCGACCCCGACGTGTCGATAGCGAGAATAACCTCACCGATTGTTTCGGTGATCGTGCTTGGCAAGTAATAGTCATCGGCTAAACGATTCTTGTTGAACCGACGCCACGTGAACTCATCTGCACCGCGCACGTTGGATGACCAGAAATCTTGCAGCACCTCGCGCCAGTCAATCTCTGGCTGCATAAGATCTTGGATGACACGGGGAATCTTCGCACCAAATCTACCTGCGATGATCGCCCCTTCCTGTATCGCCTCATCAACTTGCCGCTCGACTGCCTCGACTTCCTGCGGGGTCATGTCATCAAGACCTTCGCCGTCATGCTCATCGAATGATTGCTGCGGTCTACCTCCGCCGCCACCTTGTTGTTCCTCATTGTATAAATAGTCAAACACACGGCGCACAGACCAACCGTCGAACATTGGGTCATAGAAACAAGAGTCCGGTAGGTCGATGAAGTCTGGATACTGAACGTGAATATTTTTGATGATGCCATTCACCACATAATCTTCAGCGATGTTAGTCATCCGTGCGTTCTTCTTGCACAGATCACGATGGCGAGGAATGTGCTTGAGCAACACGTGTAAAGTCTCATGCAGCACCACACCACGCACATTCGCATCGGACAACTTCGACATGAACTCACGTCCGTATCGCTTGTTAAGCCCATCGGTGTAGGCGGTCGGACATTTTTTGGGATCATCAATGATGCTCGACTCACCCATGAGGATCACCCCGCCATACAGACAGGTCTCAGGATGCTTGATCAGCGCGATGTGCGCTTTCTTCAAACGCGTTTCAAAATCTAACTCTCTCATTACTGCGTTCATAACTTCACCTCTGGATACTTGACTGTAATGTTTGCACCCATCTCGCGGGTCAACTGCAACTCAGAGTAGTCAAATGTTTTCTTACGCATCAACGTGGCGAGAATCTTCGCCTCTTTGTTCTCAGGATAAAATCTGACGTTGCCGTAGTTCTCTTTACGCATCACTACCACTTCCATAGATCACCTCTTACATCAAAAGTTCAATGTTCTTCATGCCCCACTCACGCAGATCGTTGTTGTTCTTCGCAAGTCTCGCCGTGCGCTTGGTCTGATACGCCATCGTATAGAAACATTCTTGGATTTCTTCAGACCGGATACGTTTCACGAACGTCATAAAGTTAGACAGATCATCCTGCGTATCAATCGAATCGACTGCGTTGAACATGATCTGAAACAACACCGCTGCCTTCTCGGGCATCTGCACCGTGTCAGGACTAGCAATAATGTCCTTAACTGATACCAACTCTTTCTCCATCAGCAGAAACGCTTCCAACTTCTCAGCGAACGCTGCACCGCACAAACCCGCCAGTGCTGCCTGTGTCACGTAAGATCCCAACTTGCTACGGTTCTTGATCACCTCGTCAGCACCGACAAGAGATCGCGGCGTGACAAACGATACGTTCGGGCGTGTCGGATGAAAGATAAACTCATTCTCGTCCTGCCCACCGTCAAGGTATGAGGCAAGACATTTAGAATTCATGGCGACAAACGCACGCAGCAGACCAGAAACGCCGTTGTCTGAAGCCCACAAATTCCACCTAACGTGATCAGGCTTGCGTACATTGACTACACACAACCTGTTCAACACGTGGGCAGACATGGTATCGGTCACACCATCTGATACGTTATTACCCGTTGCAAATACGATCGAATCCGCGGGCAGTGCCGTGTCGCCCACCGTTCGCTCAAGCAACAGTCGGGTAAAGATCACCTGAAGTAACTTGTTGGATTTAGTCAACTCGTCAAGCATGATGATCTTGGGCTTGGGGCTGTCCATCTTGAACAACTCCGACACATAAGACTCTAACGTCTTCGTATCCCGATTCGGTATCCGCATCACAATGTCGGACACGTCCATCACCGGACAGTCCACGTACACGTAGTCGTACTTGTCTCCGTGCATCTTCTGCAACATCTTCAGCACCGTGGACTTGCCGATCCCCGGCTCACCTCGCAGCATGACGCTACGGTGATGACCGATTGTTGATATCAATAGTGGAATGTCTTTCAGTTCCACCGGATTGTTAAAGTTAATTGTCTTGTTAGCCATAGTTTCCTCGCTACCGTATTAGTTAATACTCAAACACTTGCACCAAACTTCGCCAAGATATCGTCGATACCTTCCTTGATGACCACACGTTGCGTGTCGGAGTTCCGTAACTTCTCAATCTCAATGCCAGATAACAACGTCTCCAATGACGCACGTGCCTCTTCCAACTTAGGATCTGCGGTCAAGTTAAAGGTACGGAACGTGTCGCACAGTTCCCTCGCACGATCCAACGTGGAGTCATACAGTTTTCTACGACGAACCTTCACCTCGCCGTTCGCATCCACCGTAGTCTCGACCTCGCAGCAGTACGAAATAGACTTCATAATCTCAACCAACTGCGCGGACTGCTTCGACAACACCGACTCGACCATGCGCTTGGCTTGCCGCTCATAGTGCGTAGTCATGTCATCTAAGAGATCTTGTGAGATCTGACAACGGAAGTCGCCCGTGGGAACCTCGCTCTGTATCAGATCGACAGAGAATTTATGTCTCAGTTCCGACACGTCTGGATACTCGCTCCGGTCAAACATATCGCCTTGCACAAACGCCATGTTCGACACGATGGCAGGGTACTTGTCCAGAAAGTCTTGTACCAAGTCATAAAACTTATTCTCATGCTCACGATACCCCTTGTGAAACTCAGCCAGATTAGCGACGGGCAGTAGGCGTTGCGATCCCGCCCAGTCATACGTGCATCGCTGCATCCAGTTATAGATTGTCTGGCGATAGTTCATCACCGCCTTATGTTCGGCGTTCTTGGCAAGAAGATTCTTAACGAACTTGCCACTATCGCTGCTCGCTTTCTTCGCAGTCGTTACTTCGTCGCTAATTTGTTTATCCTGCACCGTGGCGTTCCACACGTGCGACTCGACTGACACAAGCACACAAGATGTTGCAAGGGACACAACATGGTTCGGCTTAGTCAGTAACACATTACCCACTTGACTATCCATCGTTCACTCCTCCGTATTACTTAATACGCTACTGGTTGATTTAACTTGCTTCAGCACTACGATCTGGTCACGGATATACCGCGACCATGCGTTCTCGACTATTAGTTTAGACTCGATATCTGTCCGTAAGTTCCGTAGGTTTTTGATCTTTTCGTCAGACTCACGCAACTTTTGGCTAAGACTGTTTATGTTGTTCTCAATCATGGTCATTTACGCTCTTTCTCGATCCATCGCATCCACTCAAACAGGACTCTCTTGGCTTCGCGTTGGTCAAGACCAAACTCTTCAGCCAGATACGGCGCTGCGCCAAACATATTGACCGTGCCGCAATCACGGAGTTCAGTCAGATATTCAAACTCTTCTCGTACAACTTCATTACTCATCGTCTTGCTCCTCGTTGTCCAACAACTCATTACACCTCGCCATGTCTGCCACCTCGTCCTCGCTCATGTATTTGAGACAGGCCATGATCACCGTATCCTTGTCCAAAATGCCTTCCTCGACCATCAACAGGATTCGCTCCGTTGTATGTCTACGCATACCTTCCTTGATCTCCATGTCCCATATCTCGTTATAAATCTGAGGCTTCTTGCTCATCTCACACCTCCACCGTATTAGTTAATACGAATACTTAACAGCCAACGTCTCATCGTTCATCAGCAGTCGCTTTTTGTACCCGTTGCCTACGTTCAGACACGTGAAGTAAAACGCTGCTCGACCAAGATTCCCCTTGATCGTGTATCTAGTTTTAAACGACGACTTGTACCGCCCCGTCTGCACGTAGAACAACGTCTCGCTTGAGTACGCAATACGCTTGCCGTCCAACTCTGAAAACTTAATTTCTACCTGCTCCATCTCACACCCCTTTGATGCCACAGGCATCCATGAATTTGTCCCGGTTGAAGCGTGGATTAGTACGCTCTAACGCCACGGCAACGTGCCGCGCAGTGATCCGGTGCTGCTCAATGAAGCGGTCTTGCCACTCCAGACTGCACGACTGAATCAGCGACCCGTAGATCGCTTTCGCAATCAACTCATAGTCTTTCCTAGTCATCGTCTTACCCTCTTGCTACCTTGTTGAGACACTTCAACAACTCACGGTCACTCACGACCACATAATTACTCTTATGCATCGGCACGACCGTATGCTTGACCTTCCTCGCATCCACCTCGCCACACTCTAGGCAGGTAATGAATCCCGCCTCGA
>Ga0194129_10010405_pt1 | contig 10155 bp, 9 predicted proteins | sample TA2KigCa35mmetaG_FD_150862 | JGI IMG/M metagenome (GOLD analysis project Ga0194129, IMG submission 150862) | Freshwater microbial communities from Lake Tanganyika, Tanzania - TA2015038 Kigoma Deep Cast 35m | ecosystem: Environmental > Aquatic > Freshwater > Lake | place: Tanzania: Lake...
TCAAGTTTTGCCCCAAGGCCCGGGCCGCCACAAAACTGCCCCCGAACGTATCACCTGCGCCCGTGACATCAACCACATCCACAGCAAACCCGGGGACATGCGTGGTCTGCCCTTGTGTATAAATCATGCACCCCTGCGCAGCCTGGGTCACGACGACCACGGATATGCCGTACGAAAGCAGGCGTTCGGCCGCTTTCTGCATCGACAAATCACCACGATAACTGTCAAACCCAACTTCGTTGAAAAAGACCACGTCCAGGTGTTGATAACGCGACTCATCGCCGTCTTTGAAATAATCGACATCAAGATCAAAGACCAACTGCGCCCCGTGTGCCCGACAATGCGCCCGGATGGCCATGCTGTCCATATCACCACAGCGTAAGACATCGAACTCCACCGGCGTCGAATAAATCACGTCAGCATGCGCCAACACCTCCAACTGCGCCGGCGTAATCTCAATATGCGTGATGCCCATGGTCGGGATGATGACCGTGTGCTCATCCTCCACCAAAAAAATCATGCACTTGGCGTCAGGCAATGTCTCGTCGAAGATGACTAGCGACGTGTCAATGCCACGTTTTTGTAAATCAACAAGCAAGTGTTGGGTGATGGCACCGCTGTTGAGCATCGCCAAAAACTTAACCTCCATGCCCAACGCCGCTGCTACACAGGCTGCGTTCGCAATCATGCCACCCGGCACGGCGGGCAGGGCGCGCACGATGGCCTTGTCTTTGATGGTCGGCCAATAATCGGCGGTGTAGTATTCGTCGAGGGCCACATCGCCCACAAACACGGCATATCCCATATCATTGCTCCATTTTTCATTCCATGTATTTCCATTATCACACGGTGTTTATGGGTATGGTAGAGACGCATGGTCATGCGTCTCTACCATACCCCACCATCCCCACACATCCCCATACGCCACCACGTGGTACCATGGGGCATCAATACAACCAAAGGACACACCATGTTTCTCAACCTGTTCTCCAAACCCAAACCCATCCTGGCCATGCTCCACCTCAAAGGTACCACGCGCGATGACATCTTGGCTCGCGCGATCCGCGAGGCTGACATCTATGTGGCCAACGGCGTCGATGCCTTGATTGTGGAGGACTACTTCGGCGATGCCACCGACGTTGAGCGCGTGCTCGCCATGCTGTCCCGGGAGCGCCCACACTACATCCTCGGCGTCAACGTACTCGATGATTTCGCCAAAAGCTACGAACTCGCCGCCCAGTACGGCGCCAAATTCATGCAGGTTGACTCGATTTGTGGCCACCTGACGTCGGCCGACGAGCAACCGTACTTGGCCATGGTCGAGCGCTACCGGCGTGACGGTCAAGTGGCAGTCATCGGCGGCGTCCGTTTCAAGTACCAGCCGTATTTGTCGAGACGCAGTCTCATCGACGACCTGATAATCGGGCGCGGGCATTGCGATGCGATAGCGGTCACTGGTGAGGGCACCGGAGTTGACACCGACATGCACAAAATTCGTGAATTCCGTGAGGTTCTTGGTGCTTTCCCACTCGTCATCGGCGCCGGCATGACGGTGGCGCAAGTCGCCGACAAACTTGCCCTCGCCGATGCGGCGATTGTCGGCAGTACCTTCAAAGACGAACGCCAAGCCGCAAACGAGGTCAACGCCACCTATGTGCGGGAGTTTATGGAGGCGGTGGAGGAATTAAGAATTAAGAATTAAGAATTAAGAGTGAAGATTAGCATCCATAATACACTCAGCGAAGCCGACCAAGCCATCGTCTCTGCTAGGCATAGTGCATACGAGCAGGCACACAATATCGACATCACATTCAGGCGCTTTGCGCTCCTACTCCACGACGACCACGGTGCGCTCTGTGGTGCGCTCCAAGCGTACACCGCATATGCCGAGATCTACGTGGAGGATTTGTGGGTGGCCGAGGCCTGCCGCCGGCGCGGCTACGGTCGGCAATTGCTCGCACGCCTCGAGTACGAGTTTGCCGGCACCGGTTACCACAACATCAATTTGGTTACCAACGCCTTCCAAGCACCCGATTTTTATGTGAAATGTGGCTATAGCGTGGAATTTGTGCGGATTAATGCACAAGATCCACGCCTAACTAAAACGTTTTTTGTGAAATATTTGTGATTGGAAAGGAACATTGGGCCATATTCTTTTACAACCGCCACACCCACTATCTAGACGCAGGACTCGGTAGCATAGTTGATAGATTGCTCAATCACCGTCACGCTACCGAACCCATCGATTCTGTCAGTATATACAGAGGTATGACTATCTCTGTTTAATCAACTTCGTCTGTAATGTTTGGGGAAGTACCAGCAGTCGTCCCCATACTGTTGGAAACCACACACTCACAATAAGCAACATAATCCCGAATACCCACACCACGTAAGAGATCCACATCCAATGTGCCCATGGTGTAAAGTCGAAACGAACCTTTGTTGCACCTTCTGGCACCACGGCAGCCTGATAAACACCATTCATGGCAAAGGTGTCGACTGGTTGCCATGAATCGCCGACCAAGGCATACGCATCCCATTCCATATGATACAGTTGGCTTATCACGACAATTGATGCATGCGTATGTGCAAGAGGAATCTCAAAATAATCCTCAAAACGTACATCTTTTTGTACTGCGGTTGATTTATCCCGTGGATCAATATACGTTGCCTCCAACTGCGGCGCAGCTGTACTGTCTAGTTGCAAATCGTCTAGGTTTATCTGGAGACAACACCCTTTTGCGTCAGCATCATAGATATACCACCCATCAATCTTTTTGAGAAATGACAAACTCGGGTGCTGTTGCTCCACTTTGGATACGACGACACCAATGTTCATCATCCAATAATCGAGACTATCATACGCTGGGGTAATAGAGAAATACTTTTTATAATATTTTTGCTTATTGGTTGTTGGATAGCCGAGATTCTCCATCAGCTGCTGATAGCGCTTCGTAGGTATGACGGCGTTCTGTCCAACTGATGATATGTCATATGTTGCATAATTGTTACCCAGAAACAAACAGCACTTCCAGCCCTTCTTATTCACATTTTCTTCTGATACTGTAGCCATATTTTCATCTATCTTGAGCTGCGATTTGACATAGGTAATCTCTTCACCAATCACTGTGGTGTATTCTAGCGGCATACGAGGAGTGGCCAAAAACGTGGCGGAAATAGTGGCCCAGGTGAATGCACCAACAAAGAGCCATGCACGAAAGCGCAACGGTAATTTACCAAATGTAGCAATGAATATCGAAATCAGCACCACCACCATCGCTATTAGCGTAGCCCAACGAGGTTGCCAATCTGTTTCTATACCTGTACGTACAAGGATATCAATCATGCTGCCGACGATAATAATTGCTACCCCTATTCCAAAACGTGCAGTGCGTTGTGACCACCACGATTCTATGAAGTGATGCACACCAAACGTACTAAGAATGACTAACACCAATGGGCCATAAAAAAGAAACATAGTAACCCATGGTGAAATACCTACCGAGAGGTACTGATTGTACAAACTCCCAATCGTTGGCTCAAACGTGATCAGCCCCATCATAAACAACCCCGAAAGGAGTGGAACCAACTTCCGCGCTGACGAAATAAATCCATATAATGAAAATAAGGTAATCATCAACGTGACATTGTAACCAAATATATAGATCCATTGCTTTTGTAGCATCGGAACCACAGAAAATACCTCAGGAAAAAAGTAAGATAAGACAATTCGAGGTTCTTCGATAGGAACACGACGCATCACCGAAACAACAGGAGTTCGCAATATTTCAGGCAGTATATTAATAAAATCCAACCAAACTGGTAACGTTAATAGCAGTCCACATACTGATGCGCTACCGACAATGATCAAATACTTTATGCGCACATTGTTTGAAGATGCAACGCGTATCACTAGATACACCACAAATATCGCAAGCATAGTAACAAGAAGCACGAGTGCTTGGGTATATGTCGTCAGCAACGCACTGTGTATAGAGAGTGCCAAGAGGATTATCAGCCACAATCTTTGATCAATGATGAGTCGATGCAATAGATACAGCAATACAATAAACCACACTGCATGCAAATAAAACGGCGTTTGCGTTGCCCAAAACGTAAAAATTGGCAACGTTGCATAGGTAATTCCACCCAATAAAGCAGCAAGTGGATGTAACCTGAGCAGTTTCATATACGCCACAAACACAACACCTGCCACGAAGACGTATGCCATGTGTATCCAAGTGAAAAATACATACACATCATCAGTCAGCAATGAAACAAGAAACGACGGAAAGTAGTTAGCACTTGCGCCACGCGATAATTGCATCATCTCACCAAAACCAACTTCAGCTATCCACGTTGGTATCCAGTGATAGTAATCGCTGTTTAACATTTGATAGGCTTCAGGAATGTAGACTAGTCTGTAGTCAGAATGTTCTACGCAATTCGGTGTGTTTCGAGTTATATAGAGTATGTCGTTCTTAAATAAACCCTCAGCGACATTATTATTCACCGTATAGTCTAAACACGGCGCAATCACCTGCCCACCGATAATAAATGGCCAAAACCAAATAACTATGAATAATGTATACAGCACAAATGTCTGATTATATGTAATTTTTGGGAACATCTTAATGAGGTTTGTCACATATAAAAAAACTCTCATGCTTTATACCTTTGCTATATATACACACCAGAATGTGCCGTCTAATTATATAATAACAGACGACCATCAACAAAAAAGCAAACATGATTTACATCACCATTAATAAATCTTCACAATGAATGCGACATGATTCATTAGTCGGTGCGTTTGCGGAGATCCATCTGAAACCTCCACAGCCAGCTACAACACAACTGTCACCAAGACACACAACTCAACACACGCCGAACGTGTATCGATGGAGTTGTGTGTCTTGGTGATTTATATTTACATCCCTGACGTATAATTGTTGTCGCCTACTCGCATATCTCAAACAGCCAATACCATGACAAATATGACCTGATTACATGCGTTTTTGGGCCACCATAAAACGCGAACCTCCGATTGGGAAACGAATTCCCAGCCGCAACAGCCATAACTCACACTGCATGATTGTCTGCAGTATTGTGTTGAGTACGGGTGATATATCAAATTCAACATCCGGGTTATATGAATCAGCAGTAACACGCATACGCACCAGCAGCATCAACGGAACCAGAAGTGACACAAACGATGTGCTATACACCACATGCAATCCAGCACGTTGTAATTTCTCGGTGAGATCGTTCTCTGTATAACGACGAGCATGTGCAGCATACACATCAACATGCGACCATAGCCACATATGTTGAGGCACAGAAATGAACATCATCCCGTTTGGCGTCAGTGCGCGGGCACAATTTTGTAAGACAAGCTGGTCATCCGGAATATGCTCTAACACGTCAAATGCACCGATTACATCATACTTTTCTGTATCACTCATCGTTTGCGCATCGAGTTGCATTAAATGTACATTAGGGAGGCGCTTTTTCGCATACACTAACCCCTCTTCAAAATAATCAGTGCCTGTCAATGTTGCATGTGGATGTTGTGCATGAATAGCTTGTAGTACAAAACCGGTACCGCAGCCAATCTCGAGTAAAGAGTCAAATGTTGGCATGAAACGGCGCATTGCCCACAAAATCAACTGATTCCGCTGTATAAACCACCAGTTGGTTGATTCACGCTGGAAAAGACTCTCAAATGCAGCCGTTGGATATGGATGTGGTGAGTGTGTCATTTTGTGTCCTGAAATACAAAAACCTTCAATGTAATATACAAATACACTGCAACTACGCCAATTGCTATGAGTTGGACAAGCTGGTGTGAATAACCATAATAATCGTGCAAAATCGCTAACAACGCAATATTCATTGCATAACCAATGAGTTGTGCAATAATGTAACGTGCTCCTGTTGACCAAACCGATGCATTTGATGTGAATGTTAATGACTTGTTTCCAAAATAAGCTAACGTTGCACTTGCAAAGTAGATAGCCGTTACCGCTTGCGAGGGTGATACACCAATCGTTGTGAGAACAAGATATAACCCATATCCAATCGCATTCGATGATACTCCAATGAGTACAAATCGTAAAAATTGTGGTACGGTACCACGATATGCATCGATGGTTTTAGCAATGCGCGATTTAGCCACACGAATCCTCTCTACATATGACGGTCATTATACACGAGGTGCGTGCAGAACACACCTCACTATCATCGTATGCACTCTCGTGTGTTGATACATGTGTCGGCTGTCGTGTGGTTGATATGCTATAATGCACGCGTGAACTGCTACTGGACAAAGGGTATCGCTTGTGAAGATATCTGTAGTTGCTACACTCTATCGTTCGTCGCCCTACATCAACGAATTTTATCAACGAGTATGTGCCGTGATGGCGCAGATACAGTGTTCAGATTTTGAGATTGTGTTTGTTAATGACGGTTCTCCTGATGATTCATTAGCGGTGGCAACTGTGATTGCAAAGGCAGATTCCCGAATAACCATTGTTGATTTATCCCGTAATTTTGGTCATCACAAAGCAATTATGACCGGTTTAGCATACGCACAGGGATCGTTAATTTATCTGCTTGACAGTGATCTCGAAGAAGAACCAGAATGGTTGCCTGACTTTTTCCATATTCTGCAACAACAAAACGCCGATGTTGTATACGGCGTGCAACAGACGCGCAAAGGCAAGCTCTCGGAGCGCCTTTTCGGATCGCTGTTTTATAAACTGATGGATATTGTGAGCCGTTCTGATTATCCGCGCGATGTGGTGACGGCGCGATTGATGACGCGCCGGTACGTGGACGCATCATTACAACATTCCGAACGCGAATTATTCCTCGTGAATATCTATCACATTACCGGTTTTGTGCAAATTGCTCATCACGTCAAAAAACATTCTACAAGTCCTACCACATACACCCTTCACAAAAAGCTCGCCCATGTACTGAATGCAATTACTTCGTATGAGACCCCATTAGTCGGGATTTTTTATGGCGGCTTATTCGTGCTCTTTCTGGCATTCCTGTATATCGTTTATCTCATAACGATGTATGTGCTGTTTGGCAACACCATCATTGGATGGACATCGCTCGTCATATCGATCTGGTGTGTTGGTGGTGTCATCATTACCATTCTTGGGTTGATTGGCATGTATCTGTCGCGTATTTACATAGAAATCAAACAACGACCGCGAACAATTATTCGCGATGTACTACGCTTTTAAATCTATGTGTTGGGTCATACCCCACACATAGGATCATACGCCTATCGATGCCGGTTGTGTCATCGTAGTGCAGCTCACGATACAAAACTTGATCATTGAAAAAAGTACCCACGTCCGCGGTGCACGCAGAGCGTTCGTTGTTCCGCAGGAGTGTTTGATTGCATGTTGATCCGATACATAGCAATCATTGCGGCATCAATGCGCGCATCACGGTGGTATCGGTATAGGTCAGTTACCTGTTACATGGACTCAATCACCCCACAGGAGTGCACCATAGCGCAACATACAGACCACAAAGACACCAAGGAGTGCAACTTGTCTACCTCTCAACAATCAATACTCCAGTTACTGATGTTTGTCATCGTCTCATATGCGTTCGCATGGGTAACTTGGTCATTTGGATTCATACAAAGCGATGTTAGCCAACTCAGCGATACCGCATTTGCACCATATCTATTGGCGGGGAGTTTCGCACCGACCATGGCTGCGCTCATCATCACGGCAATGTATGGTGGAGTCACTGCGATACGCGACCTGCTCCACCGCCTATTGCGCATTCGCATGCACTGGAGCCTCTACCTGTTCATCTTCACGGCATTCCCAGCCATCAGTATCACCGTCTACGTGATATTCGGTATCCCCAACAGCATCCCCCTCTGGCAAATTGCCGTCACATTGCTTCCTGTTGCTCCACTCAATGCGCTGATTGGTGGCATCATCTTCGGTTACGGGCCCCTCGGTGAAGAGATGGGTTGGCGCGGATTCATGCAGGAGCGTCTCGGGCAGCACTACCATCGTTTTTGGAATGCACTCATCATCGGTGTCTTCTGGTCACTCTGGCATGCCCCACTCTTTCGATTTGACGATTTTCGCCTCGGATTAGATCTTGGCACTTTTTTCCCGCTTTACACCCTATCGCTTGTGCTCATGTCATTTACGATGGCTCACCTTTGGCGCTGGAGCGGTGGGAGTCTGTTTGCGGCTATCTTTTTTCATGCCATCATCAATACCACCACAAGCAAACTGACCGATAGCACCTGGTGGGATCTACGCACACGCACAAACCTCGAACTCTACGTGATCGTCCTCGTCATTTTTGCACTGACTGCACTCCTAGCCGAAACTCTGCACCGCACATATGGACGTATAACCCATGAATAACACGCTCCTCAGCATCATTTTGGGCATTGGTGGTATGGTCGGCTGGGGCATCTACGACTTTTTGGGTGGAATCTTTGCCAAGGGTATCGGCTCATTCCGTACCCTCTTTTGGTCGCAACTGGTGGGCGCCGTAGCGATTGCCCTGTTGGCACTGATTGCGCCTCCCACCGTACCCACGCCCAGCACGATCTGGCTCTGGTTGCCGGTGGCGGCGGGGTGTTATGCAGCCGGCTACATCTTCCTCTTCCGCGGCTTTGCCAAAGGCAACATCACGATTGTGGCCGCTACCATGAATTTGTGGGCGGTGTTTACCATCATCTTCGCCTTTGTGCTGATGGGGCAACGCCTCAGCAGCGCCCAGAGCATCGGCGTCGTGCTCATCATCGTAGGAGCAACATTGGCCGCCATCGATGTGGGCAGTCTGGGCACCCAACTGCTCCGCTTGTCGTTGGGCGTCAGCGATGCCCTGATTGGCGCCTTGTTCTTCGGCGTTTTTTTGAACATCAGCGAGCTCGTGTCAGAGCAGATGGGCTGGTTGTGGAGCACGCTGGCCATCAAGATCGGCGTGGTGGGATGGTTGCTGGTGTGGACGCGCTGGAACGGCGATGCCGTACGACTCGGCACGACTCGGCCACGCACATGGGCCACCCTCATACTGATGGGCGTCATCGAGTTGGCAGCCGTGGCCTGTGTCAACTATGGGCTGACCATCGGCGACGCCATCTTGATTACCCCCATCTCGTCGGCCCTCTCGGTGGTGACCATCCTGCTCGCCGTCCTCTTCCTCAAAGAACGCATCACCAGATGGCAAACGATGGGTATCGCCATGGCGATTGCTGGGATTGTGACGACAACGCTGTAGAATGAAGAATTGAAAATGGAGAATGGAAAATTGAAAATGAACGATGATGCTAATGTCAATGCAATCAAACGCTCCTTGGAGCAGACACATTCGATTTCATGTGCTCTACACGCACCAAAGTTTTATACATGCGTATCCCAAGAGTGCTCTGAGGGTGCTACGACATGACGGGCAGATCTAGGGATCAATGTACAACGTCACAGCACACCCAAAGCACCTCTTGAGAGAAGATTCTCTAAATGGGAATAATATTTTCTGCCGTCTCTCCTTTGGGGCCTGGTTTGACGTCATATTCCACACGCTGACCTTCTGCCAACGTTTTGAAGCCAGTACCTTTTATTTGACTGAAATGGGCGAAAACATCTTCGCCACCATCATCGGGCTGAATCCATCCATAGCCTTTGCTGTCGTTGAACCATTTGACTGTACCGGACTCACGCATAGCGGGCTCCTTCCATATAACACATCCATTGGGAGCAAGAGTCGCACGAAACGTTCTCATGTGCACATGCGTACACACACCAGTTTACCCGCACGTGTAAAACTTTCCATCTTATGACGTGTGCTGATTGTACCACTAGGGTGTAAAAAGTAAACAGGTACCGTATGATGCCTGTAGGTGTCACAGAAAAAGCACACTGGTACGTACGCACATACGCCGAACGATGCTACACGTACACATCTAGTAGCATGCTTAGTGGAGACAGAACAGTGCACATCACCCTTCAACACGATGCACTCAGCGACGCCGACCAAGCTGTCGTCTCTGCTGGGCATAGTGCATACGAGCAGGCGCACGGCATTACCATCAACTTTCGCCGCTTTGCGCTCCTGCTCCACGACGACCGCGGTGCGCTCTGTGGTGCGCTCCAG
>Ga0194129_10010407_pt1 | contig 10152 bp, 9 predicted proteins | sample TA2KigCa35mmetaG_FD_150862 | JGI IMG/M metagenome (GOLD analysis project Ga0194129, IMG submission 150862) | Freshwater microbial communities from Lake Tanganyika, Tanzania - TA2015038 Kigoma Deep Cast 35m | ecosystem: Environmental > Aquatic > Freshwater > Lake | place: Tanzania: Lake...
GTGGCGCCAACCGAAATCAAGCGATTCGTCGGGGATTTCGAGTTTTTTATGCGCTCAGCGCGAATCGCGCAAGTCCAAATTCGCTTGGATAAGGCCTAGTGCGCCTCCACGACGATGTACTCGCTGCTCGCCGCCCTGGGGAGGGCGGATGGCGACCCTCCGGCGGGCAACCCCAGGCGGGTGCTCCCCATGATCCGGAGCGAGCCGACACCCGGCCGCGGCGGCAGCTACGAGGCGGCCGTGCCCCGAGAGGCCGTCGCCCGCACGCTGCGTCGCTTCCACGACTACCGAATCTTCTCGGTGATCCGCGATCCGTTCGATCGCATCGTCTCCAACTACCACAACAAGCTCAACCGTTTTGCCCGGCGGTTCGCTCCCGCGCTCTACGCCGCCAGTTACATCGCCCCCGCCATCAGCCGGCTGCGGACGGTCACGAGCGTGGAACGGATCCGGTGGGTGCAGCGGCATGTTCCCTTCGACGACTTCGTCGAGCGGCTCGGCGTTGAGGGTGTCTCCTGGGACGTCCACGTCCGCCCCCAGGTTCAGCTGCTCGCCCTGGACGCGATTCGCTACGAGCGGCTGATCCCGATGGAAGAGCTGCTCCCCGGGCTGCGGCAGCTGCTCGCAGCCGGCAGCGCTGGCGAGCGGGCCCGCGGAGCTCTCGGGCATCTCGGCCGCTGGAACGCGTCGTCCGGGCTGCGGGAAGTCGGCCCCTGGACGGCGCGGACCAGGGCCCTCGTCGGCTCGATCTACGCCGCGGATCTCGACCAGCTCGGCTACGCGGTCCGCCGGGCCGCCTGATCCGAGTCGATCACGTGTGCCTGCCCGCGGACGCGCCTCACGCCCCGGCAAGCCTCCGCAGTGCGGCGATCCCGCGATCGAGCGTCCGCTCGCCCACGGTGTAGGCGATCCGGAAGTGCGTGTCGGAGCGGCCGAACACGCTGCCCGGAACCACGATCAGCTTCTCCTCGGCGGCGGCCCGCTCGGCGAAGGCCCTGCCCGAGCCCCCCGGAGCCTTCGGAAACAGGTAGAACGCGCCCCCCGGCGGCACGAAGTCATACACCCCGGCGAGGCCCGCCATCAGCGCGTCGCGCTTGCGGCGGCACTCCGCCAGCGGCGCGTCCATCGGACAGTCGAGGGCGGCGAGGGCGGCCCACTGGCCGGGCTGCGGCGCGCAGACGAACGTGTACTGCTGCATCATCGTGACGGCGTCGACGACCTGCTTCGGCCCATGAATCCAGCCCACCCGCCAGCCGGTCATGGCGTGCGATTTCGAGAAGCCGTCGATCACCACGACCTGATCGGAATGCACCGCGGGCGAGTGGAACGGGGCGTCGTAGCAGTAAGAGCGGTAGAGCTCGTCGCTGACGAGCGTGACGCCGCGCTTCTCGGCGAGTCGCGCCAGGTCGCGGACGGTGTCGGCATCGGCCACGAAGCCGGTGGGGTTGGCCGGCGTGTTGAGGAGGATCACCCGGGTCGCCGGCGTGACCGCGGCGGCCACGGCATCCACGTCGATGCGAAACGACGGCGAGGTGTCGATCGGTACCACGCGGCCGCCGAGAAACTCCACCAGCGGCCGGTACATCACGAATGCCGGTTCGAAGACGAGCACCTCGTCGCCGGGATCGACCAGCGCCATCAGGGCCAGCACGAGCGCCCCGCTCGAGCCGCTGGTCACGCAGAGCCTGCGGTCGGGCTGGCCCGTCTCGCGGCGGGCGTCGGCCTCGAGCCGCTCGCGCAGCGCCGGGATGCCCTGCGTCGGCGTGTAGCCGTTGCGGCCGGCATCGGCCGCCCCCTTGGCCGCCTCGCGAGCGGCCGGCGGCATCTCGAAGTCAGGCTGCCCGATCGACAGGTTGATCGGGTCTTCGAGTTTCGCGGCGAGGTCGAAGGCCTTGCGGATGCCCGAGGAGTCGAAGGCGGCCGCCCGCTTCGACACGCTCCACCGCGGCCGTCCGGATCCGTCAGGCGCCGTCATCGTGGCCCGGCCATCCCCTCCACGTCGCAATCCTCAACCGCCGTCCTTGAAGAGCTCGGCGAGCCGCTCGGCCAGCTTCTCGCCCCGGGCGTTGACGGTGATCACCCTGCCGTCGCGGCCGATCAGGATCATCTGCGGAATGCCTGAGATGCCGTAGAACTGCGCCACCGGATCCTGCCAGCCCTTGCCCGCATAGAGGATGGGCCAGGGAATGTTGTGCTCGGCCACGAAGGCGTCGACCTTGTCCTTCTCCTCGTCGAGGCTGATGCCGATCACCTCGAATCCCTTGTCGTGGTACTTCTCATATTGGGCGACGACGTTGGGAATCTCGGCCACGCACGGCCCGCACCAGGTGGCCCAGAAGTCGACCAGCACCACCTTGCCGGCGAGCGATTTCTGGTCGAATGCGCCGCCGTCGAGCAGGCTGCCGGAGATCTCCATCGCGTTGCCGGGAAGCGAGAGCAGGCGAAGCTTGGCGGCAAAGCCCGCCCCGAGCTCCTTGATGCGGGCGTCGGGGCTCGACTCCAGGATCGGGCCGAGCGTGGTTATGGCCTGGGCGGCCACACGCTCGCCGCCGGGAATCTGCTCGAAGGCGCCGCAGAGCTGCATGGCCAGCATCGCGGTCTTGGCGTCGTCCGGCGCGGCCTTCAGCAGCGCGGCGACCCGGGTCACGAGTCCGGCCGCCGAGTCGAACTTCTCCTCGGAAAAAATCCGCTGGGCGTCCGAGACGATCTCGAGTCGTTTCGCCTCCATCGCGAGTTCCGGCACCGGGCTGTTCGCCAGGGACGCGGCGAAGGTCGCCATGTCCGCGGCAGCCTGCTCGTCACCGAACTGGGACAGCCGAGCCAGGCTCTCGAGCTTGAGCATCGAGGCGCGGGTGTTGGTCTCGTCGCCCGGCTTGGTCACGGCGAGCACCTTGTCGGCGGCCTGAACCGACACCGTGGAGACGTCGCGGATGTACTGGAAGGCCTCCTCCCGTGACTTCGGCTGCGCCTTCGGCGGCATCAGCCCCGAGACAAAGGCGAGCAGCTCCTCCGGCGTTCCCTCGGGCAGCGGAGGCACCACGAGCCCGTCGGCGGCGGGGGCTTCGGCCGTGGCGGCCGGCTGGGCGACGGCGTGTTCGACGAGGACTGCCGCACCGAGCAGGGCCAGCAGGCACGGCCCGAGAACTGAGCGGGCGACGCGAACGGACGAGCGGCACGGCAGCGGATGCGACATGGGGTCCTCGGGTGCGGGAACGGGACCCGGGGGCCCCTGACGAACGAGCCGGGATCGTACCCCGGTGCGATCCACGGCGGCAACCGACGCCGCGGGGCTACTTGACGACCGTGCGAAACCGCACGAAGCCGCTCGCCCCCGGCCGGAGCGTCTCCCGCAGCCGCCAGACCAGCACGGTCGAGCCGTCATCGCCGGTCTCGGTGGCGAAGTCGGCCGCCACGCTCGCGGCCGCGGAGTCGGGCACGTAGACCAGCCGAGTCGGCAGGGCGTCGGCGAGTGCGATCCCGGTGAGGGGGCGGTCGCCCGAGTTGAGCATGTAGATCGTGAAGTCGAGTTCCTCTCCCTGCCGCGCCGTATCGGTACCGGCCCGCTTGCAGAGCGTGAGCTCCGCGCGGCCCGGCTCCTCGAACCGCAGCGTCGCCGTGCCGCGATCCGCCGCCACGACCTGCGCCGAGCGGTCGTCGAGGAGCACGTTGGCGGCCTTGATGCAGGTCCAGGCGACCGGCACGTCGAAGCCCACCTGGACGAGTGGCCGCTGCCGCCGACGCCTGGTTTCGATCGCCTGGTCGAGCACCCGCTCGCGAGGATCCTGGAGGCCCTCGCTCTCCGACGGGCCCTCGCCCTGGTCGACCGCCAGCGGTCCGAGACGCTCCTCGAGCGCCACGCCCGGCAGCGCCGTGCGGGCCGACTCCAGGGCCGTCGCCTGCACCTGCCGGCAGACCGGCTCGCGGCGGGACTCGAGTTCGGGGCCGGTGGGCAGCGTGAAGCCCCGCGGGCCGGCGGGCTGCGCATCTTGGACTGGCCGCGTGACCTCGCGGACGGCGCCGAACCGCGGCGCGAAGACGCAGGCACAGTTGGAGGCGACCACGCGCACGTCGGCCGCGTCGGGCATCTGATCGGCGGGCTGAAACCGCGCGACGGTGTCGCCGGCGGTGAGGTGCGTGAGCCCCGCTTCGCCGACCGGCTTCGCGGGGGCGTTCGCGTCGCCGCCGTCGCAGACGAGGCAGGGGGCGACGATCGGCGGCAGGGGCTCGAAGGGGACGCACGTCACGCACGGGACCGGCCCGCACGCGGCATCCTGGGAGCCCCGGCATCCGCTGCAGGGGCCGTCCGCCGCGGGAATCCGGGGCAGGGGAGGGCAGGGGGCTTCGAGGCCCGTCCGCACCACCGCCGTAGGCCGGTCGGCGGCCTGCGGCGCGGTCTGGCGAACTTCGGCCTGCCAGTCGGGCTCCGCGGGCGCCACGGCCGGTCGGGCATGTGGTTCGTCGGGCGGCAGCTCGGCGTCGACCACCGGCCCGGCCGAGTCGAGTTCGTCGATCGCGTGGGACACAGCCGCCGTCCCCACGACCGCCGCCGGCGGAAGAGCGCGGCACGAGGCCAGCGAGACCGCCGCCCCGGCGATCGCGGCCAGCCGCAGGAAGCGGCGCCGGCGATCCGTCGGGCCCCATCCGCGGTGCGCGGCGGTCATGGGAGGATCCCCGGGGGCACGCGGTCGCCCAGCACCAGCTCCGCGACCGGCGCGCCGAGGGTCGACGCCACCGCCAGCGCGTCGTCGCCGGGCTTCACGTCGAACCAACCGGCCGGAACCGGATCGGCTTCGTCGGCCGCGCAGGCCGTGTAGACGACCCGCCGCACGTGGGCCCCGGCGAACGCGGTCGTGAGGTCATCCGCATCGATGACGACCTCGATCGGAAACCGCCACGCCATTCCGGCGGGCGTCGCGAGCTTGGCGAGCACGCGGATGGACGGGAACAACTCCTCCCCCTCGCGCCCCGGGATGCCGCCGACGCGAAGCCGGTACGGCCGGCCGACCACGAGCCCCATGCGGAGCGGGCCGGGCCGCAGCGGCGACCAACCGTCGGCCGTTTCGATCGCCAGCAGCAGGCCCTTGGGACCGCGAACCTCCACGGGCTGCACACCGACGGGCAGGGTCTCATCCGGACAGGGACCGGGCTGCAGCCGCCGCGGGCCGCCAATCGCTCCCGGTGGTAAGGTGCTGGCGAAGGTCCCCGCCGGACTCGCCGCGGCAGCCTCGTGGGAAATGCCCAGCGAAGGTGCAGTGACGAGCGCGGCGATCGCCAGCAGCCCGTAGACGGGCAGCAGCACGGACCCTGTCCGGATGAAGTCGAAGTGTCTCCTGCGTGTCTCGTGTCCCTCCACCGGCGCGAAGCTCCAACGGCGAGTGGCGGGCGTCATGGGGTTCGGATCTCGTCGTGGCGTGCCTTCAATCCGTGGCGTGCCTTCAATCCAGGGGCTCTGGCGGGCATGGCGAGGGGGCGTCGGGATCCACGCCGCCGTTGTCGACCCACCGGGTGCGGTCGTCGTGCGGCTGCTTGAGGTGGATGTGGGGCACGTCGTGCCGCTCGAGCACGTAGGCATGCTTCGCGGGCTTCGGATAGCTCAGGCCGGGATACTCTTGAACGTGCAACCCGACCTGCCGCGACGGCGGAGGGATGTGCATCTTGGTGTGGTTGGTCATCGTGTGCCGCTGCAGTCCGGCCGGCACGCCGAGCGGAATGTGGGCGGGGCCCGGGAGGCCGATGGGGGTGCCCACGAAGGGCATGCCGTACTGCGGCGCGGTCATGCCGGCCAGGAACGCGGGGGGCAACTGCGACGGATCCCCGCCGCACGGCATCCCCATCGGCGCTGCGAGCCCGGCCGGCGTCGCGGTGCCCGCGTTGCAAGGCCCGCCGACACCGCCGCCGGCACCGCCACTCCCCGCGGCCCCGGCGAGACCGCCGCCGGGCGACTCGAGGTCCTTGTTGCCGATGCGGATGATCGCCAGGATCGAGCCCCGCCGGTCGGCTTCGACGACCGGGTCGCAGCCCGGATCGAGCCGGGTGCTGACGAGCGTCTCCACGCCCGACACGGCCAGTTCCTGATACTCAGGGTCGGGCAGGTAGACGACCTTCGTCACGAAGTTGCCCCCCTTCACCTGGTCGAGATCCTCGTCGGTGAGCTGGAAGGGGACGGCGTTGTGCGCGAGGTAGGCGGCGGTCCGCGGTGTGACGGGAGCGACCTCGAGAGACGGATAGAGTTCGACTCCCTCGTGGCCGGGGATGTCGGTGATCTTCAGCCGGTAGATCGCCCCTTGCGGGAAGTCATAGCGGCCCGGGGTGATCAACGGCTCGGAGTCGAAGCCGCCGGCCATCGACACGTCCCAGCGAACCTGCATCCCGTCGGGACCGAAGAACCCGACCTGCGAGGTGGGGGCGGTGCCCGGCATGCCGACGATGCCGCCGCCGCCCAGACCCGCTCCGCCGCCGGCACCCGCCGACTCGAGCGCCGCCTCGTAGGAAGCCGGGGTGATGATCCCCGGGCCGGGTCCTTCGACTCCGGGCCCCGGATGCTGGAGCATCGCCGGAGGTGGCAGGACGTTGGTGTGCGGCGTCGCCACGGGCCTGATCTGGGCCAGGCCGGTGAACGGCGAGTTGGCCGGAAGCGTGCAGCCCGAGAGCGTCGCGGCCAGCGACACGCCGACGAGGCCCTGCAGACGTCGGTTCCGCATATCAGCACCTCCGAGAATCCGAACGGCGAACGGGCTCCAAACCGGACCCCGGCCGGCGTTTCCGGCATGGGCCGGTCAACGACGTTTCCGTACACTCGCGGGCAGCGACGGAGCCTGGGCCGGCCCGAACCGGGTCGATCCACGCTGGTTGTTTCGACCTTCCCGCGGCGGTTTCTTTGGCAAAATCCTCAGAGTTAGCCCGACCGTGACGACCCGCGTACCCGCCATCTTTCCCGGCCTGCGCGGCCGACGCGCCGCGGCGGCGGTGGCCTGGGCCGTGGTGGCGATCTGGGGAGGTGGCACGGCGGCCGACGGACCGCCGGCCAGCGTCTACAGCCGGGTCAGCTCGGCGACTCCAGACCCCGTCCCGCAGGGCGCCGAAGACGCCTCGGCCCAGGCGGAACGGATCGTGGCCAGCGCGCTGGCGACGCTCGCCGGGGCCGAGTCGGTGTCGCTCAAGTTCCGGCAGAAGGTGCGGATCGGCGACCGCGTGCTGGTGGGCACCGGCCGCTACGTGCAGGCGGGCAGGGGGGAGGATCAGCGGTTTCGCTACGACTCGACGCTCACCTGCGACACCGAATCGTTCGAGGTCACCGAGGTCTGTGACGGCCTTTTCTGCTGGCTGCACCGGCACCTCGGGGAGGAGACCGAGCGGCTGGAGCGACTCGACGTCCGCCGCATCCGCGGCCGCCTCGCCGAACTCGGCGTTCCCGACGCCGCCGACGGCGCCGCCTATCTCGGCGGCCTGCAGCGGGCGCTGCGGCTGGTGCGGCACTGGTTCCGGTTCACCGCAGCGGCTCCGGGGGATCTCGAAGGGCAGCCGGTGTGGGTCGTCGAGGGAGTCTGGCCGCCGCAACACCTCGCGATCATCCTCCCCGAGCTGGCCCCGAAGATCTCGGGGTCCAACGGGGTCGGTCCGGCCGATCTGCCCGACGGCGTTCCCTGGCAGGTGAGATTCTGGATCGGCCGCGGCGACCTGCTGATCCGCCGCGTCGAGTGGCTGGCGATCCCCGGCGTGCGACCGGTCGCCGACAGCGCACCGGAGCCGATCGCCGTGCTCGACCTCCACGACATCGCCATCGACGGTCCGGTCGATGCGACCGCCTTCTTCTACCAGCCGGCCACGACGGGCCTCGTCGACGTCACCGAGATGCAGGTCAAGAGCCTGGGGCCGATGCGCTGAGCCCACGGGCCTCGACGAGTGTCAGGGCGGCGTCGATCGCCGCGAGCATGCTCGCGGGCTCGGCCGCTCCGCGGCCGACGATGTCGAAGGCCGTCCCGTGGGCCACGCCGGTCCGCACGATCGGCAGGCCGAGCGTGATGTTGACCGCGCGGTGCATGCCGAGGAGTTTCACCGGAATGTGACCCTGATCGTGGTACAGGGCGACCACGCCATCGAACCCGCCCCGGCTGGCGCGGAGGAAGAGGGTGTCGGCCGGCAGCGGTCCCGTCACGTCCACGCCGGCGGCGGCCAGCGCCGCGACGGCGGGCGCCACGATCTCGGCCTCCTCATGCCCGAACAGGCCCCCTTCGCCGCCGTGCGGATTGAGTGCGGCGACGGCGATCCTGGGGCGTCGACCCACGAGCTGCGCGAGCAGACCGGCGAGCCTGATCCCGGCCTGCTCGATCGCAGCGCTCGTGAGCCTGCCGACGGCGGACCGCAGCGGCTCGTGGAGCGTCGCGTGAACGACGCCCAGGCCGGACGCCCCGTCCGCTCCGGGCAGCCAGAGCATCATCGAGGCTGCCGCATCCGGGAGGCCGCAGGCCCGCGCCAGCAGTTCGGTGTGTCCCGGCACGTCGTAGCCCGCAGCGTGCAGCGCCTCCTTGTGCAACGGGCCCGTGACCAGGGCATCGGCCGCGCCGGCTCGCGTGGCGGCGAACGCGGTCTCGACGGCCCGGGCGGCCGCCCGTCCACCGGCGGCCGAGGCGACGCCCGGCGGGATCGGTTCCACGGGCGAGCCGGGCTCGATGACGAGCACGACCTCCGGCCGCGAGCACCGCCGGTCGGCGGCGGCGACCGCCTCGACGCGGACAGCCGGCAGGCCGGGGCGCGTGGCCAGGACCTCCCGGAGCAGGGCCGCGTCGGCGACGACCCGCAGCCGGGCCCGACCGTGCGCCGGAGTGGCCGCCCAGGCCTGGAGCACCACCTCCGGTCCGATGCCGGCCGGGTCGCCGCAAGTGATGGCGATCGTGGGAATAGCCGCTGAGGACGTCATTCGCTGCCTGCCGTGGCCGGTCGGAACCTCCAATCCTATAACGCGAGAGCGACGGAGCGGCGCCGCGCCGTCGGCGACGGCCCTTGTCTCCCGACCCGGGTCGCCCCGGGCGGATCCCAGGCACACACCCCGCAGCGGAGCGCGAGACCGATCATGGAGCGGGCGTTTTCCAGGGCCGCACTGTTCGCCGTGGTGCTCATGGCGGCGACCGCGGGGCTGGGGCTCTGGCTCGGCGACCTGCACGGCGTCACCGATCGCGGCGTGCTCCGCTGGGCCACGGTGCATCGCCTGTCGGGGGTGTTCGCTGCGTTGAGCGTCGTGCTCGTCAACAGCCTGACGGTCACGTACTTCATCGGCACCGGCCGCTGGTGTCGCGAGGTCGTCGAGGCCTATGGCCTGGACCGCGACTTCATCGGCCGGAGCACGCAGCTGAAACGGTCCGCGTTTCCGTTCGCACTCCTGGGCATGCTGGCGGTCGTGGTGATCGTCGCCCTCGGCGGCGCCGCCGATCCCGCGGCGGGCCGAAAGGGCAGCCAGGAGTGGGTGACGTGGCACCTCGTGGGAGGGCTCGGTCTCGCGGCAGCGATCGCCTGGTGCTTCCAGGCCCAGCGGCCGGCCCTCCGCGGTCAACAGGATCTGATCGGCGAACTGATGGACGAGGTCCGGACCGCGCGGCGGGCCCGGGGCCTCGAGATCGACAACGCGCCGGAAGGCCGGGCGTGAACGACGGCTGCCCCTCCGAGCCGGCGACCCGCGTCCCGCGAGAACGCTCTCATCCGGGTCATCCGTGATCCTCGCGCGTTCGCGAAGCTCGGGGTTGCCCGTGCCCGGAAGCCGGCGTTGCTTCCTCCGCGCAGCCATGGATGGCGGAGGGGAGGAAGCATCGAGTGAGTGGCGGGCAGGATGCCAGTCCTGTTCGGCACGGCAGATGCGGGACCGGTCATTACGTGCCGGGCGCGACTCGGGGCGTCAGGAAGCCGCAATCGCGTGAGCGATGCGGGCATGCGGCCAGCGCGAGTGGCTCGGAGATAGGGGCTTCCGGTACTGGGCCTACGGTAGTGCTCCGCGGGTTGGAAACCCGCGATCCTCTCAGGCTCGGGGTTGTCCGCAGGGCCGACGCACACTTTATGCCGGGATTTGCAGGACTTTGAAGAGGTAGGCGGGATTCCAGCCGGCCATTCTCCGCCGCATGGCGATGCTTTCCTTGTCGTTTACCTGCTTCAGCAGGCTGATCG
>Ga0194129_10010414_pt1 | contig 10145 bp, 8 predicted proteins | sample TA2KigCa35mmetaG_FD_150862 | JGI IMG/M metagenome (GOLD analysis project Ga0194129, IMG submission 150862) | Freshwater microbial communities from Lake Tanganyika, Tanzania - TA2015038 Kigoma Deep Cast 35m | ecosystem: Environmental > Aquatic > Freshwater > Lake | place: Tanzania: Lake...
ACTTTCGATAGGCATCGTGACAGATCCAAGACTTGCCTTCGATCAGGATAAGCGGTTGATTGCCATCCATAACGGCAAGATCATGTTTCTTCCATTCTCGAGTAACGTGCTCGTCGCCAGAGAGTCCCAAGTTGCGCTCCATGAAAATTCCGAGTTGATCTCGTAGAAATCCTTCACTCTTTCCCGAGGCGAACAAAAAAGCCAGAGCATATGGATCGACTTTCTTGAAAGCGTCCTGCGCCAGATTATTTAGCGTATCTAAGTCATTGCGAATCATTACGAAGGTCCTTTGGCTAAGAGTAATTGTTTCCTTCAGTCTTTTGAAGTCTCGGTCTCATGATTTGACCAGACACCTTTGCCCGTGCGAACTTCGATAGCGTCGTCCAAGGTAATTCCGTAGGCGTTGCGTAGAGTCGAAACAAATAGCTCCGCTACTTGGGGTGAGCTGGCATCTTCCTTGTGAAGGAATTTGAAGTAATTCGGTAAGCCTGGCTCGTCAGTCAGTTCCCAGCCCAATTCAATCATCGTGTTTTGTGCATCTATCGGAAGGTGCGGACGCAGGAAATTATTGCTGACAGCTTCAATCGTCATGGCTCGGTCGTCTTCATAGCAAATCTGTAAATAGGGGTGACATGACGTATAGCGTTCTGAGTAGGTTTGAATAATTAGTAAGTCATCAGCTTTTTCAATCCACTCTGCCAAAAGCTTAGTGATTAACAACCATTCATCCGCTATTTGTACAGTATTGCTTGGTATCTCAAGAATGTCTTCAAGAAGTTGGTCGACATTATCTATTTTCATCTCTACTCCTAGCTTCTCCATCCTCGATATCATGCATCACAGACCAAACTTTGCTTAATGCCCGCGTGAAAATTGAATCGCGTTGAATTTTCGCGGCAGACTTGAAATTGGGATAGTCGATATTTAGGCATTGCTCTTGAACCCATTCTGCAAAGAGATGGGGTGAAATAACAAGTCGATACGGGTAATCGGCAACCGGCGTTGCAATTACTTTCGTTTTATACCTCTCAGCAAGATGAATCAGCGATTCTCGATCACGCGCTCGTACGATAATCGTATGGTCGTTCGGATTCCGAACAGCGCTGACAAAGCCTGAAGTAGTAAAAATCCACATAAATTTTCCTTTCTATTTTCTTGAGATTGCGGTCGCGAAAGCTGACCAAACTTCGGGTGTTCGGGTGTCGGGTAAGTACCCACCCGCTCCCCCAATAAGGAAGGGAGTATTAGGAAATGATTCCTTTAAACGGCTTGCGACATTCTTGAATCCATTTATCGAGTATCGCAAGGTACTAAGGGGATCCTCTTCATGACCGTCAGCCCCACAGGCGATAAAGATCAGATCTGGTTGAAATTCAGATGCAACCAATATGAATTTCTCTACTCCACGTCCTAGGGCTGAGTCGTCTTTAGATGACTCGCCACTTCCCTTAGAAGTGCCCAAGGGATAGTTGAATAGGAATTGCTCGGGCTTTGACTCAAGTCCCGTTCCAGGGAAGATTCCGTATTCATGAATTGAGAAAGAAAGTATTGAAGCGCTTTCTTTCGTCAGATTCTCCGTTCCATCTCCGTGATGGGCATCGATATCAAGTATTGCTACCTTCTTTTCATAGCGCTCAGCAGCTATCTGAGCAGCTAAAGCGAAATCAGCAAAAACACAGAATCCAGAGGAGTGGTCGTACTGGGCGTGATGCTTGGCTCCAGGAAAGTGAATAGCCACTTGAGCTTCTTCATTCAAGAGAGATTCCAAAGCAACAAGAGTCCCGCCTGCAAAAGTTGCGGCGAGGGAAGAGAGATCGGCTCTTGGGCCACTCCATTCGTTACTTAAGTGCTCATCTAGAACTTCACTCACATAGTCCGCAGAGTGGACTAGTTCTAAGTCTGTGCGCGAAGCCACCTTTGGAGCTACTTCGCGCACTTGGATTCCCTCTTTGAGCGTTTCATCAGTGAATGTATCTCGCGCATGAGTGAAGCGACGACCTTGAGTTGGGTGATTCTCATTAAATACCCAATTTGAATATTCGTCTGAGTGAACCAAGATCACTGGTTTTGTTGGCGCCTCATTCATTTCTTTCTCCTTACGCGCTAGCGGGAAGCTCGCTTGATGGTTGGCTGATAAATGCTTCCCCTTGGGTTAACAGCCAATTGACGTAGTGCTCATTGAAGAGAGCGATGTCAGCACGGTTCTTACGGATAGTAAGAATCGCTTCCTTTGCAGTCATTCCAGACTTGATCAAGATAAGTGCAGTGACTAAACCAGATCGATTTAATCCAGCTTGGCAACGGACAAGGACGCGATCGCCTTTCTTCCATTGCTTGAAGCCCCAATTAACTGCTTGGCGAAGTCGTGACAAGTCCATGTCACTGATTCGAGCATCGGGTACTCCGTAGCGGTATTCCTGGACTTTCCAATCGGCAGGTCGAGCCCAGGCATACATCGTGACGATTGAATCGAAAGGTAGATCCTTGCGACTCTTGTATGGATCAGCTGGGAGGTGGATGACATCAGCGTCATCCGTTCCTCCCATATAGAGGTTCTCAGCGATTTGCGAATAGAGCGAAGTTGGTTCGTACGGCATTTATTTCTCCTTAGTTGAGGTAATCAGGATCGATAGTCGAGGTATCGATTTCATCTTCACGGAATTTGCGAGAGCGGGTCATGCGCGACCAAGACTCGTGCATGCGCTTTGAGGAGTGGAGGGTGTCCTCCGTTTGTGCAATTTCAGCTAAACGCTCCATCTCATCAGCTTCTGATTTGATGATCTCGAGTGACTCAGCACTTCTCGTATCGGTCACCGGAATGTTTGATGCTTCGCGGCGAAGTTTTGAAGCAGTGCTTGTTAAGCGGGTAGATGCTTCGCGAACTTTGCCGGAGCGGATTTCATCGGTAGCTAGGGCTTTTTCAGCCTGGGCTTCGACGATTAAGCGCTCGGCGCGGACGATTGGATCGGCCACGCGGCCAGCTGCAACATCAGCAGGAACAACGTTTACATTGACCGGCATAGTGACCGAGATTTCAGTCATTTCTGCGAGGTTTAAGTACTCGATAACAATATCGGCAACCTTTGCAAGGCCAAGTGCGGTGATGCCTGGGACTTCAAGGCCGATGACGAAGCGACGGTTTTCCCCAGCATAAAGATCACCGAGTTGCACTACATAGTCTTCGCCATCTTTCCAGAATGGGAGGCGTTGTAGGACTTGAATTTTCGGCGCTTCCGTTAACCCCGCGACTGGTCTAACTCGAAGAACTGCGTTAACCACGCTTTTATCGAGAAGATCATTTACTTCTGCAGCGATTGCACCGACAGCTTCATCAACAGTGCTGGCGAAGCGATGTGCTCCGCCACCACCAGTTGAGAGAGCGTCAAGAATCAACTCGTCGTAACCGACTCCAAGGCCAATGGTCGAGGTAGTGATTCTCTGAGTTGCATGCTTGGTTGCAATTGATTGAAGGACTTTTGGATCCTTCTCACCAGCATTAGCGTGGCCATCTGAGATTAGAAGAAGCGTGGAAGCGCCGGCGCTATTGACGCGAGCGAGTTCACGAAGACCCATTAAGTAACCGGCTGATATGTCGGTTGAGCCACCAGTGTTCAAATTACCAATGACTTGGCGAAGCTCAGGGATGTGATGATCTTTAACTTGTCGCATTGGTAGAACGACAAGAGCTTGATCATCAAAGGCAACTAGACCGAAGAAATCTTGTGGGGCAAGACGGTCTACGAGCTTGAGTAGTGAGCCCTTCGCACTTTCCAAGGGTTCGCCATCCATTGAACCGGAGCGATCTAAAACAACTTGAATTGCTTGGGAAGCTCGATTCTTTGCCTTATCGGTAATCGGGGCAGTTAGGTCGAGCATGAGGGTGAGCTGATCCGCAGCTTCAAGGGCTACGAGGTCCAAGTCGAGGTGAGCTTTAACGTGCATTTGGTTCCTTTTCTAGAGTGGGTGGTTAGTTGTTTTCCCCTCTACTTGCTAAGACGAAATAGAGGGTCAAAAGTCAATGGACTTGTTGTTTTGAGCGTGAAATCGGGTATTTAGGTGTGGCTTTGAACCCCACGAGTGGGCGGGCCCAGTGGGTTAGGCGTTAGATCAGAGTTTCTTTTCTCATGTATCTAGAAAGGTACCACCCGGCACTGACATCCTTTGTGAGAGGCTGCTGATAAATTGGAGAAAAGGAGGTGTTTGGGTGGCAAGAGACGGAGATGATGTTAGGGCGAGAGAGTCAAGCGATCCCGAAGTTTTGACAATTCTTTCTAGCAGCGAGGATACATGGATCCGTGTTAGCGTTGCTGAGAATCCAAGCACGCCAGTTGAGATCTTGGGCAAACTCTCAACCGACGTAGATCAATATGTCCGCGGCGGAGTTGCTGAAAATCCGAGCACGCCCGTTGAGATCTTGGGCAAACTCTCAACCGATGAGGTTTACTTTGTTCGCCGCGAAGTTGCCGGAAACCCAAACACACCCATTGAGGTGCTAATCAAACTTTCCGCAGACAAGGACAGAGATGTTCGCTGCAGAGTTGCTGAGAATCCAAGCACGCCAGTGAGGAGAGTCCGCTCAGAAAAAGCTAGGCGTGCGGGCGAAAATTACCTTGAGCTTTTTCAGATGTATGACGCTGCGGCGACTGAGGATTCACAGAAATTAGCAGAATATAGGTCACACCACTCAAGAGCCGTAAGATTCGGTGCTTTTTGTAACCCCCTAACGGTCATATCTACTTCAGATCTCGGATTAGATTCGATTTTCAAATTTGCTGCGATAGCCAATCCCTCAACACCTACTGAGGTTTTAGATGCAATTGGTCTTAATCAGGCCAATTTAAACCCAATCTTCCCAATTTCAATCAATAAACACAAAAACGTCAGTAAAGAGTTTCAGGTTTATTTCAATTTGTCTGGACTAGAAATTGATCAGGACCTATTTGATGATGACTACAATCCATATTTTGGAGAGTCAATTTATAAAGACTATGAGGGTGAAAACTATAAAAAAGAAGTAGACCTAGAGTCTCTCCAATCACTCTTATACCTATATATATTGGGTTTTATTCAAGCCCCAAGTCCGACTGGAGAATTTTGGACATATATTTTTGATGATGGACCTGAAGACTTTGTGCAAAGTACGAGCGAGTTATTTGGATCATTGCCCGCGATTCCTGAAGCTCTCTACGATGAATGTGACACAATCCAGGGCGCGCGCTGCCTTGCAGGTGCTTCGACCAAAAACCACGAATTGATGGAGAAACTTTCATGGGATACAGGTCTGCTTGACTCGGGCAGTACCTTAAATTGGCAGAACTCTAGATCCCCTCGCTCTTCGGTTGCCTCTAATGACAATGCGCCACCATCTTTACTGAAGAGGCTTTTTTATGAAGAAATTCAGGACGCGAAAGCCCTTTCAGATTACTTGTGTCCTGTTTTTTGGCGTTTATGCTGCAATCCGGTAACCCCTGAAGACGTATTAGCTGAGATTGTTTCTCTAATTGAATCCAACAAAATTAGTGATGAATTCGCACAAATTAGATTATTAGTAGGTGAACCCGATGACTTTCCCTTTGGCTTGATTACTAATAGATCCGTACAGGGAGATCTGCGAAATCGAGTTGAGGCGTTGATTCGCGAGAGAGACTTAGACCCCGCAGAATATGAAGTCATCTAGAATAGTGTCCATGATTTCACTGAAAAACTCTTGTCAGTCTTCACCTCAACTCTCCTGCTAGCAGTCTTCCTGCCACTTCTTGTCGGAATTTCATCAGCGAATGCAGAATCTCCTGGCCCAGGAAGGAAGTGTAGCCATGAACAGTTCCTGGGTAATACGACAGCTCAAGGAAGAAATGGAAATTGGTATCAATGTTCTGGAAGTGGTATTTCAACCACAAAGAGTGGAAAAGCTAAACGATATTACTCATGGGTTCAGATAGAGGATCCAACTGTTACTTCAGATGCAAGACCAGGTGAAATCTGTTTTACGCCATTTGAATCTGTTAGGACCAAGGTTGGAAAATTGAAATGTCTTCCAAGTCGAGTTAAACCGCCTGTTTATTTTTGGGTTGAACAATCCTAAAAAAAATTCTGATTCACCGAAAGAATGCGGTTCATTCCGCTAACCAAGAGTGCTTGTTTCGATATTTACGGGCCAACTTTGGTTGGACCATGTGCAAATAGGAAAGGTATCCGCGAGCTACAAGTAATGCGTCTTTACCCAATTCAACAGAGACTATGTCTTTGCCTTGAACCTCAATCCGATGGAAGAGCGCTCTCATCTTTCGGATGGTAACTTTGGGAATACGGACTTCGGTGCCAACGAGTAGGCCAGTGACTGCTTGTCTGTGTGGCGCTCGCATAACTCTCGTCTTTTTCAGATTAACTTGAAATTTCTCGTCATTAGCCACTTTACTCACAGCGGATATAAAGGTTCCAACCTCTGGTTCTTTGCTATCAGTTGAAAAAGTTAAGTCATCGGCATACCGAGTGTATATCCATCTTTCGCTCCGAGTCATTGCCAATCCAGCAAGCCGTGCGTCTAAACGGGATGCAATTAGATTGGCTAAGGCAGGCGAGGTACATGCACCTTGTGGTAATCCACGAGGACCAGTAGCAACAATCTGCGCTTCGCCCCTAAATGTAACTCGGACCCGAGGCGCATCAGTGCATAAGAGTGCCAAGATTGAGGCTATTCCGGAGTTGTAGCCTAGGAATTCAAAGTAACCTCGGACTCTTGGAAATGTAATCGTCGGGAAGAAATCCTTTAGATCCAACTTAACAATAATCGTCTTTTCACAGTGCTTCTTGGCATTATCTACAATTGATAAGTCAGGTCTAAATGCTGTTGCATATTCGGAAGGTTGAAGATTACTTAGGATGTTTTCCTGAATCCATATCTGTGCTTGACGCATTTTTGGCTTTGGTGAAGAAATTAATCTATTTCCCCCAGAGCGCTTGGGAATTTCAAAACGTGAGTAGTGATCAACTTCGCCTACATCCCGCTCATAACAGAGCCAAACCAAGTCATCAACAGTGCAGTTCATTGAATCCGCCAATTCTCTTGCAGAGTGCACAATCGGAAGTGATCTGCTTGATAATGCAGAGTCATCACCACCTGTGAACTGAAGCTTGCTTGAAACACCCTCCCCAAGATAAATGGCTTCGGTTTTTAGTCTCTCTTTCCACTCAGCTTGGCGTCTTTCGCTATCCAAAACACGCTGTATCTTGCGTTCTTCACGTTCAGTTTTCACTTGTTTGATTCGCTCATTACGAATCTCTCGAATCAGATACTCATAGTTTTGCCTTTTCCTCATCTGCTCTTCAAGGCTTAAGATTTCTTTTCCAATTTGAAATGATTTTTCCAACGCATTCTTTACATCCGCTCGAGAGATTTTATGAGTACGTAAATCATTATCGTCGATGAATCCCATCTTGATCATCTCTTCTAAAATTGCTCCGGCTCGCCCAATCTCGGAGACGCGCTGGAGAAGTTTTTCTAAAGAGCTCATGTCGATTCAGCCAATAGAATCAAAGCGACCATGTGTCGACATGGTCCTTGTCGCAGCTTGTTGTAATTGAAATAAGGACATGTGCACAGGGCAAACTTGGGTCGTCCATCCAAATCAAGTTCTACTTTTGGTGATATTGTCTTGCCGTCTGAATTGATGCTTCCAGATAGATATTTGACTTCTCCAACTTCTTCAACGCTCTCAACCTTAAATTGTTTCTTCCTGGATAACTTCACACCCGCGGTCTGCTCTTTAGAACTATCGCTTTCCTTGTAGAAGTCCAAGGTTGGGAAGAGGTCTCTAAATCTGTAGATGCCTCTACTTGGGTCATACATTACCTTGCCCTGTAAGCAGAGTTTTTGAAGTATAGATGAGGCGACCGCCGTGGTTACATCTAATTTACTTGCCAGCTCCTTACTTGTAAGGGAACCGCTTTCTTGCAAAACCTTTAAGGCTACGGGAATCATCTCAGGTGAAACATTCGTCGTCGGAACAAAAGCAGAGAATTTAGCTTTTGAAGCCCAATCATTAGATGACCAACCAGAGAGTCCCAAGGTCATTTCGACGCCATCTCTTGTAACTGTCCAGAAGGATGGCATTCCGGAGCCAAGAAAGCGTACGGATACCTTCTCTGTGTCAACGAGCAGTTCTTTGAGAACACTTAGTCGCCTTCGGCCCCAGATTCGAACACTCTCAGTCTTTTTTCCTTCGTATTCGCACCAATCATCGGTATAGATGTATCCCCAGGGCTCGATTACCACCTGAATTGGAGAGCCTGGATTCAAATTGAACTTCAAAGCTCGTGGGCCGTGTTTCTCCTTTTGCGACTCTAATTTTCCAATAATTTCAACAAGGGCTTGAGAGGAGATTTCAAAATCAATCGGTGCCAAACTAAGTGCGGACTGGACCTCAACTAGCCCAAGTACCCAACTTTCAGGAAGTGGGATCTTCTCTTCCTCAACCGTTGCAGCAGAGGTTTTGAAGTCAACTTTCTTCATTCCAATCTTGAGACTCAAAGGACGATAACTCCTTACCCGATTAAACTCTCGCTCCAGCAGAATAGAGAAGTCAATATTTGTGGTCCCTAAACTTGGTTTGGTTTCCGACTTAACTGCGTCACTAGGCAAGAAAACTCGAGCGTACATGGACTCGTCCCCTGAAAATGCCTCAAAAAATGTGCCATCACTCTGAACGCTAACTATTGGGTCAAGGACAATCCATGACTCACGATCGTTGGCGAAGAGCCATTCAAAGTAACTCCACTTTCTCTTCTCAACTAATTTAAAAATCGGTTTCAATTGACTCTTTATCTCTGAACTCTCAATTCGGAGAGCGCCAATCTTCTTCTCAAGCTCAGAGAACTCCTGACTTCGTTTTGGCTCTCTGGATATAAAAATCTTTACGTACTCACCCTCTACCCATTTTTGATAGGCAGAGTGATCCTTTGGAGCCGGTTTTACTGTTCGAACAACCCTACCCAAAATACACATTGCTCTAGCAAATGCAACGGACGGTATGACTTCGCCAGATAGATACACTGGATCTTGATTCAGGTCTACTCCGAGATTTAATCCAAGGCTGCTTCCCTCTTGTCGCACATGGGTTGCAGTTGTCCTCGATACCCGCTCAAACATTCTTGTTACTCCAAGTTTGTTCGACTTTAAAATCCTTATGAGCAAACTCTCCTTGAGCAATCTTTCTAAGTGCCCAAGCTCGATCTTTTGCAACCGAACTTCTTGCCATTAGGTAAATCGTTTTTTCACTTACTAACTTATCAATTTCACCCGTCAATTCATCAACTACTTCCTTCATTTCCTCTTTTTCACGCCTTCCTTGGAGCACGGTTCTGAAAACTGCGCTAGTGAATTCAGGAACTCTCTTAGATTCCTTTACAAGACCTAGATTCTTATAAACGACAGGCCAAGTGTCTGGATTGCGGTTCTCAAGGAGCGCTAACAAGACTTGGTTAAGCATCGTTACATTTCGAATCTCCTTTACCAAAGTAAGAGCAAATCTCCGCGCAGTGTTGTTGTCACTATCCAAAGCAGCCAATAAAAGAGGAACAAAATCCTTTTCGGCTCTTCTGCTACCTAGATACTCCGAGCCTTCTCTGATACAGACTGGATAATTGCTCTCAAGAAGATATAACCAAAATTTTGACATAAGCTTCTGGTTTTTAATGTAGTCACATCCAAATTGATTTAGTTCTGCATTAGGCGCTCGGGTTAAGCCAATTACCTTGCTGTTCTCTAAAACTAAATCTTTATCTGATTTTAAAACTCTAACATAGAGATCGCTCTGTCTATTTGACATCCTTTCGATTTCCTTTGCCGATGGATAAGAGGCAAACCTTCTGCAAATCTCCTTGTTCTGAAAGAACATATCTAGGACATTTACTGGCAAAGAATCAACGAAGCTCCATAAAAACTGATCAAATCCTACCCAATCAGCGAGAGCAGAAACGAATGAATCACTGCTCCTTCTCCAAAAGAAATCAAAATCGGCATCCCCCAGAAGTTGCAAGAGTTCCAAGAGTCTGTCTTCCTGATCAAGCGAGAGTATCTTTTTGGTATAGGAAATAGTTAACGTTCCCGATGCGTCTGTTCTAAGCCATCTCCGCAGTACTTGGGTTCT
>Ga0194129_10010415_pt1 | contig 10143 bp, 6 predicted proteins | sample TA2KigCa35mmetaG_FD_150862 | JGI IMG/M metagenome (GOLD analysis project Ga0194129, IMG submission 150862) | Freshwater microbial communities from Lake Tanganyika, Tanzania - TA2015038 Kigoma Deep Cast 35m | ecosystem: Environmental > Aquatic > Freshwater > Lake | place: Tanzania: Lake...
ACCTCTACGGCCGTGAGGATGAGTTCATTCGTCGCCCCGGCGGTCCGAAAGGTGAGACCGACGGCGCGCATGGCCACGGCGCGCATGGCCACGGCGATCACGGCCACGGCGATCACGGCCACGGCGCGCACGGCCACGGCGATCACGGCCACGGCGATCACGGCCACGACGATCACGGCCACGACGATCACCACCACGAGCCGGTTTACCCCGAGAACCCGATCCCGCTCGCCGACGTGAAGAGCGAGCCCATCGACCTCGTCGGCAACGTCATCCACCCCGACGTGCTCTGGGCCTGCACGACCTGCCGCGCCTGCGAGGAGCAGTGCCCAGTGATGATCAGCTATGTCGACAAGATCGTCGACATGCGCCGCAACCTCGTCCTCGTGAAGGGTGAGTTCCCGGCCGAGCTCGCGGGGCCCTTCCAGGGCATGGAGGTCAACGGGAACCCGTGGAACCTCGCACGCATCGACCGCGGCAACTGGGCCGAGGGGCTCGATATCCCGCTGATGAGCGACTACTCCGACGCACCCGTCCTCTTCTGGGTCGGCTGCGCCGCGAGCTACGATGACCGCGCCAAGAAGATCGCCCGCTCGACGGCCCGGCTGATGAAGTCCGCTGGCGTCGACTTCGCGATCCTCGGGCAGGAAGAGACCTGCACCGGCGACCCGGCTCGCCGTGCGGGCAACGAGTACCTGTTCGCGCAGCTCGCCGAGCAGAACGCCGCGACGCTGAACGGCTACAAGGACCAGGGCGGCGTGCAGAAGATCGTCACGAGCTGCCCCCACTGCTTCAACACGATCGCGAACGAGTACCCGGACTTCGGCGCGAAGTTCGAGGTCGTGCACCACAGCGAGTTCTTGATGAGCCTCGTCGATGAGAAGAAGCTCTTCCCTCGCGAAAAGCACGACGGCAAGGTCGTCTACCACGACGCCTGCTACCTGGGCCGCTACAACGACAAGACGGAGGAGCCGCGTCGCATCCTGCAGTCGATTCCGGGAGCCGAGCTCGTGGAGGTCCTCGAGGCGAGCCGCAAGAAGGGCCTCTGCTGCGGCGCGGGCGGCATGCAGATGTTCATGGAGGAGCAGAACAAGGACCGCATGAACAACCGGCGGACCTTGCAGCTGCTCGACACCGGGGCAAAGACGATTGCGACCGGCTGCCCCTTCTGCATCACGATGATCTCGGACGGGCTGAAAGCGCACAACCAGGAAGAAGCCGTGCGCACCGTCGACGTCGCCGAGATGCTCGAGGAGAGCTGCGCGCTCGACAAGCCCGTCGGCCGCCGCGCCGCGATGCCCCAAGATCCGCCACGCCGCTCGCCCGCCGCTGGACACGCCGGCGAGTGACACCGTAGGTTGAGGCTCGTGGGAGCCGACGACCGCACACCCTCCGAGGGGCAGGATCTCCCGCTGGAGTCCTCGCCCCTCGTGCAGTCTTACGCGGCCGACGACGTCGCGCTCGCCGCACTCTCGCGGCGGCAAACCGAGGAGCTGCCTCGCTGCCACGCCTGCGATGCGGTGATCGATGGCGAGCCCACTGCCACGGGGCTGCTCGTCTGGTCGCGCGGCGAGAGCGTGCACATGGAGGAGCCGCCCTTGTGCGCGAGCTGCGCGGCGGCGATCGGGCTCTCGGCCCTGCGACGCTGGGCGGTCGAGGACGAAGAAGAAGGCTGAGTCGACTTCCGGCGTCGTCGCCGGACCGCGCCAGGCGCGCGAACCGGGCAGCGGCACCCGACGGGCGGCGCAGCCGAGCTCCTCCGGCCGCGGGGAGGCGCGTTCGTGCCGCGCTACGCGACGAGCATCGACGCAAACGTCTCCAGCACCTCGGGGGCAATCCCGTGTGCACCGTCGAACGGCACCCACCGGAGGTCGACCCCCGCGCGCTCGAGCTCGGCGCGGAGCCGCATCGCGATCGAGAATGGCAGCACCGGATCCTGTCGCCCGTGACTCACGAGCGCCCGCATGCCCGCGCGCTTCGCCATGAGCGGGAGCCACTCGTCTTCGCAGAGCAGGGTGCCGCTCATCAGCGCGACCCCGGCGAGCGACTCCGTCGTTCGGAGCGCCACGTCGCAGGCGAGCATTGCGCCTTGCGAGAAGCCCCCCAGCCAGATCGGTGCATCTCCGATGGCGAGCTCACGGCGCAGCTCTGCGAGCATCGCGACGACCTTCTCCCGCGCCGCAGCGAGCCCGTGCGGCACCTCACGCGACATGTCGCGGGTCTGGCCCGTCAACATCGCCATCTGCAGGCGAACCATGTCGATGTTCCACCAGGCCCGCCCGGGCCCGTACTCGGACGGCAGCGCGATCGGAGCTGCCGGAAATACGCATCGCGCGCGAGAACCCAAGCGATCTCCGAGCGGAACGAGATCGTCCCCGGGCGCGCCGAAGCCATGGAGCAGCACGACCACCGGCCCTTCACCGCCGCCGTTGCCATCGCTGCCGCCGGTCAGGCGCACGGTGAGGCCGCCCCAACTCTTCGTGACCATCGCGTCGGAGCCTACGTCGCGTCGGAGCCGACTGCAGTCGAATTCGCCGGTTCATCCGCGTCGGCGGCTGCGTCGTCGGTCGCGCTCCAGCCGCCTGGCTCGGAACCCTCCGGCATCGGCGTATCGTCTCCCGCAACGAGCTCCTCCGCCTCGGGGTCGGCGCCCGCACTCGATGGTGCGGGGATCGCAGCACGCAACGCCGCCAGGTGTCTCCGCGTGATCCCAGGCACGGCGAGGATCGCCTCGTCGGTCGCGATGCGGATGTCCTTCATGGCCCCCAGACCCGCGTGAAGGGCGCGCCGCGCCTTCGGCCCGATCCCCGGGATGTCGTCGAGCGCGGAGCGAAAGGTCCGACGCTCGCCTTGCTTCATGCGCCCCTTGTTCGCGAAGCGGTGAGCCTCGTCACGCAGGCGCGCGAGCAAGACGAGCGCGCTCGTCGCGGAGACCGGTATGCCATTCTTCTGACCGGGCAGGTACACGCGATCGACGAGCTTCTCCCCCGTCACGGTCTCCCGCTCCTTCGCGAGGGCCGCGATGGCGAGGTCGTGCAAACCGAGATCGCGCGCGGCCGCGAGCGCGACGTTGAGCTGCCCTCGACCGCCATCGATGACGAACAGATCCGGCAGCTCCCAGGCGTCCTCCCCGTCACGGGACTCGGCGTCGTCCGCCGCGCGCGCGGCAGCCGCATCGCGACCTCGCCGGAACCGGCGCGCGAGCACCTCGTACTGTGCGGCGTAGTCGTCGCCCTCGGCCGTCGTCCGGATCTTGAAGGTGCGGTAACGCTTCCGGTCGAGCTGCCCCTCTCGCATGCACACGACCGAGCCGACCGCGTCACCTCCACCGAGGTGGGAGATGTCGCTGCATTCGATCACGCGCGGAAGATGCGATAGCCGCAGCTTGTCACGCAACGACTCGAGCCGCGCCTCGATCTCGTCGCTGGCGCGACGCTTCTCGCGGAAGGCGTGTGCCGCGTTTTCCGCGGCGAGCGCGAGCAGCTGCTTGCGAACCCCGAGCTTCGGTCGAAGCACCTTCACCGCCTTGCCGCGAAGCTCGGCGAGCCAAGCGGCGAGGCCCTCGGCCGCCTCCGGCAGCGCCGGGACGAGCAACTCGTCGGGCGCGACCCCAAGCGGAGTCTCACCGGCGTAGTACTGCCCGACGAAACCGGCGACGAGCTCTTCGTCCGGCAACTCCGAGCGCCCCAGCGAGAAGGACTGGCTGTCGGTGACGTGGCCCTTGCGCACCTGCACCACGACCACCTCGACGAGATCACCCTCGCGGTAGAGCCCGAGCGCATCCTGGTCGATCGTCTGCACGCTCACCACCCGCTGGCCCTCGCGCACGTTCGCGAGCGCGGCGAGCTGGTCGCGGTACATCGCCGCCAGCTCGTACTCGAACGAAGCGGCCGCGTTGCGCATGCGTCCATCGAGCTCGCGGGTGAGCTCGTCATGACGTCCATCAAGAAATAGCTCCACCGTGCGAACCTGCTCCGAATAAAATGTGCGATTGACCTCGTACACGCACGGCGCAGCACAGCGCTTGATCTGGTGCTGCAAGCAGGGCCGACTCCGCGATTTCATGTCGAGGTCGGTGCACGTACGGAGCTGGAAGTGCTTGCCGATGAGCCGCAGGGTGCGGCGCGCGCTCGATGCCGAATGGTAGGGACCGAAGTACCGCGCCCCGTCGGGCTGGGGCCGTCGAACGGGCTCGAGGCGCGGCCACTCGGCGCGCGTGTCGAGCCGGAGACACAGGAACTCCTTGTCGTCACGAAGCTTCACGTTGAAGCGCGGCCGGTGCTTCTTGATGAGCTCGTTCTCGAGGACGCTGGCTTCCTTCTCGCTGGCCGTGACGACCGTCTCGACGTCCCCGACGATGCGCCGCAAGAGCGGGATGAAATAGCGGCCATCGGAGGACCCCGCCTGGAAGTAGCTCCGCACCCGGCTCTTCAGGCTCTTCGCCTTGCCGACGTAGAGGACCGCGCTGGCCTCGTCCTTGAACAGGTAGCAACCCGGGGAAGTCGGCAGCGTCTCGAGCTTCTGCCGAACCACCTCCGCGAGGTCGTCGTCGCTCATCGCCGCATCGTCCTCCATGACTTGCAGCGCTGACGCTAGCGCGGACGGGCTCGCCCGTCATGGCGCCGCATGCCGACGTCCGTTCGCCGCGACCGGCCGCCCGCCGGCGCTCGATCAGCCTTCGGCGCCGAGGAGCTCCTCGAGCTTGGCCTCGACCTTTCGCTCGAGTTCACGCCGCGCATCCTGCAACCGATAGAGTCGGGCATAGACGCCATCCCGCGCGATCAGCTCGTCGTGCGAGCCGGTCTCCACCACGCGCCCACGCGGCAAGACGACGATCCGGCTGGCGTTCCGGATCGTCGAGAGTCGGTGCGCGATCACGAGCGCCGTTCGCCCTTTCGACGCGGCATCCATCGCGGCCTGCAACCGTCGCTCGGTGTCGCTGTCGATCGTCGCAGTCGGCTCGTCGAGGACGAGGATGTTCGGATCCCGGTAGAGCGCCCTCGCGAGCGCGATGAGCTGCCGCTCGCCGGCCGAGAAGTTGCTCCCCCGTTCGGCGACCGCCGCGTCGAGCCCGCCCTCGCGCGCCTCGAACAGCTCGAGCGCGCCGATCGATCGAAGGACCTCGAGCACCCGCCCGCGATCGACGTCCGGCGCACCGCCCGCGACGTTGCTCGCGATCGAGCCTGGAAAGAGGAACACATCCTGGGGGACCACCGCGAACTGCCGCCGCAGCCGCGTGCGGTCGAGCGCGTTCACCGGCCGACCGAAGACGCGCACCTCGCCTTCGGTCGCCGCGTAGAGACGCAGGAGCAGCGACGCGATGGTGCTCTTGCCGGAGCCCGTGGGTCCGACGAGCGCGATGGTCTCGCCGCGCCGCGCCGCGATCGAGACCTCGTGAAGCACCGGCACACCGGGCTTGTACTCGAAGGTCACCCGCTCGAGCTCGAACGCGACCTCCTCACCCGCAGGCCAGTCGGGCCCGGGCTCCTCGCTCGCTCCAGCCAGCGCGGGCTCGTCGCCCTCTTTCGAGTCGAGCAGCTGAAAGATCCGCTCCGCCCCCGACAGCGCGGACTGCACGAGGGTGTACCGCGCGGAGAGGTCGCGGATCGGCCCGAAGAACATGTCGATGTACGCGACGAAGGCGAAGAGCGTCCCGAACTCGATCGTCGGAACACCGATACCGACCGACCGCGCGCGGGCGCCCGCGTACCAGAGGATGGAAGCAATGCAGACGCTGCCGATCATCTCGATCGCGGCGTCGACCGCAGCCTCGATCACGATCGCGCGCATGTTCGCGGTCCGGTAGTCCGCGTTGATGGCGTCGAATTCATCCTGACTGCGACGTTCGCGCGCGTAGGCCTGCACGACCGCGATCCCCGAGACTTGCTCGTTCAGAAACGCGTTCATCCGGGCGGTCTTCGAGCGAACCTGCCGATACGCGGTGCGCATGCGACCGCGCGTCACTTGCACGAAGAGCGCGATCGGCGGCACCAGGACGAAGGCGAAGAGGCTCATCTTCGCATCGAGGCTCAACATGATCGCCACGATCGCGACGAGCCTGACGAGATCACCCACGGCGTTCAGCGCGCCCGACCCGAACATCTCAGAGATCGAGTCCACATCGTTGGTCACCCGCGTGACGAGCCGACCGATGGGTCGCGTGTCGAAGAAACCGAGCGACCGGGTGTGCAGGAAGCGAAAGACCGCGAGGCGCAGATCGGCCATCGCGCGCGCGCCGGCCGTCTGCATCCAGACCATCTGCGGGAAGGCGATGGCCTGCTCGAGCACGATTGCTCCCGCGAGGGCGAAGCCGAAGCGCAGGATGCGCTCGGCGCCACCCGGAGCCTGAAACTGCGTGAGGGCGGCGCGCATGATGAGCGGCCGAACGAGGCTCAGCGCCGACATCACGACGAGCAGCACGAGCGAGCCGACGAGGAGCCGTCGGTGCGGTCGGATGTAGGGCAGGAGTCGGCCCGTGAGGCGCAGATCGTAGACGCGCTCGAGCTCCTCCTCCTCGTGGAACCTGGCGAGCGCGCGCTCGGCCCGCGTCGTCTTGCCGGCAGACGGGGAGGCTCCCTTCACGACGCAAGCTCCATCGCCGCGAGGTCGTCGTCCATCCGCTGGGCCTCCGCGAGGAGCGCGTACACGCCACCCAAGGCCATCAGCTCGTCGTGCGTGCCGCGCTCGATCACGCGGCCTCGATCGAGCACGAGGATCTGGTCGCAGCGACGCGCGGCGGCGATGCGATGGGTGACGAGGACGACGGTCCGACGCGCAGCCTGACGCTCGATCGCCGCCAGGATCGCGGCCTCGGTGCGGGCGTCCACCGCCGACAGCGGATCGTCGAGCACCAACACATCGGGCTCCCGGACGAGCGCTCGCGCGAGCGCCACGCGCTGCTTCTGTCCGCCGGAGAGCTGAACGCCGCGCTCACCGACCACCGTGTCGAAGCCATCCGGCAACCGGGCCACGTCCTCTCGCACGCAAGCCTCCTCGGCGGCCGCCACGAGGATGGCGTCGTCGTCGGGCGCCGAATCGAGGGCGTAGCCAATGTTCTCCGCGACGGTGGTGGAGAAGAGGAAGGCGTCCTGCTGCGCGTAACCGATGCGCGCTCGAACGCTCTCGACGGGAAAATCGCAGACGTCGGAGCCATCGAGGAACACGGTCCCACGGGGCGCGGGCAAGAGGCGCGGCAGCAGGCTCGCGAGCGTGCTCTTGCCGGAGCCGGTGCGACCGACGATCGCGATCGACGAGCCCGCCTTCACCTCGAAGCGAACGTCATCGAGGATCGTGCGATCGCCATGCCGAAAGGTGAGGCCCGCGACGCGGAGCTCGCCCCGGAAGCGCGCGGGCGCGGTGGCCCCGCCGCTCGTGATGTCGGGCGCGGTCTCGAAGATTGACTGGATTCGAGCGTAACCTGCACGCCCTCGCTGGACGATCGCCGCGACGAATCCGACCGCCATGAGCGGCCAGGTGATCCGCAGCAAAGCGAGCCAGAACGCGACGAAATCTCCGGTTCCGATGTCGCCGCGCGCGAGCAGCACGCCCCCGTACCAGAAGACGACGAGGACGCCCGCGGCGCTCACGGCACCCATCACCGGCCCCATCGAGCCGCGCAGCCTCGCGAGGCCGAGGCTCTTCTCGAGGTAGGTGCGATTCTGGACGTCGAACGCGGCGATCTCCTGGTCCTCCATCGCGAAGGAGCGCACCACCCTGACCCCGGCGAGGCTCGCCAGAACGCGATCGCTCATGGCCCCGAGCGCCTGCTGGTTCTTACGGGTGCGCGCAAACATCTGAGTCGAGAAGCTCCGCGCGACGAGGAAGAGGATCGGGATCGTCGAGAGCGACGCGAGCGTGAGGCGCCAGGAGAGCTCGAGCATGACGTAGAGCGCGCTCATGATCGCGAGGACCGAGCCGACCACGTTGAGGAGCCCGAAGCCCAGCAGCAACCGGACCTGCTGCAGGTCGTTCGTCGCGCGGCTCATGATGTCGCCCGTCGCGTTCGAGCGATAAAATGCTGGGCCGAGGCGATGGAGGTGAGCAAGCAGAGCGCTGCGGAGCTCGTACTCGACGTTGCGTCCCGCGCCGAACACGGTCATCCGCGACAGGAGGCGAGCGACCATCGACGACACGGAGACGACGAGGATCCAGACGGCCCCCGAGGCCGCGTCTTCCGCGCGCGCGAGACTGATCGCGTCGACAGCCGATTTGACGAGGAAATCACGCCGCGCGAGGAGCACCTGCTGGAAGGCGAGCATCACCGCCCCGAGCACGTAGAGCCGCCCGTTTCGACGCAGCTGCTTGCCGAGGCCAAGCGGCGCCGGACCATCGGGCAAACGAAGCAGCGGCTCCGCAGCCCGCTCAATCCAGCCCGCGTGCGACCGGCTCATGCGGCGCCGTCCCTGAGCGCGACGAGCCGCGCGGCGATCTCGGCGAAGCCTGCGCCCTCGGCGTGCGCGGCGACGAACCGCGGCGGCACCGAAAGCGACACGGACCATCCCTTCACGTTCGCGACGCCAAAGGTCGCTCGAAATGACGAAAAGCAAGGCTCATCGTTCGCGCTGTCACCGACGAAGGCGTAGGTCGCGAGGGCCTCGGTCGGGTCATCGCCGAACACCTGGCCGAGCGCTCGCACCGTCCCCGATGCCTTGTCGTCGAGGTCGAGGGTGAGGTGGACGTGGATGCTCGACTCGATGGTGCGAGCACCGAGCGACGCCGCGAGTCGACGCAGGTCAGCAACCCGCTCGGACGGCGTCGCGACGGTCTCGCGAACGTCGAAGGTGACGTCGCTGCGGCGCTGCGCATGATCGTCTGCGAGCGGCACCTCGGGGAAGGCACGCTGGATCGCCTCGGAGATCCGCGCGAGCGCCGCCGTTCGCTCCTCGCGCTCGGCGGGAGCGAGCCGGTCGTGGACCTCGAGTCGCTGGCCAACGCGTCGGAAGCAGACCGCGCCGTTCTCCGCGACCGCGAGGTCCACCGGCCACTGCCGGGCGACGACGGCTCCCCACCCGGCCGGGCGTCCGGTGCAGGCGACGAGTCGGAGACCGCTCGCGCGCAGTGCGAACAGCGCGCCGTAGGCCTCGAGCGAGAGGGCGCCGCCCGTGAGGATGGTGCCGTCGAGGTCGAACACGAGCCCGCGGAGCCGTCGAGCTTCCTCCGCCGCAAGCGACGCGAGTGGCCTCATGACTCGAGGATGCGAGCGACGAGCACCTTCAGGTACAGCCCCTCGGGGAACGCCGCGGCGACCGGGTGATCGGCGCCCTGGTAGAGCCGCTCGACCACGATCGCCCTGCGCTGCGCGTCGCGTGCTCCGAGGGCGAGCGCCCGCTGGAGCGCGTCGGGTCCGACGATGCCCGAGCAGCTGCAGAACGCGAGCAAGCCGCCTGGCTTGACGGCGAGCACCGCGCCCGCGGCGAGCTTCCGATAGGCGCCGAGCGCCTTGTCGCGTGCCTTGCGGCCCGTCGCGAGCTTGGGGGGATCGCAGACGACGATGTCGTACCCACCTTCCGCCGCCGCGCGCTTGAAGGCGAGGTTCGCGTCGATCTCCTCGAACTCGGTGACGGCCTGCAAACCGTTGCGCTCGGCGGAGGCGGCGGCAGCGAGGACCGCCGACACGCTCTTGTCGACACCGAGCACGCGGCTCGCGCCGCCCTTCGCCGCGGCGAGTCCGATGGCTCCGGCATAGCAAAACGCATCGAGCACCGTCGCTCCTCGGCCGACGCGGGCGAGGTACTCCCGGAGGGGTCGTTGATCGAAGTAAAATCCGGTTTTTTGAGCGAGCGCGATCGGGATCTCGTGACGGAGCCCGAGCTCGCTGAAGGTCAGCGTGTCGGGGATCTCGCCGTGGAGCGCGCGGAGCTCCGGCCCGTCCTCGTCCATGCCCTCGCTGCGAGCGAGCGTGCGCGGCGTGCGATCGAGGATCGCGCGGGGAGCGAGGAGCTCGACGAGCGCATCGACGATCACGCGCTCGCGCAGCTTGAGGCCGATCGTCCCGAGCTGCACGACGAGCACATCGTCGAACACGTCGACGACGAGGCCGGGCAGACCATCCCCCTCGCCATGAACGAGGCGGTAGCCGGTCGTCTCGCGACCCGCCTCCGACGAGGGCAAGCCCGCGCCGACCCGCACCGCACGCGCCTCGGC